>Ga0153915_10002026_pt1 | contig 18595 bp, 14 predicted proteins | sample Opewatmetagenome_2_FD_107003 | JGI IMG/M metagenome (GOLD analysis project Ga0153915, IMG submission 107003) | Freshwater wetland microbial communities from Ohio, USA - Open water 3 Core 3 Depth 3 metaG | ecosystem: Environmental > Aquatic > Freshwater > Wetlands | place: USA: Ohio, Lake Erie...
GACCGAAGCGGCCTGCGACAGTTTCATGGCTCCCGACGGAGTTGTGTACACTACGTCCGGCATCAAGACCGCCGTCATTCCGAATGGTGCCGGCTGTGACAGCACGATAACCATCGACCTGACTATTAATTCTGTCGATGCCTCAGTCAAACAAAATGATTGTGTTTTAACGGCAAATGCAGTTGAGGCGACTTATCAATGGGTGGTTTGTACTACTGGTTTTTCTCCATTGACGGGTGAAAATAACCAGACATTTGTTCCTGCAGTCAGCGGAGAATATGCGGTTATAGTAACTGAAAACGAATGCATCGATACGTCAGCTTGTTACATGATCACAGTTGTAAATAGTATTGAGAACACCTTTGAAAACAATATCCTGGTTTATCCAAATCCGACAAATGGATTGGTACATATTGATTTAGGTGTTAAGTTGGATAAAATTGATGTATCTCTTAATGATGCCGATGGCATTCTTCTGATGAAGCGAACGTATGAAAACGTGCAATTACTGGATATTATGTTTGAAGAAACGAAGGGAATATATTACATGACACTCTTGTCAGGAAACAAAAGGGCGGTTATTAAGTTGATTAAAAATCAGTAAGGTCAAAATCATTTTTTTACTAATTTTTGCCGGATAGTTTTCTTTTCAGAAATCATTTTCAAGAAATATATACCTGAAGACCAGTCACTTGAATTAATGAACGTATTATCGGCCATTTGTTGGTTTAAACAAACCTGCCCGTTTGAATTATAAATAATTACGTGGCTGACACCATCCGGATAGATTGTAAAACCTTTCGAAATGAGGTTGTTTGAAAGACAGGATGTCCCGGATACACAATCTTCAATAGCTACGGGATGTTTCACAATAGTCACAACGATTGAATCGCTGCATAGTGAGTCGTCGGTCTGATAAATAGAGCAGTCTCCCTCTAAAAGAGCTGTTAATTTTCCGTCAAAACTGATTGAGGCAATGTCCGGCTGAGTTGAAACCCAACTTCCGAAAAAGGTATTGTCACGGATTGATTGGTCCGGAAAGTAGCTATAGGCATACAGTTGCAGGGTATCGCCGACATATAAGGTTGTGTCTTGGTTGATTAATTTCAATGAGGTTGACTCCGTGCTGGCCTCGGCAGGTATTTTCGTTTCATAAACCATCAAAAAGGAGCCGTCATTGAGCTTCACGACTGTTGGCGCCCATACGTCATAAGATTCAACGCCGGTACTTGAATTGACGGTTAAACAAATCTGATCATCCAACGTCCAGTCTATACCGTCTGTCGAGGTTAGGGACCGGATGATCTGTCCGTTAGAGCTTGTACCGAATGCATACATTTTATACGTGGCGGAATCATATTTAACAACATCTGCCGTAACATAACATTCTGAACTGACATCCGTGTTGGTACTGGTGCAATATTCTCCCTGGTTGGTGAATGATGCTCCTTCATCTGTTGAAATGCCCAGCAAATTTCTGCCTTGAACACCACCAGCCCAGAGTTTCCAGTTGTTGTCGCCAAAACGAAAATTCTCAGGATCAAGTATATTCGTACCAGAAATGGTATAGACAGCTGTAGTATTCATGTTATACGTGAATCCACCATCGACAGAAAGAGCTGAATAGGAGCAAGGGCTCTGACTGCCTGTCTGGTCGGGGTCAATGGTGACAAGCATATTGATATCACCGTTTTCCAGAAGAACCACATTTGGATCTACTGGCAATGTTCCGCCGGTAGGTACATTATTGAACAATACATCCCGATAACTCCAGGATAGTCCGTTGTCGTCAGATACAGCAACCTTAATAGTATTGATGGTCTGAGAACTTCCGGATAACTGGGCGCAACCGGCCACATAATAGACCAGAATCCTTCCGGAAGGGAGTACAATGGCATCTGCCACACTGGAGCGATCCGAGAGGACCCTGTTTGTTCTTGTCCAATTGATGCCATCACTGGAAGTAGCCAGCAACAACCGAAGGTTTTGAAGTCCCTCTGAACCACCATATCCAATACATGGTTCAAAATCACATGTTGTCTGTGCGGCAACATTGAAGGTCAGAAAATAACTGGCCAGTAGTGTGAGAATATAGCCTTTTTGTGTCATGTGGTTTATCGAATGAATTTCTGTTGTTTTAACCAATCCATGTATAGTGTTTTCCAGGTCTCGTGGTACCGGAATGTTTCATGAAACCCCCAGCCATGACCACCTTCGGGAAAGATGTACATGGAAGCCGGTACGTTGCTCTGTTTTAAGGCAGCATAAAAATCAATACTGTTCTGAGGGATGACAGCGTTGTCGTTATCGCTAAGAAACAGCAGGGTAGGAGGTGTTTCGGGAGTAATCCGCAGCTGGTTCGAGTAAAAGGCGACAGAATCAGGGTTGTTGGCCGATTCACCTAGCAGATTAGTCTTGGATCCCATGTGGGTCACGTTGGAATCCATGGAAATGACAGGGTAAAACAGGATCATGAAATCAGGCCGGGAGTCTGGCGTGAACTGAGTACCAGCTGTTGATGCCAAGTGTCCACCGGCAGAGAAACCACTGACACCAATCTTGTCGGGTTGGATGCCCCATTCGCTGGCTCGCGTTCGAATAACACGTATGGCTTGAAGTACATCCTTGCCAGGGATAAAAGCATGGCCGTTGGGGAGGCGGTATTTTAGCACAAAAGCCGTTATACCGTTTTCTGAAAGCCAGTTGGCAATCTGAATGCCTTCGTGGACAGCAGCTTGTCTGATGTACGCACCGCCCGGACAAATCAACACGGCCACCCCCGTGTTCTTACCAGCTGCTGCAGGATAAACCGTCATGGATGGGATGGTGACATTGGAAATGCGTTCATTATTCGTAATTTCGGGCTCTGTGATACCATTGTTTTCAGGTATGCCGTTTGGCCAGAGTGGAATGACGGATTCTGACTGGGCAGACAGCAACGATAGTGATTGAACTAAAAGGATACTGATAGTCAGCAGACGTGTAGCATTGATTTTCATGTGTCGGGAGTATTAATAGGGTGATTTTCTGTAATTACCGGGTGTCTGACCAACGACCTTCATGAACAGGCGGTTAAAATAGGAAACATTTTCAAACGAAAGGGCGCAGGCAATGTCCTTGACCGGAAGTTTGTCGACCACGAGCATGAATTGTGCTTTCTCTATTTTTTTCTGGTTGATGTAATCGATGGGGGTTTGGTTCATTTCTTTGCGGAAAAGCCGGATAAAATGATCATCCGACAGATAACACAACGAAGCAAGTTGGTTAATGGTCATTTTCTGGTTGATGTGTTCCCTGATAAAACGCAACGCTACCTGTATGCGTGAATCCTGCGACATTTCATACGGATGGGCAGATTCCAGGAAGCGTGCAAACAATTGCCAGATGATACCGCTGGTTTCGGTATGTACTGGAAGTGAAACGTGGGTTGTTTCAGCCAGTGTTTTCAGTAATGTTATTGAATTGTCATAGCTTTTCGGATCGTAGATGGGCAATTCTTTGTGGGGATTGATTGCCAACAGACGTTTCATAAGCAGACCATCAAGTGATAAAGCCTTTACTTCAACAGGAAAAAGCAGTTGTTCGAACAGGCTGGGGTGCTTTACAGGTTCTTCGTAGATATGAAGATAAATCAATGAAAAATGGCTGGTGTTGGCGTCGCTGTGCAGTGTAAATGGAGGAATCAGATACAGGTGACCGGGTGTCAGGGTGAAATGCTGATTTGCAATGACCATTTCAGCCTGTCCTTCTTCGACAAGATATATCCTGAAGTAAGGGCTACTGATATTTTTCCAGTTCCAGTCGCCTTCATGGACAGCATGGCCGGCATTTAGCAGTATCAGATGCAAAGGTTCTTTTTCAAGGGTCATAACAAAAACAACAAATCGGGATAATTGTAGCTCGGTTATGTTGCAAATGTAGGTATTTTGCAAAATTTAAAACAAATACATGAGTGTAAAACGCTATTTTATTAATTAATAACGGAATAATACTAGTCTGTAACCTGAACAGATGGCTATTTTTGCAAAACTTAATCTACTATCTGATGAAACGGTACGGAAGTGTAATCAGGCTGCGTCCTGAAAAATTGCAGGAATATAAACAATTGCACGCGGCAGTTTGGCCTGGTGTACTCGCTATGATTACAGCCTGCAATATCCGCAATTACAGCATTTATTACAAGGATGGATTTTTGTTCAGCTATTTTGAATACGTGGGCGATGACTATGATGCTGATATGGCCAAAATGGCGGCTGATCCTGAAACCCAACGTTGGTGGGCTGTCTGTAAACCGTGCCAGCAGCCCTTGGATTCCAGACAGGAAGGAGAGTGGTGGGCCGGTATGGACGAATTTTTCCATGTTGATTAATACCTGTAACCATGTTGAAATCCATGTTGCGATCACCGGCAGGAAAAAGTTATTTGTTTCCTTTTTTGCTGATTTCCAGTTTGTATTTGCTATGGGGTTGTGCCCACGGCATGCTTGACGTATTGAACAAGCATTTTCAGGGATGTTTTGATATGACCAAGGCTGAATCAGGCTTTGTGCAATTCTCCACCTATATTGCTTATTTTCTGATGGGCATTCCTGCCGGTCTCCTATTAAATAAAGTTGGCTATAAGCGCGGTATTTTTACGGGACTGATGCTGTTTGCCTTGGGAGCGTTTGCCTTTGTTCCGGCTGCCTATGCCAATTCGCCCGTTCCGTTTCTGATAGCCTTGTTTGTGTTGGCCTGTGGTCTTTGCATTATTGAAACCGGCGCCCATCCATACGCCACTATTCTTGGCCCGCCTGAAGCAGCTGCTCAACGAATCAACGTGGCGGCGGCCTTCAATGGCGTAGGCTGGATTGTAGGTCCCCTCATCGGAGGCACGTTGATTTTTGGAGCTGAAGCGGGTGATGCCATGGCGACTGCCAGACCATACATCCTGGTTGGAAGTATTGTTTTACTAGTGGCAGTGACATTATTTTTTGTCAGATTGCCTGAAATTGTGCCACCGGCGGATGAGGTTGCAACAACCAGAAAAAGGACTGATGCTGATACCATTCCAATCATTTCCATCTGGAAACGTCGGAGCTTTGTCATCGCTGTCGTTGCACAATTCTGCTACGTGGCTGCCCAGACTGGTATTTTCAGTTTTTTCATCAATTACGTGATGGAACTGTATCCTTCACTGACCAGTCTCCAGGCATCACGCATGCTGGGATTGGGTGGTATGGGCCTGTTTTTCATCGGACGTTTGACCAGCAGTTTATTTATGAAATGGATGAAAGCGGAAAAGCTGCTGCTTCTTTTTGCTTTACTGGCATCCATTTGCATGGTGCTTGTCATTATGTCCATGGGTATGCTGTCATTAATAGCACTCTGTGCTTCCATGTATTTTATGTCCATGATGTTTCCGACAATTTTTGCTCTGGGTGTTCACGGACTAGGTGCTCAAACCAAACGAGCCTCCTCCTATATCGTAATGGGTGTAGGCGGAGGGGCTGTTTCTCCAATCCTGATGGGACTGCTGGGTGAAAGCAATATGGCACTGGGCTTTTTTGTGCCGCTGATGTGTTTTCTTGTTATTTTGTTTTATGGCTGGCAGGAGGTTAAAACACGCCGATTACGATGAACATTAATCAATGGATAGCCGACAGGCTGGAACAACCAACCAGAGTTGCCCTGCCGATTATGACACACCCGGGTATTGAGCTGTCTGGTAAGAAGGTCATTGATGCCGTCAGGAATGGTTGCATTCAGGCTGAGGCTATCCGTTTGTTGAGTGAACGGTATCCATCGGTTGCCGCTACGGCCATGATGGATCTGACAGTGGAAGCAGAGGCGTTTGGTTGTTGTATTGATTTTCAGGAAAATGAAATGCCTCATATTCACGGAAGACTATTGTCTGATGCCGAAGCGATCAGGACATTGCCAGTGCCTGATCTGACAGCCGGGCGTCTTCAGGAGTATCTTTTGGCGAACAGTCTGGCTGTTGAAAAGATACATGGTAAACCAGTATTCGGAGGCATGATTGGCCCTTTTTCGCTGGCTGGCCGCTTATATAATCTTGGTGAACTAATGATGGCCTGTTACCTGGATCCTGATTCAGTCATCCTGCTGTTGAATAAATGTACCGACTTCCTGATGTCTTACGCGCAGGAAATGAAACAGATCGGATGTGGTGGGGTCATTATGGCTGAACCTGCTGCAGGACTACTGTCAAATGATGATTGTCTGGTATTTTCGTCATCATTTGTTGCCCGTATCGTGAAGGCTGTACAAGATGAAACATTCCTTGTGATACTGCATAATTGTGGCAATACCGGGCATTGTACCGATGCTATGTTAAAAACCGGAGCTAACGCTTTTCATTTTGGCAACGCAGTCAATATGGTTGATACGCTGGCTGCTTGTCCATCCAATGTGCTCGTAATGGGCAATATCGATCCGGTGGGCGTCATGCAACAAGGTACTCCGGATTATGTAAAAGCGGTTACCCTTGATTTGCTGAATGCCACTTCCGGCTACCGCAATTATATCCTGTCAACAGGGTGTGATATTCCTCCCCATGTGCCTGAAGCTAACATAAGGGCGTTCTACGAAGCCCTTGATTGTTTCAATGGCCTTCGCTGAAACAGGCAGAATATGTTGAACAACATTTTTTTCAAAAAAATAAATAGTGTAACTTTGCTTTCCAGTGTCAGCACAGGTCAGCACAGTTCAGATTTTTTCTTGCTGTTTCCTGCCTGGCTTGATATAGTATGAAACGAGCATGCTTGTAAAAGCACCCAAGCGTGATATAATTAGGGCATGCGGCGTTCCATACTACCTTGAACAAAAAATTAGTATAGTATGAAAATCAATACATGTAATGAATCACTATCCAAAAGTCGGGATTCGTCCCATCATTGACGGTCGCCAGGGAGGTGTCCGTGAGAGTCTGGAAGACCAGACCATGAATATGGCCAAAAGAGCAGCGGCCTTGATCTCTTTAAAATTACGTTATCCGGACGGAAGCCCTGTTGCTTGCGTCATTGCTGATACCACTATCGGGCGCGTATCTCAGGCCGCAGCCTGTGCTGAGAAATTTGAAAAAGAAGGTGTTGGATTAACGTTATCTGTAACACCTTGCTGGTGTTACGGTACTGAAACCCTTGACCTGAATCCCTATTATCCCAAAGCAATCTGGGGCTTTAACGGAACTGAGCGCCCCGGAGCGGTTTACCTGGCAGCTGCACTTGCCGGTCACGCCCAGAAAGGTATTCCGGCTTTTGGCATTTATGGCCATGATGTACAAGACAGCACCGATACCAGTATCCCCGCTGATGTGGAAGAGAAAATACTGCGGTTTGTAAAATCCGGTCTTGCCGTGGCTATGATGCGTGGCAAGTCCTACCTCGGTATTGGCGGGCAATGTATGGGGATTGCCGGTTCCATTGTCGATCATGACTTCTTTCAGGATTACCTGGGCCTTCGTGTCGAAGGTGTTGATGAAGTGGAAATCCTGCGCCGTATAGAAAAAGGCATTTATGACAAAGAAGAATTTGACAAGGCTATGATCTGGACAACCACGTATTGTAAAGTGAACGAAGGTGCAGATTACAATCAATCCGATAAAAAAAGCAGTCCTGAACAAAAAGAAAAAGACTGGGAATTCGTGGTTAAAATGACGTTGATTATCCGCGATCTGATGATTGGTAATCCGAAACTTAAAGAAACAGGCTTTCCGGAAGAAGCACTTGGACACAATGCCATCGCTGCGGGTTTCCAGGGACAACGTCAGTGGACGGACTTCCTGCCAAACGGTGATTTCAGCGAGGCGTTGCTCTGCTCTTCCTTTGACTGGAACGGTTTGCGTGAAGCTTTCGTGTTGGCTACAGAAAATGATTCACTTAACGGCGTATCCATGTTGTTTGGCCACTTGCTGACCAATACAGCTTCCATTTTTTCCGATGTTCGTACCTTCTGGAGTCCTGAAGCAGTAAAGCGTGTTTCCGGTTATCAGCTGGAAGGGTTTGCCGCCAACGGCATCATACATCTCATAAATTCCGGTGCTACTTGTCTGGATGCCACCGGTCAGCAACGTGATGCCAAGGGCAATCCGGTGATGAAGCCGTTTTGGGATATTACCAGGCAGGAAGTCCTTAATTGTTTAGAGGCTACCACCTGGTATCCCGCTGATCAGGGCTATTTTCGTGGAGGTGGTTTTTCTTCCAACTTCTTGTCAAAAGGAGGGATGCCTGTGACTATGCTGCGTTTGAACCGTGTTAAAGGGTTAGGCCCTGTATTGCAACTAGCCGAAGGCTGGACAGTAACCATCCCCGATGATGTACACAGGATTATCAATGACAGAACGGATAAAACCTGGCCAACCACCTGGTTCGCCCCGCGTTTGAATGATACACAGCAGTTCAAAGATGTTTACAGTGTTATGAACAACTGGGGTGCCAACCATGGTGCCATCAGCTTCGGTCATATCGGCGCCGACCTTATTACACTGGCTTCTATTTTGCGTATACCTGTTTGTATGCACAATATTGAAGCAGACAAGATTTTTCGTCCTGCTGTCTGGAATGCTTTCGGCATGGAGGCTGAAGGAGCAGATTACCGTGCATGCCATAATTTCGGACCGATATATGGTTAAAATAGCCAGGTTTCATCAATATCACGTTTTTTCTTTAGCGAGGGAGTCCATTTTTGACTTCCTCGTTTTTATAGTATTGATTATCGAAATAGTATTGGTATTTATTGGCTTTGATTTCTAACTTTGCACCTGTTTTGATACTGTTTTTGCCTAACTTCTAATCAATTGCATCATGAATGAACCACTTGAACCTGTCGATCCTGTGTTAGTACCCAAGGTGACTTTTTACAATGGAACCAGTGTGCCTGTTGTCGGTCTCGGTACATTCGGATCGGATACGTATAACGCGAACCAGGTTGCTGCTGCGGTAAGACAAGCTATCATTATGGGCTACAGACATTTAGACTGTGCTTCCGTTTATGGCAACGAAAAAGAAATCGGTCAGGTGTTGCGTGAGCTGTTTGCCGCAGGCGTTGTAAAACGGGAAGAACTTTGGATTACTTCCAAGGTGTGGAACAACAAACATAAGGATGTAACAGGTTCTTGCAAACAATCACTGTCCGATCTGGGACTGGATTACCTGAACCTTTATCTGGTACACTGGCCGTTTCCCAACCATCACGAAAAAGGGGTTACGGTTGATTCACGGGATCCTCATGCTGTGCCTTATATTCATGAAAATTACATGAAAACGTGGAGGGACATGGAAAAACTGGTGGACATGGGGCTGGTAAGAAATATCGGAACGTCCAATATGACTATTCCCAAGATGAAACTGTTGCTTCGTGATTGCCGCATCAAGCCGGTTGTCAACGAAATGGAAATGCACCCACACTTCCAACAACCGGATTTGTTTGCCTATCTGGCATCCAATGCTATTCGGGCCATCGGTTTTTGCCCGATTGGTTCTCCTGGACGGCCTGAACGGGATAAGACACCCGAAGACACCGTGCCCATCGAAGATCCTGTCATTGTTTCGATTGCTGAAAAACATGGAGTCCATCCGGCTGTTATTTGTGTAAAGTGGGCAGCTCAGAATGGACAGATTCCCATACCTTTTTCTGTCAAACCTGAAAAATTCATGGCTAACCTGCGCTGCGTGACGAAAGATCCACTGACAACTGAGGAAATGAACCAGATCAAAAGCATAGACAAAAAAAACCGGTTCATCAAAGGACAGGTGTTTACCTGGGTGACCGCCCGTGACTGGCATGATCTATGGGATGAAGACGGCATTATTGCCGGTGCGTGATGAGTCAGCCAGCGAAACATTTGAGAGAAAAATAACCGCAAAACAGCATACGATATGACTAAGATGAAAGCAGCTTACCTGCCCGGTAACAGCACCGTGGTTTTGAAGGAAGTCGACGTGCCGGTTCCCGGACACGGCGAAGTATTGATAAAAATGAAATCGTCCACTATTTGTGGCAGTGATATTCGTGCCATTTATCGCGAACACCTGGGAAAAGGCCCGGAGGGGTATCAAAACAAGATTTGCGGACATGAACCCAGTGGCCGGATTATTAAATGTGGACCTGGAATGCGTCGTTTCAAGGAAGGTGACCGTGTAGTGGTGTACCACATTTCCGGTTGCGGCCTGTGCAATGATTGCCGTCGTGGATACATGATCAGTTGTACCAGTCCGCTCCGTGCTGCCTATGGCTGGCAACGTGACGGTGGTATGGCCGACTATCTGCTGGCTGAAGAAAAAGACCTCGTGCTGTTGCCAGAAAGTCTTTCTTATTCAGATGGCGCCCAGATTGCCTGCGGTTTTGGTACGGTCTACGAAGGTCTGGAGAAAATCGGCATTTGTGGCAATGACGCGGTACTCGTGGTTGGTTTGGGACCTGTCGGTTTGGCTGCCGCGATGCTGGCAAAAGCCATGGGTGCCAGCAAAGTGATCGGTGTGGATACGGTACAGGAACGCATGGACCTGGCTATCGAAAAAGGGCTGTGTGATCAGGTTTTTGTATCTGATGCTTCCGCCTTGAAAAAGATACAGGATGCAACCGGCGGATATGGTGTGGAACGCTCTGTTGACTGTTCGGGCAATACTCATGGCCGTCAATTAGCTATTCGTGCAGCCCGTAAATGGGGTAAGATTGTCTTTATCGGAGAAGGCGGTACCTGTGAATTTAATCCGAGCCCTGATATCATCCACGACCAAAAGACGATTTATGGTTCCTGGGTAACTAACATCTGGCGTATGGAGGAACTGGTGGAGCGGATTGATCGCTGGGGCATTCATCCGGCAGATCTGATCACTCATCGATTTCCGCTTGAAAAGGCTTCTGAGGGTTTTGCTCTTATGGCTGAAGGAAAATGTGGCAAGGTCGCTATCGCTTTTGATGAAGAACTGACTGGTAAGTGAGAAAAAAATACCATCTTTGCTGGCAAATTTGAATGAATTATGAGCTGGAAAAAACAATTGAAAGAAACATTGCCATTACTAGGACACCGTAACTGGATACTGGTGGTTGACAAGGCATATCCTCTGCAAAGTGCTCCGGGTATTCAGACTATCTATACAAATGAGCGGTTGTTGTATGTACTGAAATATGTGCTTAAAATCATTCGCAGGGAGAGGCACACGAAACCGATTGTTTATAACGACAAAGAATTGCTGTTTATGCGGAATGATTTGTGTGAAGGTGTCGATGAATTCAAGAGCGACCTGACACGGATGTTGTCCAAATCGGACGTGCAAGTTATTCCTCACGATGAGATATTCGCCAAACTGGATGCCGCGTCTAAACTGTTCAATGTGCTGGTGCTCAAATCGGATTGTCTGATGCCGTACACATCGGTATTCATTGAGTTGGATTGTGGGTATTGGGCCGACTACAAAGAAAAAACATTGCGTGAACGGATTTCGTAATATGTTCCCTATGCCTGAAAGAAAATTGTCTTCCTTGATGAGACTGAATGGAAAAAGTATGTTGTTACCATTCCTGTTAGTAACGAGTCTCTTTTTCTTCTGGGGTGTTGCCAATAACCTGAACGATACGATGTTGGCTGCTTTTAAAAAAATCATGAGCATGTCTGATCTGCAGACGTCGTTTGTTCAGATGGCTTTTTATGGTGCCTATTTTTGTTTTGCTTTACCTGCAGCGCTTTTCATCAAACGTTTTTCCTATAAATCGGGTGTTTTGCTGGGATTGGGAATGTATGCCGCCGGAGCCATGCTGTATTATCCTGCCGGACAATCAGGTGAGTACTGGCAATACCTGGTCGCTATTTACGTATTGGCCGGGGGGTGCTCCATACTTGAAACGACAGCAAATCCGTATATTCTCAGCATGGGCTCGCCCGAAACGGCAACCCGTCGGCTGAACCTGGCGCAATCATTCAATCCGGTCGGTGCCATCACAGGCATTCTGTTGAGCCAGTATCTGATTCTGGGCAATTTGCATAAGGCCGATGCCGCTGAACGTGCCCGCATGTCGGTTGAACAGCTTAAAACCATTCAGGCTGTTGAATTGAATTCCATTACCACGACCTATCTGGGGATTGGCTTGTTCCTTGTTTTCATTTTCTTCATCATGATGTTCTCAAGGATGCCGAAAAATTCTGACAGCGACAAGTCGATCCGGCTAGGAAAGACCTTCGGACGTTTGTTCAGGAATAAGCTGTACAAATGGGGCGTTGTGGCTCAGTTTTTCTACGTCGGGGCTCAGATCGGCGTATGGTCGTTTACTATCCGCATTGTGATGCAGGAACTGGTACTTGATGAAAAAAATGCCGCTACGGTTTTCCTGATTTCGATGGCTGTCTTTACGGTCGCCCGCTTTATATTCACGGCTTTGATGCGTTATATCAAAGCCTCTAAGCTTATCATTTTCGCGGCAGCGGTGGCATTGGCCTGCACAGCCGGCGTGGTGCTTGGCTCGGGCATGTTCCTGGTGGTTTGTCTCATTACCATTTCCGTGTTCATGTCGCTTATGTTCCCGACCATTTATGGTTTTGCGCTGGACGGTCTTGGCGATGATGCCAAAATCGGAGCCTCGGGTCTGATCATGGCTATTCTGGGTGGAGCTGTTCTCGTTCCGCTTCAAGGATTGGTTTCAGATACTTCCGGAAGCATAAACCTGTCTTATCTGGTACCGTTTGTGTGTTTCTTAGTCGTGTTTGCCTATGGCTTCATGGCAAAGAAGGCGGGAAAGTAAACATGTATTTATTTCTCACCAGACTAACATGTGAATTATAATTGTCGGAAACTGATTTAATTTTGGAGTTGCGTCCCCTTTTTTTATGATTATTTTGTGCCCGTCAGATGATAGTCCGGCGCACGGCGTTATATCTGTCCTTGAACGAAAAATTAGTAGATGATGAAACGTATGAAAACAACGCTGTTTGTCCTGTTTGCTGGTATTTTGACATTGAGTACCATCACGGCTGCCGTGATAGAAAAGACCGGAGGTGCAGTCGCTCTGGAGGGCAAAGGGACCTTTAAAATTGGCGAAAAGACCTTTTTGCTGAATGATCAGCCTTTTCTGGTGAAGGCTGCCGAGATTCATTATCCCCGTATTCCCAGAGACTATTGGGATCATCGTATGAAGATGTGCAAGGCATTGGGTATGAATACGATTTGTATGTATGTATTCTGGAATTACCACGAACAAGAACCGGGTGTCTACGATTTTAAAGATCAGAAAGATATTTCAGAATTCTGCCGGTTGGCACAACAAAACGGTCTGTATGTCATTGTCCGTCCAGGGCCCTATGTCTGTGCCGAATGGGAGATGGGCGGACTGCCCTGGTGGTTATTGAAGAAGAAAGATATATACCTGCGTTCGAAAGATCCCTATTTTATGGAACGTACCCGGCTGTTTATGCTGGAAGTAGGCAAACAGCTTGCCGATCAGCAGATAACCAGAGGTGGTAACATTATTATGGTGCAGGTGGAAAATGAATATGGTTCGTACGACATCAGCAAATCGTATGTGGCTGAAATCCGTGACATTGTCAGGGAAGCTGGTTTTACAGAAGTGCCGTTATTCCAGTGTGACTGGAGTTCCAACTTTACAAACAATGCCCTGGACGATTTATTATGGACTGTCAATTTCGGAACGGGTGCGAACATTTCCCAACAGTTTGCTGAACTGGTTCGGCTTCGTCCGAATACACCGCTGATGTGCAGTGAGTTCTGGTCTGGCTGGTTTGACAACTGGGGTAGGAATCACGAAACGCGTGATGCCAAAGCAATGGTTGACGGCCTTAAAGAAATGCTTGACAACAATATCTCGTTCAGCCTGTATATGACGCACGGTGGTACCACGTTCGGACCTTGGGGAGGCTCCAATTCTCCCGGTTTTTCACCCATGTGCAGTTCCTACGATTACGATGCGCCGATCAATGAATACGGACGGGTGACACCCAAGTATTTTTTGCTGCGTGACTTGTTGAAAAACTACCTGGCTGAAGGTGAAAAGCTGGCAGAAATACCTGATTCCATTCCGACCATTGTCATTCCTCCGTTTGAACTGACAGAAGTGTCACCCATGTTTGCTCGTGAAATGCCTCAACCCGTTACCAGCGATACGATCCTCACGATGGAAGATTTGAATCAGGGGCTTGGTTGTGTGCTGTACCAGACAATATTACAGGCATCGGATGAGACTCAGCTAATGAAAATAAGTGACGTTCATGATTGGGCGCAAGTGTTTGTCAATGGTAAACGGATTGCCGTTTTGGATCGGCGGAAAGATGAAAAGACCGTTACTCTTCCTCCGGTTAAACAGGGTGATAAACTGGATATTCTGGTCGAAGCCATGGGGCGTGTCAATTTCAGTAAAGCCATTTATGACCTGAAGGGCATTACCCAAAACGTGACACTGACCTTAAAAGGCAAGACCTCCGAGTTGAAAAACTGGAAAATGTATTGTTATCCTTCTACGTATGATTTTGTTAAAAATCGTACGTATGTGAAGTGTACAGGCGAACCCCTGTCTTCTGCCTATTACAAAGGTAGTTTCACCTTGACCAAAACGGGTGATACCTTTCTGGATGTCAGCAAATTCGGTAAAGGACTGGTATGGGTCAACGGGTATGCTATTGGCCGCTACTGGCGTATTGGTCCGACTCAAACCTTATATGTACCAGGCTGCTGGTTGAAAAAGGGACAGAATGAAGTGATCCTGTTGGATTTGGATAAGCCGGAAAAACCGGTTTTGGCCGGATTGAACTACCCTATCCTCGATCAGTTGCGTTTGCCTGAACCGCCTACCCACCGGAATGAAGGTCAAAACCTGGATCTTGCGGGTGAAAAACCCATCAAGGAAGGTTCCTTTGCTCCCGGAAATGGCTGGCAAACAGTGACATTCAGCGAAAAAACCAATGCCCGCTATTTCTGTCTCGAAGCGCTTTCTTCTTATGGAAACGATCCCTGTGCTGCCATTGCTGAGCTGGAAATACTTGGAGGTGATGGCAAGAAACTTTCCCGCTTCGGCTGGAAAGTGGTTTACGCGGACAGTGAAGAGAATAAGGCGGCCAATAATACCGCCGACAAGGTATTTGATTTGCAGGAATCCACTTTCTGGCACACACAATATACCACCGCCAGACCGGAATACCCGCATCAGGTTGTTATTGATCTGGGCATTGAATACGCCATCACCGGCTTCATGTATCTGCCACGGGCCGAAGCCGGTAAACCGGGTATGATTAAAGATTACAAGGTTTATGTAAAGACGGGGCCGTTCAGGTATTGAACATCCGAATGGTTAATGGTTGGCGATTCGCATTATTTCTTTTTCTTACTCTTGTTTCCGAGATAAAACGAAGGATGCGGTGGCTGATTGTACGCTACATTCTGCCAGGCTATTGCCAGCCGGTACTGCGGATCGTGCATCAGGGTCACCAAACGATGTTCTGTCGGGATGGTTGTCGTGAAAATGCGCAGTTCCTTGCCATTGATATGGCTTAGGATCACTTCCTCCCGCCAGTCGCCAAACAGGTCGGCACTCAGATTGGGCGTGGCTTTGGAACCATTGATGGAGTTACAGCTGTCAGCTCTGAATAGTTGAACATCCTGACCATTTTCATAATCCCATTTGCTGATTGTATTGCGGTCGAGCAACTCGCGCGTCAGGTCGCTATCCCACCAGATGGCAAAGTTGCAGGAACGAGGACGTTTGTCCGTAATCTTTTCACCTTTAGCGGAATACAAACCATCGGAGGCAATGCTCCAACATTCACTGCCGGCATAGCGGGGATCAATATCGGCACACATGCCTCTGCCGACATCTTCTGAGGCAGGCAATCCCCAAATCAGTTCACCGGTTCCGGCATCACGGAAATGGCCGGCAGCAACCAGGGCACTTTTCCTGATGTCTTCATGAACCTGAAACACTTCCAGCCCCGGACGTTCAGGGTCAAGATCGGAACAATGCAAAGCGTCTCCATGGCCGTACCCTGTGGAATACAGCCCTTTACCCGTATGATCAATGACGCAGGCTCCGTACACTATTTCATCACAACCATCCTGATCGACATCGGCCACACTCAGGGAATGGTTACCTTGTCCGCTGTAGGCCTCGTTTCCGGGTGTGCCGTCGTAGCTGTCAAAGAACCAGCGTCGGGTGAGTTTCCCATCATGCCAGTCCCAAGCCGCAAGTGTGGCTCTGGTATAATAGCCCCTACACATAACAGCAGAAGGGTGTTTTCCATCCAGGTAAGCTACTCCAGCCAGGTAACGTTCACTCCGGTTGGCATTATTATCACCCCATAATCCGGAGTCTCCCCGTTCAGGAAGATAGTCGACAGTTGCCAGAGCACGTCCGGTAAGTCCTTCAAAAACAGTCAGGTATTCAGGTCCGGAAGCAATTTTTCCGGCCAACGGGTTGGCGTCTCCGCGAAATCGTGGACGACGATCCCTGTTGGGCGGCATCTGACGCACTATAGAATCGGGCATACCTGGCCCCGGAATCAATCCATCCATATTCTGTGGCTCCCAACCCTGCATTTGCGGGATGGAGTCCGGTATGGGTACTTGTATTTCGCGTCTAAAAGACTGAAACGGATTGGCTGCCCAGGGATCCATGTTGCCACCGGAGGTTTTTGTCCGCCAGTCAGCGGTAGCATCTCCAATGATGTTACCTATACCATCTTTGGTTCCGTCGGCTGTTTTACAGATCAGTTCTGCTTTACCGTCTCCGTCAAAATCGTACACTAAAAACGGAGTGTAGTGGGCACCTTCCCGGATGTTGAGTCCCAGGTTGATTTCCCACAGGAACGTACCGTCCAGTTTGTATGCCTGAAATATGGGAGCGGTGGTTAATCCGTTTTGCCCGTTATCGCGGCCGATGCCTGTCATGTGTACAACAAGTTCATATTTTCCGTCTCCATCCAGGTCGGCTGCCGAACAATCACCTGGAGAATAATTCTCAGGTGTCCTGAGCGGAATGGACAGGTATTGAACTTTATTCGCTCCAGGTTCAAGAGTGTATTTCCCTTCGATGACCTTCTTTTTTCCAACAGGTTTCACCTGATAAGTGATTGTATGACTAAAATCCACCTGATTATCAACAAAATTCGTTGATGTGGACAAGGGTTTCCTGGTTAACTTAACCGGATTGGCACCATCTGTCAGGCGAAATACATTGAAACGAATAGTCTCCGGATCAGTTGCCAGCAAACGCCAGCTGATGAAAGTATTGCTTTCACCTGACCTCATGGCAACAAGACCACGGTCCAGGTTTTCCATCTGGCGTTGTGCCAATGTTCCCAAACAGCAACAAATCAGGATTACGACTAAAACATATTTTTTTTGCATACTGAGCGATTTGATTGACTATGGTATCGCGTAAATGTACTGAAAAAATCCGTATTTTCGCAACGAATATACATTGACTCAACAGATCAGTAATGGATCAAACAAACCAAGAACGCGCGATCAGACTTTCACTCATCGTCCCGGTATTCAACCGGCCGGCTGAAGTGGAGGAATTGTTGGATAGCCTATGCCATCAGACCTGCATGGATTTTGAGGTCATCCTGGTGGAGGATGGTTCAACTGTGACTTGCGAAAAGCAAGTCCAACAATACACCAGCCGGTTGAAGCTCCACTATTTTTTCAAATCAAACTCAGGTCCGGGACAAAGCCGTAATTACGGCAGCGAAAGGGCTAACGGCAATTATATGGTTTTTCTGGATTCTGATTGTGTTATCCCCCCGGGTTACGTGGATGCTGTCTTAAAAAAACTGACAACCGGCTACGTGGATGCCTTTGGTGGCCCGGACAGGGCAGGGACGCATTTCTCTCCTATGCAGAAGGCCATCAATTACGCTATGACTTCCTTTTTTACAACCGGCGGTATCCGGGGTGGTGGTGAGAAGCTGGACAAGTTTTACCCCAGAAGTTTCAATATGGGCTATTCCAAAGACGTGTTTGAAAAAACGGGCGGTTTCTCCACCATGCGGTTTGGGGAGGACATTGATATGAGTCTGCGTATTTTAAAACGTGGATTCAGAACGGCTCTGGTCAATGATGCCTACGTGTTTCATAAACGAAGATCCAATCTGAACCAATTTTTCAAACAGGTGTTCAATTCAGGCATCGCCCGCGTCGTCTTGTTTAAAAAACACCCTGAATCGCTGAAACTGGTACATGCATTTCCATCTTTGTTTGTACTGGGTGTTTTGATGCTGACAGGATTAGCTGTTTTCCTGCATCCGTTATGGTTGATCCCTTTACTGATTTATTCCTTGCTGCTGTTTCTGGATGCCTCCATTCAGAATAAATCCTTGAAAGTGGGTCTGTTGTCCGTTGTTGCCAGTTTGGTCCAGTTATCAGGTTATGGCTGCGGTTTTCTGATGGCTTGCTGGAACATCCTGATACTAAGAAAACAACATTATGTAGCGTTTCTTGATAACTTTTACCAGTAAGGATTCGTTTCAGTAATTTGGAGAATTTTGCTATTTATTACATCCTGTGTCTGATGGCTGAATAAAAAAAACTGCGTACACTTGCAGTTTACATTCAAAACTATCAATTCTATGAAACGAGCATGCCTGTACCAGGCAC
>Ga0153915_10002027_pt1 | contig 18595 bp, 11 predicted proteins | sample Opewatmetagenome_2_FD_107003 | JGI IMG/M metagenome (GOLD analysis project Ga0153915, IMG submission 107003) | Freshwater wetland microbial communities from Ohio, USA - Open water 3 Core 3 Depth 3 metaG | ecosystem: Environmental > Aquatic > Freshwater > Wetlands | place: USA: Ohio, Lake Erie...
TTGGTAACGGAAATGATAATCCTACATTGTACGGAGAGGACTGGTTGCCAACCTCTCAACCTTCTATCTATCGAATGCCTAAAATCACCAATGTAAAACGTCCACGCTGTATGTGAACTGCGGATTAATAGGAATACTGGCAAGGTGGTCTCTATGCCGCTGCCCATTAAGCCTAGCAATCTGAGCAAAAGTCGGGCAGTAACTTACATTCTTATCCCGTATATACGGCCAAAGCGGCCCATTAGGAGTAACGCTGTTGTCATGCCAGCGACATTGCCAGGGATGCAATGTTGAAAAAGTATTGTTACGATACATACAATAATTCGGGTGGGGAAAAGCATTATTGTTTGACTGCAGATACATAGCAATGGCAAGACCATAAGTTTTGAAGTTGCTCTTACAGACAATAGTTCTGGCCTGTTCCTGCGCTTTTCTCATCGAGGGTATAAGAATCGCCAATAACATAGCAATAATAGAAATCACCACCAGCAATTCCACTAACGTGAATCCTTCTTTTTCATTTTTCATAATAAACCGTCTTTCAGAATTTATTCTTTTTTAAACAGCACATAAATTTTTCTTTCTGTACTCAACAGGGCTGACGCCTTCAACATCTCTGAAATAACGTCCAATGTGATTTATATCCACGAACCCCAGCTTTGTCGCTATTTCTGAAATGCTGTCTGAAGTCTCAATCAGCATTTTTATAATCAACTGTACCCTGGCCAATTTAATTTCCTGATGAATCGAACTGCTCAGACATTTTTTAAATCGTCTTTCAAGTTCTCTTCTCGAAACTGAAACAGAATCTGCAACATCATTGACCTGAATTTGTCTTTTAACATTGCTCCTTATAAAATCCAAAGCCTTTGCCACTACAATATCCGTCACGGCAAGTACATTGGTTGACTGCCGCATAACTATATGAGTAGGCTCTACTGTTATTTCGGTATATGCACAGTTTGTATCTTTGCGTATTATATTATGCAGTAGTTTGGCCGCTTCATAACCAGCTTTGACACTATTCAGGGCAATACTTGAAAGAGGCGGTGTTGCCATTTCACAGTTGGCAAAATCATTATCAACTCCCAGCACAGCAACCTGCCCCGGCACTTCCACATTCGCAGCTTTACAGGCTTCCAGAACCGCAAGCCCTCTGTCATCATTGCTCGCCATTATTCCTATTGGCTTTGGCAGCGATTCAATCCATTCCGTCATTGCAGCTAATTCTTGCGCAAAGTCAGTCTTTAATTTGTCAGGATACGAATAATAATTGACACTAAAACCGGCATTTTGAATTGTATAGGTAAAACTTTCTGCTCTTTCGCGCGACCAGACCGTATGATTTGTGCCGCAGAATCCGAAATCTTTAAATCCAAGCGACAAAAGATATTCAGCCGCCATCTGGCCGATTCTTTCAGAGTTGCTGACTATATTTATTTTACCTGCGATAACATCGCCCATACCTAAAACAATACAGGGAAGACTATCAGGTATTTTTTCCAGAAGTTTAGCATTTTTCGAGACACGAACAATGATGCCGTCAGGCTTGATTTTCTCGATATCAGACAAAGCAACATCATCTGTTTCATGAAAAAACAGCCAGGGGCCGTTCTGTTTGGCATATTGAGATACGCCTTTCAGAAACTCCTTGTCGTAAGCTCTGTTGCCTTCAATGGCAAAAATTATTTTAGGTAAATCACACATATTCAAACTTATAAAATATTCTGTTCTTCAACAATATTTTCAACCGCCGCAAGTTTGCGTTGCGCCAGTAAATCTTTGATTTCGTATGCTCGTGTTTCAGTCAAAGGATATTTAATCAGTAATAATACACTTATAAAGCACATCACCGAAGGTAGTCCGATTTCCCATACTCGCAGCCAAAGCAGCGTTGACTGTGATTGAGCGGTAAGTTTTTCATTGAAGCCTGTTGACCTGAGCAGAAAGCCCGACACAAAAAATGCACCTGACATCCCGATTTTCCACCACCAGTTATAAACCGCCTGATAACTTCCTTCTCTGCGTTTGCCGGTGTCAAGCTCGTCTTCATCGCATATATCAGCAATCATCGAATAAATAAGCGAGAACAACACAAGAAAGCCGAGCGACAAAGATGCCGTTGGAATAAGCGCAAGCCACGGGTAAGTTTTGTTGTAGCAGACTACCTTAAGCAAATTGCCAACCGCCATCACAATAAGAAATATCATAACTGTTTTTGATTTGCCCAATCGTGTTGCCATATAAGTCATTGGAAAAACGCCAATAAGTGAAAGCACCGCCCACTCTGTGCCGCACCAACCCATCAACACCGAAGCCGAATGTTTGTTGCCGCCATAGACATAATAAAGCATTATGTACTGACTGAAACCATTAACAAAATAGAAGCCCAGAGTTATCGGCATAATAATTGCCAACAACCACAAAAACGTTCGGTTTTTGCAGGTTGTCGAAACACTGCTCCAGAATTTGATGCGTTCCTGATGACTGACCTGCTGAGTTTTCCGCTCTTTGCAGATAACCGCACAAACTACTCCGCCGAAAATTATCAATATTCCCATCGCGATACCGACGTACTTCATTCCCTGCAAGTCATCTTTGAACACACTCATATTCGCAACAAAATAAAGCCACGGCGTTGTAATAGCGCCGACATTTATTAGAAAGCTGCAATACGCAAACAGTCTTGTGCGTTCGTGATAGTCATCTGTCATTTCGTAACCAAACGCGCCACGCGGTATATCGAAAACCGCCACAGCAGTATAAAATACCAGCGACATTACAAGAAAATATCCAAACGTGGCATATTCGCTCCAGCCCCTCGGCGCCATCCACAGCAGCGAAAAAGCTATACCAAGAGCAATCGCACCAAAAAACATAAACGGCCTTCTTCTGCCAAATCGACTGCGAGTATTATCCGAGCAAACGCCGATATAAGTATCCGTTGCTGCATCCCACAGTCGCGGAATACCCTGCGCAAAACCAAGCAGAACAGGACTTACACCAAGACAAGTGTTATAAATAAGCATAGCCCAGTTGTTCAGCGTATTAACCGCCACATTGGTTGACATCGCACCCAGACCATAAGCAACTTTTTGCTTTACAGAAATTCTGTCTTTCTCAGCGGTTATGTGATGTTTCTTTTCCGTCATATTTTCTCGCTATTAATTTATTCCCATTAAAGGCTAATTTTTATGGTATTACTATTTTTGTTCAGAGCTATTTTCAATTTGGCATCCTCAATGACAGCGCCTCCAAGGCGATACGGATTAAGTTCTCTGCCGAATTCAAATTCAATATCGTTAATTTCCATTCCTCTGACGCCTCTTCCATTACCGCTGACACTGTAAACAAATTTAACCTCGCTGCCGCGAAATTCCATCTGCGTTGTCAAACCATCAAATTCTTTTGACATTACAGGGTCAAAAATCGTATGTCCGCCATAATGACGAATTCCAAGAAGATGCGATATTACGTATCTGACAAACATACCCGGCCCGCTCGAATAAATTCTCCAGCCGCCCTTCAAAATAATTTTGCCCGCTATCAAATCTCCATATTTTTTGTTTGCTTCATAACGATTTGCAAACCCCGCGTCCGAACTGCTGTAGTAACAATTCGATTGTCTAACATCTGCCTGCGGAATTATTTTTTGTATGTCTATCGGCACAGTTTGTCGTAACGTTTTCACAAACAATTCAGCGTTACCCAGCCGAGCCATTGCTTCTGCATAGCGTAAATGAGCGTGTGTGTACATAAGACCAATTTCGCGTCCGAAGAACGGACAGCTTTCGGCACGTTTGAAGAAATACTGTACGCCGCCGTTATATTCAGGACTGCGATCCATCAATCTTGCACCGTCGGGACCTTTTAAATAATTTTCTATTATTTCCGAATGTATTTTCGCCTGCTCAGCAGTAAATATTCCACTTATTATTCCACGAGTCATCGGCAGCAGACTATAATGAATTCCGATTGTCGAGTCCGATGGATGAAGCAGCAATTCAATCATGCCTTTTTTGCTTACAAAGCCGAATCCCGCAACAACATTATCTTTAATAAGAAAACGATTGAAATCTTTTTGAATCAGCGAACAAAGATTATCAAGCTCTTCTGCTGTTTTAATGCGTCCAACCCTTCGGCAGATGTCCGCAAATTCTCTAAAAGTCTGATAGCTTAATATTACAGTCCAGGAACTAATCAACTGTTTTTTCAGTTCCTTATTAGCCGGCTGCATCGCATCATTCCAGTCGCCGCCGTCATAGTTCACCAATTTTGTGCCATCGACAAAGCGATTCTTTTTAATGTGTTCGACAGCACAAAGAATATGGTCAAAAATAGAAACACTTTCCTGTTCGCCATAGAAAGGTATTTTTTCGTTCAGGAAATTATAATCGCCGCTGCTGTGAATATATTCGCTTACCGCCAGAATCGGCCATAAAACAATATCGCCGTGCGATTCCTGATTTCGTATTTGTTTATACCGGTCATACATCCACCATTGCGGCCAATTGCCGCTGGTATTCTGATTCGAGAAAACAATCGAAAGGATTTTTCTCACGGCAGAATATTGCTCAAGACTAATCAGCATCTCTGCCGGCCCCTGACATATATCACGTGTGCCCCAGGCCGCCCCGCCATACTGTTCAAGGCCGCGAGGTGCAAGATAATGTATTTGTGAATTTTGAATGAACCACGGAAGTATTTCAATTATCTCACCCACACAGGAAGTTTCGGTATTCGATAAGATTTTTATATTAAAATTACTTTTCTGCGATTGCGATTTCGATTGAACAAGTCCGCCGCAGATTCGCATTACAAATTCTTTTGCCGCTGCAAGTTCAATTACTAAAAAGTTCAATCCCCTGCTTTTGCCATCAGCAAAAAGTAATTCATCTGAGCCTGTTTGTTTAATCGCTCCTGTATTTTCCAATCTAACATCGTAATAACCATCCGGGTACATCCGTGCCAGTTCAGTCTTTTCACCCGGCACAAATCTTAGTATCTTTTGCCCGTTACTCTGCTGCTGTCCAATGCTCCATTTATGTTCATTCGCAAGCTGATTGGAAATAAGCCATTCCGGCTCCTGCCCACGAAGAACACGAAGTTCAAGCGTAATCTCCGCTTTGTCCTGCGATGCCGCGGAAATAATTTCAAACATTAAACTTCTCTGTTTATATATCCATCTGCAACTGTTAAGCGACATTTCAAATGCCGATGGCACTGCTAATTGATAATATTCTCCGTTCTGCCGAACAAAAACCCGCTGACCCGTATGCTGCGGAATATTTAAAGAATTTGTGTTCGGTGTCAGAAAACGATTGAAATTAACATTGCCCTGTGCGATATGCGATTGAAAAACTCCGAACATATAAGATGTGAAGCTCATCGTCGCTTCATCCGGCGTCAAACCTGTACCAGTTTTCATTATATGTCCATTGGGCCGTTCCGACAAAATTTCCTTAACTCGTAACACAACGTGTCTGTTCTCGCCGTAGAAGAATGAAAGCAATCTGTCATTGTGGAACTCGCTGTGCCTGCGATTATTGCTGAACAATTTATCTAATTCGTCTTCTGTAAGATCTTCAGAAACAAATAATTCTGATTCAGAGAATAAACTCCCCAACGGTTTTTCGTAATCATATCCATCAGACCACGGCTGATTAGATAATTTTAAAATCTGTCCAAGCCTTGCGTCAATCATCACAAGGTCATCCGGCGTCGTGGGAGCAATATGATTCTCGCAGAAAATGCCGAAGAAACCGAAACCGCGATTTTCTCCTGGTTCTAAAACAAATGGTTTTTCCTGCAGTGCAATAACCGTGAACTCCTGCTGGCGTAATCCCGGTAGTTCAGACATTGACAGACCTTGCGCAATACCAGTTTCTTTATATGTTGTGCCGAAAAATTGCATTCCATCTGTTGAAAAACTATTTATTTGAGAGATGGAACCCAATGCCAGCCAGGGAAAACTGCCTGGACAATGTTCATTCTGCCGACAGCAGACGATATGGCCGTGTTCTTTATGCCAAAGCGATGTATAATCAACATACTGACTTATATATAATTCGTTCTTTTCATTGCCATCGGCACAGGACAGCCCAACATCCTGCACATACAGCAGGTCAAGTTCAAGCTTTTTATTGCTCGTGTTTGTCAGTTGAATATCCCACAGCCACGAAGAGTCTTTTTTCACAGTCAGCAATCTGCAGGTAAATAATATGCCTTCGAATTCGCCTTTAACTTCATAAGTATTTTTATTAATAATATGATTTCCTGGACTCTCCGGCCCTGACAGCGAAACAGCGATAATTTTTTTTCCTCTAATCCTGAGATATAAATTGCTGCATCCCTGTTCGAGCGGACTGCCGTCTATAAGATTGATTTGTACTTTTCCCTGTTCGATATTTTTTATGCTGCCATTTTCAAAAATGGAGAATTTCAGACCGGCAGAATTTTTTATGCTGCAAATCTGCGGTTTTTCAATCAAAATGTCGTCTCTTAATTCCATCTAAATTCCTGTTTTGAAATTACCCTTGAAGCCTGCTCGGACAATGCCCTGCTGAACATTGCTGTTCTTCATCATCAGTTTCCAGATAAGCCCGCTGCGGGCATTTTCTATCAATAAAAGCATAGGTCCCTGCGCGATACCGATTACGCGATTTGAAACCCAGTGCTTATCAATATTAAAACCATCCCAAAAACCATAGCCGCCGTTTTCTATATCCTGCCATACAGTCTTGCCGTCCACTTTAAGATTGCGCATTTCCCGAAGAGCCGCAATCGCATCAACCGGCACAAAAGGCACAGACATTCCTGCACCGTAAGGATGCAGCGTACCATATTGCCCCTGATTATCTTTTGCACCGCGAGGTTCGTGTCCCAGCACTACATAATCATTGGGGTCGCTGCCCGCTGTGATTCCCCAGAGATTCTCGCCATAGCTTGAATATTCAGAAGAATGGTCGCGGCACCAATCGCGATTGGCGATAACTGCCCGACAAGTATTTTCAAACCAGTCAACACCGCGTGAATCTTTACCGATTGTCTTGAAATCATAAAAGCAATGCGCAAACATATATGTAAATAAAGTACCGGGATAAGAATAAATATATGGTTTGCCGTTTTTATATCTTCCAACAGGACGATTCCAGTTTGTCATTGTTTCCGGCGGCAGACGATACTCAGCATTTGGAGCAGCCTGTCCGAGCAGTACTATCAAAAGCGTTTCATCTGTGTACCAGTCCCAGGTTTGTTTTTCAAATTTGCCAGACCCGCTCATATCATAAGCCATATAGACCTGTCCGTTTTCAGGATTGATATAAGCAGCCCAGTTCACCTGGAAAAAAATACGTTCTGCTGCGGATTTAACTTCACCGCCGAAATATTCACCCGCAGTAATCGCACCGGCAACCATCAAAGCAGTATCAATCGTGGAAGTAACTCCCTCATAACCCAAATTAGTTGTATTGCCATTTTTAAAATCAATGAAATGACAAAATACACCTTTGTATTTCGCATTGGAATTCTCTAAAGTATGCAGCGCACTCAACGCACGTTTTTTCGCATCTTCATAAGATACGTATCCTCGCTCAACACCTATCGGAAGTGCGGCCAAACCAAAGCCCAAAGACGCGACACTGCAAACCTCTGCACCTGTTCCGTCAGGCACAAGACCTGAAACAGAATCAGCCTCTTTCCAGAAAAATTGAAAAGACGCCATGCTTATTTCTTCAAGTAAACGCTCATCGGCAGCGTTGAATGAACCGCTGGACGCTGTTTTATAAGGCATCAAAACAGCCATAGCAATAAACATAATACTATATTTCCTGCTATTCACCATTCTCTCCGAATCAAAAAATTTAGTTATCAGCCTTGCCGCCACAGCCGCAAGAATCACGAACAATAAGTCGTGCTTTTAAAACAATTTTCGCCGGCTCTAAGGTTTTGTCTGCCGCACGATCAAGAATCATTCTGACAGCAACACGACCAATTTCCTTTGTTGGAATTCGCATTGTTGTGAGCTTTAATCTGCGATGAATCGCTATATCAGAATCGTCAAAACCTGCTACACCAACCCGCTGGGGAACTTTAATTCCATTATCCATAAGAGCATCAATAACACCACACGCAATATCGTCATTGCCTGCAACAACACCATAACGCTCATCAGATTTAATTAGTGGAGATATTTTTTCAGCGGCAAGACGATAGCCCTCATCGTAACTGTAATTATTGCCGAAGAATTTTTTACCTTCAGGATTCATTTTGATTGAGACAAGAGCATCTGAAAAACCTCTGGCACGTGCGGTGGTATCAACGTTATGTTCGGAACCGCCGACAAAAAACAAGTTTGTGATTCCGTGTCCATCTATAAAATGCCGTGTTATCTCAAAGGCTCCCAGACGATTATCTACCAATATGTTATCGAGCCGCCACGAATTTACATCTTTATCAAGAATCACAAGCGGTCCATTGACATTTCCAACGCCTTCGAGCACTTCATCATATAATTCCGAAAGCATAATTATTACGCCATCAGTTCGACCCTCTGAGCACAATCTGCTGACAGCCTCAATTTGCGATTCCGCCCCTTTTGCCTTGAGCACCATTATATGAACGCCGTTGATTTGTGCTTCTTCGTGTGCGCCTTCCATCAACATTCCAAAATACTGGCCTTCAAAATCAGGAACAATCAAGCCAATTGTATCAGTTCGTTTTCTGCTGAGAGCTTGCGCGCGACTGTTTGGATGAAAATCCAAACGGCGAATGACAGTCTCAACCTTACGACGAGTATCAGGAGCGACACGTCCTAAATTATTTACAACACGAGAAACAGTGGAAATTGAAACGCCGGCAGCATTTGCGACATTATGAATCGTTACGCTTTCTGAATCAGTTATCATCTATAGTCCTCAAACATAAAATATATACAACTTTATGAAAACCTTTTTACAATACTATTTTAAATTTGTCAAGATATTTCTTAAAAACCTTGTTTTCAGTATTTTTTACTTGACTTTTCCCAGTAAAAACGTTTTTATTAAATGGACATTTTAACTATTTAACAATTCTATAAATTTGTTAAAAAATTCAAAGAAACGGAGAATTTTGCAATGAAAACAGCTTTTTTACTCACATTTTTAGTTTTTTTTTCAACCAACCTTTTAGGTCAACAGTGCTCCTTAACAGCTAGTTCTGAACAGAAAGAAATGCCCGCAGCCGCAGCAATGGACGGTAAAATGGATACGCGATGGTCAAGTTCTGCATCTGATAATCAATGGCTGCAGATAGATTTTAACTCTCCTGTTGAAATAGTTGGTCTCAGGCTATATTGGGAAACAGCTTACGGCAGAGACTACGAAATACAAACCGTAACTAATGATGGCAAATGGGAAACAAAATATAATATTCAATATGGCGATGGAGGAATTGATGAAATATATTTTGGCTTAACAAAAACCAAATGCATCAGATTGATTGGAAATAAACGGGGAACGGGATGGGGATACTCATTATGGGAAATTGAATTATTAGGAAAGGAAAACCAGATATCTGCTCAAGCATCTTCTTCAGTTAATGGTACCGATGCGAATGCTATACTAGATGGTAAAACAGAAACATATTGGCAATCTTCAAACACTAATGGTGAAAAGGCTATAGTTGAATTATATTTCCCGAAAAAAATGGAAATAGGCGGTTTGCAAATCAATTGGGTCAAAACACCTTCGCCGGCCTGCAAAATAGAAGCTATTTCCAATGACTGCAATCAATATCAATTGGTTATGAATAAAAAAACAGGAGTAAACAAAGTAGAAGATTTGTTTTTCCATATTGTTAATACAAAAAAATTACGTCTTGTATTTGAATCTCCATCTGTCTGCATTGCAGATATACAATTAAAATCGGCAAGTGAAAAATGGTCTCCAGTCAGGCATTTTGAAATGATCGCACAACGACTGCCTGACGGAATGTTTCCCGGCTGGCTGCGACGCGAACAAAATTTCTGGACTGTTACAGGCCTGTCCGGCAGCTTCAATGAATCGCTGTTAGACGAATACGGAAAAGTCGAATCAGGATTACGAAACTTCAGCGTAACACCTGCACTAATAATTGACGGCAAACTGCTTAGCGCAAAAAGTTTCAAAACAAATCAATCACTCGCCGACAACTGGGCGCCTATCCCGACCGTAAAATGGCAAGGTAACGATATTAACCTCAACATAACAGCAAATACAATCGAGCCTGATACTACTATCGTGCTTTATTCCTTAAAAAATACAAGCAAAACCGCTCGTGATATTTCTCTGCTGCTTGCGGCAAGGCCGCTACAAATAAACCCGCCCTGGCAATATGGCGGGTATTCATCCATTAAGCAGGCCAAGTGGCAAAACAACAAAAACACCTTGATACTCGACGATATACAGGCATTGCGGTTTTATCCGACACCATCTTTTCAATCGCTTTACAGTCAAAAGCCTATGGCAGACTCAACTGATATAATTGAATATCTTGAAGAAAAAAATACTGACGGCAATTCTGTTTCTTCTCCGGAAGGCATTATTTCAGCCGGTGCAAGATATGATTTTCATCTCATCGGCGGCGAAACAAAAACAATTCTGGCAATATATCCCAATACCGACAAGACCAACATATACATCGTCGGCAGCTATGAAGAATTTTTCAATAACGAATTGCAAAAATCACTAACATACTGGCGGCAATTGACTGGCAACTGGGACATAAACATTCCTGACAAAAGATTAGTCAACATTATTCGTTCTAATCTGGCGTATCTTCTTATAAACGCTGACGGGCCCGCGACACAGCCCGGGGCACGCAATTATAACAACTCCTGGATACGCGACGGCGCAATCAGCGCAACCGCAATGATACGATTCGGAATGACTGACTTCGGCAAAAAATACCTGCAATGGTTCACAGGGTTAATAAAAGATGATGGATTTATTCCATTCATCGTAGAAACTAAAACCGGCAATCCTGTCGGGTTCGCCGATACCTGGGGCGAATACGATTCGTTCGGCGAATACGCATTTCTCGTCCGTGAAGTTGTTGAAATAACCGACGACAATAATATCGCAATGATGTGCTGGCCGAAATTAAAAGCTGCAATGAAATGTATGGAGAACCTTCGCAATCAGAGACTGGCGGAAAAATACAAAGGAACTGAATATGAAGGAATTCTTCCGCAATCGAACAGCCACGAAGGATATTTTCCTGCAAAACACAGCTACTGGGATGATTTTTTCGCACTAAAAGGTTTGCAGGATTCGCAGGCAATAGCTTTGCGGCTGGGATATAAAGACGATGCGGTATGGCTCGGCAATTTCGAAAAAGAACTTCGCAAATCTCTGCTTGAATCGATGCAAAAAGTTCGTCATCGCGATAATCTCAAGACGCTGCCCGCCTGCGCGGAGCTTGGCGATTTAGACCCGACATCAACATCCATCGGAATTATGATTGCTGATGAGCGAGATAATCTGCCTGCCGACGCTCTTAAAGCAACTTATGACAGGTATATGCAGGATTGCATTAAGCGAGCAGCACAGCCGCCGGACAAGCGCAGTTCATATACGCCTTATGAAGCTCGCAATATCGGAGCTTTAATTCGTATGGGCAGAATCGCAGATGCAAGAGTTATGCTGGATTTCCTTGTCAATGATGGCGTCAGGCCGGCAGCGTGGAATCATCTTGCCGAGGTTGTGCACGGTGACCTTCGCACGCCGAGTTATATCGGCGATATGCCGCATACATGGGTCGGCGCAGAGTTAATCAATGCCATTCGTGATATGCTCGTTTATGAAGACCGTGGAAAGCTTGTGCTTGCTGCGGCGGTACCGGACGAATGGATTGACCAAGGAGTATCGGTAAAAAATCTTCGAACATTATACGGCACACTCAGTTACAATATCAAACGCGGCGAAAACAACAAAATCATAATAGAAGCAAGCTGTACGAAACAGCCGCCGAACGGCTTTGCTGTTCCAGCCGGCGCAGAATTAATTGTTCAGGAGCAATAAATTGATAACCTTCAATGAAAATTCGTTTCAGAAAAATGGCAAAAACTATTTTATTCTAAGCGGCGAAATGCACTATTTCCGCATCGATGCTAATTTATGGCCAAAACATCTTCAGCAAATTAAAGAAGCCGGTTTAAATACTGTCTCATCTTACGTGCCGTGGTCTCTGCACGAGCAAATCGAAGGTCAGCCGGACTTTAGCGGTAAATATGCTTCCAATCTGAATCTAAAATTATTTATCGAACTATGCAAAAAATCAGAATTGAATCTTATTCTCAAGCCCGGGCCGTATATTCTCGCTGAACTTTAAATGCACGGAATACCGAAATGGTTTTTTGAAAAATATCCAGACGCATTGGCTTGTGATTCAAATGGCAAACCTTATTCAGTCAAATATACTTGCCTTGTTCATCCCGATTACACACGAAAAACTATGCAGTGGTATGACGCGGTTATGCCGCTTATCGCAGCCAATCAGCTTTCAAACGGCGGACCTGTCGCAATGGTACAGGTCTGCAATGAAGTCGGTTTATTTCAATGGCTCTGTGGCAGCGGCGATTACAGCAAAGTATCTGTCGCGGCTTATCAAAAGTATTTGAAAAAAAACTATAAAACCATAAATACATTAAATGAACGTTACGGGGCAGTTTACCGTGATTTTAGCGATATTATACCCCCTGCCGGCAGAGTAAAAAACAAGGCAGAGCATTTTGCATATCGGGACTGGGAAAATTTTCATCGTGATTTTTATACTGACTATATCGGCAGGCTCGTCAAGGAAATTCGCAGACGAAACATAACTGTTCCGTTATTTCATAATGTGCCTGGCTGGGTTTATTCAAGGGCTAAAAGTATGCCGGTGTGTCTGTCGATGTATCATAAATTGTCGCAGCTTTATCCTGACATTCTGCTCGGCGTTGACCATATTCCGGAAAATCCATCGTATAGAAATTTTCACGATGACCGGTTAATCAACGCATTCACAAAGGCGATTCAGGGTAATCGCGGGCCGACTTATATTGCAGAACTTCAGGCTGGTACGCGCGAGGCGAATGTACGAGTTTATCCGAACGAAATGGAATTGTTTTATAAAGCGTGCCTGGCGAATGGTGCAACAGCAATGAATTTTTATATGTTCAGCCAGGGGCAAAATCCGCCCGGCTGGGGAATTTACGATTCATCATTTTATCTGCAAACACCTTTAAATGTTCACGGCGAACCAATGGAACATTATCCTGTAATTAAAAATATCGGCGAATTTATTGAAATGCACGGGCAAAAACTCTGCGAATGTCAAAACAAGGCATTACAGACTTTGATATTTTATCCGCCATATTATTATCGTGAGTTTACCAATCCGCTTTTTACGGGTGAAAATCTTGACGACTGCTCGCTCGGCGGATGCAAACTTGATGCACGAATGGTTACGGATGAACTGCTTTTTGAAAGTCTCGGCAGACTTTTGGCAATGGACAACCAGGAATATGATGCCGTCGATATTACGAATACTGATAACGCCGGGCTTGACAGGTATAAACAGATATGGTCGGCCTGTACAGAGCAAATGGATGCACAAAGCCAACAGATGTTGCTTGAGTATGTTCGGCGAGGCGGACATTTGATTTGCTTCCCGACACTGCCTAAGTATGACCTTGATGGTAAACTGTGCAGCATACTTGCCGATGGTCTCGGCGTAAGCAGTGAAGCAATATGTACTGACAGTGATGGAATAATTCGCTGGGTTGAGACACGCGAAGAGATGCACGCAATCAGTTACATAGAAATATTTAACGCACCACGAGGCAAAATTATCGCAAAGACACGCGGCGGCAATTCGTGCGGCATTAAAATTAAATGCGGCAAAGGGTCGGCGTGTGTTTTTGGAACAGGCTTTGTATATCAGGCAGCGGCACATAAACAGGCATGGCAGCATTTAAGCCTTGATATAAATTTCAAAGGATTAATTACCTGCGATAATCCTCTTATAATAACTCGAACGCGACTTGACAAAAACAATAGCGGATATTTCTTTATGCTTAACTATCACAATCAGACTCTTGAGGGAAAAATTTCGCTTAATAATCAGCAGGTTAAATTGCCGCCATTTAGCGGAACGATAGTACCATTTAATGCAGATGCCTCTTTTTAAGGATTATTACTGTGAAGAAAAATTTTTACTTTTCAGGATTGATTGCAATGCTGGTTTGCGCAAATGTTTTCGGAAATTTTGTATGTTCAAAACAAGACGAACAATATCTGCGTCAAATCCTCAAAGAAACATGGTCTTATCTCGACAGTCATCTTGCAAAGGAAACCGGCTTTCCAACTGATTCACAACAAGCTGGTGGAAATACCAATACAACAAATATCGGTTTATATTTGGCCGCGATTGGCCCTGCGGAGAAAATGGGATTTATTTCAAGAGTGGATGCGATTGAGCGAATCACTAAAATAATTTCATCACTCGAAAAAATTGAGGCACGCAATGGCTTTATCTACAACTGGATTGATGTCGGCGGCGACACAAAAATGGCCGAAGGCGTTATGGGGGTATCAGATTTTAACAAACTTGTTACCGGGCTGATTCTAATTCGCCAGTTTTTTCCTGAACTCGCAGACAAAGCAACGCCGCTGATTGAGCGTGTGAAATGGAGCATATTGTATGATACCGCAAGCGGCAATACGTACTGGGGATATGACATTAAAAATGACAAGCCGGTTGGACTGGGAAATTTCTGGCTGGCTTCTGATTGCCGGCTGGTTATGTTTTATATGATTGCAAACAGAGATGCGCCTGTGAAAATATGGGATGACGCGAAACGTAAAAAAATTCAGGCTGATGATTTGACGTTTTACGAACCGGGTTATTGGTTCGGCGGACTTTTTATGGCGGCGATGGATGCAATATTTTTAGACCCGCCGAGCAGAACGGAAATGGGAAGTTCAATCGGAGATTTTGCGTGGCATCAAATTCGTCAGTCTCGTGAACACAATTTGCGAGTATGGGGCTGGTCGAACTGCAATATTCCCGGCAAAGGTTATACTGAGGGTGGATATTTGCCGTGGTGGGTCGTAACACCGCACGCTTCTGCACTGACGATAGAATATTATCCGCAACACGTAATTGAAAATTTGCGTCGGCTCGATGAAATGGGAATGCGAAAGCCTCTGGCCGAAAATAATCATTTTGGTTTTCGCGATTCAATCGACTTGAGAACCGGCAATGTCGATGACAGGTATTTATCGCTTGACCAGGCAATGCTGTTTTTGTCTTTGACAAATTTTCTCGAAGACGGAATGGTACGAAATTATTTCGCAAAAGACCCTCTGGTAAAAAACGGTTTCAATTTATTGGGCAGCAGACTTGCTGAAGAGCCAAATCTTCTTAAAAAATGGTCGCAGCGAGATTCTTCGGAGCCGCAATTAACACCAAATAAAAAGGCTTTGCAGAATATCGTTCTCGATATGAAGCAGCCAAACGGAATAATTTTAAATTCCAGTGCTATCGGCGGCGCAACTGTTGATGTAAAATTTACAGCGGAAGGTTTAGTTGCTGAATTTACCGCCGGCGACGAACAAAGCAGTGAGATAAATATTGATATTACATTTCCGCAAATAGATGTCAGAAATCTTGACTGTATGCAGATTTTATGCTCCGGAGAATCAAAAGATGATTTCGGCGGAATCAGAATTTATTTGTACGATGACCAGGGACAATCGCAATATACATTTATAGACGGTATAACGCCGGAATTGAAGCAGATTGATATTCCTGAATCTTCAATAGTTGGAATGCTGGCCAAGCCTTATGCGGTTAATAAAATAACTATAAAACTATGGGCGAAACCATGGTACTATACGAATCAATACACAAAAGCCAAGTCAGGCAAACTTATCGTTGGGAAAATTATATTTATGTATAGATAAGCAACAGGCATAAGTCAAAATCACAATAATTTTGGTATTGAATATTCAAAAGTAAACACTTAGAATAGACACTCTAAAAACCAATTTAAAGGAATAAGCAAACAATGGAAAGAGTTGTCTTTTCGGGTTCATGGAAACATATCCTGGCCGAGAATGGTCTGAAAAAATTTAAAGATTTTTATCGCTGTAACAGGAAAAAATGCATTGATAAAAATAACAGACGTAATGTCAGTATTATACTCCTGAACACCGGCGGAGAAGAAAAAACTCTTTATATGAAACGATTCCGCCATTCGCATCTCAAAGATATACTGTTTACATTTCTGAATCGCGGGAAAATCTGCTCTCAGGCATACTACGAATGGAGCAATCTAAAACTGCTTAATAAAAATAATATCGGAACGCCGGAACGTGTATGTTTCGGAGAACAAACACGGCTCGGTATCGAACGAAAATCATTTCTTATAACAGAAGAACTAAACGGACAGTGCCTGACAGATTTTATTTCGCAAAACTGGGATAAACTTGCCTCGTCGGAAAAAGAAAAAATCATTGTCTCACTGGCTAAAACCATTCGGAAAATTCACAAGGCCGGAATTTCTCTGCCGGATTTATACATCTGGCATATATTCATAAACAAAGACAAAAACACCGGCGAATACAGTTTCGCATTCATAGACCTCAACAGAATGAAACGCGGAATTAAAGATAAAAATGAAAAAATAAAAAATCTCGGCAGACTAAACCACAGTATGACAGATAAATATTTCGACAAGTCAATGCGAAGACTTCTTCTCGAATCATACGCAGCAAAAGAGAACGGCACAAAAATTGAAAAACTTATCCGGCAGGTCAAAAGATATTCCAAAAAATATTCCGCAAGAAGAAGAGTAAAACCATACTAACGCGTTTTTTTCAAGCAAGCTCTTTTTTTACAAAAGGAATATAGCCGCTGCAGGCACAAGGCAATATACGCTGTTAGCGAAACGATTGAAATCCACATACCCACGATAAAAACTTTAGGACGGTACTCCATACGAAATCTATGCACGCCTTTGTCCAATGGAACAGCTCTAAACACATAATCGGCCGGCAGCAAATCATACTTCGATTGACAACTATCAGGCAACGCTCTAATTCCCCAGTTCGGGTGATATGAATCGGTAACAAGCAAAATTGCGGGACTATCAATGTCAGCTTCAATCGTCAGATAGTCAGTTGATTCATCAATAATTTTTACAGTACTCTGATTGTTAGACGGTTGCGGCAAAGGTTGAGGCAGCGATTCAAGAACAACAGTTCGATTAGGGTCAAATTCAGGAGAGGCGAGCAAACGCAGAATGGAATCACAGTCATTGAGTACCTGAAAATCCCGAACCAACAGCAAACGAGGAAGAACCGGCTCAGTCAATGTCCGCAGTTGAGGCTGACCGTTTTCCTGCGATATTATATATCGCAAACGTAATAACGAAAAGAATCGATGCGAAAAATTCTTTTTTTGTAATGTTGCATTAGGGTCAAAATTCTCAGTAAAAGATAGAAAGGAAGCATACCTTCGCAAAATGCCTGGGTCATCGCCCCATATATCGAATAGGCCTTCCATCATTGCCCCATTTTCGCTGAGCATATTAAAAATTCGGAAGTCGCCCGGTAAACTGGAAATTGTCTCTCTGAATTGCTGCGGCATTTTTTGAATTGTCGGGTCGAATGTCGGACGAAGCGGAAAAGCAAAAACAACCAGTTCTGCCAAGGCAAGCAGTATAATGACATAAACGGCATAATTCCATCGCCGTTTCAGTGCCAAAAGACCTGCCAGGAGCAGCAGCAGACCGGCGGTAATAAACAATGAATTAGAGGCACGATGCGCAGCGAAAGAAACAAAATTATACTTATCATATAATGACGATTCTAAATATGACTCTTGAAACCTATTTGCTGCCGATTGTACGAACTTCATAAAATTGTGCCACCAGCCGTTTATGCAGAAGTTTGAAACTGAACCGGCGATGATGCCTGCCACAATGGCCAAGCAAATCGCTGCGGAAGCAATGCTGATTATCCACCGCCAGGAAGGTTTGCTGTTTAACGTGATTAACCGGTGCAGCCCGACGCCGGCGAGCATCACGGCAAAGACTGTCATTTGAAAAATAAATTTTGAATTTCCTCGAAACTTATCAAAGCCGGGTACGTTTCCATACAGTAATTTTAATAGCGGAGTATGCGCACCCATAGCCAAAATAAATAATGCTATTATTAACGTCATACAAAAACTACGCTGCTGCCTGGAACCATAAACCTGGCCGTATATGGCCAAAACTAATCCTGTTACACTGAAAAACAATGACATTTCCCACAGGAAACATCTGCCCCAATAAGAGTTTTCAGAAATCGAACCGAAAAACCCCGGAGCAATTAATGTCATAAGATTTTCCGGAGGAAACGAAAAGAACGCGGCAAATTCAAATCCCAGTCCTCCGTCGCCGCGAATGGTATAAGCCGATTCCTGAAGGCCGGTAAAAAGCTGCACAGAAACAAGCAGCGCGGCCCCCCCCCCCCCCCCCCCCTCAAAAAAAAAAAAAAAAAAGAGGTTGGGAAGAATAAAAAAAAAAAAAAAGCAAAAAAAAAAA
>Ga0153915_10002028_pt1 | contig 18593 bp, 14 predicted proteins | sample Opewatmetagenome_2_FD_107003 | JGI IMG/M metagenome (GOLD analysis project Ga0153915, IMG submission 107003) | Freshwater wetland microbial communities from Ohio, USA - Open water 3 Core 3 Depth 3 metaG | ecosystem: Environmental > Aquatic > Freshwater > Wetlands | place: USA: Ohio, Lake Erie...
CCGCAATGGTCGTTTGACGCAAAAAATCCATCGTTTCCATCGGGCATTTCCCAGATTCTTACCGGTAAATATAATGCACTGAAGGCCGAACTTTTTGTGCCTGTAGCTGCGGAAGGACGTAAAATCACAGTTGCTATTGCCAATCCTGAAGACATTCTCAAAAAAGATTACATCCGGAAATTTTTCCCCAATTGTGAAGTTGAATTCTGCGTCGGCATTTCCGACGACATCCTGATCGCCATTGACGCCTTTTTCGGTGTCAATAGTGTGGTCAAGGGTAAATCGATGGACGCGATACTCCATGAGATGAAATCCGAGGTTGTTACGGAATCCTTAAAGGAAGAATCCGATGAATTAAAAATCCAGGAAAATGATAACATTGTTGTGCAGCTTGTGCACAATATTATTGCGGACGCGTCCAATCTCGGCGCTTCGGACATTCATGTGGAACCATCGCAGGAAGGAGATGTTCTGGTCCGATACCGGATTGACGGCATGATGTCGCGCGCGCACGTCTTTCCGCGTAAATTCCGGAACGCAGTCTCCTCGCGTATAAAAATAATGGCCGGTCTTGATATCGCCGAAAGAAGAAAACCACAGTCAGGAAAGATACGTTTCAAAAAATGGGGGGACCTTGATATAGAACTCCGTGTTGAAACCTACAGCACTTCTTCCGGTGCGGAAGATATTGTCATGCGTATTCTTTCTTCGTCAAAACCGGTTCCTCTTGAAGGCCTCAATTTCAGCAGTCGCAATCTTAACGAATTCATCCGTCTTATCAGTCATCCGTATGGGATTTTCCTGTGCGTCGGCCCGACAGGTTCCGGTAAAACCACCACACTCCACAGCGCCCTGAAATATTTTAACAGGGAGGATACGAAAATTCTTACCGTTGAGGATCCCGTGGAAATTACGCAGGAGGGACTTCGCCAGATACAGGTAAACCAGATCATCGGAATAACTTTCGCTTCCACATTACGATCTTTTCTGCGCTCAGACCCTGATGTGATTATGATCGGTGAAATGAGGGATGCGGAGACGGCATCCACCGCGATAGAAGCCAGCCTGACAGGACATCTCGTCCTTTCGACGCTGCACACAAACAATGCTTCGGAGACAATTGTAAGACTCATAGAGATGGGAATTGATCAGTATTCCTTTGCCGATTCACTTCTTGGCATACTCGCACAGCGCCTGGTACGAAGGCTTTGTCCCAAATGTAAAATATCAATGGAGCTTAACGATGCTGAAATTGAAATTCTCCGGCAGGAATACGGGTCATCCGATTTATTTGATAAATTACTGAGGACCTGCGGCAAAACAATATACGCTGCCAGGGAAGGCGGCTGTGACAACTGCCGGGGCACTGGATACAAAGGACGAGTCGCCATTCATGAACTGCTTACCGCAACTGATGAAATCAAAGAGGCAATATACCGCAGGGCGAATGCCTCGGAAATCAGGAGTATTGCAATCGGGCAGGGCATGATGGTATTGAGACAGGACGGCATTGAAAAAGTATTGTCAGGAATAACGACGCTAGAAGAAATCCGCGCGGCGACAATGTGATAATTAAAAGCTCATATCCCAACTTTAAAAGCGAGAAGAAAATGGAACAAAAAACATTGTACAAATCAGAAGTGACTTTTCCCATTGACGCGCCATACCTCCCGTTTTCCGAAAGGACGCAGGCCCTGAAACGAAAAATTCTTGAAGCACCCTATGAAATATGCGTGGAGCGAGCCCGCTGCTACACTCAGGTATATAGAGAGACCGAGGGAATGCACCCCTCTTTGAGAGCAGCCAGGGCAATTGAGCGGACTTTGGATACCATGACTCTGTCCATTCTACCCGAGGAACTGCTTGTCGGTAATCGTTCCAGCAAGCTGTTGGCCCACGTCATCCCCGTGGAGCGGGGCGAGATTAATGCCATTCTGGAAATGTACATGCATGATATTACAACGCGGTCCTATAAACCGTTTAAAATATCCGAAGAGGAAAAACGCGAACTTTTTGAAGACATTCTTCCCTACTGGAAAAAGAAGTCCGTGCGCTATCATAAAGAACAGAAATGGACAAAGGACGGTCTCATGCTTGGATTTTCATCAGGACCCCTGGCTCAGGCGCGCCGTATCCGCGCCTTTGGCGCCTCTCAATTGGCCAGGACACTGCGACCATTTATGGTGGGCCGAAGACGTGATATGTTCAGGGCAAAAAAGGAAGTGGCCTTAAACAACCCCAATCTGGTCAATAATGTCATGGATGTGCAGGGGCACATGGTTCTGGGTATTAACAATATCGTCGAGAAGGGCTTTCGCGGAATCAGGGAATCTGCCATGGAGAAAAAAGCTCTTCATGGCGGGGATGCCGGAAAAACCGCTTTTTACGATGCGGTGATTATTACATGCGATGCTGTAAAACGATTTGCCGAACGGTACGCGCATCTGGCCTCCGATATGGCAGATCGGGAAACAGACAAACGCCGCGAACTGGAATTAAGGGTCATTGCAAGCAATCTGGAGAGCGTGCCGTGGGAGCCGCCCCGTAATTTTTATGAGGCCGTTCAGTCACTATGGTTCACTCAGGTGATCGCAACCATTAGCTATGGCACTGTCGGAGATTCCGCCATCGGAAGGGCCGACCAGTATCTGTATCCCTGCTTTAAGCGGGACATTGAAAGCGGAACAATCAGCCGGGAGTTTGCGATAGGGCTCATCGAAGAACTGCTCGTCAGGCTCAGTTGCAATCTCCTTGTCCTGCCCTCTTTCGCCAGGCAGACCGGGTCGGAATTGGGCGCAGACAACAACGCGGTTACCATCGGCGGAGTGGATCGTGAGGGAAGGGATGCCGCAAACGAATTATCCGTTCTCTTTATGGAAGCCGCCGGGAACATCAAATGCATGTCCAATTCATTCGCCGTAAGAGTCCATTCCCAATCATCACCGGAATTCCTGAAAAAAGTTACACAACTGGTTTCACGCACCTGCGGACCGGCCATTTTCAACGACCATGCTGTTATTCCGTCCCAGGAGGGATGCGGCCACAGCCTGGAAGACGCGCGGGATTATGCCATCATCGGCTGTGTTGAACCGACCAGTTCGGGTAATACCTTTGGCTGCACCGCAGGTAATGATATTTCTCTTGTCGGCGTTCTCGAGATGGCCTTGAACAACGGGAGACTGTTCATGATGGGTCATCGCACCGGCTTGAAAACCGGCGACCCGGAAAAATTCCATTCATTTGAGGACGTACAGGAGGCTTATAGAAAACAACTGGCCCACAGCGTTGCAATCATTGCTCGTTGTGTAAATGCTAAAGACGAAATCTACAGGGACCATTTCCATAATCCCTATGTTTCATTGACTTTGGATGGATGTCTGGACAGCGGCATGGATGTGACGCAGGGAGGCGCCCGGTACAATTTTGGTTCTCTTAGCGCCAGGGGACTGGCCACAACGGCCGATTCTCTTCTGGCTATCAAGACGGCCGTTTTTGAAGAAAAATGGATCAGGATGTCCGATCTCCTGACTGTCCTGCGTACCAATTTTCGGGACAACGAGGTTCTCAGGCAAAAATTAATTCATAAAATTCCCAAGTATGGAAGCGATTCGAATGAGGCTGACGATATGGCCCGGTGGGTGGCCGATCAGTTCTGCGAAGAGGTTCTAAGGCAAAAGCCGGTGCGGGGAAGCTGTTTCCGGCCTGGTTTTTTCTCCTACGGCATGCATGTGTTCGATGGCATGATGCTGGGCGCGACACCCGACGGACGCCGGGCAGGAGAGCCTGTGTCCAACAGCCTGTCACCCTCCAACGGCAGTGAGCGCAACGGGTTGGCAGGGGTCCTGAATTCCAACGCCCGCATACCCCATGAAAAAATATCCAACGGCAGTTCTCTGAATATCCGGCTCAGTCCCTCAATGTTTTCCACGTCCGAAAGAGTGGAAAAATTCATCGCTCTTCTGAAGGGCTTTATAATTAACGGCAACATGCACATGCAGATCAACGTTGTTGACACTGATACCCTGAAGGATGCGCAGCAGCGGCCTGATATGTATACGGACATGGTTGTGCGCGTGTCGGGATATAGCGCCTATTTCACCGATCTGGGGACGCCTGTGCAGGATGATATTATCAGACGCACACAGTTCAACAGCTATTGATATGCAGTAACGAGATTTTGAAATTACATTATAAAAGTTTTTCCGAAATGCCGATTTTAGCTTTTTTCCATGGTTTTAAGGAATTTAACTTTCGGCCATTCTTCCATAGTGTGCGACAGACGCCAGTCGCTCAGTGCGAGATAAACAAGATTCCCTTCGGTGTCCATGGCAAGATTGGTTTGGTGTTTCTTCTGAAAATCTTCCATTACATCATGGTCGTCGCAGGTAACCCAGCGGGCGGCAACATAATCGGTTTTTTCATAATCGGCGTAAACGCTGTATTCGTCTTTAAGACGCGACATGGTCACGTCAAATTGCAGAGCGCCCACCGCGCCAAGAATATTATCCGAACCCCAGAGAGGTTTAAAAACCTGAATAGCGCCTTCCTCGGATAGTTGCGTCAATCCTTTTTGCAGATGTTTCATCCGCAGAGGGTCCTTAAGCCGAACGCGGCAGAAATGCTCCGGCGCAAAGTGCGGGATTCCTATGAATTTGAGCGGTTCTTTCTGTGTGAAGGTATCGCCTATTTTAATCGTGCCGTGATTGTGAATACCGATGATATCGCCGGGATACGCCTCTTCGATATTGGTGCGGTCCTGCGCCATAAAAATTGTGGCGTTGGCGAGAGATACTTCCTTGCCGATACGGTGATGAATAACTTTCATGCCGCGCTGGAATTGTCCCGAACAAATCCGCATAAATGCTATGCGGTCGCGGTGTGCCGGGTCCATATTGGCCTGTATTTTAAAAACAAAACCGGAAAAATCATCCTCATCAGGATCAACATTCCTTGTAGTAGTCGGGCGGGCAACAGGCGGCGGAGCTATTTCCACGAATGCGTCGAGGAGTTCCCTGACACCGAAATTGTTAATAGCGCTGCCGAAAAAAACCGGTGTCTGGCCTGCTTTTAAAAATTCTTTGATATCAAAAGGATTAGCCGCTCCTTCCAGTAGAGCGATTTCCTCGCGTAGTTCATTGGCCTGGCTCTCCAATAATTCATCAAGAAGAGGATCGGATAAATCATTGATGACAACTCCCCCTTCGGAACGTTTTGCTTTCCCCGCCGTGAACAGATGCAGTTTCTTGTCATATAGATTGTAAACGCCTTTGAAACGTTTTCCCATGCCGATAGGCCATGATAAGGGAGAGCATTCAATCTGTAGTTTGTCTTCGATATCCGCCAAAATGTCCAGTGGCGGCATGCAATCGCGATCCAGTTTGTTGATAAAGGTTATGATCGGAGTGTTGCGCAGGCGGCAGACTTCCATAAGTTTCTGTGTCTGTGTTTCCACGCCTTTGGCGCCGTCTATAACCATCAGCGCGCTGTCCACAGCGGTAAGCACTCGGTAAGTATCTTCCGAAAAATCCTGATGGCCGGGCGTATCCAGAAGATTGATTTCGCAGTCCGCGTACTCGAATTTCATGACCGATGAGGTTACGGAAATGCCGCGGTCTTTTTCAATGGCCATCCAGTCGCTCAAAGCATGCTTTGACGCTTTGCGTGCTTTGACCGCTCCAGCCAATTGAATGGCTCCGCCGAAAAGCAGAAGTTTTTCCGTGAGCGTGGTTTTCCCCGCGTCAGGATGGCTGATAATACCGAATGTGCGTCGGCGCTCGATTTCTTTTTGTAACTGCTTGCTCAACTTATGCTGTCTCCAAACACGCTTGTTTAATTAAACGGCGTATATTAACTATAAAGAAACATCTGTCAACAATTATCCCGCTTGTTATAGCCTTTTGTAAAGCAAAATACTTTCAGCAATATCTTCTTTTATCGCGCTCTCGGCCTGGAGTTCCTTTAAATAGGAAATGGTTTCATTCAACGCCATGAATTTTTCAAAATCAGGCAGATCGGAACCTATTATATCGTTGGAAATGGCGCAGGCCGTTTTCGCCTCTGTACTTACATGATTAAAAATAATCAGCTTTCTTTTTTCATGATGCTTGCGTATTTCGTTTATTCTTTCCTGCAAATCAGTAAAGGCGCTGCCATGTCCCGGATATATAGTGGCGATCGGCAATTTTTCTATAACACTTAAGGAATCCATATAAGCCGCCAGCGGTCGGAAATTATCGTCAAATATATCGGGACTGAGGATCGGCGCTATATAAGGGAGAATGTGATCGCCGGCGATAAGAAAGTTTTCCTTCCGGAAGAAAAAACAAACATGTCCGACGGCGTGTCCGGGAGTGAAAATGACTTCGAATTTCCAGTCGCCGAATTCACGGGATTCGTTGTCCTGCAAATAATTGTCGGTGTTAAATTCGGAGATAATAAATCTCATCTCTTCAAATTCTTCGATTATCGTATCAATTTGCCGGGAAGACATGCCAAGCCGCGAATAAAATTTGTTTAGCTGCTTTATGGCCGGATATTTCTTCCTGAAATGCTGATATTCTTGAAAAGCCGCTGCGGAAAGATAAATTTGCGCACCGGTCTTTTTCTGTAGCAAACCGGCCATGCTGCAGTGATCCGTATGCACATGGGTCAGGAAAATATGTTTTATTTTATTAATGCTTAAATTTATGCCTGCCATGTCGTCAGCCAGCGTTTCATAAGCGCCTGGCATATTGAGTCCTGTGTCAAAAAGCGCCAGTTCCCTGCCGTGAGCGAACAGATAGGCGTTCACGTGTTTAAGACGATAAGGCATACGCAAAGTTATGCGGTAGAAGTTTTTTGAAATTTCAGAGATCATATCGATTACATATATTGAATTCGGTAGCGAGCGCATTCCCCGTAGCTTGCTGCGGGGTAAGCGAGCGAATACAGAATCATAATTTTCCTTAAGAATCGAAGATTCTCCGTGGCTTGCCGCGGAGAGCTTCAATGACACTTTATATATCATGTCCGACATATTCAATCGGACACCTGGTTTCTTTCCGGATTCAGGCATTCCCCGGACTGATGTAAAATATATTATTCTTCTTTGCGGCTCTTCTGTAGACGTTTGGTCGCGTCCAACTCCATTTTCCTCAGACGCACGCTTTGCGGGGTTACTTCCACCAGCTCATTTTCAGAAATAAATTCAATGGCCTGATCCAGAGACAGAACACGCGGAGGCCGTAGAATTATTGTGGCATCGGATGTGGATGCGCGCATATTCGTCAACTTTTTTTCCTTAGTGATATTAACATCCATATCACCTGTACGGTTGCGCTCTCCTACCACCATTCCTCCATAAACTTCCGTGCCGATTTCCACAATCATCTCGCCTCTGTCTTCCATTGCAAAGCTGGCATACGGTGTAACGCGGCCGGAGCGGTCGGCAACCAGAACACCTGTCGTTCGTTGAGGAATGGGGCCGAACCACGGTGCATAATCTTCCAGCAGGGAGTTCATTACGCCGCCGCCTTTTGTGTCTGTCAAAAACTGGCTTCGAAAGCCGATCAATCCCCGGGACGGGATTAGAAATTCCATGCTGACTCTTCCGGATCCTTTGTTGACCAGACTTTCCATGCGTCCTTTTCTGATGGATAACTTTTCGGTAATTTTTCCTACAAATTCTTCCGGTATATCCAGAAATAATCTTTCTACCGGTTCCACCGTTTTGCCGTCTTGTTCTTTTGTGATGACCTGAGGGCGGGAAACCATTAGTTCGAAGCCTTCGCGGCGCATGGTTTCAATTAATATTGCCATTTGCAGTTCACCGCGTCCGCAAACTTCAAAAGCATTGGTTTTCCCCAATTTTTTTATTTTGATGGCGACATTTCTTAGTGATTCTTTTTCCAGCCTCTCCAGCAAATGGCGCGAAGTGAGAAATTTCCCTTCTTTTCCGGCGAAGGGACTGTCGTTGACATAAAATATCATGGATATGGTTGGCTCATCGACCAGCAGGCGGGGCAGAGCCTGTGGAGATATAAAAGAAGAAATTGTATCGCCGATAGTCACATTGTCCACCCCGGACAGAGCGATAATATCTCCGGACTCGGCTTCTGTTACCTGTTTTTTTGCCAGACCATAAAAAGTATAAAGTGCGCTGAATTTCACGCCGGGAATGATTTTATCCTGGGAGCAAAGGCTGTAATTGGTGTTCATTTCCAATTTGCCGCTTTGCAGGCGGCCAATGGCAATTTGTCCAACGTAAGAATCATAATCCAGATTGGTAACCAGAAATTGTGTAATGGCTTCATCATCTCCCTGCGGGGCCGGTACATGCTCAATGATTGTCTGGAGCAATGGCTGCAAATCAGTGCTGTTGTCACCCAGTTTTCTGTGGCTGACTCCGATTTTGGCCTGAGTATAGAGGATAGGAAATTCAATTTGTTTTTCTTCCGCGCCTAAATCAATGAAGAGATCGTAGGTTTCATTTATCACTTCGTCAATACGGGCATCTTTGCGATCAATTTTATTGATAACTAAAATTATCGGCAGATGAAGTGCCAGAGCTTTTTTTAAAACAAATCTTGTTTGCGGCAGTGGCCCTTCGCTGGCATCAACCAGCAGTATCGCGCCGTCAACCATATTAAGGCTGCGTTCCACTTCGCCGCCGAAATCGGCGTGGCCGGGCGTATCAACAATATTAATTTTTACTCCGTTGTAATCTACAGCTGTATTTTTTGCCGTGATGGTGATGCCGCGTTCTTTTTCCAGATCCATTGAATCCATCACGCGATCCTCAACAGCCTGATTTACCCGAAATACTCCGGTTTGCTTCAGCATGGCGTTAAGAAGCGTGGTTTTGCCATGATCAACATGGGAAATTATGGCAATATTTCTTAAATGATCTTTTTTCATCTTTAAAATCCTTTTGGGTTATGGTTTTGAACTGAATTGATTGAATAGCAGTTTTGAACACAACCAGCTTTAACTTCTGACAGGTATAATTTGCAGGGATTATGTTATAATTCTCTTGACTTGTAAACCCCTTTTTTTTATGCTCCCGCTAATTGGCTTAAATATTTCATATTTTTAAGGATATTATTATGCTGAACTTCTTGCCGTCTTTTGTTTTGGGTGCTGTTGCGGGATTTCTTCTGGCTGTGAATGTGCTGTTCTGGGTGGCTATTTTGTTCATGTTTTCCATTCCGAAAATCCTTGTGCCCTGGCCGCCATTGCTCCGGGCAATAAACAGAATTCTTCATTGGATCGGGGAAAATTGGATTGCCGGCAATATTGGATGGATGCGCCTTACTCAAAAAACACAGTGGGACGTGCAGGGATTGGAGGGTTTGAATTACAACGGCTGGTATCTGGTTGTCAGCAATCATCAATCATGGGTTGATATCCTTGTGATGCAGTACCTGTTGAACCGCCGCATTCCCCTGTTGAAATTCTTCATAAAGAGAGAACTTATCAAAGTTCCTTTAATGGGTTTCGCCTGGTGGGCGCTGGATTATCCTTTCCTTTATCGCCACAGTTCCGAATATCTGAAAGAACATCCCGAACAAAAAGGCAAGGATTATGAAGCAACGCGCAAGGCCTGCGAGAAATTTGGCATTGTTCCCACCAGCGTGATGAATTTTCTTGAAGGCACGCGTTTTACCAAAGAAAAACACGACAGGCAGAAAAGCGAATACGAATTTCTTCTTCGTCCCAAATCTGGAGGTCTTGCGCTGGCGTTAGATGTTCTGGGTGAAAAGTTTCATTCCATGCTGGATATTACCATAGTCTATCCGGATGGAATTCCGGGTTTCGGAGATTTCCTTTGCGGCAAAGTCAAACGGATAACTGTGCGTATGAAGACAATAGAAATTCCGAAAAAGTTTTTGCACGGCGATTACGAAGGCGATCCGGTCTTTCGCGATGACATGCACAAATGGGTACAGCAATTGTGGCTGGATAAAGACAAACAGATACAAACGCTTACTAAAAAAACCAAATAAAAATAATCGCTGGTCTTTGCCGGTTTAATTTATAAGTTAACATTTCCGTATATTTGTTGCCGTGTACGTGGGCAGAGACGAAATAATATTGTTTCTAAAATTCGAAGAATCTCCACGCTTGCTGTGAAGAACTTAAATAATTCTGAATACTTAATATTTACAAAATTTTTGTTGCAATTCTAAATCAGGAATGATTTAGAATTGCTCTGCTAATTTAATGGATTTTAAAATTATGCAATGCTGCAAAGACGTAATAAAAAATTGCAGCACTGCTTAAAAGTAACTCGTCTCAATCAGAAAATAAATTAAAAGAGGAGGAGTTAACAGGCAATGGGAAAAACGTTAGGAAAGATTTTAATCATATTGACGGTAATATTAACAGCAGCTTTTGTTGCCCTGCAGCCTTCCCTGGCAGCTGAAAAATTAACTATAGGGGGCGGAGAGATTGCTAATGATGGCCGCTTCGTCGCCTTTAATGACGGTACGGTACTGGATACGAAGACCAATCTGTTGTGGGCGGCGAAGGATAACGGAAAAAGTATAAATTGGACAGATGCCAGGTTCTATTGTGAGAATTATAAAGGGGGCGGCTATAAGGACTGGCGGATGCCGACCAGGGATGAACTGCTGGGTATCTATAACGATTTAATTTGGAACAACGGTCATCATTTGACAAAGCTCATAACCCTGACGGAATCTTATCCGTGGGCCTCCGAATCAAAAGGAAAAGAAGCAGCGTACGTCAGCTTTGATTATAGTCAACCTTCATGGTGCTGGAGTTCCATGTCATACAAAAGCAGGGGCCGGGCGCTTCCTGTACGTTATGGCAGAGAAATTAAAAAAGCGGTAATTGAAAAAAAGCCGGAACCTGTAGTTGTGGCCGTGGCCCCTCCACCTCCACCGCCTCCTCCCGTAGTTACTGCGCCGCCGCCACCTCCTCCGCCACCTCCGGTGCAGAAGAAGGTGGTTGTTTCTCTTAATGTGGAATTTGATACTGGAAAATCCGTTATCAAAGAAAAATATTATGACGATATCAAAAAGATAGCGGACTTTATGCAAAAATATTCCGATACAAATGTTGTAATAGAGGGTCATACTGATAACGTCAACAGGTCCAACAACCCCGACTTAAATGTGAAATTGTCTCAATCCCGCGCTAATAGTGTGCGGCAATATCTGATAGAGAATTTCGGGATAGATGCGTCCCGTGTAACATCTGTTGGTTATGGACCTGATAAGCCGATTGCCAGTAATGATACTGATGAAGGACGGCAGAAAAATCGCAGAATTGACGCCGTCGTCGAAACGATTATAACAATATAATTTCATAACAGTTTTATAATTTAGAAATAATTAAGTCCCATGACCCCTGAAGGGTTATGGGACTTTTTCTTGGATATCAAAAAATACCTTGACAAAATTCTGTATCTTTACTTAAATTTAACCGTTGAGTTTAAATAACCGTTTAGTTAAATTACAGCTTGAAAAATAGATTTCAGGAACCAGCCATTGATGGAGTTCTGATGATGAAAGATATTCGTAAAGAAAAATCAGATAAAACCGCTGAATGTATTTTAACAGCAGCGCGGAAGGTTTTTGCCCGGAAGGGATACAGCGGAGCGCATGTTGATGAAATCGCCGAACTCGCCGGTGTCAACAAGGCCACTATCTATTATCAAATAGGTGACAAAGATACGCTCTATGCCAATGTTATCCACCAGGTTTTGGGAAATACCGCCCAAAATATTGCAGAGGCTGTAGCCAAAGTCGGTTCGCCCGAAGAGAAACTCAATGCTTATATAAACTGCATCGCGGCTATTATGGATAAAAATCCGGATTTTCCGCCGATAATGATGAGGGAGGTTGCTTCCGGCGGCCAAACGCTGCCGAAGCTTGTTGTGGAAGATATAGCTTCGGTCCTGACTGTTTTGGTCGGCATTCTCGAAGAAGGGAGAAAAAAAGGAGTATTTATTGAAACTGTGCCTTTCCTCATCCATATGATGATTGTAGGGACTATTATTTTTTATAAAAATGCACAGCCGATAAAAGAAAAGCAGGTATGGTTGCCTGACAGGATAAAGGCCTATGATAAAAAATTAAAGGCAAGTCTAGGGGAAGAAGTGGCATCTCTGGTGCTGAGGGCAATAAAGAAATAATGAGTACGATGGTAAAATCCCGATAAATTGCGGAAAAATCCCACGGATTAAAAATGGAGGATAAGCGTTGAAAAAAAGAATAATTTTTATCGTTTTTATAATTCTGTTTATTACGGTCGGTTTGCTCGTTTATTTCGGCCAGAAAAATAATCAGAAAAAAGAACTATATTATTCAGGCACCATTGAAACAACACAGGCAAAACTGTCATTTCAGGTGGCCGGGCAGGTAGCCAGGGTCAATGTTCAGGAAGGACAGCCCGTAACAAAAAATCAGATCATTGCCGAGTTGGACAGGGCGGAATTCGAATCGCGTTATGCGCAGGCAAGAGCTAATCTTGATCGGTCACAAAGAACAAAAAGACAACTGGAAACCATGCTGGAATTAAGCAGAAATACCTTGCCTTCGGAAGTAGCCAGAGCAAAAGCCAATGTGAAAAGCGCTCAGGACACAGTAAAGGATGCTGAAAAAAATAATCAGCGGTTCGAAGATTTGTTTCGTAAGGGCGTGGTGACGGAGAAAGAACGCGACAGCGTTAAACTGGCATATGATGTCGCTAAATCTCGTCTGGTCGAAAGCGAATCCGTGATGAAACTGGCGGAGGGTAATTTAACAAAGATAGACGCTGTCAAGCAGGATATCGATGTTGCGGCCGCGCAGATTAATGTGGCGAACGCGGCATCAAATCAATCAGCGATACAACTGAATTACACGCAATTAAAATCACCCACTGACGGTGTGATTACAAGCCGCAATATTGAACCGGGCGAGACCGTTACACCCGGAAGAGAAGTTATTACCATTTCCGATCTCTCCCGTGTTGATTTGAAAATATTCGTTGATGAAACGGAAATCGGGAAAGTCAAACCGGGACAGAAAGTAGAAGTAAAGGTGGACACCTTTCCGGGAAAAAGTTACACGGGATATGTGTCTTTTGTTTCCCCTGAAGGAGAATTTACCCCCAAGATAATCCAGACGAAAAAAGAGAGGGTAAAACTGGTCTATCTGGTCAAGGTATCCATTGAAAATCCTAAATTTGAGCTCAAAGCGGGAATGCCGGCCGATGCATGGCTGCGCGAGTAGCGGGGTGCTGATGGCTGCGTTTCCGGAAAATTACCTGCCCATGGTGGAAGTCAAGAACGTTACCATGCGCTTTAATAATGTTGAAGCTGTTAAAGACATTTCTCTGAATGTTACCAGAGGAGATGTTCTGGGTCTGGTGGGTTCTGACGGTGCGGGCAAATCAACTCTGCTGAGGCTTATTGCCACCATGATAAAGCCGGTGCAGGGAGAAATTTATATCAACGGCCTCAATGTTATTGCCGATAAACAAAAAATAAAAAACATTATCGGTTATATGCCTCAGCGGTTTGGCCTTTATCAGGATCTGACCGTCGAAGAAAACATGGATTTTTTCATGGATATTTTCGATGTGCCGCGCAAGGAAAGAAAAAAACGCAAAGAAAAGTATCTGGGATTTTCCAACCTTCTGCCTTTCACGGACCGGCTGGCCGGTAATCTTTCCGGCGGAATGAAACAGAAACTGGGCCTGGCCTGCGTGCTGGTGCATGAACCTCTATTGCTGATTCTTGACGAGCCGACCAATGGCGTTGATCCGGTGTCGCGTCATGAATTCTGGGAAATACTTGGCAGTATGCAAAAAGAGGGAATGACTATTATTGTCTCTACGGCCTATCTTGATGAAGGCGAACGTTGCGACAGAGTGGGATTAATGCATAGTTCCATTCTTCTGGACATGGAGTCTCCGGATGTTATTCGCGGCAGTTTCAAAACTCTGGAAGAAGCAATCATTGAACGAATTAAGGAAGTAGACGGAGAACTGGCCAATGACACTTTCCACTTCTGATTCCATTTCCGTTACCAATCTGGAAAAAAAATTCGGCGCGTTTGTCGCGGTGAATAAAATCACTTTTTCCGTGAAGAAGGGTGAAATATTCGGATTTCTGGGCGCCAACGGTTCCGGCAAGTCGACTACGATCCGCATGCTTTGCGGAATAATCACTCCGACATCCGGCGGCGGATTTGTTGCCGGACATGACATCATGACGGAATCGGAAGAAATTAAAAAATCAATTGGTTATATGTCGCAGAAATTCTCGCTTTATGAAGAGCTGACGCCTTTTGAAAATCTGCGTTTTTATCTTGGCGTTTACGACATTCCTCAATCACAGTGGCCGGAACGTATTGACTGGGTACTTAATATGGCCCGCCTGCAGGATGTACGCAACCGCAAGACCAGGGATTTGCCGCAGGGCTGGCGTCAGAGACTCGCGCTGGGCTGTTCGCTTCTGCATAAACCGGATATCTTATTTCTTGATGAACCTACTTCGGGAGTTGATCCGGTTACCAGAAGTCATTTCTGGAATTTCATCAAACAACTAGCCAAAGGCGGGATGACTATATTTGTTACCACGCATTACATGGATGAAGCTCGTTTCTGCGAGAGAATCGTCATGATTAACGCGGGGAATATCGTTGCAACAGGCAGCCCCGCGGAAATAATCGCCGGAGTCTGTCCGGGAGAACCCGAGGCTGATCTCAATGATGCTTTTATAAAATTGATGAAGAGGGACGGGACTTGAAGTTCATAAGACTCAAAGCCATAATCCGCAAGGAATTTTATCATCTGATCAGGGATTACCGCAGCCTTTATCTGGCTTTCGCCATTCCTCTGATACTGATAATTCTTTTCGGTTACGCGCTCAGCCTTGATGTGAATAACGTGGAGACGGTATTTGTTGATTACGACAGGTCCGAATTAAGCCGTGATTTTATCCGCAAGCTGGAAGCGTCTTCTTATTTTCATGTTGCCGGTTTGCTTCCGCGGACAAAAGACGCAATTGGTTATCTCGATCATGACCGGGCAAAGCTGGTTATCGTAATTCCACCCGATTTTATGAAAAGCATTGGCGCCGACCGTGAAACCCCGCTGCAAATTATCATTGACGGCAGCGATCCTACTTTCGCCAACATTCTTCGCGGTTACATTATATCGTTTGTCGAACAGTACAACCAAAAGTTACTGATAGAATTTCTTAACCGCAACGGTCAGGAACAAATAAAACCTCCCGTGGACGGGCGTGTCCGTATCTGGTTTAATGAAGATCTGGAAAGCCGTAATTTTATTCTTCCGGGAATCATTGCCGTCATAATTATGATTGTCGGCGCTCTTCTTACTTCTCTGGTTATTGCACGCGAGTATGAAAACGGCACAATGGAGACCCTCAAATCCATGCCGGTAAGAGCCGGAGAGTTGCTTCTGGGGAAAGCGGTTCCTTATTTTTTCATAGGACTGACGGATGTATTAATATCAATTCTTCTGGGACAATTGCTGTTTGGCATAGTCATGAAAGGGAATTTCTGGATTATGATAGCCGCAGCCTCCCTGTATTTATGTGTTGCTTTATCGCTGGGGCTTTGGATTTCCAACGTCACGAAATCGCAAATGATGGCCAACCAGATAGCCATTTTAACAACCTATCTGCCCTCGCTTCTTCTTTCGAACTTTGTTTTTCCGGTAATCAATATGCCTAAATTCCTGCAAATGCTGACAGTACTGGTTCCGGCGAAGTATTTTATTGATATTTTATCGGGAGTCTATCTGCGGAATCTTGGATGGGCCTATTTATGGCCGAGCTTTTTGATTATGTTTGTGATGTTTGTGCTGCTGACGTTCGCCAATTACAGATCGTTGAAAAAGGAAGGCCTATGAGCTGGCTTAGAATCAGAGAACTGGTGCGCAAGGAATTTATTCAGCTCTTCAGCGACAGGAAAAACCGTGTCATGATGTTAATTTTTCCGTTTATTCAAATGTTTATTTTCGGATATGTTGTAAATTATGATATCACCAATATTCGAGTGGCTGTTCTGGACCATTCCAAAACCTCCGAGAGCCGCAAACTTGCCGACAGCTTTACCGGAAGTAAAATTTTTCACATAACAAATAATGTGGTCGACGAACGTCAAATGACCGAACTGTTGCTTAGACAAAAAGTTGATATGGGCATCAAGATCGATCATGATTTCGCGTCTGTTATCAGAAAAGGACAAACGGCTCCCATCCAGATTATTGTTGACGGTTCCATGAGCAACATGGCCTCCATGAGAGTAGCCTATACCGCGACGGTACTCGATAAGTTTAACCAGGAAGAGCTGCGCAGGATTTATTCCAGGACAATGAATTATGGCAAAGTGGATGCGCGCATCAGAACCTGGTATAACCCGAATCTCAACAGCCAGTACTTTTTTGTTCCCGGAATTGTAGCGTTTTTAATAATGGTTACTTCTTTTATTCTCACCTCTGTCGCCATTATCAGGGAAAAAGAGGACGGCACAATGGAACAGCTTATAGTGACTCCTTTAAAATCATATGAACTCATTATCGGCAAAACCATTCCCTATATTATAATTGCGTTGGGCCAGATGGTAGCGGTTACCGGTGTTGCCGTTTACTGGTTTGAAATACCTTTCAACGGGAGTTTTTTACTGCTTTTTCTGGCCACCTGTTTGTTTTTGCTGAGCACTCTGGGCATCGGACTGTATATATCGACAATATCCTCAACGAAGCAGCAGGCCATGATGACGTCCTTCTTTTTTATGTTGCCGTTTTTCATGCTTAGCGGTTTTGTTTTTCCCATTTCCAATATGCCCGAGATTGTGCAATGGCTTACATATCTTAATCCGCTGAGATTTTTTCTGGTCATTCTTCGGGTGATTTTTCTCAAGGGAGTTGGGTTTGACGTGCTCTGGCCCCAGTATCTGGCGCTGACGATATTGGGAACTGTCGTCTTTACCGGCGCAATCAGCCGCTTTAAAAAACGGCTGGATTAGTAATGGATTATTTTGTAGTATTATCGACATCTCAATACAGGGAAAATATGATTCATGCTCAAAGTAATCGCGGATCAGGCAGCTATTAAAAAATATGCCGGACAATTCAATAAGAAATTCAAGCCCTTTGTTGATGAGGAGATAAAGGTAAAACTCGGGCACCAGGGCGCCGGTTTTTCCGCGAAAGTTTCATGGTCGAAGAACCTGGGCATCTGGAAATTTTCACACACGGTTAAAGAAGTCAGATATTGGAACGCCTTTGGCGTTGGGAAGCCGGGAAACGCCGGTGTTCTCTCCATTGCTTCCGAAATTAATTTCCCCTGGGTGCAGATTGATAGAAAAACCGGAGGCGCGTTTGCCGAAGATGCATGGGGCAATGTTTTTGTAATTCATCGGGGCAAAATCGGCGGCGGGAGAAAAGGGGTCGGTAAATCTCTTTTCGAACATAACTACAAAGGGGTCTGGTCATTTATGGAAGATGGAGACTCCATCAGCCAGGTGGCAGTGATAGGTGATCTGCAATCCGAACGTTTTGCCCTGCAGGCGGCTCAATTTGTGAAAAAAATAGAGATACTCAAATCATCTGCCGCTGCTTCCACGCAGACAGAAATCAATTTTTCCGAAATAACTTTTCGTGAAGATTTAATAGGAAGCTCCATTCCTTCGTCTGAAGATGAAATTGTTTCCGCTTGTGACCGCGAACTGGTTATCAGCCAATTAGCCGCCGCACTTCAAAAACAAAAGATAAAAATAGGCAACGATACGGAGAGCGAACTTTTTGCAGTGGATACTTCTGAAAACAGAATTTCTCATATTTTTGAAGTTTTAACGGACATAAAAGAAACCAGTTTATTTGCCGCTGTTGGTAAATTGCTTTTGCAGACCTCTGATGCCGCACTAAGACCTCATCCGGTCCTGGTTATGCCGGAAGACAAAATAAATCATTACGCAGAGGAACTTCAAAGAAATAACATTTCCGTTGTCGGTTTTCACTGGCAGGAGGAGAGGGCTGTTTTTTCAGGGCTGGAGAAAATTAAGCCCGGCCATTGAAAAACGCTCATCTGCTGTATTGCGCTGCAAACCGCACCGCCCGACATATGTTTATATACGCCTCGCGATTCGTTTTTTGCGCGCCGTGCATCTGAGCATTTTTGAACAGCCTCCTGATACATGTAACCATTATTTCTCAACTGTCAAAGACAGACCCGACGTCTTAGGTGGTTTTTACAGACCACCTTGAAAATCTTATCCGATTCATAGATGAAAATGCGATGTATATTCTGCGAAAACATCCAAGATCATTTATTGAACAAACTGCCAGAGCTTCTTTCATGAAAGTAACTGTTTGTCTCTCAAAAAAAGGATGCTTGATGGGAATGATTAAATATCCAGGCCCATACTTTTCTCGCCATTCAAGATAAGATGTTTTTTCAAGTTTTTTCTTTATGACTGATATAAAATTATTTACAAATTCTTGATCCATATTTAGTCGTTCCTGAAATATTCATAACATATTGATATAATTATTTGATTAGCGAAAGAATATGTGATATAAATGCCGGAAATATCAGAAAGGGAGCTAAAAACCGGCAAATTTATGCGACC
>Ga0153915_10002029_pt1 | contig 18578 bp, 17 predicted proteins | sample Opewatmetagenome_2_FD_107003 | JGI IMG/M metagenome (GOLD analysis project Ga0153915, IMG submission 107003) | Freshwater wetland microbial communities from Ohio, USA - Open water 3 Core 3 Depth 3 metaG | ecosystem: Environmental > Aquatic > Freshwater > Wetlands | place: USA: Ohio, Lake Erie...
TCCGGCACCGGCCCATTCCGGGACGCGGTGCTGCCGGAGCCACCGAACTAGGGGCCCGAGCAGCAGGCTCAGGAGTATCGATACGGCGATCGGTATGAGGAGCGCACTCGCCAGGCGGAGCGCGACCACGGCGAGGATGGTGAAGAGAGCGATCAGCAGCCCGCGACCGACCGGCGCCCCAGGTATCGACGGGGGCGTTGGGCGCTGGGTTTGATCGCTCTCCATGGCGCGCGACGGCGGGCGGTACCGACTAGGGCCGGGTCGCGCGAGGCTCGAAGTCGTGGATCCTATCGCCCAGCACGATGAGGACGCCCGCGGCAATGGCGAGGAGCGCCATGAGAACCCAGAGTCCGGAGAAGCTGAGCTTGAGCAACGGTATTAGCCCACTCAAGATGAGCCAGATACCCAGCAGGAGCATGCCGAGATTCTTGGGCAGTTTCATTCGGAGGCTCGCTTTCTCGAGACAGGTTGAATGGCGACGGCCTGAGGAGTCATGTGGCCCGGCCGCCTTGTGTATCGCTGCTCCCCCAAAAATGCAGGCAGATTGCGGTGGGCGATAGCCCGCCGCCATAGGTCCGCGAGACCGTCCGTTAGCCGGGGCGTCGCCCACCGTCAGGACTCGCCGGAAACCCGAGCAGTTGGCCGGCTTCAGGAGCCCGCATGTCGCAAGGTCGGGTCGCGACGAGGGGAGCCGGCGTTCGTGGGGCTGGACGGGGCCAAAGCGACGCTTGACGTGGCACTGCGGCAAGTCAGGGACGACTCTAGAGCTGCGCGTGCGCCCAGTAGCAGATTGCATCCACCGTGCGCTTGGCGATGCCACGCGATGAGATTGTGGCGGCCAGTACTCGGATCGAGCGCTCGATATCGGTCTCGAAAGAGCGCACCGTGTCGGTGGCGATCCGGCGACTGACGATGACCACGCCGAATTCCGCGTTCAGCGCGAACGAACGTGGATCGAAGTTGAGCGCGTGTGAGGCCGCTTGCTCTGCCCGCGCTCAGCGTTCGACCACTTGCGCCAGGAGATCGACGAGGCCGCGAAGACGGCGCCGAGGTCCCCGGGCGCGTCGGTCATCGCGCCGCCAGCGCGGCCAGCTCCGCTCGCACGGAATCCCACGGAGCCCGCCACAGCGGGTCCGGCTTCTCGCGCAGGGCGAGGTAGTGCCGGTACGCGCGGATGGCGCCGGCCGTGTCACCCATCAGGGCCGCGAGGCGGCCCTCCTCACGCAGGTACTCCGGAAGCGCGTCGGGATAGTTCGCCACGGCACGGTAGATACGGCGCCGCGACGCGGCCAGCGCCCGCTCCGGCTCCCCGTACCGGCGCAGCATCCGGGCCAGCAACAGGTTCTGCACCTCGGCCGGCAGCGGATCCCACTGCTGGCGGCCGGTCGGAAGTGGCAGCTCGCGCACCACGGAGTCCATCCGCAGCAACGCGGCGCGAACGTCCCCGCCCTCCGCTTCCGTGACCAGCACGTCGATCAGCCGAGCCCAGCCTGCGAAGCGGTGCCGCCGGTCCACGTCGCCATCGAGCCAGCGCCTGGTCGCGCGTGCACCGGTGGTGTCGCCGTGCTGGAGCCGCCACAGCGCGATCCAGCACCGCGCCAATGCCTGATCATCCTGGGAGACGGGCGGCTTCACCTCACCGTTCGCCATCCGCTCAAGAGTTCGAACCGCTTCCACCGCGTTCGCGTCTTCCGACGGGCCCAGCAGCAACGCCCAGAAGACGGGGACGGTGGCGTGCGAGATCCCGCCTGCCGGCGATGCACTTCGTCGCCACGCCTCCCGCCACGGCTGTTCGCGGCCGCGGGCCCACGCCCAGATTCCCGCGAGGCGAGCGGAACGCGCAGCGGCCTGGTCGGCCTGAGCGACACCCCGGCCGTCGGTGAGCGCGAACTGCAGCACCGGGGCGGTGTCCGGGAGTTGGGGCAGTAGCCGGGCTGCCTGCGCCGTATCACCCCTGAGCATGGCGAGGCGCCAGCGATAGGCCGGCACAAGCCTGGAACTGCCCGCCCTGGTGGCGAAGCTGTCGATGGCGACGCGGGCCCGGGAGGCATCACCGTCCATGAAAGCGAGCTCGGTAAGGTGCCACCAGACCCAGTCCCAACGCCGGTCCATCCGCTCGAACGCTTCCCGCGCCCGCCGGCGCCAATCGGGGACGCTCGCGAGCGCCCCGAAGTTGGTCAGCTGGTCCCCCACTTCGCCCCACGGCCCCTGCCACTCCGGCCACCGACCGGCGAGCGCCTCATAGCCCGCGATCTTCTCCGCCTCGGTCCGGATGCTGCCGTGCCGGCCGGCCGCGAGCACCTGGATGTACGCGCGGCTGCGCTCCGTGAGCCGATCCTGGTGCTCCCAGGCGTATCGCAGCTCCGCGGTGTCCCGTACGCTCTCCCCCACCGCATACAGCGCCAGCGCGGCTTCTACGAGGCTCGAATCCATGGCGAGGGCGGCGTGGTAGAAGCGGCCCTGCTCCGCGAAAGGTGCCGCGTTTCCGGCCAGGTACGCCTGGACGGCCTCGGGCTTGTACCGGACGAGGCGCGGAACCGAATCGGACGTGATCCCATCCCGCGCCAGCAACAGGATGATGAGGCGATCCACCAGCTCCTGATATTGCGCGATCGTGCCTTCCGCGCGCACGGGTGTCACCCGGACTGCCCCCGTGGCCACATTCACCATGCTCGCCGACACGACGAGCGAGTCGCCCGCGGTCACGATGGTGCCGCGCACCAGCCGCCCGGCCCCCACCGCCCGGGCCACCGCCAGCTCGGCCTCCTCGGAGAGCGCCGAGTCCAGCGTCCCGCCCGCCGCGCGCCACCGCTCCGCCACGCTCCCGGGATGCCGGATGCGCCGCCCGAACTCCCCCGTCACCTTGAGCTCGAACAGGTACCCCATGGTGCGCGCCAGCATTCGCACCGGGCTTGCGCTGTCGGCGCCGACCACCTCGAACGGCAGCACCGCGATAGCGGTGGGGTCCAGCGGGATGGCGCTCGGCTTGGGTTTGGCCAACAGGCCCGCGAGCACACCGACGGTGGCCAGCACCGCAACGGCGCCGAGTGCGCTGACGGCGACCAGGCGCCGGCGTGACCGGGCTACGCCCAGGGGTGGCGCCCCCTCAGGCGCCGTCTCGGCGGTCAGCGTCACCGGCGTGTCCGTAGGCGAAGGCGGCTCCCTTCGCGGTCCGCTCGCCGGGTGTGCCCCGCCGCCCTGCGGCGCGGTCACCTCCCCGCGGCGAATCCCCTCGATCTTCGCCAGGACCTCGCGGTCGGGCTCCATGTCCAGCTCCTCGCGGAGCCGGCGCGTGTGCACCTCCGCCGCCTTGATGGCGTTGGCCCGATCCCCGAGCGCCGCCAGCGCGCGCGCGTGCTGCAGCACGTAGCGTGAATTCAGGGGGTCCTGCTCCACGGCCCGCCCCCACCAGCCGGCCGCCTCCGCCCACGCGGCCCCTGCCTCGGCCCGCTGAGCCAGCTGCTCGAGCGCCTCGAGGCACTCGCGTGCCAGGCGCGTGCGCTCCCCGTCCAGCCAGCGCTCGAAGTCCGGCGCGCCGTCCAGATGGAAGCCCTCGAGCAGCGGCCCACCGTAGTACCGCACCGCGTCCGCCTGCCGATCGGAGCCGAGCGCCTGCGTGAAGGAGTGGACGTCTGATTCGACGACGGAGGAGTCCAGCCGCAACAGCTCGCCGGCGGAGAGCACGGCGGCCGGGCCGAGGGCATGGCGGATGGTGTGCAGTGTGTCGCGCAGGGCGCGCCGGGCGCGGGCGTCGTCGCTCTCCGGCCAGAGGAGCGCCATGAGCCGCTCCCGGCTGCAGCCGAGGTCGCCGCACACGGCGAGCACGGCCAGGACTGCCTCGGCCCGGCGCTGCGGCAGCGGGAACGTGGCGGTCCCGGACGGTCCTTCCAGCGCGAAGCCGCCCAGCACGCGGAGTCGGAACATGTTGAATCCCTTGCGATTCCCTCCAGCGGCCTGCGGCTCACCTGGTGGCTGGGTACAGCAGACTATACGCCCCCGTCGGGCGGGCGCCAGTGCGGCAGATCGCCGGCCACGACGTCCAGCCAATGCCCAGCCGACGCCTCGGCGCTACCGTGGATATCCGACCGCCCAGCCTGCCGGTCGTGCCGCCTCGATGGTCCGGTAGCACATGGCATCGGCAATTAGCTCTTACCCTCTTGCGTTGGAGGCCGTTATGCGAAGAATCGCGCTCGCCCTCGTCCCCCTTTTCCTGCTCGCCTGCGACCGGGAACCCGTCGCGCCGGGCATCGACCCCGCACCCACCTTTGCGGCCACACACACCACATCCAACGAGTTCGAGGTTCCGTTTTCCGAGACCTTGCAAGCACCCTGCTTGGGCGAGGATGTGTACGTCGATGGAGTGATTCAGGAGGTCATAACCGAGACCTACAGCGCCAGTGGAAACTACTCGTTTTCGTATCTCGGTCACCCACAAGGGCTGAGGGGAGTCGGGGTCACCAGCGGATTGGTATGGAGGTTCACGGGCGCGACCGTCTATACCATTTACGTCCAGCCCGACGGGTTCCCCTATACCGAGACGTTTGTCGACCGTTTCCACGTGGTCGGTCCCGGTGGCTCCCAGTACTACCTCAAGGAACTGTACAAGGTGACGATCAACGGCGTCGGTGACCACGTCGTCACGATCGACGAGAGCACCTGGGAGTGCAAGTAGTAGTCGGCGCGTTCTGCGTTGCCTCGTAGCACACCGTCTTGCGTTGGAAGCAGCTTACGCGAAGATCGAAGAGCGGGGCCACGTCACTTCGTCAGGGGGAAGGTATGAGGAAGTTGCTCGCAGTACTCGCGCTCGGGGCCGCAGCGGTCGCCTGCTCCGAGCAGGCCACGTCCCCGCAGGCGGGGACGCTGTCCGTAGGGGCGACGCACACCACCGATAATCTCTACCTGCCGTTTGACGGCACTTTCGAGGCACTCTGTGGGGGCGAGGACGTGTACGTGGACGGGGTGATTCACTTTGTCCAGCTTGAGACCGTGAGCGTCAGCGGGAACCACTCGTCCTCGTGGATGGGTCAGCCACAAGGATTGAAGGGGGTCGGGGTCACGAGTGGATTGCCGTACAAGTTCACAGGCGTGACCCGAGAGACCTTCAACATCCAGGGTGACGCGTTCCCCTTGACCGACACGTTCGTTGACCGTTTCCGCGTGATCGGTCCCCGGGGCTTCCAGTACTACATCGAGACCACGTCCAAGGTGACGATCAACGGCGTGGGTAATATCGTCGTCGAGTTCAACAAGACCGGCGAGGACTGCCGGTAGCGCCTGCGCTTCATTCCGTCGCTTCACGCCGCCCGGCCCCCGCGCCGGGCGGTGTGCGTTTGGGAGTACCGGAGTCCGCTGTCAGGCTGAACCTTCGCCATCCGCATCCCGCATCGTCGCTGCGAACCGCTCATGCGCCTGTTGGGCGGCACCGATTCACCGGTGGTTTCCCGTCAGCGCGACAGAGGTGGTAGACTGTCGATCGCTGAGGACGTGCCGCAGGAGCTGGCGCCAAGTGACCAATCGGTGAAGGTTCTGGACATCTTCCGAGCCAGCAGGGCGGGAAGAAAGGCGCTGGCCGACCGAACACTCTAGAGCAGGCTGCACCCGGCCACCGGGCCCGACGGCGCGGTACGCACGGAGTGGCGGACGGGATCATGCCTCTTGAATCCGCTGGGGAAGCTGGCGCTCGGCATCAGCCCTGCCTGTACTTGCCGCGAATCCTCGCGCCAGATAGTGGACCACCCAACACAGCACTGATGTAACACACGTCAAAGAAGCCGGCGCTGAGCGGGAGGACGCTCCAAATCATCGACAGCACGCCGAGCATGTGATTCCGAAACAGATAGCCGACCACGAGGAATCCTGTGCCGGCGACGACGCGAAAGATGCGCCCGGCTGGGCTGTTGATGAATTGCGAGAAGCCGGATCGATTGAAGCCTTCGTGCCAGCTCATCGAGGTCTCCCTCTGGGCAGATTAGACCGCTCCATCTTCGTCCGTGAACGTAAAGGCCGGCAGCTTCAAGCGCCGGTCAGGCAGGTCCCGCTGGCAACCGGCCGGCGCGGAAATACTGAACCCACAGGGCGCGATCCGCCTCGCTGAAGACTCCAAGCTCAGCAAAGATCTCGGCCGCAAACTCCACGTCCGCCAGCCCACTTGCGGTAATCAGGTGGCGATCCCGAACCGCCGGGCGGTCCACGTAGTTCGCTGCCTCACGGTACCCCGGGACCTGCGCCCGAAGATACGCCAGGCCATTGGAGGTGTGCCGTCGGTTACGAAGGAGATCAGCCCGGGCGACCCCAACCGTCGCGCCACAGATCGCGGCGATCGGGACCTGCGCATCATCCAGCGCCTCCAGCAGCGTGACAAGCTCCGGTTCGGGTGGCGCGCCCTCCCACCGATTGCCCCCGGGGAGGATGAGGATTGCCACATCATCCGGCTCCACGTCGTGCAACGCCCGGCTTGGCTGCACCGACACGCCGCCCATCGAGACAACGGGGTCTCGGTTGAAGCCGACAACCTCTACCCGGTACCCGCCCGAGCGACGAAGCTCCGCGAGGGCATGAGCGGGCTCCCAGTCGGCGAACCCGGGAATGGCAAGCAGGTACGCGGCTTTGGCCGAGGAGCTAGCAGCCACGCGAGGAGGCCGGCCTGGAAACGACAAGACTGCGGAAGCGCGGGTCGTCCTTGAGCGCGTCGAACGGCGGATCACAGCGGAGGTGAAGCTGAAAGTGAAGGTCCGCGACCGGCGTGTACCGCTGGAGCCACGCAACCGCGTGGTTCGGATCGGCGAGCGCGGCGTAGGCTTGGGCCATGTACACCGCCGTATGGAGCGGCGCCGGCGAGTAGGCCACAGCCAGCGACTCGGCCCGCCGAAGCAGGTCTCGTGCCTCGCGTGGGCTGCCAGCCCGGGCCGCGACCAGCGCACTCCCGGCTAGGGAGTTGAGAACCTCGACATCGGTACTAAGCCGGCGGGCGGCTTCGAACGCCGCGGCGCCCCGCACGAAGTTCCCCTGTTCGAGGGCGATGTAACCTGTCGTGCTTCGGCCCAACAGGTAATTGGGATTCAGGGCGACGGCGCTGTCCGCCCAGCGCATCGCGCTGTCGTACTGGCGGTGCCAGTAGTGGCCCAACGCCAGAAAGGCGAGGCCCTGGGTGTAGGACGGGTCCGCGGAAACCGAGTGGCGCCAGGCCGCCAGCGCCTGGTCCATGTCGCCGGACTCAGCCAGGCTGAGCGCCAGGAAATGCCAGGCCGGGGCAGAGCTCGAGTCGAGCGCCAGCGCTTGCCGCAGAGATCGAAAGGCGGGGGCGAGATCCGTCGGATCGAGGTCTCTGCTCACCATGGCCTGGGTCACCCAGGCGTCCGCATTGCCGCGATCTTCCCCCAGCGCGCGATCGACCGCCGCGACGGCAAGATGCAGCACGCTGTCGCGGGCTACGCCTGGGAAGACGAAACGACGCTCGTACGCGCGGTCATAGGCCTTGGCCAGTCCAGCCCACGCTGCGGCGTAGGTCGAGTCCCGCTGAACCGCGGCCGCAAACGCCTGGATGGCATCGCTGATCCCCTCCGGCGTGCGCTGGTCGTAGCCCTGCATCCCGCGCTGATACAGTGCCAGAACCTCAGGGGCCCGGGAAGGCTGGGCGGCACTCCGGCGGTGCAAGATCACCCATCCGGTAAGCGCGATGGCGGCGAACAGAGCCATTGCGCCGAGCGCGCGAAGCCCCAGCTTGGTCCGTCCGTCCCGTGATGGCCGACTCGGGGGAAGGGTGCTTCGGAGCGCCCCGGCGAAGGCAGAGAGATCGGGAAATCGGTCCGCAGGAATCCGCTCGAGGGCCTGGAGCAGCGCCGCTTCGACGGCCGCTGGGACCGCGGAGCGCACTGGGCGGATCGCCCGAGCAGGCTCGGTCAGACGGCGAGCCACGATCGCTTGCGCCGTGGGTCCCGTGAAGGGAGGTTCGCCCACCAGCATTTCGTAGAGGACGCAAGCGAGGCTGTACTGATCGCTTCGGGCGTCGACCGCTGCTGCCGTCGCCTGTTCGGGACTCATGTAGACCGGCGTTCCGATCGCGACGCCAGTGCTGGTGAGCCGCGCGCCGCCAGTGTCAAGCAGCGCTTTGGCGATCCCAAAATCGGCGACGAAGACATGCCCCCCGGCGAGCAGCAGGTTCTCAGGCTTGATATCGCGGTGCACGATCCCTTCGCCGTGCGCAGCGTGCAGCGCCGCGGCTACCTCCTCGGTGATCCGCAGGGCGTCTTCGATCGGAAGTTGCCGGTCGCGGTCGAGCCGGGCGCGCAGCGATTCACCGGCCACGTACGCCATGGCATACCAGGGCAGCGTGACCCCGTTGGGCCCCGGCAGCACGCCGGAGTCCAGCACCGGGATGATGTTGGGGTGCTGGAGGCCAGCGGTCAGTCGGATCTCGCGGATGAATCGATCCACGCCGATCGCGCCGGCAAGCTCGGCATGGAGGACCTTGATGGCCACCGAGCGCTGGTGACGGAGGTCGCGGGCCAACCAGACCGAGGCCATGCCGCCCCGGCCGAGTTCCCGCTCAACGATGTAACGATCAGTAAGGATTGCGTTCAGGCGGTCGCGCATCAGGAATCTCGGGCTTTGCCCGTGGGATTACCCGGGAGAATACTCGCGCCCCCAGGCGTCCGCCAACAGGGGAAAACACGGTTCGCTTGGTTACGGCGGGCTGGTGCTGGGGCGGCCTAGCGGAGCGCGCTTAAGATGCGAGCCGCCATTTGCCAGTAGCAGCGTTGAATGAACCTAGCCGGGGACCCACCGGGCGGCCGACCTATCCCTTAGTGAGGGTTCAGGGCCGGGTAGCTTCAAGCGCCGGTTGGGTCGCCGCACGCTAGTAGATGAACGGAATGAGACGTCGCCGGGTGCGCATGAACTCGCGATAGGGCTCGCCCACGGCCGCTAGAAGGGCGCGTTCCTCGACGGCAATCCGGTAGCTATAGACGGCAAAGGACACGAGAGCGAGCACGGCGGTACTGGCCCAGCTGCCCAGCGCCAGCCCGATGCCGGTGTTCATCAGAATCCCAGCGCTATAGGAAGGATGGCGGACCAGCGCGTAGGCCCCTGTGGCAACGATGGGTTGGTCCGGGCGGGCGCGTACGTCGCCCGTGAAGGAGGCGCCCAACAGCCGCCAGCAGTGTCGGCGGAGGACGCTCCCGGCGACCATGGTGGCGACGCCGATGACGAAGACGGCGGGGCCGAGAGCCGTGGGCAGGCGCAGGGAGGGCACCCAGGCGAGCGGGATGGCGATGACGATAGCGATCGATTGACCGAGGACGATCACCCGGACCGAGCCCGCGTCCGGTGAATCGGAATGGGCAGCCGGCTTCCGTGCCTTCCGGATGATTCGGAATTCGGGTGAGAACGCCCAGAGGAAGACGGCCCAGAACGGCGGCCAGTACGGCCACACAAAAGGTAGGGGTCTCATGTTTGTCGGCGGCGGCCCAGCGGACTAGCGGTTAAGCTGCCGGCCCTAGCTTGCCAGCAGCGACGTCAGCTAAACGTACGCAGGACCCCACCACGCGGGCAAAGACCCTCTCCTTCGTGAACCTGCAGGGCCGGACAGCTTCAAAGCGCCGGTGAGGCCACACGGCTTCGTGCGCGGCGCAGGGACAACTTGATCAATGGATGAAAGGGATGAGCTTGCGCACGCGCCGCTGGTAGTCGGGGTAGTCGGGGAACGTGTCGACGAGCCATCGTTCTTCACGAGCGGACTTGATCTCGAGGAAGATCAGAAGGACGGTGGCGTAAACAAGGGTCAGCCAGCCACGGGCAAGAAGCGCCCAGCCGTACGCGAGCACGATGCCCCCAGCGTACATCGGATGCCTGACCAGCCGATAGGGGCCAGTCGTGACCAAGGTCGCGTGCGGCTTGGGGAAGGGCAAAGGCGTGAGATTCGTGCCGAGCGCGAACAAGCCGGCGAGGAGGAGGCACGCGCCTGCGAGCATGAGCGCAGCGCCGACGGCGATCGAGATCCGGGCAAGAGCCGCTGGCCACTCGGGCAGACCGGCCAGCGTTCGAGGGCCGAGGAAGACGAGGGCGATCAGAACGAGTTGGGCGGCGACAAGCCATTCGCCGCGCGCTCCGTGCCACCAGGGGGGGTCAGCGCTGTCAGGCATCTACGGCCGCCCTTGCTGAGTCCGCCAAGTCACTTGAACAGACGCTTGGATGGTCACATCGGACGGCGTCACAGAGGCAGCCGCGACGCCGAGCCGAACATCCTGCGCCCGGAATCCTGCCAGCCGGGGTTGCGGAACGCTAACCCCGCAGCTCCGCCGCCCGCCGCACCGCCTCGAAGATGTGCTTGTACGCTCCGCACCGGCAGAGATTCCCGCTCATGCCCTCGCGGATCGCCTCCGGCCCGGGATGCGGTAGCCGGCGCAGCAACCCCTCGGCCGCCATGACCTGCCCCGGCGTGCAGTAGCCGCACTGGAACGCGTCCTCCTCGACGAACGCTGTTTGCACGGTTCCCATCTCCTCGCCGCGCATCAGGCCTTCCACCGTCGTGACCTCACGGCCCTCCGCTTCCACGGCCAACACGAGACAGGCATACCTTGGCGTTCCGTCCACCAGCACGGTGCACGCCCCGCACTCGCCCCGCCCGCAGCCGAGCTTGGTGCCCGTGAGCTCCAAACGCTCCCGCAGGACGTCCAACAGGGTCCAGCGCGGCTCCACCAGCAGTTGGTGCGAGCGACCGTTCACCCGGAGGGCGACCCACGTGAGCCCCTCCTCCTGCACCGCGGCGGTCGCCGCGCGCGGGGCCACGCCCGCCAGTGTCGCCCCCGCGGCCCCCACACCCACACTCTCGAGAAACGCCCGCCGGCTCAGGTACTTGCGATCGTCCGTCATGCCAGAGCCTCCAGCGTCTCGGCCACGAGGCCGCGTACGAGGTGGATCTTGTACCCGTTATGCGCCAGCGGCTGGGCGCCAGCTACGCTCGCCTCCGCCGCGCGCCCGATCGTGTCCGCGTCCAGCTGCCGGCCGGTGAGTAACGCCTCGGCCTCGGCGGCGCGCCACGGGATGGGCGCCACGCCCGAGAGCACCACGCGCGCCTGCTCCACGCGGCCCTCCGTCACGGTCGCCGCCACCGCGACTCCGGCCAGCGCGAAGTCCCAGGAGCCGCGCGCCCGCACCTTGCGATAGACGCTCCGCCCGGAGGCGGGCGGCAGCAGGATCTCCGTGAGCAGGTCCCCAGGTCGCAGCACGTTCTCGCGCTGGACGCTGCGGGCGGGCGGCACGAAGAACTCGTCGATCGGCACGAGCCGTGACCCTGAGCGCGACGCTACCCGGACCTGCGCGCCGAGCGCCACCAGCGCCGGCGCCGTGTCCGACGGGTGCACGATGTAGCACGCCGTGCCGCCCAGGATGCAGTGGTACCGGTTGTCGCCGTTCACGGCGTAGCAGCGGTCGCCGCCCTTCCGCAGGCAGTGAAAGTCGCCACGGAAGTACCAGCAGCGCGGCCGCTGGCAGAGGTTGCCGCCGATCGTGCCCTGGTTCCGGAGCTGCGGGCTTGCGGCGGCCGCGGCACCCTGCGCCAGCGCCAGGTACTGCCCCCTGACGGTTGCGTGCTCGGCGATCTCCGAGAGTGTGGTGAGTGCGCCGATGCGCAGGCCGCCGTCACTCGTGCGCGCGACCCCGCGCAGCTCGCCCAGAGCGCTCAGCGACACGACCTTGCCGGCACGGAACACGCCGTCCCGCAGGCACCCCAGGAGATCGGTGCCGCCGGCATGCAGCACCGCACCCTCGGTCGCCCCCAGCTCGAGGGCCTCGGTCACCGACTTGGGCCGGACGTACGTGAAAGTGGGCAGCATGGCTCACTCCCCTTCCCGGCGCGCCGCCAGCAGCTGGAGCACCTGCATGGGGGTAATGGGCGCCTCCGTCACGCGGACCCCGATGGCGTGGTGGACCGCGTTGGCAATAGCCGCGGCCGTGGGAATCGTGGCCGGCTCGCCCAGCCCCTTGGCGCCCGTCGTGTTGCACTCCGTGTCGTGCGGGTCCACGGGCACGCAGGTCTGCTCCAGCGGCACGTCCATGGCTGTCGGGATCTTGTAGTCGTGCCAGTTGGCATTGGCCATCTTGCCCGTCTGCGGGTCGAGCACGCGCTGCTCCATGAGCGCGAACCCGACTCCCATGGTCATCCCACCGAACACCTGGTTCTCATAGGTCTTGAGATTCATCACGCGGCCGCTGTCGTGCGCCGCCACCAGCCGCACCACGCGCACCTCGCCCGTCCGCGTGTTCACCTCGACTTCGGCAAACTGCGCAGCGAACGGGAGGGCGATCTTGCCTTCCGGATGCGGGTGCCGCCGGCCCACGCCTACGAGCACGTCGCGCTCCTGGAGCCCGCGGAGCGCGGAAACGGGTCTCGCCTCACCGGACCCGTCGGCCCGCGCCACCTTGCCGTCGGCGAGCACGAGATCCCCGACCTGGCACTGCATCTCCGCGGCTGCGATCTCCAGGATCTGGCGCTTCACGTCGGCCGCGGCCGCCCGCACGGCCGGCGCATTGACCAGCACCGTCTGGCTACCTCCGCTCACCGGCGCGTACTGCGTCGTGGCCGTGTCGGCATGCTCGATCTGGATCCGCTCGAGCGGCACGCCCAGTTCCTCGGCCACCACCATGGCCATGACCGTCTTCGTGCCGGTGCCGATGTCGCTCGCGCCCATGTTCAGGTTCACGCTGGAGTCGGCGTAGAGCTTGAGGATCACGGTGGACCGCGGCTCCCCTTGGTAACCCCACATCCCGGCGGCCATCCCGACGCCGCGCACGACGTGGCCCACGGCAGGCGGCCGTTCCCGTGCCGCCCGCCACCCGAACGCCTCCGCACCCCGCGTGAGGCACTCGCCCAGCCCCATGCTCGTGAACGGCATGTTTCCCTGGGATTGGAGGACGGTCGTGAGGTTCTTGAGCCGCAGGTCCACGGGATCCATGCCGAGCTTCCCGGCCAGCTCGTCCATCAGCTGCTCGAGGGCCCAGTTGCACGGCGGGAACCCGGGTGCCCGGAACGCGCATCCACGGCCTGCGTTGACGTAGACGTCCGAGGCTTCCACCCGCACGTTCGGGCAGCGGTACAACGCCTCCACCTGGAATGGCGCTGTCCCGCCAGTGGGATACGCTCCCACTACCCCGGTGAACGTGCCCTCGAGGGCGGTCAACGTGCCGTCCCGCTTCGCGCCGGCCCGGAGCCTGATGACGTTGGCGGGCCGGTTGCCCTGCGAGAGGAACGATTCCTCGCGCAAGACGGCAGCCTTGACCGGCTGCCCGGTCATCCGGGCGAGGAGCGCCGCGATGATCGTGTGCTTCCCCACCTCGAACTTGCTGCCGAAGCCGCCGCCCATGTACGGGCAGATCACCCGCACCGAGCTGAGCGGCAGATCCAGGATGCGGGCCAGGCCCGCCCGTGTCGCGAACACGCCCTGCGTCGAATCCCACACCGTGAGCCGGCTCCCGTCCCACCGCACCACCGACACGTACGTTTCCATGGTCGTGTGCAGCTCGCAGGACGTCCGGTAGGTTCCCTCCACCACCACGTCCGCTTGGGCGAACCCGGCGCGGACGTCGCCGCGCTCGGATACGCGCGGGGCACCCAACCGGTTGCCGCCCTCGTGCACCTGGGGTGCGTCCGGCCGGACCGCCGCGTCGACGTCCACCACGAACGGCAGGACCTCGTACTCGACGGCGACCGCCCGCGTGGCGTCCCAAGCCTGGTGCGGCGTCTCCGCGGCCACGGCGGCGACCTCTTCGCCCGCATACCGGCAGTGCGTGTCGAACAGCCGGCTGGTGGGGCCCTGGCGGCCGATGTGCCACGGAATGTCGGCCCCCGGTGAGGCGCCGGTGAGCACGGCGCGGACGCCCGGCATCCGCTCGGCGCGCGACGTGTCCACCCGCGTCACCCGCGCGTGGGCGTGCGGGCAGCGCACAATGGCCGCGTGGAGCATGTCCGGGAGCGTGAGGTCGAGCGTGTACACGGCCGACCCGGTCACGCGCTCGTACGCGTCCACGCGGCTCAGCGGTTTCCCCACCACCCGGGTCTCTCCCCACGGGGGCAGCTGGGCGACGCCCTGCCGGTCGGTGGCCGGATGCTCTTCGGCGTCTACGTAGTAGGTCATGCCACACCTCGTTTGATGTGGGCGGAGCCAGTCCGCTCGCTGACAAGGCCGGAGCGCTCAGTAGCCATATTGAATGCGAGGGGCTGAAGAATCCGTGAACCGCGAGCGAAGGCCGGGCCGGCCAATGCCGAGGCCAACGGTTTCCCTAGCCCGTCCTGCGGATGCTGAAGTAATCTGGAGCTCACCCGGCCGAATCTCTTGCCCGACAAGTCGCCCGCCTGATGCAACACGTCCTCGATGCGGGACCAGTGCACCGCCAGCAAGAGGGCGTCCGCTTCCTCCGCGGCCTCATCCGGTGTGCCGGCCCTTGCATTCCCCGGCGCCTTCCGTGCGAGCCGCTTCAGCTTCTGCTCGCTGCGCGTAGCTGAACACCACTTCATGCCCGGCACGCGCGAACAGCGTTCCGAGCGTGCCGCCCATCAACCCCGAACCCAGAATGCCGATTCGCATGCTGCCCTTCCTCTCCTTCTCAGCCGGATCGGCTCTTGGCGGCCGCCCGAATCTCGGCCATCTCTTCCTTGCTGAGTGGTTCAAAGGCGCTGGCGATCCGGACATTCTCGTCGAGATGCGCGACGGTCGAAATGCCCACGATCGCGGTCGATATGGGGTGGCTCAAGGCGTAGGGCAATAGTTGGCGGATGTCGAGCCCCCGCTCGATCAGCGCACCGCGGGCGACCACCTTCATGGCAATCACACCGACCTGCCGGTCCCGGGCCACGCGAAAGAACCGGTCCAGGTGGTCGGGGTCGTCCATGACTTCCCCGGCGGCATTCAGGGTGATCAGCGCGCAGTCGTACGGATAGTCCTCGAGGGCATCGGCCAGCACCCGGGAAGAGTGTCCCGTCACACCGATATACCTGATCCTGCCCTCGTCCCGGAGCCGTTCGAACGCCTGACGGGCGCTGTGCGGCTGCTGAAGTTGCTGGAGCTGTCCCAGTCCGCCGAGGAGATGGTGCTGATACAGATCGATATGGTCGGTCTGCAGGCGTCGCAGACTCTGTTCGAAGAGAGCCATCGTTCCGTCATAGGTGTACTCATGGCTCTTCGACGCCAGGAAGACCTCGTCGCGACGCCCCTTCATCACGGTGCCGATGTTGAGCTCACTGGCTCCGGTGCCGTACCAGGCAGACGTGTCGATGTAGTTGACGCCCAGGTCGATCGCCCGGTTGACTATCTCGACGGCTTCGTTGTGGCGGTCGTGCATCGAGACGGTGAACAATCCCCCCAGGCCGTAGATGGTTACCTGGCGCCCGGTCTTGCCGAGGGCTCTCATGGGGAGGGGCGTGGTGGCCTTGGTGGGCAGTCCGGTAGCCCCGGTCACGGTCCTGGCGATGAAACCGCCCGAGGTCGCCAGACCCAATCCGGTTGAGGCTGCCAGGCTGGTTTTCAGAAAGGTTCTGCGATCGCATTCTCGTTCCATGGGCACCTCCCGACGTGCTCCCGGCGTCGCTATGGCTAGGCCAAGGGCCGCTCAGCGACCAGTCATTCGCTCCAGCTGTTCCGGGTAGCGGGCCCCTTGGACCGTGATCTTCGAGGCGGCGCTCTCGATCTCACGCAGATCGTCGGAGGTGAGCTCGATGGCTGCTGCTCCGATGTTCTCGTCCAGGCGTGCCGGCTTCGTGGTGCCCGGGATGGGCACGATCCACGGCTTCCGGGCAAGTAGCCAGGCGAGTGCGATCTGAGCAGGTGTCGCCTTCTTCCGTTTTCCGATCCTGGCGAGGAGATCAACGAGGGCTTGATTCGCCTTCCGAGCCTCCGGCGTAAAGCGAGGGACGATGTTGCGGAAGTCGGAGCTGTCGAACGTCGTCTTCTCGTCGATCTTCCCGGTGAGGAAGCCCTTGCCCAGCGGGCTAAAGGGAACGAAGCCGATCCCGAGCTCTTCGAGGGTCGGCAGCACGTCCGCTTCAGGGCTTCTCCACCACAGTGAGTATTCGCTCTGGACTGCGGTGACCGGCTGGACTGCGTGGGCACGACGGATCGTCTGCGCCCCTGCTTCAGAAAGGCCGAAGTGCTTGACCTTGCCTTCCCGGATGAGGTCCTTGACTGCTCCAGCCACGTCTTCGATTGGCACATCCGGGTCGACACGGTGTTGATAGAACAGATCGATGGCATCGACCTTGAGTCGCTTGAGCGAGGCCTCTGCCACCTGCTTGATGTGCGCCGGCCGGCTGTCCAGCCCCGCCAAGCCCCGCTCCACCCTGGGATCGAGTTTGAACCCGAACTTGGTGGCGATCACGACGTGCCCACGGAAGGGAGCGAGGGCCTCGCCAACGAGCTCTTCGTTCGTGAACGGGCCGTACGCTTCGGCGGTATCGAAGAACGTGACGCCGCGTTCGACGGCTGACTGGAGAAGTGAGATCATCTCCTGCTTGTCTGGAAACGGTGGGTAGGAGAAGCTCATTCCCATGCAGCCCAGCCCGACTGCCGAGACTCCCAGGTTACTGTTTCCGAGTTTGCGCTTCTGCATTGTTTCTCCTTCGAGGCACGATCAGTAGGCTGACCGTTCCTACGCCCTTGGGATGTTGACACCCGCGGGCGCGCCGCTCCTCAAACGCCGCGACCGGGCGTGACGCGCGCGCCATTCGCCTGGCGGGCTACCCTCCCAGTGGTGGAACGCCCGGAAGAAGGAATGGGCGTCCTGATACCCCAGGAGGTACGCGGTTTCGTTGAGCTCCATCGACGAATACTGCAGGTAGTGGTGGGCCAGCTCGCGGCGCGCCTCCCGCACGAGTTGTTGGAACGTCGCGCCGTCCTCGGCCAGTCGCCGTTGCAGGGTCCGTGGGCTGAGCCGCAGCTCGCGCGCGACGTCCTCGATCCCCGGCCGTCGCCCGGCCAGCAGCTGTTTGAGGATGCCCCTGACCTGTTCGCCGATCGCGCTCGAAGCGAGCGCCCGCGACAGCTCGGCATCAAGCTGCGGCGCGACCGTCGCCCACAGATCCGCGTTGTGCGTGAGGAAGGGTCGATCGAGGTCAGCCTTGCCGAACACGATCGCGTTCTGGCGGGCATCGAACTTCGCCGGACAGCCGAAGTGCGCTTCGTACATCGCGCGGTGCCTTGTCGCTCCGCGAAGATCGAGTCGCTTCGGGTTGACGAGCGCGCCGGTCCCTCGGCGGGCGATGCCCACCACCCAGGCGAAGGCCAGGTCCACCAGCAGCGGCGGCTCCTTCTCCTGCGCGAGCAGATACCTGAACTCCACCCGGCATTCGTCCCCTCGCTCGGCCACGTGGAGCGCTTCGGGGCAGGTGAGCTGCTTGTAGCGCGCCAACCGCTGCAACGCGTCCCGAAACGACCGCGCCGACACGGCGGCGATGCCGACCGGGTCGTACCGCTCGAGGCGATGTTCCGTGCCCAGCTTGAGCCCGATGGCCGGATCGCGGCTGGCTTCGGCAAGCCCCCGATACAGGGCGAACAGCTCCTCGGTGCTCACCAGGATTTCCTCCTGGGCAAACAACCCCGGCGGCAGGCCCGCCTGGCGCAAGACCTCCGCCGGAGATACGCCGAGCTCCTCGAGCTTGCGCGCGAGCGTGGTGGAGACGCGGAACCGGCTCGTCAAGCGACCCCTTCCGCCAACGTTGTCTGCGTCGTCTCGCTCGTTTCGGTTCCCTCCCTGCTCGACACAATAGGCCGTCGGGAGGGCCGTGTCATTAGCAGAACGCGCCAACGTAGTGGCCAAACGCGCCACGGCGAAGCACGCGTGGCGCACGGGCGTGAGGGCGTTTCAGCCCGAGGCTGAGGGGGAATAGGAGTTGTGTGCCTGTACGAGGTCGGGTTCCTGCGCCGCCCAACGAGGCGGGTGGGCCACACTGAAGAGACCCCTGGGCAACCGCTGAAGGTCGCATTCTGCGGTCTGGACAGCCTCCGCAGCGGGGTGTAGTTTGGCCAGATCGATTGAAATTCCTATACCGATGCCGATACCCGTACCGAGGGAGCCATGAAGATCTCTCATGCTTCGCTCCGGACAATCGTCCTGGCCGGGTCGCTCCTCGTCCTCCCGTCCACGACGGCTCTCCTCCTCGCCCAAGGCGGGTATCCGCCCATCATCGCCTCGCTTTTCCCGAAGAACGCGTCGATCCGCAGCGGGCAGTACTTTCCCGGCGACAGGGGCACGGGCGACGGGTCGGCCGACCTGCCTTTTTCTTTCGAGAATCCTGCTTGTGTCAAAGCGCAGTATTCGGCCCGCATCAGCGTCGCGGTTACGCACTACGGGGGCGAGACGGCCATACTTATCAAGTCGGCCGAATCACCATACGGAAGCATAGATAGGGACGCGGACAAAGAGCAGTTCATCACGAGCGCGACGAGCGAGCTCGCCCAAACCAGGATGATGCCTAAGAGAGAGACGCTGGGGATCGGAGAGATCGTCTATGTCGAACGCAAGACCGAATGCCACCCTGTGGCGCCGGCCACCGCTGCCGCCCGCATCGGTCCGATGATCGTCCCCAACGTCAA
>Ga0153915_10002030_pt1 | contig 18578 bp, 9 predicted proteins | sample Opewatmetagenome_2_FD_107003 | JGI IMG/M metagenome (GOLD analysis project Ga0153915, IMG submission 107003) | Freshwater wetland microbial communities from Ohio, USA - Open water 3 Core 3 Depth 3 metaG | ecosystem: Environmental > Aquatic > Freshwater > Wetlands | place: USA: Ohio, Lake Erie...
GCAGAGTTCCTTGGCCATTGCCTTTCCCACAAACCGTGAGAGCCTTTGTGTCCCTCCAAAACCCGGTATAACCCCAAGGGTGATCTCCGGCTGACCGAACCTCGCATTTTCCGAGGCATAGATGAAATCGCATGCCATGGCTATCTCACAACCGCCGCCCAGGGCAAAACCGTTGACACAGGCGATGACCGGCATGGGCAATCTTTCCAGTCTGAAAAGGAACTCCTGGCCATTACGGGAGAACTCCTTCAACTGTAAAGGCGAAAGTTCAACCATGTGTGCGATATCAGCACCTGCAACAAAGGCCTTTTCACCTTCTCCTGTCAATATTAAAACCTTTATGTTCCTGTCGGTCGCTATGCTGTCCAGGGCGTCATTCATTTCACGAAAGACATCAGGATTAACCGCATTCAATGCCTTTGGCCGGTTGAATTTAAGGATGGCCACATTTCCTGCTGTCTCAAAAAGGATGTTGTTGTAAGTCATTCTATTCTCCTGAAATTATGGTTTACGGTATAAGGTGTACGGTAAAGGGTGTACGGTTGGTGTAGGGTTTTATGGTTTTATATTACCTTAAACCTTATACCCTACACCGTGTACCGTATTTTTATCTACACCCTCTCAAGGACCATGGCCATGCCCTGACCGCCGCCTATGCAAAGCGAGCCAAGACCCAGTTCATGGTTTCCTCTCATCATGATCCCTATCAGGGTCGTGAGAAGTCTTGCGCCGCTGGCGCCGATGGGATGACCTATGGAGATCCCGCTGCCGTGGATATTAGTCTTTTCAGGGTCGCAATTGAGTTCTCTCATGCAGGCGATTGCCTGGCTTGCAAAGGCCTCGTTCAATTCAATTGTGCCGAAATCATTGATTGAAAGCCCTTCCCTTTTAAGGATCTTCCTTACCGCAGGGACGGGACCGACGCCCATATAGGCTGGATCTATAGCAGCGGAGGAATAGGCCCTTATCTTTACAAGGGGCTTGAGTCCCATCTCCTTTGCCTTTGTATCGGTCATAAGGAGGAGCGCTGCTGCAGCGTCATTAATCCCCGATGCGTTGCCGGCTGTCACCGTACCGTCTTTTTTAAAGGCGGTGGCGAGTTTGCCCATCTTTTCCACGCTGGTCTCCATTGGTCTCTCATCCGTATCAAAGAGGAGCGGGGCCCCCTTTTTCTGAGGAATAGGGACAGGCACTATTTCATCCTTGAAATAACCCTTTGCTATGGCATCCAGGGCGCGCTTGTGGCTAAGGGCGCCCAGCTGATCCTGCTCCAGTCTGGTGATGCCGTATTTCTCGGCGATATTCTCGGCGGTAACACCCATATGATAGCCGTAGAATATCTCAAAAAGTCCATCCATAACCATGAGATCGACAAGCTCCGCATTGAACATACGGGCCCCCCATCGGGCTGTAGGAATGGCAAAAGGAATATTGCTCATGCTCTCCATGCCGCCTGCGAGGATGATCTCGGCATCTCCGGCCTTAATCGCCTGGGCGCCAAGGGCCACCGCCTTCATGCCTGAGGCGCAGATCTTATTTACTGTAGCCGCAGGCGTCTCTTTGGGGATGCCTGCCCTGATCATTGCCTGTCTTGAGACATTCTGTCCCTGTCCGGCGCCGACCACATTGCCCATAATCACCTCATCAATCTGTATCGGCTGCGAGGCATCGTTATAGTCATAGACCTTTTTTTCAAGGTCAATCATTCCCCTGCCTTTTAAGGCGTCCGGTTCAAACTGGGTCAGGGCCTCTGTGGCAACGGGTTTCAGATTTACCTTCTTCAACGCCCCTTTCAAGACAAGCGCCCCGAGGTCTACAACAGGGATTGATTTAAGGGTCGCACCGAAGGTGCCGACAGGCGTCCTTGCTGCGGATACTATTACAACATCACTCATAATTTTATCTCCTTTTTTATATATTTTTCTATTATATTCATATTATCACATAAACCATAATATATGAATATATAGAGATGACCATTTTCAAGTCAAGCGAAATTGAAAAATATAAGAATTCCATTGATATCTTACCCTTGTTCAATCATGACAATTCAACGATTTTTTCCAACTGCCCGGATGGATAAATAACTAAAATTCTTGCATCCGGATAAAATCCTGATTGTCCTATGCGGATTAATCTGATAGTTTATCATCCGGTTGTATAAAGGCACTGTATCCCATTAATCCATCGCCTGATATATATCCGCAATAAAATCAGATAATTCTGAACAATATCCCTGAGCAGGGATATATCTTCCACAGGAGAATTTTATGAACCCGCTTGCAAAAGAATTAAATGACATCTTAATAAAAGGAAATCCATACGTATATGAAATGCTGTCCGAGATTGGAAAGAACCTCTATTTTCCAAAGGGGATACTCACCCAGAGCGCAGAGGCAAAAGAGAAGGCCAAAAAATTCAACGCTACAATAGGCATGGCCAGCGAAAAGGGCACGGTCATGCATTTTTCTTCGGTAATGTCCATGTTGTCAGGGCTTGACCCTGATGATGCGATAAGTTATGCCCCCTCCTACGGGGTCATGTCCCTCAGAAAGGCCTGGAAAGAATCCATCATTGAAAAAAATCCATCCCTGTCGGACAAGGATATCAGTCTCCCGGTTGTCACCAATGCCATTACACATGGCCTTGCCGTTGTATCCGAGGCATGGGTTGATCCCGGAGATGTCATCATCCTCCCTGACATGATATGGGGCAATTACCGCATGATCTTTGAGGTAAGGAGATCGGCAAAGATCGTCCAGCATCCGCTTTTTACAGGCGACTGGAAATTCAATATTAAGGCCTTTGAGGAGTGCGTCAGGAAGGAGGCTGAAAAGAGGGACAAGATCGTTGTCCTGCTGAATTTCCCCAACAACCCTACAGGCTACAGTATCACCAGAGAAGAGGGAGAAAGGATTGCCGATATACTGACGGACGTCGCAAGGTCAGGAAAGAATGTAGTGGCAGTCACCGATGACGCCTATTTCGGGCTCTTTTTTGAAGAAGATGTCATGAAGGAATCCATATTCTCGCTGATTGCCGACAGGGACCCGAGGCTCCTGGCCGTAAAGCTGGACGGCGCTACAAAAGAGATCTATGTCTGGGGCTTGAGGGTGGGATGTATCACTTACGGCGCCCTTATTGACGGCCCGTCAAGGCCCTTTTATGAGGCGCTGGAGAAAAAAACCGCCGGAGATGTAAGAGGAACCATATCCAATGCCTCGCATCTGAGCCAGACCATAGTCCTTAAATCGTTGCAGTCTGCTTCATTCCCCAGGGAAAGACAGGAAAAATTCACCGTCTTGAAAGAACGGGCCATGGAAATAAAAAAGGTGCTTAAAAACCCCGAATATGATAAAGTATGGGAAATATATCCCTTCAATTCAGGTTATTTCATGTGCCTGAAGTTAAAAACGGTGGATGCCGAGGCATTAAGGGTTCATATCCTTGATAAATATGGCGTGGGCGTTATATCCATTGGAAAGACCGACCTTCGCATAGCCTTCTCCTGTATTGAAAAGGAGGATATCGGCGAATTGTTTGAAATTATATACAAGGGCGTCCGTGATCTGGAATTATAAAAAACACCCATCCGGAAATCCCTCATTTCCGGATGGCCCCCAAATAATATAAACGGTTATTGGGCATGTTTGATAATTCAAAAAACCTCATCGAATCCCTAAAAGAAAATGATTGGGCAAAGGCAATCAGCGCGGATGATGTCTTCTGGGTTAAGATGAATGAATGGCTTCACAAGGACCTCCTGCCAGAATTTATTATTCAGGTTGTCCATTACATTGATGAAATCGTCCGCATAGACCCCGACCTTAATGAGCGTGAGATACTGGAAATGGTTGCCATGCTCATGGAAAAATCCCTTGATGCGAATTATATATCCGTCCGCATATATGACCCTGATGCGGACCAGATGCTGTCTTTTGCCTCTTATCCAAAGGGGGAAGAGACAAGACAGATTCACATATCCCTGGAAGGCAGCATCGCCGGCGATGTGGTTAAATCAGGCCGTGCATATCTTGTCCCGAATATAATGAAAGAGGATAAGTATCTGGATAAGTCGATAGTCGAACGAAAAGGGGTAAATTCGCTGTTCGCTATTCCATTTGAGATCCCCCGTTTTTTCCGGCATGAAAGGAATACCGTGGGAGTAATCCAGATATACTACCCTCAGATTGACCGGGTATTCAGCTCTCTGGAAGTGCAGATGGCAAGGCTTATGTCAAGCAGACTCGGCTTTGTAATTGCAAGAAAAAAAATCCTTTCCATGCAGAGGGTCAATGAGAAAAAAGATAAGATCGTAAAACAGATATTTCAAAAACTCGGTTCATGGCAGGGTGTCAAGATGAAGGATATCTTCAATCGGCTCATCCCTGAACTGGCCGATATTATCAATCTCCAGAGCTGCGCCCTTTTTTCCGTTTCAAGCGACATGGAACAGGTTCTCCTGGAGGCAGGATATCCGGATTCGACCTCATACCACGGGATAGGCAAGAGCTTTCCTGTCAAAAGTGAGCCGGCATTTGAACTGGTGCTCGGGCTGAGGGGTTATAATGATGAATCCCCCTATGAGCTTGTTACTCCATCCTATGCCCTGGTTATCGATCCACAGAAAAGTACGATCATCTCCGATAATATCAAACAATTTGCCCGGAACCGGAATATCAACTCCATCCTTTACATCCCCCTGAATGTCGGCGGCGAGATCACTCATTTCATGACCTTTGATGCCCTTGAACAACGCAAGGGCTATTCCCCCGAAGAGATCGAGATACTTCTGTTCCTGGGCAGGGAACTGATGAAGGCCCAGCGGATGGAGCGGCTCGACGATATCCTCCATGATTTTAAAAATCCGGCCATTGCCATTGCCGGTTTTGCCAGGAGGGCCAATCAAATACTTGAAAATGAATACAAGCTTCCAGGCGAATCAAAGATAAAAAAATATCTGGATGTGCTGCTGGAAGAGACCAGCCGTCTTCAGGAGATGTCCTTAAGCATATCGCATATCGGCAAGGAGCAGAAGATCAATCTGACAGAGGTGATCAAAAGGAGATTCGAGATCAATAATGAGGCTATCAAAGAACAGCTCAAAGAAAATGTCGTCATTGAAGAAGGGCCCTTTGTCGATCCTCTCTGGATAAATTGCTACCCCCTGCATGTCGAAAGGGTTATAGACAATATCCTGAATAACGCAACCAATGCCATACCTGTGAAGGGCGGGACTCTCTCCGTAAGGACATATCAGGAGGGCGACTGGGCATGCGTTGAATTCAGTAACAGCGGCGCTATACTCGATGAGGACAGACGGAGGGTGCTTGCTGGAGAAGTCCAGGGGAGGGGTTTTTATATAACGCTCCGGATTGTCCGCCTCCTTAACGGGCATATCGATATCAAGGCGACAAAAAATGCGACCATCGTATCCCTTCGCCTCCCTGTCTGCAGGGAAGAATAATCTCATATATTTATTGTTCAGAGTCCATATCAAACTCCTGAAATTGACCGGATTTGGCGGAATTGGGTTTTGGCGTATATTCGGTCGGTTCAGTGCCCTTTTTAAAACTCTGGAATACGGTTTTCTTTGAATATGCGCTGGCCAGCAGGCCGGTCTCGGAGTCTATCTTGACAAATGTAACGCTATCTGGAGCATTAAAGTCTTCCACCGGCTGGTCCTTGAGCGCCTCTGCCATAAAATAGTCCCATACTGGATTCGCGGCCCGAGCGCCGCTCTCACCCTTCTTCATCGGCTTACTGTCGTCATATCCTACCCAGACGCCGGCCAACAGGTTAGGGCTATAACCGATAAACCACGCATCCTTCAGGTCATTTGTAGTGCCGGTCTTCCCGGCTACCGGCCTGTTCAGCTCCTTGGCTCTCCACCCTGTTCCTTCAGTAACAACACCCTTCAGGATATCCGTCATAACATATGCGGTGTCTTCACCAATGACCTGATGCACAGAGGGCTGGTTCTCCTCAAGGACCAGTCCGTTGCGGTCCTCAATTTTTTCAATGAATACCGGTTCGACCAGGTAACCTCCATTGGCAAATGCAGAATAGGCAGCGGTGAGTTCCTTCAAGGACATGGAATATGATCCCAGGGCCAGAGACAGGTTGGGCTCAAGGTCGGATGTAATTCCCAGCTTCCTTGCGTAATCGATAGCGGTTTGAGGGCCTATGGTCTGAAGGATCTTAACGGTTATTACGTTCATTGACTTTATGAGTGCGTTGCGAAGGAGCGTGGGGCCCAGGAATTCTCCCTCATAATTTTTCGGCCTCCACACATCCTCATCAGGGTCAGGGTTCACGGAAGAGACATAGGCCGTATCAAGGATCACAGTGGACGGCGTCATGCCCGAGTCTATGGCAGCGGCGTAGATAATGGGTTTGATAGCCGAGCCTGTTTGCCGTTTTGCCTGGGTGGCCCTGTCAAACTGGCTTACAGAAAAATCCCTTCCTCCGACCAGGGCCATCACCTTACCTGTCTTGACATCCATGGCAAAGACCGCCCCCTGAACCTCAGGCACCTGTTCGAGCGAGACGATCCATTTAACGGGCGGAACGGCCGATTCTTCTTTTATTTTACAAAGGACAACGTCCCCCTCTTTGAAAACCGCCCCGGGCCGTGTGACAAGGGAATCATAGGAGATAATCTCCGAATCAGGTTTACCGGCCTCATCCTTCTCATGAAATTGAAGCAGCCCTGAATCTCCACCTATTGTAACTGTAACCGTTCTGTTATGGTTATCCACATTGTTTACAACGCCCTGGACAATTGACCCGATCTGTGGCGGAGTCAAAAGAAATTTTTTCCCGGCATCTTCATTGAAGGCCGCTATTTCCCCCGGGGAAAGGGTTTTAATCGGCCCCCTGTATCCCTTCTCCCTTATATCCAGTTCAGTCAATCCTCTTTTTAAGGCATTCACCGCACTGGTCTGCATATTAATGTTCATCGTCGTATATACCTTGAGCCCTCCATCATATAACAGACCTTTACCATATTTTTTCTCAAGGTATCTGCGTATATACTCGGAAAAATAACGGCAGGCTTCAATGTTGGCATCTTTCTTTTCTCTTACGGCCAGCTGTGTACTGAGCGCCTCATCTCTCTGTGTTTCCGTAATGTATCCAACCTCAACCATCTTTCGAAGGACATATTTCTGTCTCTCCTTTGCCCTTTCAAAGTTTGCCATGGGGTTATATCTTGTAGGGGCTGGATAAATGCCGGCAAGCATAGCGGATTCAGCCAGATTAAGATCCTTTGCATTCTTTCCAAAATAGGTCTGGCTGGCAGCTTCGACCCCATAGGTCCCCTGCCCAAGGCACACCTGATTTATATATAAAAACAATATCCTTTCTTTTGAAAACATCTTTTCAATCTGGATGGACAGCATGACCTCCTTGGCCTTCCGTTTAAAGGTCTGAGAAAGGTCATTCAGGAGCACAGTCCTAGCAACCTGCATGGTAATAGTGCTTCCGCCGCCTTTGATCCTGACGGCCATGATGCCCTTGACAAAGGACCTCAGAATGCCCATGAAATCATATCCCTTGTGTTCGTAAAACCTGTCATCTTCCGCCGCCACGATGGCATTGAGAAGATCCTTGGAAACCTGGTCCAGATTAACAATTACCCTCTTTTCATTGTAATATTTTGCTATCACCTGACCATCTGAACTGAATATTTCTGTTATGATAGGCGGATTGTAGTCTTTAAGAGACCCGATATAGGGAAGGTTGCTTGACCAGATATACCAAAAGGTTGCGCCGACAGCTAAGACGACGATTAACGCTGATAGAAGTATCCAAATTGAAAATTTAAATATCCTCTTCACTTAAAATGCTCCTTTAACGCAGAGTCCGAAGTAAAAAATACATGCCTGCCCATTCTGCCTGATTTAATCCGAATACATTGCATATTCGAAAAGAGATGTAAAGTCTTTCCGCATCAGCAACGGAAGGCTTAACTAATATATGACTATATGTTTTTTATTTTTTTGTAACTATTAATGACCCAATACGTTATACCTCCGACTAAATATTCATTTGAAACAGGCAATGGAACAATTAGTCATGAACCCTCAGCCCTTCCCTCCTGGTAACAGTTGCGATGGATTAACAGTTTGAGATACCGGGGACATGAAGGACAAAAAAGTAATTTAATAAATATCAAATAAAAGCGATTTTATCATCAGGTTTGGCTCAGGCAAATTGAGAGCAAGAAAAATAAGAATAAGGGAAAGGCATATCCAATGAAACGAATATTGTTTTTTATAATATCTGTCTCTCTAATGCTTGCCGTCATTGCCGGGGCGGAAGTATCGGACCAGAATGCCAGATTGATTCAGGCCGCAGTAAATGGCAACCTTGCGGATATGAATACTGCACTGACTGACGGTGCAGATATAAACGCAAAAGATATTGCAAATTCCGGCGTAACGGTCTTGATGCTGGCAGCGCAGAGCGGTCATACGGATGTCGTCAAATTCCTTATCGAAAAGGGCGCTGATGTGAATGAAAAGAGGGCCATCGACGGGGTAACGGCCCTTATGATAGCATCGAACAACGGCCGTACGGATGTCGTTAAGCTCCTCCTCGAAAAGGGCGCTGACGTGAATGCAAAGAGGACCGCCAACGGCACAACGGCACTTATGATAGCATCGAATAACGGTCATGAAGATGTCGTCAGACTCCTTATCGAAAAGGGCGCTGACGTGAATGTAAAGAATACTATCGACGGCACAACAGCCATCTGGACGGCATCGCAGAACAGCTATATGGATGTCGTCAGACTCCTTATCGAAAAGGGCGCTGACGTGAATGTAAAGACCAAAGACGGCACAACGGCCCTTTGGACAGCATCGAACAACGGCCATGAGGATGTCGTCAGACTCCTTCTTGAAAAAGGCGCTGACGTGAATATAAAGACCACCGACGGCACAACGGCCCTTTGGACGGCATCGAAGAACGGCCATACTGAGATCGTCGAACTCCTTCTCGAAAAGGGCGCTGACGTGAATGTAAAGAGTGCTGCCGAAGGTATAACGGCCCTTTGGACAGCATCGCAGGAAGGCCATACGGATGTCGTCAAACTCCTGATCGAAAAGGGCGCTGACGTGAATGTAAAGAGGATCATCGACGGTGCAACTGCCCTTATGATAGCATCGAATAATGACCAGACAGATGTCGTCAGACTCCTTCTCGAAAAGGGCGCTGATGTGAATGAACAGAGTGCCTCTAACGGCGCAACCGCCTTGATGTGGGCATCGCAGAACGGCCATATGGATGTCGTCAGACTCCTTCTCGAAAAGGGCGCTGACGTGAATCTTGCTAAGACGATCGACGGCACAACGGCCCTTTGGATAGCATCGCAGAACGGCCATACGGATGTCGTTAGACTCCTTCTCGAAAAGGGCGCTGATGTGAATGTAAAAAAGACAACCAAAAGCGTAACAGCCCTTAAGAAAGGCAATAATGATGTCAAGGCAAAGAGCGCCGGAGAAAGCATAACGACCCTTAAACTCCTTAAACTCCTTGATGAAATTAATGTAGCGGGCGCCAATGACATTAAAGAACTTATCGAAAAGGTCGATGATGTGGATGTAAAGAATCCCACCGACGGAGGAACGGCCCTTTGGATAGCATCGCAGAACGGGCATACGGATGTCATCAAACTCCTGATCGAAAAGGGCGCCAAGGTAAATGTAAAGACCAAAGACGGCACAACGACACTTATGTCAGCATCGCAGAACGGCCATACGGATGTCGTCAAACTCCTTATGGAAAATGGCGCTGATGTCAATGCATACAAGGCCACCGACGGCACAACGGCCCTTATGCTGGCATCGGACAAAGGTTATGCGGAGATCGTCAAACTCCTCCTTGAAAATGGCGCCAAGGTAAATGCAAAAAAGACCAAAGACGGCATAACGGCCCTTATGCTGGCATCGGACAGGGGTTATACGGATGTCGTCAAACTCCTTATCGAAAATGGCGCCTGGGTGAATTTCAGGATCATCAACGGCACAACGGCTACCAACGGCACAACGGCCCTTTGGATAGCAACGAAAAAAGATCATACGGATGTCGTCAAACTCCTTATCGAGAATGGGGCTGACGTGAATGTAAAGAGGACCATGGACGACACAACGGTTCTTATGCTGGCATCGGAGAAAGGTAATGCGGAGGTTGTCAAACTCCTTCTCGAAAAGGGCGCCCAGGTGAATGTAAAGACCACCTACGGCGCAACGGCCCTAATGCTGGCATTGGATAAAGGTTATACGGACGTCGTCAAACTCCTTCTCGAAAATGGCGCTGACGTGAATGGAAAGGCAAGTGACGGCACAACGGCCCTTATGCTGGCATCGGACAGAGGTTATACGGAGATCGTCAAACTCCTTCTCGAAAAAGGCGCTAAGGTGAATGTAAAGACCGACGAGGGCACAACGGCCCTTTGGATAGCCTCGAAGAAAGATCATACGGATGTCGCCAAACTCCTTATCGAAAATGGCGCTGACGTGAATGTACAGAGTACCGACGGCATATCTGTCTTGATGTGGGCATCGGAGAATGGTAATACGGATGTCGTAAAACTCCTTATCGAAAAGGGCGCTCAGGTGAATGCAAAGACAACTAACGGCATGACGGCCCTATGGATAGCATCGCAGGAAGGCCATACAGAGATCGTCAAACTCCTTCTCCATAATGGCGCTGAGGTGGATGCAAAGAGGACCAGCGACGGGGCAACGGCCCTGTGGCTGGCATCGCAGAACGGGCATACGGATGTCGTAAAACTCCTTATCGAAAAGGGCGCTGATGTAAATGTAAAGACAACTAACGGTATAACTGCTCTTATGCTCGCATCGCAGAATGGTCATACAGAGGTCGTCAAACTCCTTTGCGAATGGGGCTCAGACGTGAATATGAAGACGACTATTGATAATGTTGAATATACGGCCCTGAAGGTAGCAAAAATGATGGGGCGGAAAGACATCGTGGGGATACTTGAAAGCACCGGAGCAAAGGAATAAGGAGGTTTTAAAATGAAGGTGAAAATATTTTTAATATTGATGGGTTCAATTTTATTTCTTCAGAACTGCGCTCCGTCCCAGATCACTAAAATTGCGGGTGTTGCATCCCGGGATCAGAAGACAGGTTACCAGGAGACTATTACATCCCAAAAGAAACATTTCGTTTCATTAGCTCCCTATTCAGAACTCAAACTCGCAAAAGACAAGACAATCTTCATGATGGTTGTGAAAAATTGCGGGAAAGATCCGATCCATATCAGCTATGCTAATATATCGGTTATATTCGAAGGAAAAAGTAAAAATTGGGTTTCAAAAAAGATTAACATCCAATCATTTGATGAATTTATGAATGATTTAAAGGAAGAATATAGTACTTATGAAAAGAAATATATAAAATCTGCCCTTGAGGATATTAAATCCAACTCCGAATCATCTTCCTCCGCCGTCTCCGACTCCGATAGCCTGGCGGATGATATGGCGATTCTCAAGCAACACATAGAAACGATGCGTGCTAATAACCAACTGCTTCAAGAGGGGCTGCCGGAATTAGACATGAAATCGCAGACCATAACTCCCGGTAATAGCCACAGTGGAATAGTGGTTTGCGATACTCGTGATATGAATGAGAAAGTGGAAGGTAATTTTCAAGTTGTAGTTTCAGTTGACGGCGAAAAACACAAATTTACTTTCAGGCGCAGCTTAAATAAGTAGCAGTCAAGATTACAACCTGATTTGCAAAAAAAGATTTCCCCTGACCATATTGATATTTTAATCCCGGATTATCAATGGTATATGATTATATGTTTTTTTATTTTTTCTGTAACTATTAATAACCCGATACGTTATACCTCAGACTAAATATTCATTTGAAACAGGCAATTGAAGGAAGATACCATGAAAAATAGAGAAATAATAAAGTTCTATAAACTGGCTAAGTCTTTCGGGCAACGGTGTCTGATCTTTTTGTTTGTGGCGCCGGGTTTTGCAATGTTGCTCACATCATCAACGGCATCCGCAACTGATCTCAAGGCAATGGGAGGCGCCTCCGATGTTCAGCCGGGACTTGGAACCACGGGCGATAGCCGTACATCAAAGGTTATAGCCACCGGGATTGCAGCCGGCTTATACCACAGCCTGTTCTTAAAGAACAGCGGCGCCCTGTGGGCCATGGGCTATAATAATGACGGCCAGCTGGGTGACGGCACGAACAATACCCGCAGTACGTCGGTTCAGGTCGCTACCGGGGTCGCGCAGGTGGCAGCAGGCAGTGTCCACAGCCTGTTCATAAAGACGGACGGAACACTGTGGGCTATGGGCTGGAACAGGGACGGCCAGCTGGGCGACGGCACGACCATTAACCGCAGTACGCCGGTTCAGGTCGCTGACGGGGTTGTACAGGTCGCAGCCGGTGTTTTCCACAGCCTGTTCGTGAAGACGGACGGAACACTGTGGGCCATGGGCTATAATAATGACGGCCAGCTGGGCGACGGCACGCTCATTAACCGCAGTACGCCGGTGCAGATCGCTGCCGGGGTTGCACAGGTCGCAGCCGGAAGCGCCCACAGCCTGTTCGTGAAGACGGACGGCACCCTGTGGGCCATGGGCTATAATAATGACGGCCAGCTGGGCGACGACACGCTCATTAACCGCAGTACGCCGGTTCAGGTCGCTACCGGGGTTGCGAAGGTAGCAGCAGGCGGTTCCTACAGCCTGTTCGTGAAGAAGGACGGAACACTGTGGGCTATGGGCTATAATAAATATGGCCAGCTGGGCGACGGCACTACCATTACCCGCAATACGCCGGTAAAGGTCGCTGACGGGGTTGCGAAGGTCGCTGGAGGCTGTGACCACAGCCTGTTCGTGAAGACAGACGGCACCCTGTGGGCAATGGGCGCCAACTATTCATATCAGCTGGGTGACGGCACAACCAATATCCGCAGTACGCCGGTTCAGATCGCTGACGGGGTTGCACAGATCGCAGCCGGCGGTTCCCTCAGCCTGCTTGTAAAGACCGACGGCACCCTGTGGGCAATGGGCTCTAATTATCTGGGCCAGCAGGGCGACGGCACGCTCACTGATCGGAGCAGGCCGTGGCAGATCGCTACAGGGATCGCGCAGGTCGCAAGCAAGAACTGACCGTTCCCTCTTTCACTAAATTCCCTTGTGTAATGATAAAATAAAAGCCGCGAGCATAAGACCTTCGGTGTTCAACGTGCCCGGTAACCAATGATAGTGGAGGACTAAAATAAAAATGACGTTCCTCAGAAGAGCCACCTTATTATTCATAGTATCTATCTCTCTAATGCTTGCCGGCATTGCCGGGGCGGAAGTATCGGACCAAAATGCCAGATTGATTCAAGCCGCAATAAATGGCAACCTTGCAGACATGAATAATGCACTGACTTACGGCGCAGATATTAACGCAAAAGACATTGCCAATTCCGGCGTAACTGCCTTGATGCTGGCAGCGCAAAACGGTCATGAGGATGTCGTCAAATTCCTTATCGAAAAGGGCGCTGACGTGAATGTTAAGAGGACTGTCGACGGCTTAACGGCCCTTATGATAGCATCGAACAGCGGCCATACGGCGGTCATCAAACTCCTTATCGAAAAGGGCGCTGACGTGAATGTTAAGAGGACTGTCAACGGCGCAACGGCACTTATAACAGCATCGAATAACGGCTATGCGGATGTCGTCAAACTCCTCCTCGAAAAGGGCGCTGACGTGAATGTAAAAACCTCCACCGACGGCACAACGGCCATTTGGACGGCATCAAATAACGGCCATGCGGATGTCGTTAAACTCCTCCTCGAAAAGGGCGCTGATTTGAATGTAAAGGCCACTGACGGCACAACGGCGCTTTGGACGGCATCGCAGAACGGTTATATGGATGTCGTCAAACTCCTCCTCGAAAAAGGCGCTGATGTGAATGTAAAAAGCACCGACGGCACAACGGCGCTTTGGACGGCATCGCAGAATGGTTATACGGATCTTGTCAAACTCCTTGCTGAAAAGGGCGCTGACGTGAATGTAAAGAGGAACGCCGACAGCGTAACACCCCTTATGATAGCATCGAATAACGGTCACGCAGAGGTTGTCAGACTCCTTATCGAAAAGGGCGCTGACATGAATGTAAAGAGGACCATCGACGGCGGAACGGCGCTTTGGATGGCATCGCAGAACGGCCATCCTGATGTTGTCAGACTCCTTATCGAAAAGGGCGCTGACATGAATGTAAAAAGCACCTCCGACCACGGAACGCCCCTCTGGATAGCATCGAAGAACGGCCATGCGGACGTCGTCAGACTCCTTATCGAGAAGGGCGCTGATGCGAATGTCAAAAGCGCCAACAGCGTAACTGCCCTTATGACGGCATTAAATAACAATCATGCTGATGTCGTTAAACTCCTTATCGAAAAAGGCGCTGACGTTAATGTAAAGACCACCATCGACGGCGTAATAGCCTTTACGTGGGCATCCCAGAACGGCCATGCGGACATTGTCGAACTCCTTCTCGAAAAGGGCACTGACGTAAATGTAAAAAATGCCTCCAACGGCGCAACCGCCCTTTATCTGGCATCGCAGAACGGCCATCTGGATGTCGTTAAACTCCTTATTGAAAAGGGCGCTGACGTTAATTTAAAGAGGAGCGGCAACACCGCAACCGACCAGGAGTCGGCCTCGGAGAAAGATACTAAGACTGACAACAAGGCAAAGAGTCCCGCCGTCAAAATAACGACCTTTACACTTCTTAGACTTATGGACAACATCACTAAACTTCTTGAGGACATCACTGATAATGATGTTAACGACACCCTGACGGACAAGCTAAAGATACTTGAAGACCTTATCGAACAGGGCGATGACTTGACTGCAAACATCGGCGAAAACGGAACGCCCCTTTGGATAGCATCCAAGAACGGCCATTTAGAGGTCGTCAAGCTCCTGATCGAAAAGGGCGCCAAGGTGAATTTCAAGACTGCCGACGGCACAACGGTCCTTATGGCAGCATCACAGAACGGCCATACGGAGATCGTCAAACTCCTCATCGAAAACGACGCCAAGGTGAATCTGGCAAAGACCACCGACCGAAAAACAGCCCTTTATCTGGCATCCCAGAACGGTCATATGGATGTTGTCAAACTGCTTATTGAAAAGGGCGCCTGGGTGAATTTTGTGACCATCGACGGCACAACGCCCCTTTGGATAGCATTGGATAACGGACATATGGATGTCGTCAAAATCCTGATTGAAAATGGCGCTGACGTGAATGCAGAAAAGACCGTCTTCAGCAAAACGGTCCTTATGGTGGCGTCGGAGAAAGGCAATATTGAGATCGTCAAACTCCTTCTTGAAAAAGGCGCTAAGGTTAACGTTAAGACCGCCTACGGAACAACGGCCCTTATGCTGGCGCTGGACAAAGGTTATACGGAGATCGTCAGACTCCTTCTCGAAAATGGCGCCGACGTGAATGAAAAGGCATCTAACGGCTTGACGGCTCTTATGCTGGCATCGGAGAAAGGTAATATGGAGATCGTCAAACTCCTTCTCGATAAGGGCGCCAAGGTGAATTTAAAGACCACCAGCGGCACAACGGCCCTCTGGATGGCAGCGGAAAATGATCATACGGAGATCGTCAAACTCCTTATCGAAAATGGCGCCGACGTGAATGATCAGACCGCCGAGGGAACAACAACCTTGATGTGGGCATCGGAGAAAGGTAATATGGAGGTCGTCAAAATCCTTATCCAAAAAGGCGCCAAGGTAAATTTAAAGACAACTAACGGCATGACGGCCCTCTGGATAGCATCGCAGGAAGGCCATACGGAGATCGTCAAAATCCTTCTCGAAAATGGCGCTGAGGTCAATTCCAAGAGGACCACCGACAATGTAACGTCCCTCTGGATGGCTTCAATGAACGGGCATACTGAGGTCGTCAAACTCCTTATCGAAAAGGGAGCTGACCTGGATGTAAAGGCAACCAGCGGCATAACGGCTCTTATGCTGGCATCGCAGAACGGTCATACGGAGATCGTCAAAATCCTTTGCGAATGGGGCTCTGACGTGAATATCAAGGCTATGGTTGATAATGTTGAATATACCGCCCTGAATGTAGCCAATAAAATGGGACGGAAAGACATCGTGGGGATACTTGAGAGCACCGGTGCAAAGGAATAAGGAGGTTTTAAAATGAAGGTGAAAATATTACTGATATTGATGGGTTCAATTTTATTTCTCCATGGCTGTGCTCCGTCCATGAAAATGGCGGCTGTTGCATCGCGGGATCAGAAGATAGGTTCCCAGGAAACTATTACCTCCCAGAAAAAACATTTTGTTTCATTAGCACCCTATACAGAACTCAACGTTGCAAAAGACAAAACATTATTCATGCTGGCTGTCAAAAATTGCGGACAAGAGCCGATCAATATAAGCTATGCCAATATATCGGTCTTATTCGAAGATGACGCCAGGAAAGAGGCCCCAATTAAAATTAACCTTCAGGCATTTGATGACTTTATGAAGGATATAAAGAAAGAACATACTAATACTGAAAAGAAACATGTAGAATCTGCACTTAATAATATTATATACAAGCTTGAAGAGGCTTCCACCTCCAGCAGTTCATCATCATCGTCCAGCAGCTCATCATCCTCATCATCCAGCAGTTCCTCAACATCATCCATCGTGCAGGATGAGGTTGAGGAGATGGTCGACGATCTCAGATTTGACATAAATACGATGCGTGCGAATAATCAACTGCTTCGAGAGGCGCTGCCGGAATTTGTCATGAAACCGGGGACCCAGACCATTATGCCCGGGAATACCTACAGTGGAGTAGTGGTTTGCGAGACTCAGGACATGAATTCGAAAATACAGGGCAAATTTAATATTGCAGTTTTGGTCGAGAAGGAAACACACAAATTTACTTTCAAGCACAGCATAAATAAGTAGACCGAACTGCCCCTTGTTTCAGGGGCAGTTCGTAAAGAGGCGGCCCGTCATCCAAGTATCGCCTTGAGATCCTCATCAGGCGTCTTGATGGGCATGATATTGAAATTCTTGACAAGGACATCCAGGACATTGGGGGTGATAAAGGCCGGCAGGGACGGTCCTAGCCTTATATCCTTGATCCCAAGATAAAATAATGTCAGCAGTATAGCCACTGCCTTCTGTTCATACCATGAGAGGATCATGGACAGGGGCAGGTCATTGACGCCGCAATTAAAGGCCTTGGCAAGGGCCACGGCCACCTGAATGGCTGAATAAGCGTCATTGCATTGTCCCATATCCAGCAGCCTGGGGATGCCTCCTATATCTCCCATGTGTTTATCAAAGAACCTGTACTTGCCGCAGGCAAGCGTCAGGACCACGCAGTCCCCGGGGACTTTCTCCACAAACTCGGTGTAGTAATTTCTTCCGGGCTTTGCGCCGTCGCAACCTGCCACCAGAAAGAAGTGACGGATGGCCTTATTTTTAACAGCCTCAATAACCTTGCCGGCAACGCCCATCACCGCGTTCCTGCCGAAACCGACCGTCACAGTCCCCTTATCAGTGTCTTCGGTGAACCCGGGGATCTCCATTGCCCTGTGAATAACCGGCGTGAAATCCTTGTCGAAGATATGAGGGATGCCGGGCCAACCGACAAGACCGGTTGTAAAAATATTATTTATATAAGACCCCTGCGGTCTTTGTATACAGTTCGTCGTCATCACTATCGGACCTGGGAAATTAGGAAATTCCTTAAACTGGTTCTGCCAGGCGGTGCCGAAATGGCCGTAAAAATGGGGATACTTTTTCAGTTCAGGATATGCGTGCGAGGGAAGCATCTCCCCATGTGTATAGATATATATCCCTTTACCCTGTGTCTGCTTGAGTATCTCTTCCATGTCCTTGAGGTCATGACCGGAGACAAGGATTGCCTTGCCTTTTTTTGCCCCCAGCGGAACAACAGTAGGCTCCGGGTGTCCATATGTCCCTGTATTCCCGGCATCCAGGAGTTCCATGGCCCGGAGGTTGATCTCACCGCACTTGAGAACAAGCCCGACCCAGTCATTAAGGGTCAGGGGCTTGTTGAGGGTGGCAGCCAGGCCTTCATGGATGAAGGCATATACCCTGTCATCCCTCTGACCCAGTATATTCGCGTGATCTGCATAGGCGGAGACGCCCTTGATCCCGAAGAGAACCGTATGCTGCAGGGCCAGGATATCGGGATTAATATCCGGATCGGATTTTAAACCGACCTTTTCACCCTGTATTAAGAGCCCCTCAAGTGTCTTTTCAGGGACCAGGGCAGCCGGGCCATCCTCGAAATCGACCTTCCCGCCTGCCTTCTTCACCTTCTCCTTAAGCTGTTCCCTTAAGGCAGCGCATTGTCCTATCAGTTCAATAAACCTTTCCGGATCAAAATCAACGTTTGTCAGGGTTGAAAACATCGCCTCGCATGTAAATACATTTACTTCATCATCTATGACCACTGCCCTTCTACCTTCAATTGCCACAAGGGAGAGCCCCCTCATTGCATAGATCAACAGGTCGTGCAA
>Ga0153915_10002031_pt1 | contig 18568 bp, 14 predicted proteins | sample Opewatmetagenome_2_FD_107003 | JGI IMG/M metagenome (GOLD analysis project Ga0153915, IMG submission 107003) | Freshwater wetland microbial communities from Ohio, USA - Open water 3 Core 3 Depth 3 metaG | ecosystem: Environmental > Aquatic > Freshwater > Wetlands | place: USA: Ohio, Lake Erie...
CGGTGTATCGCGACAGCGTCGCACCGTCAAACGTCCCAGTCATCGGCGCTGCCAGCACGGACACACCCGTCGAGTGTTTTACCATCAGACTGTCCACCACGTCGTAGTCGATCCCGCCAAACCCAGGCAGTAAATCGCCGAGCGTCCGACGGGGCGTCATATCCATCAACAGAGAGACATCACCGCCCCAGAGGTTCATGTCAATCAACGCAACGGTTTCCTCTCCCTCTTGAGCCAGCGCAACGGCAAGGTTGGCGGCCAGTGTCGTCTTGCCGCAACCGCCGCGCGGCCCGGCAATGGTAATGATTTTTGATTTTGAATCCTCGTGAACCGTATCAGGGGACTTTACCTCTCCAATCTTGGGAACAGGCGCACGATTCTGCAGGGCGGCTACTTTACAAATTTCCGAAACAAGCTTCCCTCTATTTATTGGCTCTGTAAGAAACTCCTTGATGCCGGCGCGCAGCATCTTGTGCCAGACTTCTTCATTTTCCTGCCCGGTCAGGATCAGGATGGCACAGCATTCCGGCGCCTCAGCGGAGAGCCGCTCGGCGGTATCCACACCGCTGATGTCCGGCAGGCCTTGCTTGACAAGCACGATGTCCGGGTGATGGCGCGCAACCTGTTCCAAACACTCGCGACCGCTCGCCGCCTCGGCAACCACTTGAATGCCCGCTTCGCCCGTCAGTAAACTCTTGAGCCGCTCACGCGCTGCCGCGTCGGCGTCGGCGACTAAAACACTGATAGATCGCTCCATGTCGCGCATCCCCATGTTACCGGAACCCCCCGCTCCGTCATTACCCATCATCAGTCTCCGGTTCCAGCAACTTTCAACTTACTTATTCCCCTGCGGGATGAGCAGGTCCGAAGTTTGTTTTCGGCATGGGCGACGTGGCGGGCACGGGCTCCGCTGGCGCTACTGGAGGAACTGCCGCCTTGCAGGGCGGCCTCTTCTCCAGTCCACCATCCTTGCACATATCCTTGCCCGCATCCTTGTTCCAATCCCGCATTTCCGGCGTCTGCGCGGACGTTGCCGCTTCGGTATCGACGTCCTTGACCACCTCAGGCGTGACGAAGATCAGCAACTCACTTCGACTCGCCTGAAAATCCTTGCTGCGGAACAGCAACCCAAGCACCGGGATGTCCGCCAACCACGGGAATTTCCGCACCGACTCCTGAACATCGTGACTGAGCAACCCGCCGATAAAGATTGTCTGACCATCCTTCACTTGCACGTCCGTCTCAGCGCGCCGTGTAGTGAATGACGGCACTCCATCCACCGTAACGTCCGAATTGACGTCACTGACTTCAGTAGCGATATGAGTGTTGATGTTGCGCACGCTATCCACCGTGGGTTTGATCTTCATCAGCACGCCGTACTGCTTAAATTCGACTGTGTATGTGTTCTGGAGTTGCTGGACGATGGGCATCTCGCCGCCGGACAGGAATGAGGCTTCCTTGCCGCTGAGTGTGACAAGCGTCGGCTCTGACAAGATGCGCGCCTTGCTCTGTTGCACGAGCAAATGCAGCGTGGCTTCGACGCCGACAGGAACGGTGCCCGCGCTCATACTATTTACGTCGGAGCTCAGGAATCCATGTGCCGCCGACTGTCCGCCGGCGCCTTCCGAGAAGTCCACGCGACCGTAGCCATATCGTACTTGCCCATCCGAGCCGAAGTATTCAATCCCCAACTGTTTCAGACCAACAGTGCTGACTTCTGCAACGCGGGTGCGGACGCGCACCTGGCGCGGAGAAGTGACTTCAATCAGGTTGATGACCTTGTCCTTGTACGCGCCGGCAATCTGCACTGCGCGCTGCATCTGCAACTCGTCATCTACCTTACCGTCGAGCACCAGCGAATCGCCAACGGAGCGGACCACAAGATCCGATTTGCCGATCATCTGGCGAATGACCATCGCCGCCGCATCGTTGATCACCTCGACCCGTATGACGGTCGTGGATCCGTCAGTGCGCAGAACCGTCAGCGTCGTGACGCCCAGTTTCTTGCCGATGATGCTGACCTGCGAATCGGACAGCGGCGCGATATCGACAACCGTTGGGTCTGCGATGGCAATCTTGCTGCCACTATCTGCAGGATAAGGCATACCCATCCCAACACCCACCTGAATGACTGACAGTTCTGCCGCGCGGACCGTACCCACAGCCAGCAGGACCAAGGCGCTTGCCACAACCGCCACCAGCCACTTCACGCTGCCCATCAACCTTTTCATCGCTTCCATCTTCATGATTTTTCGTCCTTTCCTATTGCGATTTTCAATATCTCTGATTTCGCTGCGTTTCCACCAAAATCAAGGCGCCCCATACGATTCAGTGCCCCGAATTATCGTGATGCGAGCCCCGCTCGTCTTCGGCGTAGGCGTCGCTGGCGCCGGTGGCGGCGCGATGACTCCTGCGCCGCCCTGAATGTCGGTGGCGCGCACTCCCGAACTGGTAACAGTCGCTTTGTCCTGCACGGGTCGCAACATCACCCGCAACACACCGGTGCGATCTGCCGCTGTGAGTAATTCACCGTCTTCAGGCGAGACCGCCAGTGTAATCGAACTCTTGGCCCCTGCCGAACCCGACGGGTCAGTTTCGCCCTGATTTACCCACAGGACAGGCACATCCTGTAATACCATGCGGGTCGTTTCTTGCCGCATGTTTGTATCATGGTATGTAACAAGGATATCCACGTGATCATCCGGTTTAACGCCGGAACCGACACCACGCACTTCATCTACGCTAATGGTGATGGCCCGTTTACCGGGCGGAATGCTAAACGAATATGTGGGAGTTTGTCCCCGCCGTCCAATGTCGCTGGCCCGCACTTGGGCTTTGATCTTGATCCTGTCCACTGCGACCTTGCCGACTACATCGGTCAGATTGGTAATTGCATCCGGAACGATACTGTCTTTGGGGAACTGCTCGCTGGCGACCATGTCTTTGGTTATGGTCATACGTGGGGTAATCTCCGCATGGGCGACTACCACTGAACTCCAATTCGCTTCGCTTTTCTTGGCTTGGTTGTTAAGCCAACGGTATAGAAAGTAGCCCCATATCGCTCCCAGAGCGACGAGCACCAACACGATTCCGCCTACACTGGGTTTCCTTGGCATTCCGTTCTCCTTCCAGATTCCAACCTGCCATCTGGTAAGCATGTCCACCAAACCAACAACATGCCGCCTATTCTTCTCACGCTCTCTCCTGCTTGACCAACAACCCGAATGAGTACCGGTAACGGTCCCAACAAATCAACTCAGTAACACTTATCCCATTCGTACATCGCCATACCTTTTGGGGCAAAACAGACAGGCCAGACCCGCTTTTCCCGCCATCAAGCCCCTCAACGCTGGTCATGGTACCCTAACTTCATCAAGTCGTCCAGTTGAAAATACGGTTGGCGAACTTCGTGTAAACGCGCGACCGGCTACACACCAAAGGGCGCACCCCGCAATTATGGGGCCGCCCTATGCCTATTTCAACGCCCTCAACCGGACATTGACAATCAGTTCACCGCTACACCCACTAATCTAGCGTGGACATAGCCACCATGATGCCAAACCGTACTTGGCGACAGATAGATTCCCTTGCCTACTGGAGATTGGCGTTAATGCTGGCCAATTTGTTATTGACGCTCTGACCGATACCCCTGAGTACCGCAATCGACAGCACAGAGACCAAAGCCAGAATCAGCGTGTACTCCACCAAACTCTGACCTGACCGCCGGGTTGTCTTCCGGACCAGTCTTCTCATATGCTTACAACTCAGACAGCGACTCTTAGTTGTCCGCAGGTCTGCCATCATCCTGCCCAACTCGATGTTCACCGCAACCAATGACAACACGGCTATCATGGCGCCAAACCGTGCATGGCGGCAGATAGGCAGCCTAACGCCTATTGGAGATTGGCGTTAATGTTGGTCAATTTATTGTTAACGCTGGTGCCTATCCCCTTGAGCACAATAACAGCTACGACCGAGATCAACGCCAGAATCAGCGCGTACTCCACCAAACTCTGGCCCGACCGGCGATTCATCTTCCGCATCAGTCTTCTCATATGCTTACAACTCAGACAGCAACGTTCAACCGCTCACAAACCCAATGTTCACCCGTCCGGTCTGGCATCCACTGCGGCCAACTATGATATAGCCCTCGTGACGCCAAACCGTGCCGAGCGGCAGACAAGCAGCTTGCCCCGAAAGCTTTCGGGGCTCGCCGCCTATTGCAGATTGGAGTTAACACTGGTCAACTTGGTGTTAACACTGGTGCCTATACCCTTGAGCACCACAACGGCTACGACCGCTATCAACGCTAGAATCAGCGCGTACTCCACCAAACTCTGGCCCGACCGACGATTCATCTTCCGCATCAATTTTCTCATACACTATCCCTCCGTCTGCTACTTTTTTGGTTCCTATCCTCACATACAGCTTACAACTTTGTCACAATACCGCAATTCGCGTGCCATTGCAAAGAAGAAATGCCAACTCTGTCTAACCAAATGTCCACTACGTGTAACATGACCTTCAGGGTTTACATCCAACCTGTTGGTTCCAAGCATGTTACACAGTCACACGACTGCGTAACACCAACCTTGAGTGCTATTGAAAGACGAAATCTGAAAAAGCAAGAACTGCCTTATACAAGCGGCATAACTGACATGTTCAACGTTAAATGTCCAACAACTGTACAATTCATGGCTTCTTGATAGGCGCTACGTACAAAAGGCCGTCGGAATCTTTCACAGGTTGCGGGTTGGAAATCCCAAGGCCCGACCAGAACGGTTTTAGCCTACCTATGTCCCCGCCAGGTGGCATAACTAACAGAAGTGTATTCTTGCCGGACAAATCAATTGTGTCGACGAACTCCAACTGACCGTTCCACGCGCGCAACAATGGCTTACCGACAGGCACGACCATCGCCTCATCATGATCGGTTCGATAACTGGCAAACTCGGGGAGGTAGAGCTGGAAATGCCGCAAACCGAAAAAAAGATTCCCATGCCCATGACAGATGATCGTCTCTTCAGGTTTGTACCGCTGTCGGATGAGTCGTACTGTGCGCACGATTAATGCGTTTTGATCGCGCAACATGCGCGCTGTTGGAACTGTTCCCCACAATACATTGTTCCATGCCAGCGGCCACGCGAGAAACACGAACAGATTGAATCCGCACACCGCTGCGACCACCACTGCGCGTGCCCGCACACGCGCAAGTCCTATCCCGCATAAAAGCAGCAGACATGGCAGATACGTGAAAACATGCCCCGGCGCTTCTGTGTATCCCACCACTACCCCCAGCAGACACACCGGTGCCAGCCACAACGCCAGCAGATGAAACGCGCCACGGTCACAATCATGTCGAAAGGTGAACGGCAAAGCCAACGCGCCAAGCATAACGCCGTCCAAGCAGTACAAGCCTGCGAAGAACACATTCCACGACAACGCACTCCAACCGCCGCCCAGCAACGTCTTGTGCGCGTGAAACTGCGTGATCTGTTTTAGCGCGGCACTGTACGCAACCCAACCGCCGGTCATCGCCAGCATCGCCGAAAGCCAGACCGCAATGGTAATTACACACGCAAGAGATCCTATCACTATCTTTAAACCGCGCCGCGATTTGGACTGCCAGAGGGTGAATAGCACTAGCGGCGCAAGCCCGAACAGCGATTGCTGACGAATACCACCGATCACGGCCAACATCGCGCCCAAACCAATCGCGTCAATCCACAGCACATTCCGTCGCATGGCGCGCCAACACCACAATACCAATACGCACACGAGAAAAGCATCCAAGACATATGTCAGAGCAATACAACTGAAGAACCAAACCAATGGACTCGTCAACGTTACTAGGCACGCTGTCACACCGACCCAGCGCCCGAACATCGCTACACCCAGCAGATACATTGTCGCCACCAATCCCGCCCCCGCCATCACACTGATCCACACCAGGCTGGCATGCGGATCGCCAACAAAGACGTTCACGATACGACCGAGCATCACGTACAAGAAATAACCCGGCGCATGCGGTTGGCTCAGCGCCACGTTATACTCGCGTATCGCCAACATGAATTCCGCACTGTCCCAATGGTAGGCAAACTGGCTGCGGAACGGAACGCGGAGCGCGAACCCAATGAGAAATAGCGCCGCCGCGATGAACCAATCAGCGCGGGAAAACGGTTGGGAATTCATGTCGCGTGAGGTTGTCATTTTCGCACGGGCATCTTCCGCGGATACGGTGGACGCGTCAAGCTTGTCCGCCGCAGGCGGGCTTGTCCGCCGCAGCGGACGGATTGCCTTTCCGGTTTGCGGCGACGGCACGAATCTCGTTATACTGCGCGGTGTGGACATCAACGCACCGCACACGTCTCCTGTAAATGTCGCGACTGTGTCCACCTGTGCTTGGCGGCACTGGTTATTACCGTCTCTGACTCAGTTGCTCTGGCTGACACTATTGCTGGTGCTGCTCGCGCAACCGTGGCGCACGACAATGGTGGCATCTGATGGCGATGCGTGCATGCACTGGCGCGTCGGCGAGACAATGCTGCAATCGCGGCAAATTATTCGCGCCGACATCTTCTCGCACACTCGCGCGGGTGCGCCGATCGTCTCGAAGGAATGGTTGTCGGAACTCGTTTTCGCCGTGGCTGGGCGGCTTGGTGGTCTGTACGGTGTCGCGGCAGTGGGCGCTTTGGTGATTGCCGCTGCGTTCGCATTGCTGCATCGGCAGTTACTGCGAGAGGGTAACGATGCACTGGTGGCAACCTCGATTGTCCTGCTGGCAGCGTGGGCATCCAGCGCGCACTGGCTCGCGCGCCCCCATGCGTTCAGCTTCCTGATGATAGTACTATGGCATGGTGCGTTGCGAAAATTCATGCGCACGGAAAAAGTTGGAACTCTCCTCATCACACTCGGTGTGCTGACGGTTTTCTGGGTCAATCTGCATGGTGCCTACCTGGCAGGTTTTTTTGTTCTTGGGGTGTATTGGGTAAGCGCCGCGATTGAGAAAGACCACCGCAAGTTCGGCGTACTAACAGTGGCGGCCTTGTCGTGCGCGGCGTTGTCGTTGCTCAACCCCAACGGCTACAAACTGCTATTCTATAATGTTCAGTTTCTCTACTCCGACTTTTTCAAAAACTGGCTTGCCGAATACGCGTCCATGAGATTCGGTTCGATCGAGGCGCTCGGATTCATCCTCTGGCTTGGGATGATGTTTCTCACTTTGGCGCTGCGACGGCCGAGACTGACGGTGAGCGAAGGGCTGGTGCTGATTTCATGGACGTACTTCGCGTTGTACTCGGCGCGAAACGTGCCGTTGTTGGCGATTCTGAGCGCGCCGATTCTTGTCCCCGCCATCTCTGAAGCGGCAACCGCGCGTTGGCAAATGCCTTCACAAAAAATGCGCATGCTGAACGAAGCAGCGCGTGGCTGGGTCGTGAGCACCATTCTGGCCGTGATGATCGTTGCCGTACCGCAACTGACCGTGATGCCCTCCAAAGATTGGCCGACCGGCGCCGTCGCATTCATCAAAACGCACGATCAGCAATTCGACGGTAATATGTTCAACCAGTATGCGTGGGGTGGTTATCTGATGCAATATCTGCCCAAGCACAAAGTGTTCGTGGACGGTCGCGCGGATTTCTACGGTGAGAATCTGCTCCGGGAATTCTCCGATACGACTGCGCTCCACACAAATTGGACGCAGGTGCTGCAGAAGTATGATGTGCGCTGGACGTTGATGCCGACCGATCATCGTCTGAATCTCGCGCTGGCTCTGCTGCCCGGTTGGCATTGCGCCTACTCCGACGAAGTCGCCATGGTGTACAGCAGACAAGAATGAGCACTACCTGTAATAACGTCTCCAAACGACGGTGGTGGCTGCCATCAGTTGGTCTGGCAATCTGGCTCGCATTCTTTTTCGCGTTGAGCCTGTCAAACTGGCGACTGGTTTTGATCAGTGCTGACGGCGATCCCTGCCTGCACTGGCGCATCGGCAATTGGATGATCGAGCACCGCGAAGTGATCCAAGCCGACCAGTTTTCCCACACGCGACCCGGTGCGCCATTGATATCGAAAGAGTGGCTGAGCGAAATCGTGTTTGCTGCCGCTGGGAATTTGTTGGACTGGAACGGCATCGTGTTGCTGGCCGCGGCCCTGATTGCGACCACGCTTTGGTTGCTGCATCGTCAACTGTTGGCCGATGGTAACGAACTATTGCTCTCAACCGGCCTGGTCATGCTCGCTGCGCTCGGCTGCTCGACACATTGGCTGGCGCGGCCGCATCTGATCACGCATTTGCTGACTGTCGTGTTCGCCTGGCAATTGAACGGTTTCACCCAGGGTCGTGTCAGCACGGCGCGTTTGTTCAAAGTTTTGGTTCCGCTCTCTTTGCTGTGGGCGAATCTGCATGGCGCATTTTTCGTGGGGTTCGTGCTCATAGTGATTTACGCCGTGGGCAGCGGCATTGATATGTTTGCTAGCAAGGTTGAAGACCGAGACACGGCGCACAACAGGCTCATTGTGTATCTGTCCCTGCTTGCTGCATGTCTGTTGGCCTCGCTGATCAACCCGAATGGTTGGAGATTGCACGCACAAGTCCTCCATTTCCTCCGCACTCCTGAATTGGCCGCGATGACAAATGAGTTTCGGTCTCCCAATTTTCATTCCGGGGGAATGACGGGTTTTCTGTTGGTGTTGCTGGTTTTGGCGGTGATGCTACTCGTGGCGCGACCGCGTTTTCGCCCGACGGAGATTCTGCTGGTTTGCGTATGGGGTTATTTCGCTTTGCACTCGGCCCGCAACGTGCCGCTCTTCGCCCTCGTCGTCACCCCGATCCTCGCAACTCATCTGAACCAATTCCTCATGCAACGGCACGATTCCCGCTTGATGCGCTCTTACCGAAAGGTCTCCACTGACATATCAGTGCTTGATGCTTCGGCAAGCGGTCGGATTCCCGCTGTTCTCATGGTAAGCTTGTTGATCGGAGTGGTTGTCTGGCCAGTTGCGTCCAATTCACGGCCGCTCATCACCACGGAAATCCTCTCCAACCGTTTTCCGGTGGCGACCGTTGAGTGCTGCTTGAGAGGCGCTGAAGCCGATAAAACGCTGCGCGGCGAGATGTTTAACGATTACGGTTGGGGTGGTTACCTGATGTTGGCGCTGCCAAACCGAAAAGTCTTTATTGATGGGCGCAACGATTTCTATGGCGAGGAACTGGTTCGGGAGTTCAATCAAGTTGATGACGTGAAACCGGGCTGGGGAAACGTGGTCGAAAAATACAACGTGGGCTGGACGATTCTACCGCGCAAGCACCCGCTCAACAGCCTGCTTGCCCTGCGCAAAGATTGGAAATTGTTTTATCAGGACGACCTGGCGGCAGTTTACGCGCGCAGTCGCTGAGAACCTATCCCAAAATCATGTAGCCGCAGGCTTTCCGCGCGCAATTCGATTGTTCACCTTTAACAACCCGGACGCACCCGTGAAGGGTGCGGCTACAAAAATGCAGGTTTTGAGATATGCTCTAGGCGCCTGTGTATCTCTGTGTATCGGAATCGATGCCGTGCTTTTTCAGTTTGGCGTAGAAGGTGGTGCGGCTGATCTGGAGGGCATCGGCAGCGGTTTTGATGTTGCCGCCATGCTGGCGAAGCGCATCCAATAGGATTTGCTTCTCGGGGCCGCCAAGTTTGTCGGCCAGTGTGGTCGCAGGAGGCGCGAGGTTGGCGTCAGCGATAATGCGCTTTGGCAGACCGTCCACGTCGATCCACGGCGTGCGCGCAAGGACAATCGCTTGTAAGACGACGTTTTCAAGTTCGCGAACGTTTCCCGTCCACTGGTACCGGTTCAGCGCGTCGAGCGCTCCTTCTGTAAAGCCGCGCACGTCCTTGTCGTTTTGACGCGCGATACGCCGCAGTAACTCGCGCGCCAGCAACGGAACGTCGCCGACGCGGTCGCGCAATGGCGGCAATTCTATCTCAACGACATTCAGACGGTGATAAAGATCCTCGCGAAACGTGCCAGCCGTGATGCAATCCGGTAGCCGCCGGTTCGTCGCGGCGATGATGCGAACGTCCACCGATATCGCTTTCTTGCCGCCGACGCGGTCAAACGTGCGCGTCTCCAGCACGCGCAACAGCTTGGCTTGAGTATTCAAGTTGAGGTTGGCCACTTCGTCGAGAAGTAATGTTCCGCGGTTGGCGCGTTCAAACCGTCCGATATGTTGTTCGGTGGCGCCCGTGAACGCGCCTTTCTCGTGACCAAACAACTCACTTTCTAAAAGCTCGCGCGCGAGTGCCGAGCAGTCCAGCGTCTCGAACGATCCATGCCGCCGTGTGCTGGTTTCGTGAATGGCGCGGGCGACCAGTTCCTTGCCTGTGCCGGTCTCGCCACCGATGAGCACGTTGGCGTAACTATCGGCAATCGTCTGGATGACTTCAAAAATCTCCTGCATCCGCGGGTGTTGGCTGACAATGCCATAAAACCCAGCGCCCGGCACGCTGCCGAGCCGCGCTGAGCCGGTCTTCAACCCTGATACGAGTGTCAAAGGGACCGCGTGACGTTCGAGCAGCGCCAGTTCGATCTGGTGTTTCAAGTGAGCGAGCATATCCGGCTGATTGGATTTCTCCACGTAATCGAGTGCCCCATGCTTGACAGCCTGGACCACATTGGCAAGCGACGGCGCGCGCGTACAGACAATCACCATGATCTGTGGATACCGTTGTTGCAACTGGTCGAGGGACGCCGTGGCATCTACGTCGAGCGCGTTAATGTCGGCAATGATGAGTTCGATGGCGTGCGCGTCCAGCAAAACAAACGCGTCGCTCATGGCGCTGGCGACCAGCACGTCATAATCAGCGAGCAACGAGTCCGACAATCGGTTCGTCCACACGTTGTCGGGATCGACAACCAATATTTTTGCCAGCGGCATGGTCATCGCAGATTCAACTAGTAATTTTTAACATGAAATGAGTGATTTGGCGATGGAATCCACCGCTGCCAGCAGCGCGTTATTGATCATGCGATGGAAACGCCTATTGGTAACGCCGACCGCCAATCGCTTTTTCCCCGCCAACAATATCGAGGTCGGTTTCATACAGCAAACTCCCTGGAATACCCCAACTCGTCAAGTCGCGCGCAAGATCACGCACGCCGGCAGCCACGCCACTAGAACGAGAACATAACTTTTGCCATGATAGAGCTGAACTGATCCTTGTTCGGCTGGTGAACAAACTCGCAGGTGCGATTGACGTGCATACAACTGAGTTCGAAGTGCTCAAAGAACCGCATCGCCAAGCCAATGTTTAGGTCTCCAACAAACGGTTCCTTGTCAACATGCGGACCGTCGCGAAAACTGTTGCCGTCCAGGAAAATGTTGTGCGCGACACCGCGACCTTCAACGCGTCCAAAACCATAGACCGAGAATTTCCGCGTGTCGTTCCGCGACCCGCCGCTGAACGAGTATGGCGAATCAATGATTGGGATACCGAAATCATCCGGTAGATTCCAACCGAACCGCACCGTGGCGCCGAGATTTCCGGCAATCAAAACATTGCCGACGTTCCCGCCCGCGTACGGGATAAAATCGAAGTATCGCGCGGACTCGGAACTCGGCGTCAGCCGCCAGAGACGAGCATACTTGATTTCCAAACCGGGTTCGGTCTTAAGCTGATGCGCCCAACCCTGTGGAGTTATGGATGCAATCGTTGAATGAAACCATTTTTGCATCGTTTCGCCCAGAGATTCCGGCCCAATAATGCCGAGATCAACTTCAACGCTTTCCGACACCGGAACGTCGCCCGCCGTCAGGCCGCGTCGCTGAAAGAATGCGCCGCCGTAAAGCCAGCCGGCGTAAGGACGATCTCTCGGATCGGGGTTCTTCAGCTCCAAATCGTTTGGCGCATACATGTTCTGGCCGAAAACGAATCCGATATTGGAGGCGGTGGGCTCAATGGCAAACGACGGCAGAATTGCGGAAAGCGCGGCAGTGGCGTTGCTGAAATCGTTGTCACCGGCGCAATAAGTAAATTTCAACCCCTGTGTATAGTGGCGATCTTGATGCGGACCGGGCAAGATATCAAACGAATCGTTTTCCTCTGTGACGGAGAAGGTCGAACCCTGCGGCTGATCTACGGTCGCGTGACTGGCCGCGACAGCGCCCAACCAGAACGCCAAGGCGCAACCCATAAAGATGAACAGTGATTGTTTCATGCAACGTTTATCTCCCTCCTTGGGAGCACACGAATTGCACTCTAATGAATGCGACACCCGATGCAACGTTTTTCTATTACTTCATGCCGCGTATCGACACGGCGGCCCGACGGCTATAAGCTGATAATGAGGACGTGATGCGCGAACGATTATTGAACTTTCTGCGAAAGCACCAGGTGATCACCGTTGCTGTGGTTGAACAGGATGGGACAGCGCACGCGGCGGCGTTGTTTTATGCAGTGGACGATGAGTTGAATCTGTACGTGTTGACCAAGCCTGCATCCCGCCACGGGCGAGCGATGGCGCGCAACGGCTGTGTGGCCGGAACAATCCAGCGCGACCGGCAAGAATGGCGGGAGATTCAAGGCGCGCAATTCCGCGGACGTTGCCAGCGACTTAAAGGCGCAGCGCGGGAGCGCGGTTGGAATATTTTCGCCGCGCGGTTCCCATTTATGCGGAACCCCGCAGTCGCGGGACTGGCGCAGGCACTGGGTAAAACGGAGTTGTGGCGGATCGAACCGTTATGGATGCGCCTTACTGATAATGGGCGCGGGTTCGGCCACAAAGATGAGTGGACACGCGATGCCTGACCTGCACCGTCTGGTCAGCTCAGATACTCGTCATGGATGCGGAGCAGTTCGGCAACGCTGCATGCGTGGGCGAACCCACCGACGGGACGATGCGGCTGGTCACCGTCAAAAATCTCCGAGATCTGGCCGATACAGACGTCGTCAAGATGCTCGATCAACCTGCGGATGAAATCGGCTATGGCCTTGCGCTGTGGGCGTTTGAGTCCGTTAACTTTGACATAGGCGTCGCAGTACGGTCCAATGAGCCACGGCCAGACGGTCCCTTGATGATAGGCGCAATCGCGCTGCCAACGGTTGCCGGTGTAACGACCGCAATACTTCTCGTGTTTGGACGATAGGGTCCGCAGTCCGTATGGCGTCAGGAGATGTTGCGTGACGACATCCAGCACGGCGCGTTGCTGCGTCTTGTCGAGTGGTGAATAGGGCAGACTGACGGCGAAAATCTGGTTCGGACGAATACTGGCGTCACGATTATTGCCCTGAACCACGTCAAATAAATAGCCGCCATCGGCGTTCCAGAACGCCTTGACGAAGCTGGCGGAAACCTGATCGGCAAGTTTGCGAAGGATCTCAGCAGCCTGAACGTTCTTGCCCCCTTTTTCCTGCATCTCGGCGAGCATCAGGAGCGCGTTGAACCAGAGAGCGTTAACCTCGACCGGTTTGCCGCAACGCGGCGTTGGGATATAGCCGTCCACGTTGACGTCCATCCACGTCAATTGCGTGCCGGCCGAGCCAGCCATGATCAAGCCGTCCATGTCAGCGTGGATATCGAAGCGCGTGCCATCCTTGTAGAACCGTACAATATCGGCCATGACAGGGAGTAGTTGGCGCATGCCGTCGCTGTCGCCGCTGCTCTTCCAGTAACTCCACGTGGCGACCACAAACCAGAGCGCGGCATCAACGGTGTTGTATTCCGGTGGACTGTCGGCTTCCGGAAACACGTTAGGGATCAGTCCCTGATCGCAGTACTGGGCAAACAAGCAAAGGACCTGCAGTGCCGCGTCGAAACGTTCGGTTGCCAGCGTCAAACCCGGCAACGCGATCATGGCGTCCCGCCCCCAATCTGTAAACCATGGATAACCCGCGAGGAGAGTCAGCTTATCTGCCCCGCGCCGCGCGATGAATGCATCGCCAGCAATGAGCAACGCCTGGCGCACAGGATCAGTCTCGCGTTCGAACTGTTTGCGCCGCAATCGCTCGGCGGTGACAATTGATTCGGCGCTGACGCCATTCTTCTTTTCGGTCGTGACGACTATGTAGGCGGTCTGACCGCCGGGAATGCTAACAGTCATGTCGAACAGCGTAAACAGGTCTTCCTCGAAATCCATGCCGCGCTCCTGTTCGACTGGATAAGTGAATCGGTAATACCAGTCGAACCGCGCTTCGACGGCGTCGGGTTTGGCGTGGAAGTACAGGCGCGGAAGATTGGCGTACGGCTGGATCTCGGTCACACCCGCGCCGCGCTCGACGGACGCGTTGACCGCATCGTTGCGATGCGTGAGTGTTTGGGCTTCGCGGAAAGCCAACAATGGCTTTAACTTCAGCTTGACCGTGTCATTCTCGCGGAGATTGCGGTAACCAAGCACAACCGTATTCTCCCCGTGAACGAGCAACACGCTTTTCTCGATATCGAACTCCAGGTCGGTGTAGCGAAACGTCGGCCACGGACGCGGACGGAACTCGGTCTGGACGTTGAACCCATGCGGGAAGACCGTGCCCGGATATAGATTGGTGCACAAGTGGAATTCCTGGTCGCCAACCACAACTCGCTCCTCAAATTTCGACAACAACACATAGCGCACGGCAGGCGGGTTGAGCGCCGCGACAAGCAGGCCATGCTGACGGCGCGTGTTGGTGCCGATAATTGTAGAAGACGCGGACCCGCCGAGACCATTGGTCTCAAGCCACTCCCTGGCCAGTGCGTGCTTCAAATTCTGGCACTCTACCTTGTCGAACGCCGTTCGCATTAGCTTGTCTCTCTGTGCAACAGCATAACCCGGACACCGCGAAGCGGGAAGTCAATTTTACTGAAGCGGCACACCAGAGGGTCCAGCCAATTCTTGCGGCATCCCAAGTGTCAATCCGTTCACGACGTCCACCGGCTTGGACCGAATCTGCACTGTCGCCGGCTCCAATCCTGCGCGGGTTGCGGTTACTGTGATCGCGCCGGCTTGCAGGGTCGAGCGAATGAAAACGCGATTGACGCCGCATTCGGTGTCGAGGTGGAGGTTGTTGATGGAATTGGTCTTCCCGCTGTTATAGCCGCCACGCCAGATTGCCGGGCCTTGCACGTCAAAGTCCACGCGCGCTTCATCAGTCGGGCAACGTTGTCCCTGGGCGTCCACGACTTCCACGTCAACGAACGCCACATCCGAGCCGTCTGCGAACAGGCCGTTCGGGCCGGTGTACGGGGTCAGTTTCAGGCGCTTCGGATCGCCGGCGGTCTTGATCTCATGCTGGCAAACAACTTTCCCGTTGTTGCTGCCCACCGCCTTGATCATACCCGGCTCGAAGACGATATCTGAGAACGCAAAAATGTAGCCGTTGGTCGGCGTCTTCACAATGCCCTTGGACTTGTCGTTCACAAATAACTCGACCGCCTGACAATTGTTCGCAGCAACGTACACGGTCTTCTTTGTGTCCTTGAGGTAGTTCCAGTGGCCGATAATGTGGATGTCCGGCTTCTCATTCTGCATGACGCGATACACATAATAGGCCTGTTTGGGCAGACGGACGGCGTCAACCTTGCCACTCACGCGGCAGACTTCGCTGTTGGGCTGGCGACCGTGCTGGTTGCTGTCGGCGAAGATGATCGAGGCGTAACCGGACCACCTGGCGCGGCTGGAGTCGGTGTTGGTGATGATATTGGAGTAGTAATCGTAATACCGCTTGGCCGCTGCCAGGCAGAACGTTTCAGAGTTCCAATGATACACGTCGTTCGTGCCCGGTTTGAAACCGAAATGCGGAGGTGAATAGTCATCCCAAAACCGGCGGGCGGCTTCATCGCGGAAATCTTCGGTCTCAACAAACGGGGCCAGATCGCGGCGCTGGTAGCTGAAAGCGCGGAACATGTTGGTTGGATCGTTCAAAGCCTCGGTCTGGCGGTCCTGCCCGATCATCACGCCGAAATATTCGGCGATGGCGGTGGCCGCAGGGTCGTTGAGGGTCCGACAACCCATGACGCGGCCGCCGTTAGGATCCAATTGTTTGCGGAGATTCACCATCTGCTGCATGTGGGCGACGCTGATCCCGTTGTTGCCGGCTTCCCACATCAGAATGCTGGGGCTGCTGCGGTAGTAGATGATGGTGTCGCGCATGACTTCCACGCGTTGCTCCCATTGGCGGCCTTCAACGTCCTTTTCCTTGTCGCCCGCGGGGCAGGCCTGGATGATCCCGAACTTGTCACAGGCAGTCACATCCTGACGCTTGGGGGCGATGTGCATCCAACGCATGTAATTGCCGTGACCAGCGGCGAGCAACGCCATATCGAAATCATGCATCCAATCGGGGTAGGCGCCGCCGATAGCAGCCCACTCGTTGATTGACCGTTGCGCGTAGCCCTTGAGATAGATGAATTGGTCGTTGACGTAGATGCCGCCGGTACCGGCGCCGCCTTTGAAGGCTGTCTTGCGGAATCCGGTGCGCACTTTGTTCACGTCCACAACCTTGCCGCCGATGGTGAGAATGGAATAAATATCGTAGAGATAGGGATCGGTCGCATTCCACAGGTGGGCGCTGGCAAGCATGCCGCTGGCCTTGAGATCTTGCGCTTCGCCGTTCACCATGTCGTAGGTTTCCCCTTTCAAGGTGGCGCGGACAATCCCACCGGCGTCGACGACGACAGCCGAGAAATCCACCGCTTGCTGATCGCCCGACTCATTCCTGACCTGGGACTCGACGTTTATCGTGGCGGATTTGGCGGCAACGTTAATGTCGCTTGGATAGACATAGACACCCGTCGTCCTGAGATTCTCGTATAGCGGAAGAGTCTGATAGACCTTGCCGGTGATATGCAGCCAGACGTTACGGTTGAGGCCGCCATAGTTGGGGTTGAAATCCCTGGCTTCCCACTGGAAGACGGCACCGTTGGCTTCTTCGGGATAGCTGGTGACGTTGGTGATCTTGACCGCGAGCACGTTCTCCTTGTCACCAAAATAAACGGCGTCAGTGATGTCTATGCCGCAGGGTGTGACGCCGTTTTCATATTGGCCGACGGCCTTGCCATTCACGAAGAATCGGCCGGCTTGTCTCATGCCTTCAAACTCGATGAAGACCTTGTTGCCCGCGGCGCTGGCGGGAACCTTGAAGTGTTTGCGATAGCAGGCGGGACCCATGTAAAGATTGGCTTCGCCGCCACGGGTTATGAGTTGATCAAAACTGTCAATGTCGTTGTACGTATGCGGCGTGCTGACGGTGGCCCACTTAGAATCATCGAGATCAGGCTTCTCGGCGTCAGCTACGTCTTCTTTGATGAACTTCCAGCCGGGGTTGAAATTGAACGTGGTGCGCGGTGACGCGGGTGGAGTGAAACGCTGTTCCGTGGCGAAAGCCAGGCTGCTAAGAATGAGGACTACAAGCGCCGTCAATAGAGGCAGTGGACGGCAAGACATGGCGCGATGTTCCATAACGGGCGGTCTCCGTGTGGTTATGTCGAAAACTTTCGCGGCAGTATGCCCTCTAGTCATTTGTTGTCAAGCACCGCAGCAATCACCCCTCGCGCCCCTGCTGCGCGGGCGGTTAAAATAATTGTGTCAATAACACGTGAAGTTGGCCGCTTCTTGTAACAAGTGAACTGTCCGTTTTTGGTTATTGATTATTAGGCCTATGCACATCACTCCACCAACCTCAACCTGTCGTTGTTCGCAGCCTGAAGACCACGCTACCGGCTGTAGAAGGTGGAGTCAAGTAAATAGGCCTATTGATTATTGTTGTCTCCCATTTCTTCCCCCCGAGGGGGGGGGGAAGAAAAATCTTTTCGGTCAGGGGTCAGTTTTAGTTTCGCATCGAGATGTTGTCCGTCTGCTCGATACCAACCCAGCAAGTGCGGTCCGTAACGCACTGACCAGCGCCCATCCAGGTGCTCGCACACTTTGACCCGACATTTCGCGTAGCTCCACCGACTCGATTGTGGCGCAATCTGCAATAGCAATCCGCCCACCGTCACCGTGTTGTCCGACGCCACGGTGCGCTCGTGTTGGACGCAGAAGATCGCGCCCAAGTCCACGTTCCCGCTCGGCACGAACGCGTCACCTTTCTCCCGCGCCGACTCGGTCCAGTGCCGCCGATGCCATGGCAGAAATTTCTCTCGGATGTAACGGTTGGCCTCCGCTACCGTCGTGATACCGACCCTGCCACGAGCCGAAGAACCGTTCCATGCGGCCCCGACCTTGCGGACAGTAACTGGGAATATGTCCGATGCCCAGTTGCGCCAGCGCCCGCCCGATCTCCGTCAACTGGCTCTTGTCCACCGGCCCGCCTGCTTTCGGGGTGTGGAAGAAGTGACTGCCCCGATCCGTGTACAGGCTGCAAAACAAGCCCTTTTGCTCAATCACTTCCTTCAAAGCCGCCATCACCGTCATCGTGCTTTCATGGTCGACCAGTTGCGCGTAGTGGCAATCGGTGTCGGCATCATCCACGATCGCCACCAAATCCCATTGTGCCGGTGCCAGCGACGGAATCCATGCATGGGTGCTGCCGTCCACGTACAGCATCATCCCTCGCAACGGACGGCGTTCGCGGCGTTGATGATGGCGGCCCCGCTTGGCACGCGGCGC
>Ga0153915_10002032_pt1 | contig 18567 bp, 17 predicted proteins | sample Opewatmetagenome_2_FD_107003 | JGI IMG/M metagenome (GOLD analysis project Ga0153915, IMG submission 107003) | Freshwater wetland microbial communities from Ohio, USA - Open water 3 Core 3 Depth 3 metaG | ecosystem: Environmental > Aquatic > Freshwater > Wetlands | place: USA: Ohio, Lake Erie...
CATGCTGGAGAATAAGCTGAGCCAGGAGATCAATGATAAGCAAATCAAGCTGCAGATGATGGAAAAAGGGCTGGTCATCACGGTCGTCGGAGACCTGATCTTTGATTCCGGCAAAGCCAAGATCCGCCCGGAAGCCGTGGGCCTCTTGAATAAAGTAGCCAATATCCTGAAAGAGAATATGAGCCAGTTCAATGTAGGTATTGAAGGACATACTGACAATGTCCCGATACAGAGATCAGGCTGGAAATCAAACTGGGAACTTTCTACAGCCAGGTCTTTAAGCGTTTTGCATTTTCTGGTCAACGAGGAAGGTATCAGCCCTGAACGGCTTTCTGCCATCGGTTACGGCGAATACAGGCCGGTAGCTTCCAATGATACAAAAAGCGGCCGCAAGCAGAACCGCAGGGTGGAGATCGTTATACTGCCTAATACTACCAAAGTAAAACCGGCTGCGCAGGAGCAAGGGGCAAATGAACCCGTTGAAAATCTTAAATAATATAGACCAAGGTTCAAAAGACAAAGCATTAATCGTCCTGGCTGCTTTAACGCTAGTATTCTGTTTCGGGATGATCAGTTCTTGCAGCAGTTCTAGCCGCCAGAAATCGGCATGGCGCACGGAGATGTCCAAACGGCTGGAGCTGGAAGAAAGGATGACCAAATTTTCCCAGGAGAAATCCGGCCTGGAGGAAAAAGCTAAAGCTAAAGCAAAAGAGCTGGAGGTTGAGCAGGCAGCTAATCAGACAACTAAGAAAGCGCTACTACAGGAACAGCTGATCAATATGAGCCTTAAGGAGGAGTTACAGAAAGTAACTAAACTGAAAGAGGCTCTGGAGAAAGACCTTAAAAATGCTTTAGTAACCGGCAAGAAGCCCAAGAAATGATTTAAGCGGCAGTGCCTGGTGTTTTAAGCGGTTCTGTTACATTTGTAAAAAGGGGATTAATCCCCTTTTTTGTTGGCAAGGAGGGTAAGCTTATGGCGATGATAAAAAAGCTTAAGGAAAAGTTCAGCAAGTTGATCGCGAAAAAGGATACGCTTAAAATTAAGGCCAAGGAAAATAAAATTAAAAAGCCCGCTGATTCCCGCGCAGTTGATAAAAAGGTTATCCCCGGCGCCCAGGAAACAGCCGTGGCTAATACGAAATTCTCGCATCCTGAAGGCCTGCGCCCAGGCAGGGCCGCGCTACAGGAACTGCCTTACGCATATGACCATGATAAGATCGTGCTGCAGGTGCGTGATCCCCGCTGGATCCACGCTTATTGGGAGATCAGGAACCAGACGATTGATGGTTTAAAAGCTGACCTGCGCGATGATTTCTACCGCTCTAAAAGGGTATTAAGGGTCTATGATGTCACGAATATAAATTTTAACGGCAGTAATGCCAATAGTTTCTTTGATATCCAGATAAATGAATTTGCCAGCAGCTGGTATATTGACACTAACGGCCCGGGCAAAGCCTGGTGCGTGGACTTGGGGCTTATGTTGCCGGACGGCCGGTTCATCACTATCCTGCGTTCCAATGTCGTTAAGACGCCGCTGGATGGCCCAAGCTGGATAACAGATGAAGAGTGGATGATACCCGATGATATGTTCGCCCGCCTTTATGGTATGGGTTTTGGCCTGGGCAAGAGTTCTCCCGTAGGTAAGGCCTGGACCGAGCGCCTGCGTCAAGAGATCTTCAGCTCCGGCGTAAGTTCAAGCCCGGTGAGAAAAGCGGTCAAGGAAAGGTCTTTCTGGATGAGGGTGGATTGCGAACTGATTGTTTACGGAGCTACCGAGCCCGACGCCAAAGTCACTGTACAGGGCCAGCCGGTCAATTTAAGGCCGGACGGCACATTCACTTTGCGTTATTATCTGCCTGACGGTAAACAGGTTATACCGGTAAAGGCTGTCAGCGCCGATAAAATAGAAGAACGTACGATCACGCCAACCGTAACCCGCGAAACCAGGTAAAATTACTATGCATAAAGGATACCTTTGTTTAGTGCTGCATGGGCATTTGCCTTTTGTCAGGCACCCGGAACATGAGAATTTTCTGGAAGAGGACTGGCTTTATGAGGCGATCACAGAGACCTATGTGCCGCTTATCTCTGTTTTTGAGGGGCTCTGTAACGACGGCATAGATTTCCGCATCACGATGACCTTAAGCCCGACGCTGATCTCGATGCTCACTGACCAGTTGCTCGGCGAGCGCTACTTGAAGCATATCAATAAGCTGATCGAGTTATCCCAGAAGGAGATGGAAAGGACCAAGTGGCAGCCGGAGTTCAGGAAGTTGGCTGTGATGTATTTTGATAGATTTTCCCTTGCCCGGGATACGTTCCTAAGATATAACCGCAACCTGGTGATGGCTTTTAAGAAATTCCAGGACTTAGGCAAACTTGAGATCATTACCTGCGGGGCAACGCATGGTTTCTTTCCACTTATGGATGTTTGCCGTGATTCTGTGCGCGCGCAGGTGCAGGTAGCCAGCCGCCATTATGAATCCACGTTTGGCAGGCGGCCGCGGGGTATCTGGCTGCCGGAGTGCGGGTTTTGCCCGGGCCACGACGAGATATTAAAGGAAGCGGGGATCCGTTTCTTTTTCACTGATTCACACGGGGTTTTGCATGGTTCGCCCCGGCCAAAATACGGGGTATTCGCGCCGGTTTATTGTAAAGGTAGCGGCGTGGCGTGTTTCGGCAGGGACCTGGAATCCTCAAAGCAGGTCTGGTCATCCATAGAAGGTTACCCTGGTGATTACAATTACCGGGAGTTTTACCGGGATATCGGGTTTGACCTTGAGTTCGATTATATCCGCGACTATATACACCCGGATGGCGTACGCATCAATACCGGGATAAAATATTTCCGGATCACTGGCACCGGGAACAATAAAGAAGCGTATGTGCCGGAGTGGGCCAGGGACCGCGCCGCAAGCCACGCCGGTAATTTTATGTTTAACCGCCAGAAGCAGGTGGATTATCTTTATAACCTGATGAAAAAGAAGCCGATGATCATTTCTCCTTATGACGCGGAGCTTTTCGGCCACTGGTGGTATGAAGGGCCAATGTGGCTGGATTTTCTTTTCCGCAAAGTGGCCTGCGACCAGGATGAGATACGCATGATCACGCCTTCGGAATATTTGGAGGAAAATCCGCGTAACCAGGTGATCACCCCGTCGTTATCCAGCTGGGGTTATAAGGGTTATTCGGAGATGTGGCTGCAGGGGACCAATGACTGGATATATAAACATCTGCATATGGCCTCCAGCCGGATGAGCGAGCTAGCCAATAGTTATCCCCGCGCGCAAGGGTTATTGCTTAGAGCATTGAATCAGGCTTTACGGGAATTATTGCTTGCCCAGAGTTCGGATTGGGCATTTATCCTCGGCACAGGCACGCACACCAGTTACGCCGTGCGCCGGACCAAGGACCATCTTTTGAGGTTCACCAAACTCTACGAAGACATCAAAGCCAACGCGATCGACGAAGGTTGGCTGGCGGATATTGAATATAAAGACAACCTCTTCCCCGGCATAGATTATAAGGCGCATTCCGGATGCTAGATAATTTTAAAGTCCCCAGGCACATAGCTTTTATTATGGACGGTAACGGCCGTTGGGCCAAGGAAAGAGGCTTGCCTCGCTCTGCCGGCCACCGCCAGGGCGCCAAGCAGGTCAAAGAGATCGTGCGCGCGGCGGCGGATCTAGGCGTGGAAGTTGTGACTTTTTTTGCTTTCTCCACGGAAAACTGGTCAAGGCCTAAAAGCGAAGTTGCCGTGCTTATGCGTTATTTGAGGGAATTCCTGCATAAAGAGATCGACGGGCTGCATAAGAATAATATGCGTTTTATGGTGATCGGCAGGGCTGAACCGGTCCCGAAATCACTGCAGCAGGAGATCAAGAAAGCCCAGAATAAAACCAGGGATAATACAGGCGTAAAGGTTATCTTGGCTTTGAATTACGGCGGCAGGCAGGAGGTCGTGGATGCTGCCAAGGGTTTTGCCAGGGATGTCATTTCAGGAGTTGCCGAAGCGGATAAACTGGAAGCTGAAGACTTTGGAAAATACCTTTACACAGCGGGCATAGTTGATCCCGATCTTTTGGTGCGCACATCGGGCCAGATGCGCATCAGTAATTTCCTGCTCTGGCAGCTTTCTTACACGGAGTTGTATTTTACGGACACCTGCTGGCCGGATTTCGGCGAGGAAGAGTTAAAAAAGGCGGTCAGGGAATTTCAGAAAAGAGAAAGAAGGTTCGGAGGTTTGAATGCTCATTAAAAGGATAATCAGTTCCATCTTGCTTATCGGGTTGATCAGCGGCGTGATCTTTTTTGATTGGCTCTGCGGCCTGGTCGTGACTGTCTTTATCGTGATCGGCCTTTATGAATATTTTACGATGCTGGAGAAGAAAGGTATCGGGATATTCAAGTATTTCGGTATTGGCTTGGGCGCGGTCATCCCGCTTTCCATAATGTTCCGTTTTGAGCCGACGAAGAGCTGGGAGTTATTGTTCATTGTCCTGGCTTTATTATTTATTATCCTTATGCAGTTTAAGCGTAAAAACTCTTCAGGCGTGATCGTGGATATATCCACGACGCTTTTCGGCGTGCTTTATGTTTCCTGGTTTTTCAGTTTCCTGATCAAGATCAGGTATATGCCGCAAGGGTTGGGCCTTCTGGCCGCCTTGCTTTTGATCACAAAATTAGGCGATATCGGCGCGTTCCTCGTGGGTACGGCATTCGGAAAAAAGCTGCTACTGCCGCGGATAAGCCCTAAGAAAACAGTAGAGGGCTCTATCGGAGGCTTACTTTTCAGCGTGCTCGGGGCTTTGATCAGCGAGCAATTTTTAGGTTTTGGTTATGGGCACATGGTTATTATCGCTCTGGGCCTGGGAATACTCGGGCAGTTAGGCGACCTTTCCGAATCTCTGCTTAAACGTGATTGCCAGGTAAAGGACTCCGGCAATATTATCCCGGGAATGGGCGGCATACTTGATGAAATCGACAGTTTACTGTTTACCGCTCCGGTATTTTATTTCTATCTTAGCCTGATCACAAAATGAAGAATATCGCTGTTTTAGGCTCAACCGGTTCGATCGGTGAAAGCACGCTTTCCGTTGTAAGGCAGCTTAAGGGCCGGTTCAAGGTAGTGGCTTTAAGCGTCAACTCCGATATCAACGGCCTTAAAAAACAGATCAAAGAATTCTCTCCGCGTATAGTATGCGTGCGGGATAAAACCGCGGCCAATAAGCTCAAGCCTTTTTTGGGCCGGCGCATAAAATTAGTCAGCGGCGATGAAGGTTTAAACGAGCTGGTCAGGGATAAAGAGATAGAGCGGATAATGTTCGCGATTAGTGGATCCGCTGCGCTGATCCCCCTGGTCAACGCGGTCAAGTGCGGAAAAGAGATCGCTTTAGCCAATAAAGAAGCTTTGGTCATGGCCGGGCCAATGATCATGAGCCTGGCGCTTAAACATAAGGCAAAGATCTTTCCCGTAGACAGCGAGCAGTCGGCGATCTGGCAGAGTTTAGGGATCGAAGATAAGCGTAAGGTCAGCGCGATTTACCTGACCGCTTCCGGCGGGCCATTAAAGGACCTGCGGCCGGATAAATTCAAAACGATCACGCTTAAACAGGTCTTGCGGCATCCACGCTGGAAGATGGGAAAAAAGATCACCGTGGATTCGGCGACCTTGATGAACAAGGGGCTGGAGCTGTTGGAGGCGATGTTTTTATTCAACCTGCCCGCGGAATCGATCAAGGTATTGATACACCCGGAGGCGCTGATCCACTCCATGGTGGAGTTTGAGGATGGCGTGATCATCGCCCAGCTATCCGCCACGGATATGCGCATACCGATACAATACGCTCTGACCTATCCGGAGAGGGCGGCAAACAGTTTTCCACGCATTGATTTTTATAAATTAGGCGCCATGCATTTTGCGAAGCCTGATCTGAATAATTTTCCCTGCCTCGGGTTAGCTTATCAGGCAGCCAAGGAACTAGGCAGCATGCCCGCGGTGTTAAACGCCGCGAATGAAACAAGCGTGAATTGTTTTTTGGATAACAAGATAAGTTTTACGGATATACCTAAGATCGTCGAGCGCGTTATGCGCAGGCACAAAAAAATATCCCGGCCCGCTTTAGCGGATATATTGCAGGCGGATGCCTGGGCTAAAGAGGAAGCCATGCGTTTTTGCCGGAGGGTAATTTAGAAAAATGATCGCCATAATTATTTTCGCTTTAGTTTTAAGTTTACTGATCATCGTGCATGAGTTCGGCCATTTTATCATGGCCAAGAAGAACAAAGTGCGCGTGGAACAATTTTCCCTGGGGTTTGGGCCGCAGGTCTTTAAGAAGAAAAAAGGCGATACCGAATATAGCGTAAGCCTCCTGCCTCTGGGCGGTTTTGTCAAAATGAGCGGGGATAACCCTGCCGAATACAAGGGCAAGGATTATGAATATTTATCTAAATCCTGCTGGCAAAGGTTCCAGATAATATTTTTCGGCCCGCTTTTAAATTACATACTGGGTTTCTTGCTTTTTTGGTTTATTTTCTTCGCCGGTTACCCCGCTTTGACCTCTAAGGTCGGCGGTTTGATCGATGGTTACGGCGCCAAGGAAGCGGGATTACAGCCAGGCGATCAGATTGTTTCCGTGGGAAGCGTGAATGTTGATTCCTGGGACGAGCTGCAGAAAGAAGTGCAAAAAAATAAAGCCTCTGAAAAGGTTGAGCTTTTGGTGGCGCGTAACGGCACGCGGATACCTTTTAGCGTGCGGATCAAGGAAAAGTCTTTTGACGAGCGGCCGGGAGTAAAACGCAGCCTGGGGATAATCGGTATCACTCCATTTGATGAAGTGGTGAAGACCCGGCATGGGTTTATCCAGGCAGCTTGGCTGGGAGCTAAAAAGACCTTTGAGCTGACGCTGATCACTTATAACGGGATATGGCAGTTAGCTACCGGCAGGATGTCTATGCGTGAATCTATGACCGGCCCACTGGGGATATTTTTTATCACTTCCAGCGTGGCAAGCATGGGGATCATCGCTGTATTGCATCTGGTTGCCATATTAAGCGTAAGTTTAGCGATATTTAATCTCCTGCCGCTGCCTGTTCTTGACGGCGGGCATATTTTCCTGTTAGCTTTGGAAAAGATACGCCGGAAGGCCTTAAGCGTTAACGCTGACCGGATCGTGAACAATATCGGTTTTACGATGATCATTAGCTTGGCTGTTTTTGTCACCTATAACGATATCTTAAGAGCCTACGGAGAGAAAATAAGTAAGTTTTTTGGGCATTAAATATGCAGATCAAAAGAAGAAGGTCGCGGCTTGTCCTGGTAAGAGGCGTGAAGATCGGAGCGGCTAATCCGGTTGTCATACAGTCAATGGCCAAGACAAAGAGCTCTGACGTTGAGTCTACTTTGCGCCAGATCGATAGTTTAAATTCTGTTGGTTGCCAGATCGTACGCTTAGCGATCAAGGATTTTGATGACGCGAAAGCGCTTAAACAGATAAAAAAGCATTCGGTTTTGCCCCTGGTCGCCGATATACATTTTGACCGTCGCCTGGCGATCGCCGCGATCGAGAATGGCGCGGATAAAATAAGGCTTAATCCCGGTAATATCGGCCAGGAGAGCCATATCCGCGAAGTGGTCAGCGCCTTAAAGTCGGCGAAAATACCTTTACGCATCGGCCTTAACTCCGGTTCAGTCGCGGGCGTAAAGGCGCGCGCCGGCTTAAGCATGGCGGATAAACTGGTCAAGGCGGCATTAGGTTATATCAGGAAGATCGAAGAGATGAAATTCAGGGATATCGTGGTTTCCCTGAAAGCGAACAATGTTTTGGATACGGTAGAGGCATACCGGAAGATCGCTAAGCTTTGCGATTATCCTTTGCACCTGGGGGTTACGGCAACAGGCGCTCCGTATCAGGGGCTGGTCAAGTCCAGCATCGCGTTAGGGGACTTACTTTTAGACGGAATTGGTGATACAATAAGGGTATCGCTTACGGATAGGCCCGAGGAAGAGGTGCGCGCGGCAAAGTGCATTTTAGAATCATTGGGTGAGCGTAATTTCGGCGTCCAGCTGATCAGTTGCCCTACTTGCGGCCGCTGCCAGGTGGACCTGGTAAATATCGTGAAGAAGCTGGAATTTTTGTTAGTGGGGAAAAGCCGCAAGGAATCCGGCCGGCCTTTGAAGGTGGCGGTAATGGGTTGCGTGGTCAACGGGCCCGGGGAAGCTAAAGAAGCGGATTTGGGTATTGCTTTTGGAAAGGGCGAAGGCCTTTTCTTTAAAAAAGGTAAACCCGTGAAAAAGGTCTCCGCTAAAGAGTGCGTTACGTTCTTACTTAAAGAAATAAGAAAGGCATAAGAGGACAGTATATGTATTGGACGAAAAGTTTAATCCCGACATTAAAAGAAAACCCGCAGGACGCCGAGTCAGTCAGCCATAAACTGCTTTTACGCGCCGGGCTTGTGCGCATGCTTATGGCCGGGGCTTATTCATATTTACCTTTAGGTTTAAGGGTACTGGAAAATATCCAGGGGATCATCCGCCAGGAGATGAACGCGATAGGCGCCAGTGAGCTGCTTCTGCCCGCTTTACAGCCTTTGGAGATCTGGCAAAAAACCGGCCGCGATAAGGATCTAGGCGAGGTGATGTTCAAATTTACTGACCGGCGCCAACGCCAGGTTACGCTTGGCCCAACGCATGAAGAGATCATCACCGACCTGGTGGGGAAAAATATTACCAGCTACAGGCAGCTGCCTTTAGTTTTATATCAGATCCAGAGTAAATTCCGCGATGAGCTCCGGCCGCGTTTCGGGCTGATCCGCGCCTGTGAATTCATCATGAAGGACGCTTATAGTTTTGACGCTGATACCGCCGGCCTGGATAAGAATTACCAGGCGATGTATGAGGCTTATAAAAGGATATTTAAGAGGTGCGGCCTGGATTGCCTGATCACGGAAGCGGATTCCGGCGTGATGGGCGGAAAAGTTTCGCATGAATTCATGGTTCCGGCCGCTGACGGCGAGGACGTAGTGCTGGTCTGTGAAAAATGTTCCGCGCATAAAGCGTTCAGCGCAGAAGAGCAGATCTGCCAGCATTGTACTTTGCCGATGAAAAAAGTAAACACTATCGAGGTAGGACATATTTTCAAACTCGGCACAAAATACAGCCAGGCTCTCGGCGCGGTTTTTCCTGACGCTAACGGCGAGCTCAAGCCGATGATCATGGGTTGTTACGGCATCGGCGTGTCGCGCTTGATCAGCGCGGTGATTGAGCAGAATAATGACGCGCAAGGGATCATCTGGCCTAAGGAGGTAACTCCTTTTCAGGTGATCATTATGCCTTTGGATATAACTAACCAGCTTGTTATGCAGGGCGCCTTGAGCCTTTATCAGGAACTTAGCGCGATGTCATACCAGGTGCTTTTGGATGACCGCGATGAGAGGGCGGGAGTTAAATTCAAAGACGCTGACCTTCTGGGCATACCGCTTCAGGTCGTCGTGGGCAAGGAATCAGCGAAGAACAGCCTTCTGGAACTTAAAATAAGGTTAAGCCAGAAAAAGTTCATCGAATCCAAGGAAAAAATATTAGAGAAGATCAGGGAATTTTATCATGGATAAGCAGGAAATAGCCGGGCAACTGGAGCCTGTTATCGAGGGTTATTTAAAGCCGCTGGGTTTTGAGCTTGTGGAGCTGGTCAGTTTTCGCCAGTCCGGCGATCTGGTCCTGCGCGTTTTAGCGGATAAACCGTCCGGCGGCATTACGATGGATGATTGCGGCCGCCTGAACTTTGAGATTCGCAGGCAACTGGAAGAGGCGGACTCGTCCTTACAGAATTGCGTGCTGGAGGTTTCTTCTCCCGGCCTGGACCGGCCGCTTAAGAAAGAAAAAGATTTTATCCGCTCTCTCGGCAAAAAAGCGGTTTTTTACCTTAATGATACAGTGGAAGGCGCTTTGCAGCAGGAAGGCGTGATCATCAAAGTAGCAGAAGGTCATGTTTTTATTGATAAGGCAGGGAACATCCTGCAAGTGCCTTTGGCAAGAATCGCCAAGGCAAAAACAATCATATAATGGAACAGAATTGGAGAGGTTAAAATGAGTCAGGAACTATTAGCGATCATTGAGCAGATTGAAAGAGAAAAAGGGATCAAAAAGGAAGTGATGCTTGAGGCGGTAGAGAGCGCGATGCTCAGCGCTGCCAAGCGCGTCATTGACTTAAAGCCCGAAGAAGAATTCAAGGTGGAGATTGACCGTAACTCTGGCACAATCCGCGCGTATCGAAACGGCGAGGAAGTGACGAATATAGATTTCGGCAGGATCGCCGCCTCTACCGCGCGCCAGGTGATCATCCAGAAGATGCGCGAGGCGGAGAAAGACGTGGTTTTTACTGAATTCCAGGCCAAGGTCGGCGAGATCGTCAGCGGCACGGTCTACCGTTTTGAAAAAGGCAATATTATTATCGACCTGCTTGGCAAGGCTGAAGGCGTTTTACTCAAACGCGAACAGTCGGCTAAGGAAGAGTTCAAACAGGGCCAGCGTATCCGGGCTTATATCGCGGAAGTCAAAAAAGATACCAAGGGCCCGCAGATCATCCTTTCACGGGCGCATCCTAACCTGGTGAAGAAATTATTTGAGATGGAGGTCCCGGAGATCTACGAGGGGATCGTGGAGATAAAATCCATATCGCGTCAGGCAGGTGAACGCACGAAGATAGCGGTATTTTCCAAGAACGATAAGGTGGATTCCGTAGGCGCCTGCGTGGGTATGCGCGGCAACCGCGTGAGGAATATCGTCAATGAATTACAGGGAGAAAAGATCGATATCGTGCGCTATAATGATGATGTGCGCGAATATATCAAGGCGGCTTTGAGCCCGGCGAAAGTAGCGGAGATCAAACTGATCAAGGAAAAATCCAAGGCCGAGGTGATTGTTGATGATGACCAGCTGTCTTTGTCCATCGGTAAACATGGCCAGAATGTCCGCCTTGCTTCCAGGTTAGTAGGATGGGAGCTGGATATACGCACTAAAGCCATGGTGGCAGCGGAAGCTTTGAAGGCTGAAGAGTCGCTCGCCGCAGCGAAAACTGAAACAGCCGCTGTCGCTGAAGAGCCTGTGGAGAAAAAGAAAGCCAAAAAGAAAGCCAAGAAAGAAACTAAACAGGAAACAGTAGCGCTCTCTGAATTGCCCGGCGTAACGGATAAGATACTGGAAGGCCTGAAAGCAGCCGGCATTAAGAGTATAGAGGATCTCCTGAAAGCAAAGGCTGAAGGCCTGATAGAGGTAAAGGGTATTGGAGAAAAGAAAGCTGAAAAGTTGATCGCAGAGGCAAAGAAATTAAAATAGCTTCTGTCAAATATAAGGAAGAATATATGCCCACGGCAAAAAAAGAAAAGATAGTGATAACTAAAAAAACAGCCAAACCTAAAGTTAAGGCGGAGGTTAAACCTAAAAAGAGCGTAGTTAAGCCTGCGCCAAAAGCTAAAGCTGAAAAGCCTAAAGCAAAACCCGCGGTAAAAATTGTCAAAAAATTAAAACCCGCTATTATTGCGCACGCTAAGCCTGAAGCCGCTAAGAAAATAGAGCCTAAGATAGAGCATAAGCTGAAAGCCCCTGTGCATGCGCCTGTTAAGCCTGAAGTTAAAGTTGAACATAAGCCAGAGCCAAAGCCGGAACCCAAACCTGTTATAAAACCAGAGGCCAAACCTGCCGCTAAACCTGAGATCAAGCCAGTGGTTAAGCCGGAAGTCAAAGCGCAACCGCAGGTTCCTCTTGCGGCTGTTCCTCCGGCGCCAGCCGGAAGGCAGATAGAGCTGGATTTTCCTGTGACGGTCAAGGAGTTAGGGATCAAGCTTCAGGAAAAACCGTCAGTACTGATCAAGAGCCTGATGAATATGGGTTCGATGGTCGGGATCAACCAGGCTTTGGATGAGGCGACGGTAAATAAGATCTGCCAGAAATATAACTGTGTGATCAAAAAAACGCCCAGCGCCGAAGAAGTAATTTTGGCAGGGCATAAGGAAACAGATGAGCCGGAAGACCTGAAGCCCCGCACGCCGGTGGTTACTTTTATGGGGCATGTTGACCATGGCAAGACGTCCCTTCTTGACGCGATACGTAAAACCAAAGTGGTTGACGCAGAGCATGGCGGGATCACCCAGCATATCGGAGCTTATCGCGTATCGCTTCCGGAAGGCGAGATCGCGTTTTTAGATACGCCTGGCCATGAAGCTTTTACGGCTATGCGCGCCCGCGGCGCCAGCATCACGGATATAGTTGTATTGGTTGTTGCCGCTGACGACGGTATCATGCCCCAGACGCAGGAAGCGATAGACCATGCCCGCGCGGCAGGCGTTCCGATCATCGTGGCGGTAAATAAAATGGATAAGCCGCAGGCAAATATTGATATGGTCAAAAAACAGCTTTCCACAGCCGGTTTGATGTCTGAAGATTGGGGTGGCAAAACGATCACTGTCCCGGTTTCCGCCAAAACAGGCGCTGGTATAGATAGCTTATTAGAAATGATCCTGTTACAGGCTGAAGTTATGGAATTAAAAGCTAACCCTAAGCGCCCGGCAAGCGGCGTGGTCGTGGAAGCGAGGATGTCTAAAGGCCGCGGCCCGGTAGCTACCTTACTTGTGCAGAACGGGACTTTGCGCTTGAACCAGAATATCATCGCGGGTAATCTCTTCGGCAAAGTGCGCGCGATGCTTAATGACCGCGGCCAGGCGATAACTTCCGCAGGCCCGGCTTGCCCGGTGGAAGTTTTAGGGATCAGCGGTATTCCCGAGGCAGGCGACCAGTTTTTCGCTGTTGAAGACGAGAAACAGGCAAAGGCCATTGCCCAAAGCCGCCAGGAAAAAGATAAACAGCAGCAGTTAAGGTCCAACAAAAAGATAAGCTTGGAAGACCTTTACGCGCAGATCACCGAAGGCAAGATCAAGGAACTTAAGATCATCCTTAAGGCGGATGTGCAGGGGTCGCTTGAGGCGATCAAGGATACTTTAGATAAGCTGAACGTTTCCGAGATAAAGCTGAGCATTATCCACGCCGGCGTAGGCAATATCAATAACTCTGACGTTATCCTGGCTGTGGCCAGTGACGCATTGATCTTGGGTTTTAATGTAGTTTCCGACGACTTGGCTAAAGAGCTGATCGCCAAGGAAGGTATTGACGTGAAGACCTACAATATTATTTATGAACTGGCTAATGATATCAAGGCGGCGGTTGAAGGGATGCTTGAGCCGAAACTCAAGAAGATATTTGTTGGCCGCGCGGAAGTCAGGAAGATGTTCAAGCTTTCCCGTTCCGGAACGATCGCCGGCTGCTTTGTGACTAAGGGCAAGATCATCCGCAACAGTTCCGTCAGCGTGATGCGAAACGGCGAGGTCGCTTTTGAAGGCAGTTTATCTTCCCTGAAACGTTTCAAGGATGATGTGCGCGAAGTGCTGGAAGGTTTTGAATGCGGCTTAAGCGTTGCCGGTTTCGACCAGCTGCTCGAGGGTGATATTATTGAGGCTTACGGCATAGAGAAGATCGCCAGGACACTATGAAAAAAAGAATATTAAGCGGGATGCGGCCCACGGGCAAATTGCACCTGGGGCATTTAGCGGGGGCGCTGGAGAATTGGAACAAGCTGCAGGATGAGTATGTCTGTTTCTTTATGGTCGCTGATTTGCATGCGCTTATGTCGGAGTATGAACATCCGCAAACGCTAAAAGAAAATATCATTGATAATGTCGCTGATTGGCTCGCCTGCGGGATATGCCCTGAAAAATCCGTGATCTTCATCCAATCGCAGGTCAAAGAACACCTGGAACTTTTTTATTTATTATCGCTGATCACGCCTTTGGGATTACTGGAACGCTGCCCGACTTACAAAGAGCAGCTGCGCGAGATAAAAGGCCGGGACTTAAGTACTTATGGTTTCCTGGGGTATCCTGTGCTGCAGGCGGCGGATATCCTGCTTTATAAGGCCGAGGCTGTCCCTGTCGGCGAAGACCAATTGCCCCACGTTGAACTGACGCGGCAGATCGCGCGCAAATTCAATCATCTTTATAAAACAGAGCTGTTCCCCGAGCCAAAGGCTTTGCTTACGCCGGCAAAACGGCTGCTTGGCCTGGACGGCCGCAAAATGAGCAAAAGTTACGGTAATACGATCGCTTTATCGGATAACCCGGAAACAGTGCTTAAGAAAGTCAAAGATATGTTCACGGATCCTTTGCGCATCAAGATCTCTGACGCGGGCCATCCGCACAAATGCAATGTTTTCAGTTACTATTCTTTATTCTTTCCGGAGTTAAAAGACGGCGTAAGCCAAGCCTGCGAGAGCGCTTCTGTCGGCTGCACGCAGTGCAAGAAAACGCTCGCGGAAAAATTAAGCCAATTGCTTGAGCCAATTCAGAAAAAGAGAGAGGAACTGCTTAAGGATAAGAATCTCATCCCGCAGATATTGGATCAGGGCCGTTTAAAGGCCGGGATGGCCGCGCAGAAAACCATCTCTGAGGTAAAGCACCTGCTTAAAATATAAATATGAGCTATAAGATCAAACTGGATATGTTCGAGGGGCCGCTTGACCTTTTGATCTATCTGGTCAAGAAGGACCACCTGAATATTTACGATATCCCCATTGCCCGGGTCACCGAACAATACCTAGAATATATAAATTTAATGCAATTGCTGGATCTGAATATCGCCGGTGAATTCCTGGTCATGGCGGCGACGCTTATGCAGATAAAATCCAAGATGCTGCTTCCGGCGGAAGAAAGTGCCGCCGAAGAGGAAGAGGTTGACCCGCGCGAAGAGTTGGTGAAAAGGCTTTTAGAGTACGAGAAATTCAAGCAGATCGCCGATAACTTAAGGACGCGCGAGATAGACCAGCAGGAGGTTTTTAAGCGTCCGAAGCTTGAGTTAGAAAAAGAGAGCAGCGCTGATCCGGAGAAAAAAGAGGTTTATTTTGAGGCGAATATCTTTGATCTGATCAACGCTTTCTCGCAGGCCTTAAAGGATATTCCCAAAGAAGTTTTTTATGAGGTGATCAAGGACCAGTTCACCGTGGAGCAGAAGGTGCATGATATATTGCATGTCTTGCTCGTTGAGTCCGAGATCAGGCTTTCGCAGCTTTTTGCCAAGGCAAAAAGCAAGATTGAGATCGTGGTCACATTCCTGGCGATCTTAGAGTTAGCTAAAATGAAGGAAGTAAAAGCCATGCAGTCAGAGGCTTTTCAGGATATCTTTATCACGAGGAATAAGGAGAATATCGCGCCCTATGAGCCAAAAGATCAGGCAGACCTTACTTAAGGCAGACTCTACCGCAGCCAGCGAGATCAAGGAATCAGAAGAAGATATCGTCCTGAATATATCGCTGCGGCCGCAGAAGTTCAGCGAATTTGTCGGGCACAACGATATCGTGGATAACCTGAAAGTTTCCATCCAGGCTGCCCAGCAGAGGAATGAGCCGCTGGAACACGTGTTGTTCAGCGGGCCTCCGGGTTTGGGAAAGACCTCATTGTCGCATATTATCGCCCATGAAATGGGGGCGAAGATCACCGCGACCAGCGGCCCGGCGATAGAGCGCGCCGGAGACCTGATCGGCATACTCACTAACCTTGAACGCGGTGATATCCTTTTTATTGACGAGATACACCGGATGTCCAAAGTGGTTGAGGAGTTTTTGTATCCGGCGATGGAAAGTTTCCAGATAGATTTTATCATTGATAAAGGGCCGTACGCCAAAACGATCAAGTTTAACTTAAAGCCATTTACTTTGATCGGCGCGACCACGCGCAGCGGTTTATTGGCCGCGCCTTTACGCGGCAGGTTCGGTATTTTCTATAATCTGGATTTTTACCGGCCGGTTGACCTTACGGAGATCATTAAGAATTCCGCAAAGCTGCTGGCTTTGGATTTGACCAGCGATGCCGCTCTAGCCATTGCCCTGCGCAGCCGCGGCACGCCGCGCATCGCCAACCGTTTATTACGCCGCGTGAGGGATTATGCCCAGGTGCGTAAAATAAAGAACGTTGACGCCCCGGAAGCAGCGAGGATCTTAGATGACCTGGGGATCGATAAAGCCGGGCTTGATGAACTGGACCGTAAAGTATTAAAGCTGATCATTGATTCATTTAACGGCGGGCCCGTGGGCATAGAATCGTTGGCGGCAAGTTTAAATGAGGAAACAGACACTATCGCCGATACGGTTGAGCCGTATCTGTTAAAAGCGGGTTATCTTAAACGCACATCCAGAGGCAGGCTGGTAACGGCTAAGACCTTTGATCATTTCGGTTTGAAATACAATAAAGAGCAGCAAGGGGAAATATTCTAAGGTTTGGCTACTTATGGAAATATTATTACATACCTGTTGTGCGGTGTGCCTGATTTATCCCTTGGAAAGTTTAAGGCAGCAGGGTTTTAAGGTGGAAGGCTCCTTCTACAATCCCAATATCCATCCTTACACAGAATATCTTGCCCGCCGGAAAGCCGCTGAACAGGTAAGCGCTTCGACCGGCCTTAAGATGGTTTTTCCGGAATACCTGCCGCAGGAATTCTTTCAGGCGGTTAACGCAAAAGAAGATCCGGCTCAAAGATGCCTGATCTGCTGGGAGTTACGCTTAAGGCAGACGGCGCTTCTGGCTAAAGAAAAAGGCATTCCTTTTTTTACCACGACTCTTTTGGTCAGCCCATACCAAAATCAGGATGCGCTTAAACAGCTGGGCGAAAAAGTATCTAAAGAAACAGGGGTAGGTTTTCATTACGAAGATTTCCGCCCGGGTTTTCGCAAGGCCCATGAACAGGCAAAAGCCCAGGGGATATATTGCCAGAAATATTGCGGTTGTATTTATTCGGAAACTGAGCGTTTCAAGAAAGCAAAACCAGGGAGTAAAAATGAAAAATAACCTATTGGTTTTAATTTTATTCTCCTTAATTCTTAGCGCCGATATTGTTTACGCGGCTAATGAGCAGGCGCAGCAAGATGCCGCCAAAAAGAGCGCGGTAGTGAATAAGGGGTTTATCGTCCAGGCGGCTAAGGAAAAGGCGTTAGAAAGCGCCCCAATAAAAGAGGAGTCGCCTGTAAAAGAGCAGCTGCCCAGGGGCGTTTGGGTTTCCGTGTTTTCCGCTAAAGAGTGGCTTTATTCCAAAGAAGGGGTGAATAAACTTATCGAGCGGTGCCAGAAAGCCAAGATCAACCAGATATACCTGCAGTTTTTTCAGTCCGGTAATTTTTATTATGATACCAAAATCGGCGACAGGAGTAAGTACGATTTGATGCTTAAAAGCGCCAGTATTGATACGATCGACTTTTTGTTAAGCCAGGCGCAGGAAAAAGGGATCAAGGTGTTCGCCTGGGTCAATGTCTTAAGTTTAGGTAAAAACCAGCAGGCCGGCATACTGAAGAAATACGGCGATTCCATATTGACGCGCGACCAATACTTGCGTCTGTCGCACAGTGAGACAAAATCCGAACTGGATAAATATTATCTGAGGGAAGACCAGATCTTTCTTGAGCCCGGAGACCCCCGGGTGGAAGGTTATATGCTTAATGTGATCAACGAGATCATCAACCGTTATCCATTGATCAGCGGCGTGCACCTTGATTACATCCGTTATCCATCGCCAGTGCCTTTTGTGCCGGGTTCGCGTTTTAAGAACTTTGGCCTGACCTACGGTTTCGGGATAAAGAACCTGGAGCGTTTCAGGGATAAGACAGGATTAAACCCTGGGGAAGCTTTGAATAATGAAGCGGAATATTTATCCTGGGATAACTGGCGCCGGCAGCAGGTGACAGACCTGGTAAAAAGGATTTCTTCACTGGTCAAGGTTAAATCGTCTGACCTCTTGGTTTCCTGCGCGGTGGTCCCTTTACCTGAACGGGCTTACACGAACGCTTTCCAGGACTGGTCGCGCTGGCTGGAAGAGGGGACAGTGGATTTTGTGGTTTTAATGAATTACACCAAGGACAGCCAGTTTGCCAAAGAAGTCGTTAAATCCGGGCTTGGCCACCGCGGTAAGGGAAAAGTTTATGTGGGCATCGGAGTATTCCTGATGAAAAGTAACCCGGAGATGTTCTTTAACCAGTACCGCACGGCTCTGGAGTTAGGCCCCGACGGCATCGTTTTGTTCTCCATTGATGATTTGACCAGCGATATTATCGGATACCTGAATTAACCCAATTGTTCAATTAGGAAATATTTCAACTTGAACCTATGCTTAAGCTAAGTGATTTTGTTTATGAACTGCCTAAGGACCTCATCGCGCAATTCCCACTAAAAAACAGAGAGGATGCGCGGCTTTTTGTGGTTGACCGCAAAAGCGGGACATTCGCGCACAGATCTTTTAAGGATATTACGTCTTATCTTAAACCCAATGACCTGCTTGTTTTAAACGACACAAAGGTCTTGGCATGCAGGCTGATCGGCCATAAAGCCACCGGCGGCAAGGTTGAGATCCTTTTGACAAAACGCAAGAATGGCACGGATTTCTCCGTGCTTGTCCAGCCTAGCCGCACTAAAGTTGGTGAAAGGATATTTTTTGGCGATGAACTTAGCGGCGTGCTCAGCGCCAAGGGCCAGATGAGTTTTAAA
>Ga0153915_10002033_pt1 | contig 18567 bp, 17 predicted proteins | sample Opewatmetagenome_2_FD_107003 | JGI IMG/M metagenome (GOLD analysis project Ga0153915, IMG submission 107003) | Freshwater wetland microbial communities from Ohio, USA - Open water 3 Core 3 Depth 3 metaG | ecosystem: Environmental > Aquatic > Freshwater > Wetlands | place: USA: Ohio, Lake Erie...
AGGATGTAGGCCGCGCAGTTTTCCTCGTACGTCTGCATGCCCCCGATGCCACTGCCGATCACGACACCGGTGCGATCGGGCGACGGGAAACCATCCGCGAGTCCCGCCTGGCTGACCGCCTGGTGGGCGGCCCCGAGCGCGAACTGGGCGAACAGGTCGTAGCGCCGGGATTCCTTCCGGTCGATGTACAGCAGCGGGTCGAAGTTCTTGACCTCGCAGGCGAACTTCACTGCCGATCTCGAAGGGTCGAACTTGGTGATGGTCGCCGCCCCCGACCGCCCCGCGAGCAGCGCGGTCCAGGTTTCCTCGACGGTATTGCCAACCGGAGTCACCAGCCCGACGCCGGTGACAACGACGCGACGGGCCAAATTACTTCCCGATCTTCTCGTGGAGGTACTTCATGGCGTCGCCGACGGTCCGCATCTTCTCGGCATCCTCGTCGGGAATGTCGATGTCGAATTCCTTCTCGAACGCCATGACGAGCTCGACCGTGTCCAGGCTGTCGGCGCCGAGGTCTTCCATGAAGCTGGCTTCGCTGGTCAGCTTCTCGCGCTCGACCCCGAGCTCCTCGACGATGATGTCCTTGACCTTCTCCTCAATGTCGCTCATGTCGTCCTCGAGAGGGTTTGTGAATCCGGTTCAGAAGACCAGCCCGCCGTCAACCACCAGAACCTGCCCGGTAATGTAGCTCGCCAGATCGGAGGCCAGGAACAGGACCGCGTCGGCGACCTCATCCGGCAGGCCGATCCGGCCCAGCGCGACGCCGTGTAACATCGCGGTCCGGGCCTCCTCCGGCAAGCCACTGGTCATATCGGTTTCGATGAAGCCGGGAGCGACACAATTCACCAGGATGTTGCGGCTGGCGTACTCCTTCGCGACCGACTTGCTGAACCCGATGATGCCCGCCTTGCTGGCGGCGTAGTTCGCCTGGCCCTTGTTGCCGATCAGGCCGATGATGCTGGTAACGTTGATGATGCGACCCCGCCGGCGCTTCATCATGCCCCGGGTCACCGCCCTGGTGGTGTGGAAGACCCCCTTGAGGTTGGCGTCCAGCACCGCATTCCAGTCGGCATCGCTCATCCGGAGCAGGATGTTGTCCTTGGTGACCCCGGCATTGTTCACCAGGATGTCGATGGGGCCGACGGCCTTCTCGGCCTCGGCCAGCGCCGCGTCGACCTGAGCGGAGTCAGAGACGTCGCAGCCGACCCCGGCAGCGCGCGGACCGAGGGCGGCGGCCACCTCACGCGCCTTCGCCGCGTCCCGCCCGGTCACGATGACCGAAGCACCCGCCTGATGCAGCCGGGTCGCGATCGCGTGACCGATGCCGCGGGTGCCGCCGGTCACGAGCGCAACCTTGCCGGTGAGATCGATTCCGACCACGAGTCCTCTCAGCCGTTCAGGAACTTGTCGACGTCGGCGGCGGTACCGAGCGAAGCGCAGCGTGCTCCCGGAACGATCCGTTTGAGCAGCCCCGCGAGCACATTTCCGGGTCCGAGCTCGATGAACCCCGCCCCGGGTTGCAGCCGCGCCGCCTCCCGCACGCAGTCGACCCACCTGACCGGCGCGGTGAGCTGAGCGGTCAACTGCGCGACCGCCTCCGCCGCGGTCCGCACAGGCGCGGCCGACGCATTGGCGATGACCGGGAACCGCGGCTCCGAAAAGTCTGCAGCCAGCAGCGCTTCGCGGAGCCCGGGCACCGCCGGTTGCATCAGCGGCGAGTGGAACGCGCCGCTGACCTTCAGCGGCAGCACCCGCTTCGCGCCTCTGGCCCGGCAACCCTCGCCGGCGCGCGCGACCGCGGCCGGATCGCCCGAGATGACAGTCTGGTCGGGGGCATTGAGGTTGGCGGCCACCGCGACCTCTCCACCCGTGCTGGCCTCGACGCAGGCGGCTTCGACCTCGGCCGTATCGAGCCCGAGCACGGCGGCCATCGTACCGGGGCGGCGCGCCCCTGCCTCGAGCATCAGCTCGCCACGCCGGCGGACCAACCGAGCCGCGGCGGCGGCATCGAGCGCCCCGGCTGCGACATAGGCGCTGTATTCTCCCAGACTGTGACCCAGCGCCGCGGCGACATCAGCCAGTCGGTCGCGGAGGACCGCGAATACGGCGGCGCTGTGGGCGAGAATCGCTGGCTGGGCATTGTGGGTCAGCGTCAGCTCTGCTTCCGGCCCCTCCCACATGAGGCGGGAGAGCCGGAGCCCGAGCGCATCGTCGATGCGCTCAAAGGTTTCCCGGGCCCGGGGAAAGCGCTCGGCGAGGTCCTTTCCCATTCCGACCTTCTGGGCCCCCTGTCCGGGGCACATCAGTACGGTCATCACCACCGGACCAGGGCGCTGCCCCACGTGAACCCGGCACCAAAGGCCACCAGGAGCACGAGCGACCCCGGTCGGATCCGCCCTTCCGCCTGGGCCTGGTCGAGCGCCAGCGGGATGGAGGCGGAGGACGTATTGCCGAAGCGATCCACGTTCACCATGACCTTGTCCATCGGCATGTGGGCATGCTTGGCGGTGGCCTCGATGATCCGGATATTGGCCTGGTGAGGCACCAGAAGATCGACCTCTTCGGCGCGGACGCCGGCGCGCCGGAGCGCCTCGTCGCAGGCCTCCGCCATCGTCAGGACCGCATGCTTGAAGACCTCGCGACCGGCCATCTTCATGTAGTGGCTGCGCTCGCGGACCACCTTCTCGCTGATCGGGTCGTCCGCGCCGCCGCCGGGGATGTACAGCAACTCGGCCAGACGACCGTCCGACTTGATGAAGGTCGAGAGAAGGCCCCGCTCTCCGCCCCGGCTGCGCCGGAGCACCGCGACGCCGGCCCCGTCGCCGAACAGGATGGCAGTCGAGCGGTCCTGCATGTCGGTGATCGTCGTGAGCTTCTCGGCTCCCACCACCAGCACGTTCTCCGCCTGCTCGGAGGCGATCAGGCCTTCCGCCACCGTCAGGGAGAACACGAAGCCGGGGCAGGCCGCGGAGATGTCGAACGCCGCGGCGTTGTCGGCCCCGAGCAGGGCCTGCAGATCACAGGCGGTGGAGGGCAGCCGTCGATCGGGGGTGGCCGTGCTCAGGATGATCGCCCCGATGTCCTTCGCCGTCAGCCCCGCGTTCATGAGCGCACGCTCCGCGGCATCCCTGGCCAGGCTCGCCACCGACTGCCCCGGCGCCGCGTAATGGCGCTGCCGGATGCCGGTACGCTCCACGATCCACTGATCGGAGGTGTCGAGGACGGATTCGAGTTCGGCGTTGGTGACCACGCGCTCGGGTACCGCCGTACCGAGGCCTGCCAGCCAGGCGATCGGGCGCCTGATCATGCGTCGGCCACCGAGGCGCGCCGGGCGAACTCGGCGCCGATGTGCTCGCTGAGCCCGTGGCTCACGGACTGGACGGCGACCCGGATGCCGTTCTTGATCGCGTTGGGGCTGGAGGAGCCGTGGCAGATGATCGAGACACCCTTCACCCCCAGCAGCGGTGCCCCGCCGTACTCGGAATAGTCGAGCACCTTGAACACCGCCCGGATGTCGGGTCGGTCAAGCACCTCGGGCGCGTTGCGCTTGACCAGCCGCACGATCAGCCGCGCCACCGATTCGTAGAACTTGAGCACGATGTTGCCGACGAATCCGTCGCAGATCACGATGTCGATCGGCCCGTGTCTGGCGTGGCCCGCGAGTATATCGCGACCCTCGATGTTGCCGACGTAGTGCAGACCGGGGGCCTGCCGGAGCAGCTGGTGGGCTTCCTTGGCGACCGCGTTGCCCTTCTCCTCTTCCTCGCCGATGTTGAGCAGGCCGATCTTCGGATTCGGCCGGTCGAGCACGTCCCGCACGTAGACGGTGCCCAGATAGGCGAAGCCGAGCAGCTCGCGGGGAGAGCAGTCCACATTCGCACCGGCGTCGAGCACGAGGACGGGAAGGTCCGCGGTGGGAAACAGGGTGGCCACGGTGGCCCGCTCGACCGCGTCATGGAGGCCGAGGAGGATGGTCGAGCCGGCGAGCACCGCCCCGGTATTGCCGGCGGAGATGAACGCGTCAGAACTCCCGGCCTTCTGGAGCCCGAGACCCACGACGATGCTCGAACGGGGCTTCCGGCGGACAGCCGCGAGCGGCTTCTCGTCCATCCCGATGACGTCCTCGGCGGGATGGACCGTGAGCCGGCTCCGGTCGACTCCGGGGCGGCGGGCAAGCTCCGCTTCGATCACCTCGGGCCGACCGACCAGCTGGACTACGAAGGTGGGCGGCAGCTCCGCCAGGGCCAGCAATGCGCCGTCGACTTCCGCCTGCGGGGCGTTGTCGCCACCCATGGCGTCCAGCGCGACCCGGATCACCCTCAGCTGTCCTCGACCTCGATCTGCTTCTTGCCGGCGTAATAGCCGCAGGTGCCGCAAACCCGGTGCGGCAGCTTGGGCGATCCGCAGCGAGAACAGGCCTGGCTCGCCATCGCGGGCGCGTGATGATGGCCGCGGCGGAGCCGCTTGCGGGACTTCGACGTCTTTCTCTTGGGAACTGCCATGACACCCTCAGTGAGGTTCGGCGGTCCCGTGACACCGGCACGGGCCCGCGTTGAGATCCGCCCCGCACGTCCCGCACAGCCCGGCGCAATCGGCGCGACAGAGCGCGAAGACCGGCGCACCCAGCGCCAGTTCCTCGCGGACGGCCGCCCGTACGTCAACGTGGGTCGGCGGCTGGGCCAGCGCGTAGACGCTCGGGTCGTCCGCCGCATCGGGGTCCGCGCTGAACAGCACATCCACATGCAGATCGACCGGCAGCTTCAGTGGCGTGAGACAGCGACGGCACTCCCCCAGCACGCGCCCGGACAAGTGCCCGCGCCAGAGAAATTCCTCGTTTCCCGTTTCCTGAAGCCGGCCCTCGATCGCCAGGGGCCCGTCGAGTGTAACGCCGAGACCTTCGAACGTCGGATCGCCGGGTTCCAGAATGCCGCTGGTTTGAACAGGACCCTTGTGGAGATCCCGAAGATCGACCTTGAGCATAGCCCTTTATGCTAATCAGGACAACGACTTGCGTCAAGCAAAGCCACCCCTGTCCGGGGGCCGCCGAGGGGCCCCGGACCGGTGCTTCATCCCCAGAGTCCGGCGATCTCGCGCTCGGGAAAGAAGAAGCCGACCTCCCGTTTCGCGTTCTCCGGGCTGTCCGACGCGTGGATCGCGTTCCGGCCCTTCGACTCCGCGTAGAGCTTCCGGATGGTCCCGGGAGCCGCCTCCTTCGGGTCCGTCGCGCCGATCACCGTCCGGAGGTACGCCACCGCATCCGCACGCTCGAGGGCCATCGGCAGGCAAGGGCCGCTGGTCATGAACTCCACCAGGTCACCGAAGAAGGGGCGCTCCCGGTGGACTTCGTAGAACGCCGCCGCTTCCGCTCGACCCAGGCGGACCAGCCGCGCGGCCCGGAGCACGAATCCAGCCTGCTGCAGGTGGGCGACGATGAGGCCCGTCTTTCCGGTAGCCACGGCGTCGGGCTTGACGATGCCAAGTGTCAGGATCGGCACTGCATTCCTCCGTTGCAAGTCGAGAGTCACGAATTTCCGACCAGTTTGCGGACGATGTCCGCCCGGGTAAGAAAGCCTGTCAGCACACCTTCCCGGACGACCGGGAAGCGTTCGATGTCCTTGTTGGCCATCAGGGTGGCCGCGTCCGCGATGGTCTGATCCTCGGACAGGCAGAGCACGTTGCGGCTCATCGCCTCTCGCACGGGGAGCTGGGCCACGTCGGTGACGATCTTTCCGCCCACTTTACGGGCCGCCATGATCTTTCCGGTATTGACCCGCTGCACGTAGGACGGCACCAGATAGCGGATCAACTCGCCGTGCGAGACGACCCCGAGCACCTCCCCGGCGCCTCCCACCACGGGCAGCGCCTGGATCCGGTGCTGCAGCAGGAGCGCGGCGGCCTCGCCCAGGGGGGTATCGGGGGTGACGGAGACGACCGTGGTCGTCATCAGATCGCGGACCAGGAGGGGCCCCTCGAGGCTGACGTCACGGAGTCCCGGAATCGCGAAGACGTCCGCGGCAGAGTGCGCCTGGAGCAGGGTGGCCACCGTCTCCGGCTGCGCGAGGGCTCGAGCGAAGGCCGCCACTGCCTGCAGGTAGGCCGCCGCCTCGCCGGGAGGCGCGATCACCATGAGGACGATGCGGACCGCACGAGGCGCCTTCGGCGCGGGGCGGATCGGCTCCGGACAGAGTCCCAGCGCCGCCACCACCGACGTCACCGCGTCGCTCCTGAAATGCGGTAGGACGGCGTGGGTGCCCATCGCCACCGTGTCCTCGGGCCAGGCGTCGCGCACCGTCGCCTCGAGCCGGGCCGGGTCGGTCACCTTGCCGTCCGCGACGCAGGCCTGGATGAGGAGGCGCACCGCCTCTTCCAGCGTCCGGGCGGGCAGCGGAACGAGCACTCGCGCCGGTGCGAGGAGTTCGCTGAGTCTCACATCCTCGACCGGATCAGGTTCACGACTTCAATCGGCCGCCGCATGATCGAGATCCGGGCCGCCTCGAAAGCCGCGATCTTCTCTTCCGCCGTGCCCGATGAGCCCGCGATGATGGCGCCGGCGTGGCCCATGCGCCGCCCCTTGGGGGCCGTCTGGCCGGCGATGAAGCCGACCACCGGCTTGGTGACGTGCTGGCGGACGAATTCGGCCGCCTTCTGCTCGTCGGTCCCGCCGATCTCGCCGATCATGACGATCGCGTCGGTGCCGGGATCGTCCTGGAAGGCCCGGAGCACGTCCAGGAAGCTGGTCCCGATGATCGGGTCGCCGCCGATGCCGACACAGGTGCTCTGCCCGATGCCGTTGCGCGTGAGATGGTTCACTACCTCGTAGGTCAGCGTCCCGCTGCGCGAAACGAGCCCGACCCGTCCGGGCAGGCAGATGTTGCCGGGAATGATGCCCACCTTGCAGGAACCTGGAGTGATGAGTCCCGGACAGTTGGGCCCGATCATCCGGACGCCCCGCTCCCGCAGATAGGGCATGACCCGGGTCATGTCCATGGCGGGCACACCCTCGGTGATACAGACGATCAGCCGGATCCCCGCATCCGCCGCCTCGTAAATGGCGCCGGCGGCGACCGGGGGCGGCACGTAGATGACGGAGGTATCGGCGCCGGTGCCCGCTACGGCCTCGGCAACGGTATTGAAGATCGGGACAGCGCCCTCGAAGAGCTGGCCGCCCTTGCCGGGCGTCACGCCGGCCACGATCCCGGTGCGGTACGCCAGCATCTGCTTCGCATGAAAGGAGCCCTCGCGGCCGGTGATGCCCTGCACCACGAGCCGGGTCTGGCCGTTGACAAACACGCTCATGCGGCCCCCCGGGCGAGTTTCACGACCTTCTCGACGGCCTGGTCCATGTCGCTGAGGGCGGTCATGCCCACCCCATTGAGGATGCGGAAGGCCTCATCCTCGTTGGTGCCGGTGAGGCGGATGACGATGGGGACGTTGACCTTGAACTGCCGAGTCGCGGCGACGATGCCGTTGGCGACGTCGTCGGTGCGGGTGATCCCGCCGAAAATGTTGAAGAGAATGGCCTTCACGCTGGAATCCGCGGTAATGATCTTCAGCGCGTTGACGACCTTGTCGGGGTTGGAGCTGCCGCCGATATCGAGGAAGTTGGCGGGATCGCCGCCGTAATACTTGACCAGGTCCATTGTGGCCATGGCGAGGCCGGCGCCGTTGACAACGCAGCCGACATTGCCGCTGAGCTTGATGAAGCTGAGGTTGGCGCGACGGGCGGCAACCTCGCTCGGCTCCTCGGCGGTCTCGTCGCGCAGGAGCGCCAGGTCCGGACGCCGATCGAGCTCGTTGTCGTCGATCGACATCTTGGCGTCGAGCGCGAGCACCTTCCCGTCGGGCGTGGTCACCAGCGGGTTTACTTCCGCGAGCGACCCGCCGTTGCCCACGAATGCGGCGTACAGCTGCTCCATGATGCGCGCCGCCGCCCGTACCTGGCCGAAGTCCGAGTAGAGCCGGAAGGCGAGTCCCAGCGACTGGTGAGGCAGGAGGCCATACCGCGGATCGACCGGAAGCCTGGTAATCTTCTCCGGCGTCCGCGCCGCGACCTCCTCGATATCGATTCCGCCCGCCGAACTGACCATGAACACCGGACGCTGGCTCTCCCGGTCCATGATCAGGCCGACGTAGCTCTCGGAGGCGATTTCCGCCGCCGGGCAGATCAGCAACCGGTTCACGACGAGGCCCTTGATGGTCATGCCCAGGATTCGTTCCGCGGCCTCCGCGGCTTCGCCGGGATTCCGGGCGAGCTTGACCCCTCCGGCCTTGCCCCGCCCGCCGGCGTGGACCTGCGCCTTGACGACGACGGTGCCACCGAGGCGGCGGGCGATTGCCTCTGCCTCGGAAGGCGTCAGGGCGACGTCGCCGTCGGGCATGGGGATGCCTGCGGCTCGGAAGAGCGCGCGGGCCTGGTATTCGTGCAGGTTCATCCGTCCCTCGTGATGGTCGTTCCGGCGCGTCCCGCCAATGCGGCCAGTCCTTCATCCAGGTGCGCGATCACGGCTCGACGCCCCCCGTCCCGCAGGAATGCGACGGCCGCCTCGACCTTCGGCCGCATGCTGCCGGTGCCAAGCTCAGGACCGTCCAGCAGCGATTCCGCCCCGCTCTGGGACAGCCGGGGGATCAGCCGCGCAGAGGGCGTACCCCAGCCGGAATGCACGCCGGCCACGTCCGTCAGGATGAGCAGCACCTCGCTGCCGAGTTCGGCTGCGAGGACGGCGGCGGTACGATCCTTGTCCACCACCGCCTCGACCCCTTCGAGGCCGAGCCCGGGGTCCAGATAGACCGGTGGGCCCCCTCCGCCGGCAGCTATGACGACCACACCGTCGTTCACCAGGCGCCGGACCAGCGGGGCCTCGACGATGTCGGTCGGCAGCGGACTCCGTGCCAGACGCCGCCAGCTTCCGGCGCCGTCGCGACCCACCGACTCGCCGGCCTGCCGAAGGCGTTCGGCATCGGCATCGGTGAGCGCATGCCCGATCGGCTTCGAGGGAAGTAGCTCCCCGGCCTCGCCGGCGTTCACCAGCGTCTGCGTGATCAGGGTGACCACTTCCCGGCGGCTGCCCCGGCGCGCCAGCGCGTTCTGGAGCGACTGCTGGATCATGTAGCCAATCCAGCCCGCCGTCCCCGCGACCAGAACTCCCAGCGGCAGCGGCTCCAGGCGTCCCCTCGTCAGCTCATTGCGGGCCAGCTCGTCGCCTACCTGGGGGCCGTTGCCATGGACCAGAGCCATCCGCCAGCCGGTCAGGGCGAGCTCGACGATCGGCCCGAGGCTTTCCCGGGTGTGGCGGAACTGATTGGCGATAGTCGCCCGTTCGCCAGCTCGGGCGAGCGCATTGCCGCCCAGCGCGATCACCGCGGTCCGCGGCCCCGAATCTCCCGGCAGGTTGGTCACGGCGCCGAGAAGCTAGCTGATGGTCTAAGCGGAAGCAAGTTCAGAACTTATGGCGCAGGGGCGGGCCGCCAAGCAGCCGCCGCAGACGCTCGAATGCCCGGCTGAAGCCGGTCAGATCGCCGCGGCGGAGGGCCGAGTCGGCCACGGCCACCCAGTGCCGCGCCTCCTCCAGCTGGGCGGCGGGCGACAGAATGGTGATCATGGGGACAGAGATGCCCATGAGGTTCTTCCAGGCGTCGCCCAGGTTCCGCCCTCCGCCGGCGCGCTGGCCTACGGCAAGGTTGACCCAGACCAGGTCGGGATCTCCGTTGGGAGTCAGGCCAAAGGCCGTTCGATACGCCCCCAGCCGGGTGGGCGTCGGGAAGTAGCGGACTGGCCCGTCGACCCAGGTTCCTCCGCTCTGCCGGACCGAGTCGCGAATCTGGGTGAACGGCGGGAACCGTTCCCAGCGCTCCTGCAGCAGCTTCGGGGTCGGCAGCGACGTGGCGGAGTCGAGCCGGACGAGGCGAAGCGTCTCCCAGCCGTCCACGATCCTCCCCTCGAGCAGGGCGCTGATTCGCGGCTCCGTGGGCTGGACGAAGGCGAGCCGGAGGCAGGTTCGGCTCGTATCCGGTTCCCACGCTTCGTCGGGCCGGGGAATCTCCCCCGGAATGGAATCGGAGCGTCCGAGGACCAGCCCGAGCTTGAAGGTATGGTCTTCCAGCATCCGCGCCTGGGCACGGAAGAGCTCGATGGGATAGGTGACCGCGGCCGAGTATTCCCGGGGCATCGCGGAGGCCGGTTCCACGATGCCGTCCGCCAGCCCGGACCAGGCTTCCGCCAGCGGGTCGGCCGTGTGCCGGAGGAACACCCTGGTCTCGCCCCCTTCCGCCTCGACGACGCCCACGAACGCCGCCTGCAGCGAGCCGACGCGGGAGTTGCGCCAGGTGAGCCGGGTGCTGATGGGGAACGTGGTCGAGTAGAGGTACCCATCCGCCATCCAGACCAGCCGACCTTCGATCAGGCGTGGCTCGGCGTGGCTCCATTGGGCGAAGGGGGCGAGCAGCGCCAGCCTCTGGTCGGGCGACCGATTCCAGGCGATTCGTGCGCTGGGCGGAAGAGAGCCGAGCAGTTCACCCGCCTGCAGCGCCCAGGCCAGCAGGATGCGCCGGGCCCAGCCCCCCAGGGGAACGCCCGGCGGAAGGGTGTCGAGATGGTAGGCCGGGGCGCCGGGCCAGACGGCCCCCGAGGACAGCCGCAGGCGGGTCATCGCCTGGGGATAGGGGAAAGTGTCGGCCTCCTGATAGGAGAGCATACCACCCAGCGCGCCAGCCCGGTCATCCAGCAGGACGGCGAGGACCGGCCGCCGGGAGGCCTCCGTACGCACGGCGATCCACCCCGGCTTGGGGCGGCCGCCGACGGTCACTACCGTCCGCGAGGCACCGATAACCCGCTCCGAGTCGGGGGCCACGGTTCGAAGGACCAGGGTCGAATCCCAGAGCGCCGCCGGCGCCGGGAACGCCACATCGCCGGATGCGCCGGACGGTACCACCGTGTCCTTCAGCGCGCCAAGTCCGTAGCCCAGGACATTCAACCGTCGGCGGACGTCCAGGGAGACATCGTCGGGCCGGTCCCCGGCCGCGAGCGCGGGTGCGATGTAGTGGCCACCAATCGAAGCGAGAATCAGAATTCCCCAAGCCGACACGAGCAGGCTGTGCCGCGGCCGCCAGGCCCAGATGGCCGAGAGGAGCGCCGTGACCAGAGCCACGCCCGCCAGGATTTCGGCCACGATGGTATGAAGGCGGAACAGGCCGTCATGGGGGCTGTGCTCGAGACCGGCGACGATCTCGTACGGCTCCAGCAGGTAACCGACGACGAGAGTGCCGGCCAGCGCCGCGAGGAGCAGGCCGAGATGGCGGCGGGCATAGTCACTGACGGCCGGCCTCCCCTCGACCCAGCGCACCGAGCCGATGACGATGTAGAGCATCAGCACCCCGCCCAACGCGAGCAGTACGAGCAGCACGGTGTAGCTGTGGACCAGGCGCCAGAGCGGGAGCTGGGCAACGTAGACGCCGAGGTCCCGGCCGAGGAGCGGCTCGCTCTCTCCGTAGGGAACTCCGACGATGGACAGGAGGATCGCGCGCCACCAGCGCGATACGCCGCTGCCCGCAGCTACTCCGGCAAGCAGACCGAGCACGGAGGTGCCGACGAGGAGGTTCTTCGGGGTCAGGGCTTCGCGGATCTCGAGATCGGCGATCCGATGTGGAATCTGGATGGAGCTGATGGCGCGGATCAGCACCGTCAGGTGGGCGACGAACCAGGCGCTCGCTACGACGATGCCGGCGATCTCGAGGCCGAGACGGAGCAGATGCCATTCGGTCACGAACCGGGCCGCCGCCGGCGAGACGGACCGGGCCCACCAGATGTCGGCGAGACGGGTCGCGACCAGGCGCCCTGCGTAAAGCAGCCCGACGAGTGCGGCCAGCAGGAGCAGGATCCGGCGGCCGGACCGGGTCATCAGATCACGCCCGCACGCCCTGCGCGGCCAGCCAGGAGGTCACCTCGGCCTGGTACCCGCGGAGGCTGGCCTGATCGGTCGCTTCGAAGCGCATGACGAGGATCGGCTGGGTGTTCGAGGAGCGAAGCAGTCCCCAGCCGTGAGGGAAACCGATGCGCACGCCGTCGATCGTCACGGTCGGATACCGACTCCCGAAGTGGGCGGCGGCGCGTGCCACGATGTCGAACTTGAGGTCGTCGGGGCAGTCGACCCGGATTTCCGGGGTGGCGCAGGTCTTCGGAAGATCGGCGAGCAGGGGTGCGAGCCCCCCCTGCCCGCGTGAGACGATTTCGAGCAGACGGGCGGCGGCGAAGAGCGCGTCGTCGAACCCGAAGTAGTCGCCGCCGAAGAACATGTGGCCGCTCATCTCGCCGGCGAGGGGGGCGTTGGCCTCCTTCATCTTGGCCTTGATGAGCGAATGGCCGGTCTTCCACATGACGGGGGCGGCACCCGCGGCCTTCAGGGCCTGCGGCAGCACCTCGGAACACTTCACGTCGAAGATGACGGGCGTACCGGGGCCGAAGCGGCGGACGGCGTCACGGCCGAACAGCACGAGAAGCTGGTCGCCGAAGACGACCTCCCCCGTTTCATCCACCGCGCCGATGCGGTCGGCATCACCGTCGAAGGCGATCCCCAGCTCCGCGCCGGTCCGCCGAACCGCCTCCTGGAGGTCGCGCAGGTTCTCGAGGACGGTTGGGTCGGGATGATGATTGGGGAAGGTCCCGTCGGATTCGCAGAAGAGGCTGGTGACCTCGGCCCCCAGGCCCTGCAGCGTGGAGACCGCGACGAGGCTCCCTGCCCCGTTGCCGCAGTCCACCACCACCCTCACCGGGCGCGCCAGCCGATGCCGGTCGATGATTCCTTCCCGGTACCTGGGCAGCACGGAGCCGTCCGCCGACTGCCGGCCCGCCCCGCTGCGCCACCGTTCGGAGGTGATGATGTCGTAGAGCTCGAGGATCTCGTCGCCATGCACGGAATCACCGGCGAGGACCATCTTGAAGCCGTTGAACTCGGGCGGATTGTGGGAGCCGGTGACCTGGAGCCCTCCATCGCACCGGAGCGCATGGACCGCGAAGTAGAGCGCTGGTGTCGGCAGCACACCCACGTCGACGGCGGTGGCCCCGGTGGCGGCGATTCCCTCCCGGATGCCGCTCGCGAGCTCGGCCCCGGAGGGGCGATTGTCCTGCCCGACGGCGAGCACCGGCAGCCGGCCGAGCCGGGCCCACGCCATGGTGGCATAGGCACGGCCGAGCCCCCGGGCCAGATCAGCGGTCAATTCCTTTCCGATGATCCCGCGCACATCGTACTGGCGGAAGATCGACTTGGGAACCTGCATCAGGTCTTCAGTTGCCGGCCACCACCGGCTTGACCACTTCGATCAGGGCACCGGCGCCGTAGGCGGCGGCCCGGAGCACCGCCTGGGGCCAGACGCCGAAGAGCAGCAGGGCGGCCACCGAGACGACCACGGCGAACCGGGCGGCGGGAGCGAGCCCCGAGTCGTGGTGGGCGAGGGGTACCCGGGGAGACTTCATGTAGATCGACATAATGACGGGCAGGTAGTAGCCGGCGGATACGACGCTCGTCAGCACCAGCACCACGGCGAGCCAGGGTTGGTGCTGCTCCACCGCGCCGGACATGATGTACCACTTGCCGACGAACCCCAGGGTACCCGGAAACCCCAGCAGCGAGAGCATGCACACCGAGAGGGCGAACGCCATCCCGGGTCGGGTCGCGCCGAGCCCGGCGATGTCGGGGAGTTTCACGTCGCGTTCGCCGTCGCGGCCGAGCACGCCCAGCAGCCCGAAAGCGCCCAGCGAGGTCAGGGTGTATGCGAAGAGATAGACCAGGAGGGCGGTCGCGCCGAATTCGGTGCCAGTCCAGACGGCCACGAGCAGGTAGCCGGCGTGGGCGATCGAGCTGTATGCCAACATCCGCTTCAGCGAGTGCTGAGACAGGGCCACCAGATTGCCGACGACCATGCTGGCGACGGCGAGAACCTGAACGACCTGCCGCCACTCCTGGATCGCCGAGGGGAAGGACTCGGTCAGGACCCGGACGAGAGTGATGAACGCCGCCGCCTTCACGCCGGTGGCCATGAACGCGGTGACCGGGGTCGGCGAGCCGTCGTAGACATCCGGAGCCCACATGTGGAACGGCACCGCCGCCACCTTGAACCCGAAGCCGATGAGCAGCAGTCCGATGCCGATGCTCGCCATCAGGGGCACCCCGTCCGACAGCTGGGCGCCGATCAGGGGCAGGTTCGTGGTGCCGGTGGAGCCATAGACCAGCGCGATGCCGTACAGCAGGAAGCCCGAAGCGAAGGCACCGAGCAGGAAGTACTTCAGCGCGGCCTCGGCGGAGGCCGGGTTCGACCGATTGAAGCCCGCAAGGATGTAGATGCTCATGGACATGATCTCCAGCCCGAGGAACAGCACGATCAGGTCCTGGGCCCCGGCCATGTACATCATGCCGCTGGTCGCGAAGAGGAGGAGCGGGTAGAACTCGGGCGCCAGCAGTCGTTCGCGCGGCAGGTAGGAGAGCGAGAAGAGGATCGTTCCCGCGGCCGCGATCAGGAAGAGCACGGAGCCCACGTAGCGGAAGCCGTCCAGCGCGATCATCAGCGGGATGCCCTGCGCCTGATAGCCGCCAACCCAGAGGTAACCGAGCGCCGCTCCGGTGACCCCGAGGCTCCCGAGGCTGAGCCAGCCGGCGAGGATGGAGTCCTCCTCGGTGCGATGGCGCCAGGCGACGACCAGCAGGACCGCGAGCGAGCAGGCGGACAACACGAGCTCCGGGAGCAGCGCCAGCGTGACCCCGGCGGGCGTGGAGAGGTCGATCCCCCCGGTCATGGATGGCTCTCCAGGGAGAGCGGCGCCGGCGGCGATGCGACCCCCGCCTGCTCGAGGCCCGGTCGGGCCAGCTCGATATAGCGGTTGGCGGCGGCTTCCATGCGCAGGAGCACCGGCTGGGGATAGAGGCCGAGCCAGAGCATGCCGGCGACCATGGGGAGGAGCACCCACAGCTCCCGGGGCGAGAGATCCTTCAGCTGCTCGTTAGCGGGGTTGTCCAGCCGGTTGTAGATGACCCGCTGCAGCGCCCAGAGCAGGTAGGCGGCCGCGAAGATGACGCCGGTGGTCGCGAGCCCGGTGGCGACCGGATGGCGCCCGAAGCTGCCGAGCAGGACGAGGAATTCGCCCACGAAGCCGTTCAGGCCGGGCAGCCCGATCGACGCCAGCGCGGTGATCGTGAGCAGCAGGCTGAACACCGGAATGACCTTGGCCAACCCGCCGAAGTCCGCGATCGCCCGGGTATGGCGCCGCTCATAGAGCATGCCGATCAGGAAGAACAGTGCGCCCGTCGAGAGCGCGTGGCCGATCATGATCATCAGGGCGCCCTGCACGCTCTGCAGCGTGGCGGCCCAGATCCCGAGCATCACGAAGCCCAGGTGGCTCACCGAGGAATAGGCGACCAGCTTCTTGAAGTCCGGCTGCACCATCGCGACCAGGGCGCCGTAGATGATGCCGATGATGGCGAGAGCCACCACGAGGCCGGTGACCGTCGGGCTGAAGGCCACCTGCGGAAAGAACGGGACCGCGAACCGGAGGAAGCCGTAGGTGCCCATCTTGAGCAGGACGCCGGCCAGAATCACGCTCCCCGCGGTCGGCGCCTCCACGTGCGCATCGGGCAACCAGGTGTGGAACGGGAAGACCGGGACCTTGATCGCGAAGGCCAGCGCAAAAGCCGCGAACAGCCAGGGTGCCGAGGCCGATAGCGTACCGACGTGCTGGAGCAGCTCGTCGTACGAGAAGGTCAGGTAGCCGGTCTCGCCGGAAACCTTCCAGACCATGACCAGGATCGCCACCAGCATGAGCAGCGACCCGAACATGGTGTAGATGAAGAACTTGATGGCCGCGTAGAGCCGGTTCTGCCCGCCCCAGATCCCAATGATGAAGTACATCGGGATCAGCATCACTTCCCAGAAGAAGTAGAACAGGAACATGTCGAGGGCGACGAACACGCCCAGCATGCCGGTGAGGAGCATCAGCAGCAGGGCGTAGTAGCCGGGCTCCCGCCGGGTGATGTAATGCCAGCTGCCGAGCACGCTGAGCGGCATGATGCCGGTCGAGATCAGCACCATGAACAGCGAGATCCCGTCGATTCCCACCCGGTAATGGATGCCCCACTGGGGCAGGATGGGGGCGGAGACGGCGAATTGCATGCCGCCATCGCCCGGATTGAACCCCCACCAGAGGCCCATCGACAGCACGAACTCTACGAGCGTGACCGCCAGGGCGATCGGCTTGGCGCGCTCGGCCGGGGCCAGCAGCACCGGGATCATGCCGACGAGCGGCACGATCAGCAGGGCGTTGATGATCCAGCGATCGTACTGGATCGAGGCCAGGAATTGCGTCATCACTGGATCATCACCCCGACGATATAGAGCACGCCCACCATGAAGACGAAGATGTAGACCCCGACCTGCCCGGTCTGGAGCCGGGAGCCGAGCCAGCCCAGGGCCCGCTGCAGCCGGGCCGTCCCGTTGACCATGCCGCCGTCGATCAGACCCTGGTCGGTCGCCTTCCATAGCACCGAGCGCGAGAAGCCGACCAGCGGCCGGACGATGGCGGCATTGTACAGCTCGTCCACGTAGTACTTGTTGAACAGCACCTTCATGAACCCGTGCTCCGGCCCCGCCTCACGGGCAGGCACGGTCCGGGAGGAGAGCGTCGCGCGCCAGCCGACAACGAGGCCAACCAGAGCGATCGCAACCGCCAGGCCGATCAGCAGGTACTCGGTCTGGCCATGGGGCATCGCCAGCGGGCGCAGCTCCTGTCCGGCCTTGAGCAGCGGCTCGAGGTAGGTCTCGAGCGGGTGATCTCCGCCCACCAGCTCCGGCAGGTTGATGAGTCCGCCGGCCAGGCTGAGGACGCCGAGCACGAGCAGCGGCCCGGTCATGATCCAGGGGGCCTCGTGCAGGTGCTCGCGTTCCTTCGCCCCGGTGCGGTTCTCGCCGAAGAAGGTCATGGCCATGAGCCGGGCCATGTAGTACGCGGTCAGCGCCGCGGCGGCGACGCCCAGCCCCCAGAAGAGCCGGTAGACGGGTTCGGTCGCGCCGCGGGCGAAGGCCGCCGCGAGGATCTCGTCCTTCGAGAAGAACCCGGCGAACGGCGGCACCCCGGCGAGGGCGAGAGTCGCGATGCCCATGAGGGTGGCGGTGATGGGCATGTACTTCGCCAGCCCGCCCATGTTGCGCATGTCCTGGGCATCCTCGTGCGAGTGACTGGCGTGATAGGCGTGGTGCATCGCGTGGATCACGCTGCCCGAGCCGAGGAAGAGGAGCGCCTTGAAGAAGGCGTGGGTGACGAGATGGAAGACACCGGCGGTGATCGCGCCGGTGCCGACGCCGAGGAACATGTAGCCAAGCTGGGACACGGTCGAGTAGGCCAGCACCTTCTTGATGTCGTACTGGCGCAGGCCGATGGTCGCCGCGAACAGCGCCGTGAGGGCGCCGATGCCCGCCACGACGGCGCTCGACACGGGCGCCATCGCGAAGAGCAGATTGGTCCGCGCCACGAGGTAGACGCCCGCCGTGACCATCGTCGCGGCATGGATGAGGGCCGACACCGGCGTCGGGCCGGCCATCGCGTCCGGCAACCAGACGTAGAGCGGGATCTGGGCGGACTTGCCGGTGCAGCCGAGGAAGAGGAAGAGTGTGATGGCGGTGATCACCGCCCCGCCCGCGGCCAGGGTGCCGGGTGCCCGGGCGAATACCTCGACGAAGTTCAGGGTACCGAGCGCGTTCCACAGCAGGAACATCGCAATCATGAACCCGAAATCGCCGATCCGGTTGACGATGAAGGCCTTCTTGCCGGCGTCGGCGTTGGCCTTCTCGGTGAACCAGAAGCCGATCAGCAGGTAGGAGCAGAGGCCGACGCCTTCCCAGCCGATGAACATGGCCGGAAAGCTGCCGCCGAGGACCAGCACCAGCATGAACACGATGAACAGATTCAGGTAGGCGAAGTAGCGCGCATAGCCGGGATCCTCCTTCATGTAGCCGACGCTGAAGAGATGGATCAGGCTGCCCACGCCGGTGACCACCAGGAACATGACGGTGCTCAGGTGGTCGATCAGCAGGCTGAGGTCGAGCTTGAGAGAGCCGACCGGCATCCACTGCCAGAGGGTAACGACCGCCTGCTCCTCCGGCAGCCCGGCCAGCGTCCGGGGAATCGTGCCGAGGCCGAGCAGGAAGGCGCCGATGACGGTGGCCGGACCGATGATCGAGACGGCAATCCGGGCGCGGGGGCGGAGCAGCGAGAGTGCGCCGTTGAGCAGGAATCCGAGGAACGGCAGCCCGATGATGGCGAGCCAGGCGGCGCGGGTGGGCGCCTCCTGGGCCGCCGGCAGGAGCTGCGCGAGGAACGACAGAGGCGAGCTCATCAGCCCCGCAGCAGGTTGATGTACTTGAGATCGACCGTCCGGGCGTGCCGGAAGATGGCGAGGATGATCGCGAGCCCGACAGCCGCTTCGGCCGCCGCCACGGTCATCACGAAGAAGACGATCACCTGGCCGCTCAGCCCGTGCACCTGGGCCAGGGCGACGAAGCTGAGGTTGACCGCATTGAGCATCAGCTCAA
>Ga0153915_10002034_pt1 | contig 18561 bp, 14 predicted proteins | sample Opewatmetagenome_2_FD_107003 | JGI IMG/M metagenome (GOLD analysis project Ga0153915, IMG submission 107003) | Freshwater wetland microbial communities from Ohio, USA - Open water 3 Core 3 Depth 3 metaG | ecosystem: Environmental > Aquatic > Freshwater > Wetlands | place: USA: Ohio, Lake Erie...
GTTTCCGGGCTGACAAGATAAATTCCCGCATCCAGAGTTCCCGATCTCCCCAGAAAATTCCTGTTCGATGTCCGGAGGGAAACGGCTTTCGTCTGGGGACTCTGGCAGCTGCCGATACAGAATCCGCACGCACTTTCCATGATTCTTGCCCCTGCCTGGATGAGATCGGCAAGAAAACCGTCTCTGGCAAGATTTTCTAGAACTTGTCTTGAGCCTGGGGAGATCATAAAACTCACTCCCGGGTGAGTCACCTGCCCTTTTAAAATTTTGGCAACCGTTACCAGGTCTTTGTATGATGAATTCGTACAGCTTCCGATACAGACCTGGTTCACCTCAATTTCTCCTACGTTTCTAACGGTGCTGATATTATCGGGGCTGTGCGGTTTTGCGGTAAGAGGAGCCAGTTCGGAGAGGTTGATGTCAACGACCCGTTCATATTTTGCATCTGCGTCGGCTGATATTTCCCTCCAATCTTCTTCCCGCCGCTGTGCCCTTAAAAAAATCCTTGTCATCTCATCGCTCGGAAACACAGAACTGGTCACACCACATTCCGCTCCCATATTGGCGATGGTCGCCCTTTCCGGTACAGAGAGGCTCGCCAGGCCGTCGCCGCCGTATTCGAAGACGCACCCGACGTTTCCTTTAGTTGTAAAGATTTCGAGAACTTTCAGGATAATATCTTTGGCTGAGGTCCAGGGGGGAAGTTTGCCGGTAAGGTTGATTTTGATAATTTTGGGACTGGTGAGATAGAAGGGCTCCCCTGCCATCGCAAGCGCGACATCGAGTCCACCGGCTCCGATAGCCAGCATACCCAGTGCTCCGCCCGTAGGAGTGTGACTATCGGAGCCAAGGAGAGTTTTCCCGGGTTTTCCAAAACGCTCTAAATGAACCTGGTGGCATATACCGTTGCCCGCCCGTGACAGGTATATACCGTACTTTTGTGCAACGGTTTGCAGATATCTGTGGTCATCTGCGTTTTCAAACCCGATCTGCGTGGTATTATGGTCAATGTAGCTTACTGATAGCTCTGTCCTGACCCGCGGTATATCCATCGACTCGAACTGTAAATACGCCATAGTCCCTGTGGCATCCTGAGTCAGAGTCTGATCGATTTTGATACCGATTTCAGTGCCGGGAATAAATCTACCTGAGATAATGTGAGCTTCAATAATCTTCTCGGTGATCGTCTTACCCATGATATATTTTTTACCATCACTCCTTTGGCAGAAGGATGATGGCAATTCTCCGGTTCTTCGCACGCCCTTCGGAAGTGTCGTTGTCCGCAACCGGCTTGTATTCGCCAAAAGCAGTAGCTGATAAGAGGGCGGGATCAATCCCCTGCTGTTGCAGATATTTTGTAACATTAAGGGCACGAGCGGCTGAAAGCTCCCAGTTGGTAGGATACTGCTTCGCGAGCTTGCCTTTGATTTGAATGTTATCCGTGTGTCCCTCAATGCGGATCGATTTGTCTTTAACATTCTTGAGGATATCGATGACCCTTTGCAGAACATCTAATCCTTCCTGTTTTACTTCTGACTGTCCGGAGGCGAAAAGGATTTTATCCACCACATCCAGGGTTAGTTTCCCCTTAAGTTCTGAAATTGTAACCTGCCCCTTGGCAATCTCACCTTTCATTTCCTGCATCAGTTGCTTATATGTATTGCTTTCAGTTTGTACCTCAACCTCTTTCTTTTTCAGCTCAGTAAGATTTTCCTTCAATTTTTCCTGCTCACTGGCAGCATTTGCAAATGCTTCTTTCAATTGATCTCTGTCTGCCTTCATCTTATCGTATTTCTGCTGAAGAGATGCGAGTTCTTTTGCCTGATTGTCCGCTTCTTTTACTTTTTTCTCATAGGTGCCCGTGGTAACGCAGCCACTGATTAAAAAGAAAAACGATACAACAATGACGAAAAGTAACCGTGTCTTATACATAGTTTCCTCCTTAAAGTATTTTTATTAGTTCTGGCATTAATGGTCTTAAGGATATAAGGGGGAGAGAAATAAATCAACAGAAAACTATATTTTCATGGATGCCTGGATTTTTTGCCATACACAAGGCAAAATAAAATGGGACACAATCATGTCCCATTTATCGAAGAATATTTTTATGCTACAGACATCAAAGGGGATTATACTCCGCTGTCCAACCCTTTGATTCTCACTGCTTTTACAAAACGCTTATTGTAGTATGGTTTATCGAGCGTATCTATCCTGACCATTCTTTCCCGGCCCGATGATGCATGAACAAATTCATTGTTTCCGATATAAATACCCACATGGCCATATGCTCGCCTTGTATTGAAAAAGACAAGATCTCCTTCCTTCAGTTCATTTCTTGATACACGCATTCCTACACGAGACTGCTCTTTCGCTGTTCTGGGGAGACTGACGTCAAAAAATTCATAAATCTTTTTCACATATGCTGAACAATCTAAGCCCCGGACGGATGATCCTCCCAAACGATAGGGAGCCCCCAGAAAACCCTTGGCAACCCGGATGAATAGTGATCGTTCATTGGGGCTGTCCCATTTCCCTAACAATTCAGCGCTTGCTTCCGCATTCTTTTCGGTTTCCAGCAGGGCATCATTCAGGACAACGTCTTCATCATCATCCAGCAAATCTTCTTCGTCGGCGGATTCATCTGTTTCATTCGTTCGCGCAACCGCCGGTTCTTTCACAGGACCATGCCTCGAAAGGACAATTCTTTGCCCTACTTTTAAGGATTTTGCATTTACGTGATTCATTTTTCTAATGTGATTTACTGAATGGCCAGTTTTTTTGGCAATGACTTGAAGCGTGTCTCCCTTTTTCACGACATAGTATTCCGCGTTATGAGAGCGCGTCTTCTTAGATTTTGCGATTTGTTTTTTGCCGTTACTTGGAATAACGAGAACTTGCTTGGGTTTGAGGGCGTTGCTGGCAAGGCCGTTGGCTTCGATCAAAGCCTGAGTAGTTACACCATGCTTTTTCGCAATCTTGGCAAGAGAGTCGCCACGCCTGACTTTGTATTCCTTTGCAAAAACCTCCTGACTGAGGCCAAATGCTGCGAACAGGACTATCAGTCCCATCCATAGGAAAATCTGCCGTTTCATCATGAAGTACCTCCTCTTTTCCATTCGGGGATCCCCATTTTGTTAACGGTGCACAGATTTTGACAATGGATGACAAACTGCACACTGAAAAGCTAACAAAACCTTTTACAAAAAAATAAAAAATAAGTCAAAGCATTTTTTCATAAAAATAATAATTCATGAATAAAATCAACTATAATAAGCATATTTTGCAGCCATATTGCGAATGTTTTTGTTGTATTGGGACGACGTATCTTGAAAGCGAATCAAAGCGTAACTTTTATTATATTTATACCTTTATGTGCAAAATATCTGTGACACTTATCACAAGAAAGCGAGTCAAAGCTTGACTTTTATTATATTTGTACTATGTAAAATGGCCTGATTAAAATTTTTTTGGAAGAGATTTATCAAAGATCACAATTTTTCTATACGGTTACTTGGTTGCAAAAATTTAGTAATAATGAAAAATTATTTTAAAATTATTATTGTTATCATTATATCTGCGATCTTTTTGAGTATTGGTGTCTATTTTGTATATCCTGATGTGGCAAAACTGAAGAAGACTTTTCCCAAGAAGACAGCTTTCATGGAATACAGGGAAGAAGAATGGCAAAGGCAGGGCAAAAAGAAAAAGGTTAGCCAGCGATGGGTGCCTCTTTCCCAGATTTCTCCTTATGCAATCAAGGCAGTAATCATTGCGGAAGATGATAAGTTCTGGACGCATGAAGGGTTCGATTATGAGGCCATACAGAAGGCCGTGGAAAAAGACCTCAAAAAGAGGAAATTTGCGATTGGCGGGAGCACCATAAGCCAGCAACTGGCGAAAAACCTGTATCTTACTCCTTCAAAAAATCCCATTCGCAAAATAAAGGAGGCCATTATAACCTGGAGAATGGAAAGGAATCTTTCCAAGAAAAGAATTATTGAGCTGTATCTCAATGTCGCTGAATGGGGCGACGGGCTGTTCGGTATCGAAGTAGCAGCCTGGAGCTACTTTGGCAAACCAGCCTCAACACTGACGGCCAGGGAGGCTGCACGACTGGCGTCCGTACTTCCCAATCCCCGTAAGTTTAATCCCACGGGCACATCGAAGTTTGTGGAAAACCGCTCGGAGCGAATCTATCAGATCATGGTGAGAAGGGGTATTGTCATACCTGAATACGAAGAGGTGATGAGCGAACCGCAGAACGCTGATGAATGGGCTCAGGAGACACCTAAGGAGCCATTACCATCAGACACGAAAGGGACCACTGCTGAATCGCCTCAAGAGGCCGGTGGCAGTAGTGCAAATAGCAATGCGCCGGAAAATATTCCTCTAGTGAAACAGAAAACTTCTGCGAAGGAACCATAAATCAGATTCTGATCCCAATACACGTCCGAATGGTGATGTGCTTAATATACATAATGTTATTTCTCGTTGACATGCCGGTACATTTCTTATAAGTACATCCACCGGGTGACGTTTTTTTACATTGTTGCGTTAAAATAATTCTTCAGCATACCGGAACACGGTGAAAGACCGTGGCGGTCCCGCCGCTGTAATCGGGGACATAGGCTGCGAGAGAGGGAAAACCACTGTCAGGGGATACCCTGATGGGAAGGCGGCAGCCTGATGGATGATCCGAGAGCCAGAAGACCTGCTGAGGCTAATATTTGAAGGAATCTGATGGAAAAGGGTTCTTGCGGATGGTTATATCCGCAGGAACCCTTTTTTTATTGGGCAATAACCTGTGAGGGGTTTTTAAGTTTGAAAGGATGGCTCATGAAGGCAGTAATTGTCGAAGAAATTGGTTCTTTTACAATCGGTGACATCGATATTCCTGTGCCTGCCACCGATAATGTCTTGGTGCAGGTAAACGTTACTGGTCTATGCAGAACAGACTTAAAAATCATACGGGCCGGACACAGGGATCTTGTCCTTCCCCGCGTGCCGGGTGAAGAAGTTGTGGGAACGATATGCAAATTGGGCGATGGTGTTGCCGAATATTCGATAGGTCAGCGCGTATACGTTTATCCAGGCACAAGCTGCGGTATTTGCGGTTCGTGCAGGAGGGGGGCAGAAAACTTATGTAAAGACATGAAAATTATGGGTTTCCACCGTGATGGAGGGTTTGCAAAGTACGTTCTGGCTCCTGCGAAAAGCCTCATCCAGCTGCCAGATACCCTGACGGACGAGGAGGCGGTTTTTGCGGAACCGCTCTCATGCTGCCTCAATGCGTTGGAATTGGCTGATATTAAACCGGACGAAACGATAGGAATCTGGGGAGGAGGTCCGGCAGGCACTCTTCTATCCCGTGCTGCCAGGGCATTAGAAGCCATGCCTTTCGTAATAGAGCCTGATGAACGACGGCGAGCTTTTTTGAATGCTTATTTGACACCGCCTGAAATGTTATTCGATGTCTGTATCGTAGCGGTAGGATCGGATGAGGCATACCGTCAGGCGATTTCCCATCTCAACAAACGTGGGAGACTCGTAGTATTTTCCGGCCTCGCACCCGACAGGGCTGGCATCAAGGTCGATGTCAATCAGCTCCATTATTACGAGCAGACCATCGTCGGAGCGTACGGATGTGCGTATCGTCATAGTGAACGTGCGCTGGAGTATATCGAAACCGGCAAAATAGCAGTGCACGATATGGTTTCTCACAGGATGCCTCTGGTGGAACTTGAACGCGCCCTCAATTTGGTCGAAAAACGCGAGTGCATGAAGATACTCCTGTACCCGTAGATGAACGGTATGGAGGGTGACGTGGGCAAGACATCTAACCTGCCGAATGGCAGAGCAAAAAAAATTGATATATAAATCATTATAAGTTTTGGAGGGAATAATGGATGCTTCAGGAATAAAAGATTTCGGCGCGAAGATACAGAAGCTGATCGAGGGTAAGGATCTGTCAAGGGATGAAACGTACTGGATGTTCAGGGAAGTACTCCTCAACCGGCAGTCCGACCTGCAGCAGGGCGCGTTTCTGGCTGCTCTGGTAGCCAAGGGGGAAACGGTGGAAGAAATAGCCGGGGCATGGGCGGCGATTGATGAAATTGATACGGTTCATATAGCATCTGATCTGCCGGATGCCCTGTTCGAGAATTCAGGAACGGGGATGGATACGTTAAAGACGTTCAATGTCAGCAGCGCGGCTGCTGTCGTTGCTGCCGCATGCGGTGTCGCCATGGCCCGCCACGGGGCGAGGGCGATTACATCGTGCTGCGGCACTGTCGATGTTCTGGAAGCCGTCGGCATCGACGTCGAGTGCGATGTGGAGGTTGTGGGAAACAGCATCAAAGAAGCGGGGATAGGTATTTTCAATGGCATGAGTTCAAAAGTCCATCCGGGCGCCCTGGGACGGATACTCAGTCAGATACGGTTCGGCTCCACGCTGAATATTGCCGCCTCGCTTGCCAATCCTTGCCGACCCACGTACGGTCTGCGCGGTGTATATACAGAGAAACTGCTGCATAAAACCACCCTCGTAATGTGCTCTATCGGCTATGAGAGAGGAATGGTTGTGTATGGAAAAGACACGGATTCGGGGTACGGCATGGATGAACTTTCCCTATCAGGAGAAACCAAAGTGATTGAATTTGACCGTTATTCACGAAACGAATATACCCTCCATCCTGAGGATGCAGGTCTAAAGATGGCGCCTTTTGAAGAGATAGCATCTTTGAGTGATACCGCGCGCGAGTCGGTGCGCTTCGTGCAGGTGCTTTCCGGCATAAACAATAAGTCATGCGTCGATTTCACGTGCCTGAACGCGGGCGCAATACTTTACACAGCAGGAAAATGCGATAATCTCAAAAGGGGCGTGGAGATGAGCCGTGACGCAATTGAAGACAGGAGGGCAATCGAAAAGCTCAGGCAATGGGTAGTGTGTCAGGGTTCCTCAGGCGGCAGAGGACTTCAGAATTTCGAGATGCTACTGGCAAGATCGGGGGTGTCTACTCAACGACCTTGAGCAGCGTGTTGGCGGGTATGTTCTGTCCCGGTGTGCCGCCGTTGAGGACCACCATGTCCTTCAGTCGATGATCGGGAACACCGAGTGCCCGCAAGGCATTCTCGATGGAACTTCTCTTCTTTGTGAACCGGGTCCTGATACGGTTTGGCTGGACGTTGATCTTCTTCGGATCGGAGAGTTCCCTGAAACCATTCATGGTACTGTCGAAAAGCGATTCGTACTGGGGAAAAAGGCGCTGGGAGCTCAAGCCGTGGAATTGAAAAATCTCTTTTTCTTTCTGAATGAAGAAGGACATGACATTGATTGTCCCATCCTTACCCGTTACATCTGAAACAACCCGTCGGGCTAAAAGCCCATTGACGTGGACCTCATCGCTCTTGAGTACACGGGCTCCGGCCTTGGAGACATATTTTTGTGCTGCGTCGGATGGCGTCGTCCCGGGCGCCCCGGAAAAGAGGATCACCGCATCCTTATTCTTGCTGACCATCTGGACGGCGTCCCGGGTATCATTCACCTTCCACTCTGCCGGTACAGGAAACTGGAGCCTCATCCTGGGGTGGTAGTAGAAACCGCCCTCGACATGCCCCTGCCTCGGATCATCCCCGTAGATCAAGCCGTCGATGACTCTCAAATAATCTTCCCGGTCAATCTTCGCATCCTTGAGGCCCATCTTCTGCTGCATCTGTTTTGACTGGGCCCTGATGGAGAGTTCGCGATCCTCGGGGCTCGGGTGCGTAGAGAACCAACTCGGAAGGCCGCTTCGGTCCGACTTAGAGTCCATACGCTGCAGGGTTTCAAAAAAGTCCGCCATCTGAGAGGCGTCGTATCCCGCCTTCGTGGCATATTCAACAGCAAGAGAGTCGGCTTCCCGTTCGTTGTCCCTGCTGAATTTCAAAAAGAGGACCCCGACACCGAACTCGGCAAGGCTCGACAAGCCTGGGATGCCCAATATGCTAAGCCCGACGGTTACACCGACCAGGCCGAATTGAGCCATCTTAGCCTTGCTGATTTGCTGTGCTGAATGACGGGCCGTGACGTGGCCGATCTCATGGCCCATGATCCCTGCCAGTTCAGCCTCGCTGTTGAGTGTGGCAAGGATTCCACGGGTGAAATAAACGTAGCCCCCGGGGGCGGCGAAGGCATTCACCACGGAGGCGTCGAGGATTTTGAAATGCCAGTCCAGCTCCGGTCGGTGGGATAGTTTGCCCAGGCGCTGACCCATTTCATCTACATAGCCGGTCAACCGCTGGTCGGTATAAAGACCATATTCCCCAGTCACTCCGGCATCGGTTTGCTGGCCAAGTTTGATTTCATCCTCTTTGCTGACAAGCATGAGGTCCGGGCGTCCGGTGACCGGGTTCATGGCACAGGAGACAGTCATAAGCACCGCCCCGATCAGTATTAATCCCGTCACGATCGATAGGACACGTATTCTGTTCACGTCTGATACCTCGAAAGGATAGATTTACCCCCAGAAATCAAAATAATAAAGGCCCGATATCAAATCGGGCCTTATTAATGTTGGCTCCCCGGCGCGGACTCGAACCACGGACCCGATGGTTAACAGCCATCTGCTCTACCGACTGAGCTACCGGGGAATAGTCGGATTCTGTAAACTGTAAATAATATACAATCTTTCTAATGTCAACCGTCGTCTTGAGACCATTACATAGGGTCTCTCTCTTAGAAAGCACTCTTGAAGCGCACCACAAATACCTTAATCATATTGACACGTTCTCACACTGTTGGCGGGAGGAAGTGAAAAAATCTTGCTAAATCCTTACAAAGCAGATATGAAAAAGTCAATGTAAGTTGGGCCTTATAATACAAGACAATCTTCTTGTCAATAAATGTTAACATCATTATCTTTTTCTTTAACGAAAAGGGAAATCCATCCTCTACACTACCTGAGTATTAGTTCTGCAAATTCTTTACACAATTTTTGAGGTGAGGATTTTTTATATAGCGCATTATCTTTTTATGAGAAGGGAGATGGAGATATGGAAAAGTATGTGTGTGGAGTGTGTGGCTATGTGTACGATCCCGCGAAGGGTGATTCGGAGGGCAATATTCCCCCCGGTGTTCCGTTTAAAGAGCTTCCCGATGACTGGGTATGCCCCGTATGTGGTGCAGGGAAAGATGAGTTTGCTCCCGAATGATGTGGACCTTTGAGATAAAGAAAGGTGTTCTGAAATGACTAGTAAAACAGAAGACGCACTCCATCAGGCTTACACAGGTGAAGCGAAGGCATCTCTGAGGCTGAGAGTATTTGCCGAGAAGGCTGAGCAGGAAGGATATCCCCAGCTCGCCAAGCTTTTCCGGGTTATAGCATTTTCTGAAGAGATCCACGGCGCACGCGCATTGCAGGTCTTGGGGAGGGTGAAAAGCACCGAAGAGAATCTGGCTGCCAGCTTTGAATCTGAATCAAAAGTTGCCGAAGTCGCCTATGATCAGTTTGTCAAACAGGCGGAAGCGGAAGGGAATATGGCTGCTGTTCTTCACTTCAGTCAGAGCAGGGATGTGGAAGATGTCCATGCGAAGCTTTATAAGGAAGCAATGAGCCATGTGATGGAGGAGAGGGAAACCACATACTATGTATGTAAAGTCTGCGGCTATGTGTCGGACGGTATTCTCCCGGAGGAATGCCCCGTCTGTGGAGCACTGAAGGAGCAATTTGCACAGTTTGATTGAGAGAACGATAGAATGGGACTTTTAATTCGCTGGCTGATTCTGACGGCGGCAATCATCGTTGCGTCCTATCTGCTGGAAGGTATCCATATCAGTGGATTTTTTTCAGCCTTCTTGGCCGCGGCCGTACTGGGTATCCTGAATGCGCTATTCCGGCCCATCCTGATACTCTTAACCCTGCCCATCAACATCCTGACATTCGGACTTCTTACCTTTTTGATCAATGCCCTGATGTTGAAGATGGTTTCAGGGGTTATTTCCGGTTTTGAGGTGCACGGGTTCTGGACAGCAGTGTTCGGCTCTCTCATTATCAGTGTCATAAGCTGGCTCCTCAATTCTTTCATCAGCGACAGGGGGAGGGTAGAGAGGCTGGATTATATCGACCTGAAAAAAAAAGGTGACAGGTGGGAATGACCGGCACGATGAATGTAACCCCCGCCATGAGGCAGTATCTGGAGATCAAAGAGCAGCATAAGGACTGCATCCTGTTTTTCCGGATGGGGGATTTCTATGAGATGTTCTTTGAAGATGCCGTCACCGCGTCTAAGATTCTCGAAATTACCCTCACTTCGAGAAACAAGGGAAAAAATGACAGCATACCTCTCTGTGGAATCCCTTACCATGCCGCCGCATCATATATCGCAAAGCTCATCGAAAAGGGTTTCAAGGTAGCCATCTGCGAGCAGATAGAAGATCCGAAAGAAGCAAAGGGCATTGTAAAGAGAGATGTAGTGCGTGTTATCACGCCTGGTCTCTATGTTGAGGCAGATAATCGGAACGCCAGAGAGAATATGTTCCTTGCGGCTTTCGTACAGAGGGACGATAAATTCGGCCTGGCGTTTCTTGATGTATCAACAGGAGAATTTCGGGTCACCGAATCCGGGGACAGGGAGTTTTTCATCGCAGAGATCGGCGGGCTTGATTTCAGGGAAATTATCATAGAGGAAGATTTTCGGGAAACGGCAATTCTCAAAGCATTAGCACCGCAAGAACAGAGGACCAGAATAAATTATTTTCCGTCAGATTATTTTCATCATGATCACGCGGTGGCTCGGTTACGGGAATATTTTTCTGAAGATTCACTCAATGCGCAGGATATATTACACCGTCCGGCGGCGGTGGCCGCAGCAGGCGCAATTCTCAGATATGTGGCGGAAACGCAGAAAGATCACCTCCGTCATCTTAATGTTATAGAGTGGTACGAGACCGACAGTTATCTCGTTCTGGATGATGTCGCCAAGAGGAATCTGGAGTTATTTTCTACTATAGCCGACAATAGAAAAGAAGGTTCTCTCTTTCATTTCCTTGATTGGGCCGTAACCTCCATGGGGAGCCGAAGGCTCCGCTGGTGGCTCAGTTATCCTTTGATAGATGTGGAAAAGATCAGAGAAAGACTGATCACAGTGTCTGAAATCAAGGAGCGCCACATACTGAGAGAAAACATTCGTAAGACCCTCTCTCGCGTCTATGATCTTGAAAGGCTGGCCAGTAGAGTGTCGATGGGTGTTGTGAACGGACGTGACCTAATTGCGCTGAAGTCATCACTGATGGCTCTCCCGGAAATCAGGGCGCTCCTGAGTGATCTGGAAGCGCCCCTTATCAAATCGGTCTATGCCGGTATCGACGAGATGCCGGATATTCTTGATCTGATTGAAAAGTCTATCGTCGAAGATCCCCCTATGACTATCCGTGAAGGCGGGATAATTAAAAAAGGCTACGATAATGAACTGGATGAGCTGATCTCCATTAGTACCGATGGGAAAAAGTGGATCGCCGCTCTGGAAGAAAAGGAAAGAAAGCGGACAGGGGTCAACTCTCTTAAGGTAGGATTTAACAGCGTGTTCGGGTATTACATTGAGGTTACGAAAGCAAATACCGATCTTGTACCCGATGATTATGTCCGGAAACAGACCCTGGTCAATGCCGAACGGTACATCAACCAGGAATTAAAAGAATATGAATACACCGTTCTTTCTGCAGAGGATCGCAGAAAAGAAAGAGAATATAATCTTTTTGTCGGAATAAGGGAAAAGATTTTACAAGAAATTACACGTGTTCAGAAAACAGCTTCCCACATCGCCGGTCTCGATGCCTTAGCATCATTGGCGGAATCTGCCGAACGATACAACTATTGCTGCCCTGTTGTTGATGGGGAAGACAGAATTGAAATAAAGGACGGCAGGCATCCGGTTGTAGAAAGGATGCCCCTGCCGGATGGCTTTGTGCCCAATGACGTCTATCTTGATCTGGAAGGCAACCGCATTCTCGTCATTACCGGCCCCAATATGGCGGGTAAATCGACATATATCAGGCAGATCGCCCTGATTGTAGTTCTTGCACAGATGGGAAGTTTTGTGCCGGCGGAAGCGGCACGCATCGGTATTGTCGACCGTATATTTACTAGAATCGGTGCAACCGACAGCCTCTCCCGGGGGCAGAGCACCTTCATGATCGAAATGAATGAAGTGGCCAACATTTTAAATAATGCCACCCGGAGAAGTTTGATCATTCTCGATGAGGTGGGCAGAGGGACAAGCACATTTGATGGTCTCAGTATTGCGTGGGCAACGGCAGAATATATTCACGACGAGAAGCATATCGGGGCGCGCACACTCTTTGCCACCCATTATCACCAGTTGACTGAACTTGCCGTAACGAAGGAAGGTGTCAAGAATCTCAATATCGCCGTTAAGGAATGGGGAGACAGAATAATTTTTCTCAGAAAGATCATGGAGGGGGGAACGAACCGGAGTTACGGCATCCAGGTGGCCAGGATCGCCGGGGTTCCTGATGAAGTCATTATCCGTGCCAGAGAAATACTGAATAATCTGGAGAAGGGTGAACTCGATGAGGTCGGTATGCCCAAGATTGCCCGTGGCAGAAGATCAGCGCCGAAGGACAAGGCACAGTTAAGCCTCTTCATGGATGATGAAGACATGATCATACACGAGTTGAAATCGTTGAATGTTCTAAAGATGACGCCCCTGGAAGCGTTACACAAATTGAGTCTCTGGAAGGATAAATTGGTATCCTGAGATTACTTAATGCAGACCCTGCGGACCTGTTTTGCGTCTGTGAGGCCCTTGATCGCTTTCTGGAGGCCGTCCTGAAGCAATGTGGTCATTCCTTCGGAGATTGCGAGTTCACGCATGACCTCAACGGATTCATGCTTCTGGATCAATCTTTTCATCTGGTCTGTATTGATGAGGAGTTCGTGGATACTTATTCTTCCTTTATACCCCGTCTTGTCGCAGAGGTCACAGCCCTTTGGACGGTATAGGGTCAATTCATCTGTGTAGGGTACGTTTAGCGTTGCAAAGTATTCCTGTCCGTAGCTTTCCGCGAGTTCCTCATATTGATCGATAGTGGGATGATAGGCCTCTTTACAATTTTTGCAGAGTGTCCTTACCAATCTCTGGGCAAGGATACCCAAAAGGGAGTCCGCAAAATTCAGAGGGTCTATACCCATATCTAAAAGCCGCACGATGGTTTCCGGAGCGCTGTTTGTGTGGAGGGTACTGAACACTAAGTGTCCTGTCAGTGATGCCTCAACGCCGGTTTTTGCCGTTTCATAATCCCTCATTTCACCGACCATAATAACATCCGGGTCGGCACGGAGGAAGGCGCGCATAAGTGCGGCAAAATCCAAACCGATCTTCGGATGCACCTGCACCTGACGGAGCCCGTACTGGGTAATTTCCACAGGGTCTTCTGCGGTCCAAATCTTTTTTTCCGGCGTATTTATATGGCGTAGAGTCGCATGCAGTGTAGTGGTTTTTCCGGAACCGGTGGGTCCGACACACAGGATCATGCCGTAAGGTTTTTCGGCAATACTGATAAGTTGCTTGTAGTTCCTTTCTGACAGAGACATTTCTTCCAGAGGAATGGTCGTTCCTTTGGTGGCGAGGATACGCATGACCACGTCCTCCACACCGCCCTGCGTCGGTATAGTAGCCACACGGAGCTCTATTTCATCTCCCCCAGTCCGCTTATACTTTATCTTTCCGTCCTGAGGTTTCCTTTTTTCCGTGATATCGAGATTCGCCATTATTTTGATTCGCGAAACAACAGCAGCACGGTACGTGTATGGGAGTGTCTGATAAATCATGCAATCTCCGTCAACTCTATAACGGATTTCCACGTTTTTCCTGGCCACGTTTGGCTCGACGTGAATGTCGGATGAGCGTCGTGCACATGCGTCATTTATGATCTTATTCACTATTTGCATTACAACACTGTCCGATTCTGTGACTATTTCGCCATCTTCCTCTTCGTCCAATTCCTCTTCCGCATCAAGTTTTCCCAGGATATCGTTCATCGAGTGCTCATCATCATGCGCTGAGAAAAACATATTGATATACTTAATGATATCTTCGGTGAGGGCAACATCATATTTTACCGTTTTGGTTTTTAAAATACTTTCAATCGTGTCCCGTTTAAGGATATTATTGGGGTCGTCCATAATGACGTGGATGTTCCCTTCCGCTTTTTCCAAAGGAACCCACATCTCACGGCGGAGAAATTCTTTCTTGAGATTTTTTAACAGATGTCCCGGGATCGGAAATTTATCATTGAAAGGTATGACTTTACACCGAAAATGTTCTTCATAGGATTTAACGATATCATCCTTCGAGATTCTGTATCTATTCATCAGGAAGGTTTCCATCGATTCCTTTTCTTCCCTCGCTTTGTCCCATGCACCATCCAGCTCTTCTTCTTTGAGGAGACCACGGGTAAGGAGATAATCAAACCTCGTTTTTCTCCTTCTGACAAATCTTTCCTGATTATTAAGGGCTATTCCCAGCACATCGGCAATTTCCAGCAAGAAACCCTGTTCGTCTTCTGTAAATTTACCGGCGCCCTTTCTGTTCAGTATCTGTATCGCCCCTTTGAGGGTATTTTCGTAGATGATGGGGGCTGCCAGAACCTGCTTAGTTCTAAAACCTGATTTTTTATCCCAGCTGTAATCAAACGTCAGTTCTGTGTCAATACTTTTGAGCTCTTCTTTGTCATACACTTCGGCAATGTTTACCATCCTTCTCGTGTTGGCCACATAACCTGCGATGCTCTTATTACTGATGGGTACCCTGATTTCTTTGAGTTGAGAGCCAACAAGAAACATGGAATAAATTTCGTTTCTTAATTTATCAACTACGTAAATGGTGATGGAATGAGCGTCAAAGAGGTTTAGAATGCCGTCTCTTAGATCCACGAGTATCTGCTTTGTGTTTCGGGCAGCATAAATGCGGTTCGTAATATCCTGCAATGCCTTGCGGATGCGCAGTTGTTCCTCAAGAGAGGCATGTTGATCACCTATCAGGTCGTCCAATGCATTTTTTGCTGCTTGAAGAGTATCCGTTCGCGTATCCATACTTTCGTCATTCAAATTATTTTTAAACTATGTAAAAATTGTCGATAATTCTAAATCAGAATGAAAAAATATTCAATATAAACTTGTTTCTTGAAATAAATACACTCTATGTGCTGAAATATCTCGGGAAAACCGGCATAGAAAAGATTTTATAAAGAAAATCAGGATTCCGTGACGATCTTTGAAAAATCGGCGATCATATGGAACATCTTCGATATTTCCCCTAACAAAGAGAGACGGTTAAATCGTATGGCGTCGTCTTTCGCCATTACCAGAACGCCAATAAAGAAATCATCTACAGGTTTTCTCAAGGCAGCAAGTTCAATCAGGGCAGAGCGATAGTCATCCCTCTCAATATAATTGAGCACATTATCTTTTGTGCGTAAAAAAACATTATAGAGATTCCTTTCTACATCAGTTTCGAATCTCGACGAATCAACAGCTCCATTTTTAAAGTCTTTGATGATATTGCCCACCCGTTTAAAGGCGATCGCTAATGGCTCGAAGTCCGCATGGGATTTGAAAGCTTCCATGGCCTCGATTTTTTTTAATGATTGTAATATGTATGACGAGCCCGTTTCAAGGACGGCATCAACCACATCATAGGGATGTCCCTGGGAGATAAGCTGATTTTCAAATCTACCCTTAAAGAATTCGCGCACCTCTGCCTTGATGTCCTCCGGTTTTCTCTTCAGTTTATTACCAAGGATGGAAAGGCTTTTATCGATCAGGCCTTCCAGATCCAGGGAGTACTTCTTATTTAAGATTATGTTGATAATACCAAGGGCCTGCCGTCTCAATGCGTAAGGATCTGCTGTTCCCGTGGGGATCAGGTTCACACCGAAGAAGCCGACGATGGTATCCATCTTGTCCGCAATACTGACAATAGCGCCCTCATCCGTTTCCGGCAGTTCACCTCCGGCCGAGGTGGGCAGGTAATGCTCGTAGATGGCCTTCGCCACAATAGGATTTTCACCTGCTATCATTGCATACTCACGACCCATGATTCCTTGAAGCTCAGCGAACTCATAGACCATCAGGGTTTCTAAATCTGCCTTGGCAAGAACACAGGCACGGTCGATCCTTTCTTTAAGGGCGGGATTTATCTGATCCGTGATATATTCGGCAAGCTTTCTGAATCGCATAACCTTTTCGTAGGAGGTGCCCAGTTGGGTGTGGAATACAACATGATGCAGTTTTTCAAAGTGATGATCGAGGGGGGTCTTTTGATCCTCATCAAAGAAGAATTTCGCGTCAGACAACCTTGCCCGTATTACTTTTTCGTTGCCGCGGGCGACGATTGACGGGTCTCGCGCCAGGGTATTGTTTATGGTAATAAAGTGTGGCAATAGCTTTCCCTTATCATCTACTACAGGAAAATATTTCTGGTGTGAAATCATGGAGGTTGTAAGAACCTCTTTGGGGAGCTTAAGGTACTCTCTGTTGAAACTCCCGCAGACCGCTGTCGGATATTCAACAAGATAGGTTACTGTTTCGAGAAGGTCTTCCGTGTAAAAAATTCCCCCGTTCACAGATTTTGCGACTTCTTCTGCTTCACCCAGGATAATTTTTCTCCGCTCGTCGGGATCGACAATAACGAAGTGTTTTTTGCATTTTGTAATATAGTCTTTCAGGTTTTTGACTTTGAAGGGTTTCGGACTCATGAAACGGTGTCCATAACTTCTGTCTCCACTCTCAATGTTTCCGATAGTAAATGGTATAGTTTGATTCCCATAAATGGCAAGAATCCAGTGAATCGGCCTGGCAAAGCGTATTTCCAGGTCAGACCAACGCATAGATTTTCTAAAGGGCATGGAGGTGATGAGTTTTGTGAGAATACCCGGGAGAAGAACTTTTGTCTCTTCTCCGGTTATCTTTTTTCTGGCACAGATATATTCACCCTTTTCCGTCGTTATTATTTCGAGCTCCGATACGTCTATTCCCTGTCCCGCCGCGAAGCCAATGGCGGCTTTGGTTGGATTTCCCTTTTCATCAAAGGCGACTCTTTTAGCAGGACCGATTTTTTCAATGATCTGGTCTTCCTGCCTGTTTGAAAGGTTCGCCACACAAAGGCAAAGCCTTCTGGGAGTTGCCATGGCTTTGATATCACCATGCTCTACGCGTTTGCTGGAAAGCTCCTTCCTGATGATTTCGTCCATGTCTTTGATCGCCTTTGGTAAAAAAGCGGCGGGTATTTCCTCGGTTCCTATTTCAAGTAGAAGTTCCTTTCCCATCGATTAACTCCAGTCTGTTGTTATTTCATTTTTCCCATTAAAGGATAACCCATCTTTTCCCGCTGTTTGAGATAGCCTTCAGCGCTTAACCTGGCCAGGTTTCTTACCCTGCCTATGTAGCTTGTGCGCTCTGCCACACTGATTGCACTGCGGGCATTCAGCAAATTGAATATATGGGAGCACTTGAGGCAATAATCATATGTGGGCAATACCAGCTCTTTTTCGGCCATCCTGATGGATTCAGCTTCGCACATATCGAAAAATTTCCTAAGCATGTCGACATCTGCGAATTCGAAGTTATAGTGCGACCATTCCACTTCACCTTTGTGGTGAACATCTCCATAGGCTACCTCGTCATTCCACTTGAGATCATACACATTATCGATTTCCTGGATATACATGGCAATGCGCTCGATGCCGTATGTCAGCTCCCCGCATACGGGGCTAAGGTCGATGCCTCCGCATTGCTGGAAGTAGGTAAACTGTGTTATTTCCATGCCGTCGAGCCAGACTTCCCATCCCAGTCCCCAGGCGCCCAGAGTCGGTGATTCCCAGTCGTCTTCCACGAAGCGTATGTCATGATCCAGCGGGTCTATACCAAAACTCCGCAGTGAGTCGAGGTAGAGCTCCTGTATATCAATGGGCGAGGGTTTTAATATAACCTGATATTGATAGTAATGCTGCAGCCGGTTCGGGTTTTCTCCATACCTGCCGTCGGTGGGCCTTCGCGAAGGTTCCACATACGCAACGTTCCATGGTTCCGGTCCGAGGGCCCGGAGAAATGTTGCAGGGTTGAATGTTCCTGCCCCTACCTCGAGATCGTAGGGTTGCTGAATGACGCATCCATAGTCTGCCCAGTATTTATCAAGGGCGAAAATCAATTCCTGAAAGTTCACCTTACCCTCCTTCTCACGCCAAAAGCGGGAGATTATAGAAAAAATACTACTGCACTATTACCCGCGAGTGACGGGTGATAATGGCTTTTGCTTTGATTTTTATGGATATTTGATCGGCGCTAATTAACATGGGGATACTACTGTGTCAATATGAAAAACCTGGATAAGGAGCTGCCACGTAATAACTGTTGCGTTAAGGAGCTCACCTTCAGGTCAGATTTGGCTGATCTGATTGAGCAAAACCGTAGGAATAGCAGCGCTATTTTGAGGATTTTGCGATTTAGGATCGGGCAAAGATGACCTGAAGGTGAGATGCATGGATGTAATAGTTATTCCGTGACA
>Ga0153915_10002035_pt1 | contig 18555 bp, 10 predicted proteins | sample Opewatmetagenome_2_FD_107003 | JGI IMG/M metagenome (GOLD analysis project Ga0153915, IMG submission 107003) | Freshwater wetland microbial communities from Ohio, USA - Open water 3 Core 3 Depth 3 metaG | ecosystem: Environmental > Aquatic > Freshwater > Wetlands | place: USA: Ohio, Lake Erie...
AGCCGAGTGCCCAGCCGCAGCAGGGCGCGCGGCCTGCCGCGGCAGGCCCGGCCCAGCCGGCCAAGGCACAGCCGTCGAGCGCGCCCCCTGGCAAGCCTCAGGAAGCGCGCACCGACCGGCCTCCTTCGGCGCAGCCGAGCGCCCAGCCGCAGCCGGGCGCGCGGCCTGCCGCGCCAGGCCCGGCCCAGCCGGCCAAGGCACAGCCGTCGAGCGCGCCCCCTGGCAAGTCTCAGGAAGCGCGCACCGACCGGCCTCCTTCGGCCCAGCCGAGCAGGCAGCCGGCCCCGGCCGCCGACGCCACGAGACGCCCCAGTCCGCAGGCCGACCGACCGCAGCAGGCAAGGCCGCAGGCGGCGCCGCGGCAGAATCCGCCGCAGTCGCCAGCCGAGCGTGCCGCCAAGGAACAGGAGAATCGATGAAGGCTGGCCGCCGGTGGCTCAGGAGCGGCGGACTCGATGGCCATGTGTCCCGCGAAGAAGCCGATGAGTGAGATGAAGCGCTCGAGGAGGATCGCCATGACGAGGACGTGCTTTGCAGTGTCGAGCGGTGTGATGGCCGCTGCTCTCCTCGTCGGCGCTCGCGCTGCCCGGGCCGAGGACCGCGTCGTCGTCGCCGACTTCTCTTCGGCCGCCGCGGCGGGCGCGGTGCCGGCGGGCTGGGAGCTGAGCGAGAAGTCCGGCAAGGAGGATCTCGCGGTCGTCAAGGACCAGGGTGTTTCAGCGCTTCGGCTCCGGAGCGCGAACACGTCCTACTCCCTCCAGAAGGAGGTGAAGGTGGACCTCAAGAAGTTCCCGATGCTCACCTGGAAATGGAAGGTGACCAAGCTGCCGGTGGGTGGAGATTTCAGGAAATCCGCGACCGACGACCAGGCAGCCCAGCTCTTCGTGGCGTTCTCGAAGAGCAAGGCGATCGTCTATGTCTGGAGCAGCACCGTCCCGAAGGGGCTCATGCAGAGCACGTCTCCGGCGCCGTTCATGACGGTCCAGGTCGTCGTGGTGGAGTCGGGACCGACGAAGAAGGGCAAATGGGTGGGCGAGAGGCGGAACGTGTATCAGGACTACAAGAAGCTCTTCGGCTCCGAGCCGCCGGAGGTGTCCGGCATGAGGCTCCAGATCAACTCTCAGCACACCGGAACCACGGCCGAGAGCTACTTCGCGAACGTCGCGTTCGAGAAAGGAGCGAAGCAGAGCGCGAAGGGTCAAGTGGCGAAGTCCAAGTAGGCGAGAGTGAGGAGAACACCGCATGGGCACGCAAAATCTGATTCTGTTCCTCGTGGTCGGAATCGTTGCCGGGTGGCTGGCCGGACGGATCATGAAGGGCAAAGGATTCGGCCTGGTGGGAGACCTGGTCGTCGGGGTGATCGGCGCCTTCATCGGAGTCTGGCTGTTCGGCCTGCTGGGTATCGCGGGCGGGGGCATTCTCGGCTTGCTGGTGGCAGCGCTCGTCGGCGCGCTCGTGCTGCTGTACCTGATCCGGATGGTCAAACGCTGACCGGGGGGTCGTTCCACGCGGTGGACCTCCCCGTCGCCCCCCCTCGAGCCCGCGCCAGTCTCGGGCCTCGGTCAGCTCGTCGAGCGCGCCGGGGCCTGCCGGGGAACACCACGAGCGCGCGCGCCGGGTTCGAAAGGCGTCACCACGAGCCCCGATCAGAGGACGAGAGCCGGAGAGCCAGGCGCAGGCTGAGGATCTCTCCCGTATCGAAGGGGCTGGCCTGCCAGGCGAGCATGGGCGCCTGGACGAGGAGGTCGACCATGCCCGCGCTCAATGCCAGGCCGATGCGCGAGCCGGCCTGGAGGAAGTAGTGGCCTCCCGGCGAGCCGCGGACTCCCGGCGCGGTGTCGTCGATCGAGACCCCGCGGATCTTGGGCCCACCCTCGATGCGAACTGGGACGAACGAGAGTCCGAGCAATCGGGTGAAGGACCAGCGGAGCTCGACGGCTCCCGCAGCCGTCAAATAGCTGGTGTCCGGGCTCGTGCTGCGGAGCCCGATTTCCAGCGTGCCGCCGTAGGAGGTGGGGATGCGGGCACCCCAGGGGTCGCGATCCCACATCAGCTGGACGCCGAGGGCCCCGAGCCCTCCCAGCACCGAGCTGTTCCCCCTGGAATCCTGCGGAATCGGCGTCCCGTCGATGAACAAGTACCACGTGCTCTGTCGCCCCTTGAGACGTCCGTACCACAACGGCTCGGGAGCCCACTCGTCGTCGTGGCGCTTGACCGCTTCCTTGGGAGGTCTGATGAGAGGTCCTCCGGCGACGACCTTTCGACTGGGCGTGTAGCCGATGACCACCCCGAAGGACCAGTCGACGCGGATCCGGCGCCAGTCGAACTCGACGGGCCCGAGCAGGGACAGGGAGATGTTCTCGGCGGCGTGGAACTCGTACTGGATGGCCTGAGTGAAGATCTCCCATCCTCCTTCGGGGCCGCCAAAGGCATAGCGCGCCGCGAGCGGGGAGAATCCGATGGCGGACCTGCGGTCGAACGGCATCTCGAGAATGAGTCCCGTCCCGACGACGCCAAGGCTCGCCGGTGTCCCGTAGACCCGCCGGTATCCGGCCTCGAAGCCGAGCCCGAGCACGAAACCACTCATCTGCTGCGACCACTGGATCAGCCTGAGGTGCGCCGTGACGTCGTAGAAGCGCCGGCTCGGGTTGATGGTCGCCCCGGCACCGAGGAGCAGTCCGCTCGCCTGGACGAGCTCGGAGGGCTGGCTCGCGTAGCACTCCGCCCCTTGGCACGGATTCGCCGGGGTGAACCACTTGGCCTTGAACCTCTTCCAGGCCTCGGACTTCAGGGGCACGGGCGGGCCAGGCGGGGAGCGGAGTTGCGCAAGGCGCAGGTCGTGCACCACGACGAGGAGCTCGACGAGCGCCTGCCTCGCAAGTTCGCCCTCCTCGGAGAGGCAGGCGAACGGAACCGTGTAGGGAAGGTTCGTGAGCTCCTTGCAGGGCCGACCGTTGACCTCCGCGAAGATCCGGATGTAGGCAGAATCGCGGTCGTCGCTGGCGTCGTGTTGTAGGGGTGACTCCGCGAAGTAGTCGCTGAGACGGCTGTACGCGAGCGTCCCGATGGGCCCCCAGACGCGCAGGAAGTCGATGTGGTGCGTTCCCGGCCTCCGCTCGGTGTGGGCATAGGAGAAGGAGTCGGTGACGGCGTGCATGAGCTCGTACAGACCGTACCCGCTATCGCGCGTGGCGAGTCCTCCCACGATCACCAGCTGCCGCACGACGTCGTCGAGCAGGTTGATGCAGCGGGCGACCGCGGTGGTCGCGAGCGCACGCGGCACGTGCCGTCCCTTCAATGGCGCGGAGGCCTCGTCGGACAGCATGCCCATGAAATGAACGCACTGCCCGGGGTCGGTGAATTGCCGGCCGTAGTTGTTGTCGGGACGATCCGTCAGCGGCTCGGGCCACTCCAGGAGCGGATTCTCCGAGACCGCCGAGCGACACTCCTCCGGTGGGTTGGACCCGAGCCCGAAGCAGATCGGGGGATCGAGCGCTCCATCGTTGATGAGATCGCGGAGCACCTCGGGGCGGGGCGGCTGGCCGTCGTGCCCCTCCAAGAGGCTCCGGTAGGCCAAGGCCTCGATGACGACGTGGCCCTGCGCGTCGAAGGCAAGGCTCGCGCCCGGAACGGCGAGGAACGCCGCCCCGAGCGCGAACAGAAGCCTTCGGTCCCACGCCGGCATTCGATCCTGCCTGGCGCGGGAACTAGCCCTTCCTGCGCACGAAGAGCAAGACCCCCCCGACCACGATGGCCCCCACGCCAGCCCAGACCGGAACGTTGACCCTCTCCTTGTCCTTGACCGACAGTTCGATCGGGCCCACCTTGGTCGAGTGGGTCTCCTTGGTGTAGCTGAAACCGCCATACGCCAGCCCCAGAATGCCGGCCACGATCAACACGATGGCTGCGATCCTGACTGAGTTCATCTGGTCTCCTCCCGCGCTTCGCCGCCGGATTCCGGGGGGCGTCGCGGCCTACTTCGCATTCTCCATGGCCTCGCCGCGGACCTTCTCACTCTGGCCCTCCGTCTTCATCTCCGCGGCACGCTTCTCCTTGCGCATGCCGTGCCTGGCCATGGCCGCGCCCGCCTTCTCGTCGCGCTCGCCGGCACTCACCAGGGCCTGGCCCCTCTTCTCGGCCATCGCAGCCTTCGCGTGCTCGGCCTTCTCGAGAGCCTCGCCCTTTGCCTGCGCGCCCTTCTCTCGCGCCGCAGCCCTCGTCTGCATCGCCTTTCCGGCGGCCTGGTCGGCCTTTCCCTGGGCCTCGAGGGCGTTGCCCTTCTCCCGGGTGGCCTTCCCCGTCTCTCCGAGGGCCTTGCCCTCCTTCATCGTCTGCTCGCTCTGGTTCTCGAGCTTCTCGCCGGCCTTTTCCACGGCTTCATCTCCTCCGGCGAGTGCCACCGCGGGCGCAGCGGCCAGCGACAGCGAGAGGAGCGAGGTGCCGAACATCTTCCTGAAGTCCATTTGCATCTCCTGTGAATCCGCCAACCGGATTGGCTGGAAGGTTGAAAGAACGACAGCGAACCCGCCGGTGGCGGAATTGCCCCGCACGCGTCAGCGAAGCACTTCAACGCACCTTCCGGGCCACCGGCATGGACGCAGTGGTGGCAGCAGCTTACGTCTTCTCCACTGCCGCCCCCGCTGGGCCAGCTCAATCAAGTTGAAGTACCTTTCCTTCAATTCGAAGGAGGGCGGGGCATGCGGCGGGCTTGCCGCCCGGGAGCGCTTCGAGGCCGGGCTTCGATGCTGTCACGTCGAGTGCGTCAGGGGGCGAGCGTCATGGCCGCGGGCGGGCCGCATCCCGGGCCCCTTAACGCCGCGGGGGTCCAGGGGTACATTCCCCCCGGACTCTGCGCGCCGCGATGTCGTCGCCGAAGATCACCCACGCGAACCTCTACGCCGCGGCCGCGGCGCTCCTCGCGCTCATCACCTGGATCGACTACCTCACCGGCTACGAGCTCGGGCTCTTCGTCCTCTACTTCATCCCGGTCGGCCTCGCGGCGTGGTGGGGGAGCCGCGGCGCGGGCCTGACCTTCGCGTGCGCGGCCGCGGTGTGCTGGTACGCCTCGGACCGCCTCGCCGGGCACCCCTACTCCCAGGCGCTCTTCATCTACTGGGAGACGTTCATGCGGCTCGTCTCCTACCTCACCACCGCGTTCACCCTCTCCAAGATCCGGGAGGGGATGCGCCGCCAGGAGGACCTGCTGCGGATGGTCTCGCACGACCTGCGTGCGCCGCTCGGAGCCATCTCGGGCCAGGCGCAGATCCTCCGTGCCCGGGCGGGGGGAGATCCCTGGGTCGCCGCCCGGGCGGACGCCATCGTCCGCGCGGCGAACCGGATGGACTCGATGATCGGGGACCTCGTCGACGGCGCCCGGCAGGAGGCGGGCCACCTCCGGCTCGACCTCCAGCCCATCCAGCTGCAGGGCTACGTGACCGAGCTGATGGGCCGGATGCGAGGGTTTCTGGAGGTCGATCGCGTCGACCTGGCGCTCGCGGCGCGGCCGGCGCTCGTGGTGAAGGCCGATCCGGGGCGGCTCGAACGCGTGATGGTCAACCTGATCTCGAACGCGCTCAAGTACTCGCCGGCCGAGGCGCGGGTCACGGTGGATGCGGAGGTGCGGGATGGGCGGGTGATCATCTCCGTCGCCGACCTGGGCCCGGGCATCGCGCCCGAGGACATGGCGCACCTCTTCGAGCGCTACTACCGCGGCCGCGCGGCCCAGGCGCAGGCCGGCCTCGGCCTGGGGCTCCACAGCGCGCGCCTGCTGGTGGAGGCCCATGGCGGCCGGATCCACGTGGAGAACCTGTCCGGAGGCGGCGCGGCGTTCCGGGTCGAGCTGCCGGCCGCCCCTCCGGAGGCCCCCGACGCTCGCCCGCGGTGAGCGTCGGGCGGCTTCACGGCGGGTCCCGGAGCACCCCACGGCAAGATCCGCCCGGCGCGGACCGATCAGGCGAACAGGTCGTCCAGCCTGCGCTCGACGTCCTCCTCGACCTTGCGCCGCATCGTCCCGGGGACGAGCATCGGGAACTTGAGGTCCACGACCACCTCGCCGTCCCGCACCTGGTAGGTGCCGGAGATGCCCATCTTCTTCACCTGCCCGGTCTTGCGCGCGCCGTCGTTCTCGTAGGATAGCGACAGCTTCTGCGCGAGGTGCCGCATCATCTCGTCCACCTTGGCGTAGATCTCGCCGGCGGTCTTCCCGGGGAACTTCCTGGCGATCTGGGGCATGGTCACTCCTTCGCGGTGGGGGTGGCGTATGGCGTGGGATCGGGGATTCCCGCCTCGAGGAACCCCTTCCTGCGGAGCTGGCAGGCGTCGCACCGGCCGCAGGCGCGCCCGCGAACCGGGTCGTAGCACGATTGCGTGAGCCGGAAGGGAACGCCGAGCCGCGTCCCGAGCCGGACGATGCGGGCCTTGGTGAGGCGCAGGAGCGGCGCGCGGACGCGCACCGGGCGCCCCTCCACCCCGGCCCGGGTGGCCACCCGGGAGAGCCGCTCGAAGGCCCGCAGGAACTCCGGGCGGCAGTCGGGATAGCCCGAGTAGTCGAGCGCGTTCACGCCCACGAAGACGTCGCGGGCGCCGATCGACTCGGCGTGGGCCAGGGCCAGGGCGAGCAGCACGGTGTTGCGCGCCGGGACGTAGGTGACGGGGATGCTCCGGCCCATGTCGCGCGCCGACCGGTCCTTGGGAACGGCGATGGCGGGATCGGTGAGCGCCGAGCCACCGAAGGTCGACAGGTCCACCTTCACCACGCGGTGGTCGCGGGCGCCGAGGGCGCGCGCCACGCGCCGCGCCCTGGCGATCTCGCCGCGGTGGCGCTGGCCGTAGTCCACCGACAGGCAATGGGTCTCGAACCCCCGGGCGCGAGCCACGGCCAGGCAGGTCGACGAGTCGAGCCCGCCGGAGAGCAGCACCACCGCCCGCTTCGACGCAAGCCTGGCCATTGACGGAGATCTTAAGCCCGGCGCCTAGGGCCCGCCGTCCGGCGTGTACTGGATCTGGCAGGGCAGGCCGCAGCCGCAGACCCCTCCGTCCGGGGTCACCGCGCCGCCGTCGGAAGGCGCGAGCGTGTCGCGCCACCGGGCCGTGAAGTCGGCGAAGCCTCCGTCGGTGTCGCGGACGACGTCGCCCTCGATCTCGGTGACGACGGAAACGAGGCAGGTGCAGCCGGAGACCGGGGCGTCGGGATCGACGTTGCTCACCAGCACGTGGTCGCCGGTGTGGGTGCCGAGGAACGGGACTGCGTGGGAACGGTCGAGGCAGATGGCGGCGCCGCCGTCCGGCTGCCAGGAGAGGGTCGCAGAAGCCTGGATCGATGGATTCACGCCGACGTTCGGCGGGCAGGTCGAGCCGGCGTCGCTGTACTTCAGCGCGAGGACGAAGCCGCCCACCTTGGTCCCCGGGCACGTCGGCGGGCTCGGGACCGAGTACACCTCGCAGCCGGCGAGCGCGAGGCCGGCGAGCAGGATCGAGCGGCGCACCGGGGCTAGCCTACCAGAAGGACGCGGAGCTCCACGTACAGATCCGACAGCGCGAAGAGGGCCACGTCCCGGAGGTCGGGGTGCTGGAGCGCCTGGACGGGATCGGCCGCGGCCTCCGGGTCCAGGGCGGCGAGCGCCGTGAGGGCGCCGAGCGCGTCGCCGGTGTAGAGGAGGGCGACGCGGCTCGCCGTGCGCTGCACGGCGGCGCCGAAGGCGCGCGGGTCGAAGCCGTTCAGCTCGTCGGTGCTGGCGGCGGCGAGCGCGCCGACCCAGGCGCGGACCGGGTCCGGCACGCTCCGGGACAGGGCCTCGAGGAAGGCGCCGGACCGCTGCGCCGGGAGGCCCAGCGCGGGCGGCTCTCCCCCGGCGAAGCGGCACGCCAGCTCGCACAGGATCAAGACGTCGCGGGGCGAGAACTTGCCGGCCAAGGCCCATCCCGCGCCGCAGAGGTGCAGCGCCCGGGCGACGAGGAAGGACAGCGCGCCCGGCGGGAGCGCCAGCGCGCCGGCGCCGACGACCAGGGACGGCGGCTGCGTGTTCTCGAGCAGCACCTGGCAGCCCCCCTGCGGCGCGAGGAAGAGCGCCACCGGCCGTGCCTCGAGGGCGCGCGACGCCGACTCGACCCGCCCCTGGAGGGCGGGCGCGTTGGCCGCCCCGACCCGATCGGCCGCCCCGACGCCCCGGCGGGCCAGGTCCGCCGGGAAGAGCGGCTCGAGGTAGGGGGCGAGCAGGGCCACCAGCCGGCCCACCGGACCCTCGGCGCCCGGCACGGCCACCCGGGAGCGGACCTCATGGGGCACGCGGGGCGGGAGGGGCGGCGACTCGGGGGCGGGGAAGCCGGGCGAGACGAAGCGCGCGATCGACTCGGCTGCCCGGGCCCGCTCGACGCGCGCGGTGGCCTGGCGGGGGTCGGTCTCGCTCGACGCCAGCTGCCGGCAGACCGCCGCCACCGAGGCGAGCGCGTCGGCGTCGCCGAGGTCGAGGCGTGCCCGCACGAGCTGGTCCTCCAGGGAGCGGAGCGCGCCCTCCCGGCGGCGGCCGAGGAGGTCGGCGAGCTCGGCGCGCGCCTGGCCATCCTCGGGCGCCAGGGAGACCGCCTTCTCCAGCAGCACGGCGGCCCGGTCCGCGTCGGCCATGCGGTCGCGCAGGAGCTCGGCGCAGCGCCGGTAGGCGCTGGCGGCGCCGGCCGGGTCGGCGGCGGCGACGGCGTCGGCGCAAAGCTCCTCGAGCACGACGGCCTCCTCCAGGTAGCCAAGCCGCTCGGCGACGCGGGAGAGATCGCGGGCCAGCGCGAGGTCGGAGGGGTCGACCTCCCGGGCCTGCTTGAGGCGCGCATAGGCCCTCTCCGGCTCGCCCTCCTCGGCCCTCGCGCGGCCGGAGGCCTTGAGCAGCCGCGCCAGGTCCGCGAGGGCGGCGTCTCCGTCGGGCCCGAGCGACCGCGCCGCCTCCAGCGCCTCGATGGCTTCCTCGGCGCGGCCGAGCGCCTCGAGCGCGCGCGCGCGGCCGAGGTGCCGGCGCGCGGCCTCCGGGCCGGCGGCGAGCGGAGCGGCGGCGAGCGCGGCCTCCCAGGCCGAGCGGGCCTCGTCGAGGGCGCCGTCCGCCTCGGCGGCCGCGGCCCAGGCATCCTGGAGGCCGGCATCGGAGGGCGACGCCCGTGCCGCCGTCCGTGCGAAGGTCAGGTCGCGCTGGGCGGTGCCTCCGCCCCAGGGTTCGGAGAGCGTCGTCCGGTTCGGGGGCGGGACTCCGGTCGGGGCCCCGGTCGCGATCGCGGCCGGGATCACGGCCGCGGCGAGCGCGGCCTCCGGCGTGGGCGTGGTCTCGGGTGAGGGCGCAGGCGGGGGAAGGAACTCGAGGGAGTCCGGGAGCGCCTCCGGCTCGGCGAGGAACTCGAGCGACTGGGGCATCTGCGGAGCCTGGGGCTCGGGCAGATCGATGGGCGGCAGCGATCCGGCAGCAGGCTCGACGGCCGGCGGCGCCTCGGCCGCGCCTCCGCCCTCCGGCGCGGGCGCGGGCTCGGCCGGGGGTTCCGGGAGCGGCGCGGCCATCGCCGCCTCGACGAAGGCCGCAGCCAGGTCGGGCGTCTCGGGCGCCGTGGAGGCGAGCTCCGAGAAGGTCACCGAGGCGGCCGGCTCGGCCTCCGCGGAGGCGAGATCGGAGAACGAGACCGAAGCCTCCGGCTCGGTTCCGGGCCCGGCGCGCGCCGCCTCCGCCGGGGCCACGGGGCCGACGGGGGGCGCCATCGAGGTGGGCGGGGCCGCGCGCAGGCGCAGCAGCGCCTCCGCGGCGGTGGCGCTGGCCGGATCGGCCACGAGCGCCTCCGCGAGGACTTCCTCCGCCTCGTCGCGGCGGCCGGGATCGGCGGCCAGCAAGGCGCCCAGCTCGGCGAGGGCCGTGGACCGCGCCCCGGCGTCGGGCGCGGTGCGGAGGCGCAGCCGATGGCCCGCCTCGAGCCTGACCGGGTCGCCCTCGGCGAGGGTGAGGAACCAGGAGAAGGTGAGCTCGCGCGTCGGATCGGCCTCGACCGCGGCGAGGATTGCGTCGGCCGCGGCGCCGCGGTCGCCGGCGCGCTCCAGGTAGCCCCCGAGCCGCTCGTAGAGCCCGGCGCGCTCCTCGCCCCGGGCGGACTCGGCCTGCGCCCGCAGGACGTCGGCCACCGGATCGCGGGTGCGCTCCATCTCCTCCGGGGCCGAGGTGAGCGCCGCCGCGATGTCGCTGCGCGCGTCCGCCGCGAGCGCCTCGATCTCCGGGCTCACGCGGGCGCCGGAACGCACGAGCCGCGCCGCGATCGCCGAGGCCTCGGGGCGCCGCCCGAGCCCGGGCAGCACCCTCGCGAGGAGCTGCTCGGCCTCGCGGCCGACGCGGGAGGCTGCGGGCGCGTCCGGCGCGGCGTCGGCTCGCACGACCGCGCGCTCGAGCGCCTGCGCCGCGCCGACCGGGTCCGAGAGCCTGTCGAACAGGAGCCTGCCGCGCCGCAGCCAGAACGCCGCCGCCTCGGCGGGGTCGGCGGTCCCCTCGGCCGCGGCCCCGAGGACCTTGGCGGCCTCGGCCCAGTCCTCGCTCCGCGCCGCCAGGGCCGCGAGCGCCTCCACGGCCGGCGCGAAGCCGGGGTCGATGTCGAGCGCGGCGCGCCAGGCTCCCTCGGCCGCCTCGAGCCGGCCCATCTCGGTGAAGACCTCGGCCCGCTCGCAGCGCAGGTCGCGGCGCCGGGCGGCGTTGCCCGAGGCGGAGAGCGCGGCGTCGTGGCGTGCCGCGAGCGCCAGCCACTCCTCGCGGCGGCCGCCCTCGCGCGCCCGCGGCGCCAGGTGGTCGAAGGCCTCCTCGTCGGCGGGGTCGACCTGGAACGCCTCCTGCCAGGCGACCTCGGCCTCGTCGGTGCGCCCCTCGGCCTCGAGGGCACGCGCGCGCAGGCGCACGAGGTCGAGGCGCTCCTCGGCGGGGACGAGCGCCGAGTCGATGGCGTCGAGGTGGCCGTTGGCGGCGGCCGCGTCGTTCCGGGCCAGGGCGAGCAGCGCGAGGGCCCGGCGCGCCGCGGGCGAGCCGGGCCGGGCGTGCAGCGCGGCCGAATAGGCGAGGCCGGCGTCGTTCGGGCGCTCGGCCTCCTGGAAGATCCGGGCCGCCTCCAGCGAAGCCCGCTCCGCCTCGTCGCCCGAGGCGCGGATGGCGACCGCGAGGTGGGCCCGGGCGGCGGCGAGCGGCTCGCCTCGGCGCGACTCGAACGCCGCCAGGGCCTTCCAGGCCGGGACCTCGTCCGGGTCGGACTCGCAGGCGCGCTCCAGTACGGCGCGGACCTCCTCCGGCGGGGCCCCCGCCTCGTCCAGCAGCGAGGCGGCCTGGAGGTACTCGAGGGCGCGGGCGCCGGGGCTGCCGGCCTCCCCGGCGCGCCGCTCGTGGCTGGCGGCCAGCGCCCGGGCGTCGCCCGCGCGCTGGAGATGGGCCGCGACCTCGCGCGAGGCCTCCTCGTAGCCCGTCGCGGCCGGGCCCAGCTCGACGAGCGACGCGTAGGCCTGCGTCGCGGCGTAGGGATCGCCGAGGGAGGTGCGGGCCCGCGCCAGCTCGAGGAGCAGCTCCGCGCTCGTGCCCTGCGCCCCGAGCGCCTCCTCGAGCGCGGCGGCGTAATCCCGCGCGTCGCCCGACCCCCTGAGGTCGGCGAGGCGAGCGGCGCGCAGCGACGCGTCGCCGGGCGCGGCCGCGAGGGCCTCGGTGCGGGCGGCGCGGGCCGCCTCCCGGTCGCCGCGGGCCTGGGCCGCGTCGGCGAGGCGGGAGAGGAGATCGGCGCGGCGGGCGCCCCGGGCGTTGCGGGCGGCGACGGCGATCACCGCCTCGGCGCGCGTGTTCTCGCCGCAGCGGAGGAGCGCCTCGACGGCCCGCTCGATGAGCGCGTCGAGCGCGGCGTCGGGCTCGGCCCCGGCTCCGATCCGCGTCGCCACGAGCCCCTCGAGGATGGCGGCGGCGTCCGTTCCCTGGTCGCCGAACTGGGCGGCGAGCGCCGCGCCGGCCTCGAGGGCCTCGCGCCGCTCGGCGGGCAGGCCCAGCGCGGCGGCCCGGTCGGCGCGCTGGCGCGCGGCGAAGAGGGCCCGGGCGGCGTTGCCGCGGGCGGCGTGGCCGTTGGCCAGCGCGGCCCAGGCGAGGCCGGAGCGCTCGTCGTCCGGATCCAGCGCCAGCGCCTGCTCGAGGTGCGCGATCCCCTCGTCCGGACGTCCGCGCGTCCAGGCGGCGAGGCCGATCCGGTAGCGCGCCCGGGCCTCGGCCGCTCCGGGGACGCTTCCCGGCGCGGCGTCGGCGAGGGCGACGAGGCGCGCGTCGCTCGCGGCGGCGGCCTCTTCCCCCTCGTGCTCGGCGCGGATGTCCGCGATCATCGCCAGGGCGCCCGCGTCGTCCGGCGCGACGGCGAGGCAGGCCTCGAAAGCGGCCAGCGCGTCCTGGACGCGTCCGAAGGCGAGGAGCGCGTCGCCGCGGGCGCGGTGGCATCCTCCCGCCTCCGCGGGCACCACGCGGGCGCGGGCCGAGAGCACGGCGTCGAGCCGCTCGATGTCGGCGGCGGCGTCGCGGATGGCCGTGAGGAACGCTCCGTCGTCGGCGGGCCAGGCGTCGAAGGCGTCGCGCAGGAGAGCGCGGGCCCGGACGTCCTCGCCCGCCGCGAACAGCGCCTTCGCTGCCTCGCGCAGGCGCGCCGCGCGGGCGGACCCACTCGCTCCCTCGGCCCGCTGCAGGAACAGCTCGGCCCGCTCCCGGTGGCGGCCCGAGAGCGCGGCCGCGAGCTCGCCGGCGCTCGCCTCGTCGTCCGGGTCGGCGCGCACCACGGCGGCGAGGTGCGGGACCGCCTCCTCGCGCCGGCCGAGGCCGGCGAGCAGCCGGGCCGCGGAGCGGGTGAGGGGGAGGTCGCCCGGCGCCTCGGCCAGGGCCGCCAGCGCGGCCTCGGCGGCGAGGGAGCGGTCCTTCTCGTCGGGAAGGGGCTCGAGGAGCGCGACGGCCTCGCGCCGCAGCGCGGTGCGGGAGGGTGCGTCCCCGGCGCGCCCCGCCCGATCGAGGAGCAGGCGAGCCAGGTCGGCGCCGCGGCCGGAAGCGCGAAGGAGCCGCTCCAGCTCCTCGTCCGCTCCGGGGAGATCGGGCGCTGCGGCGAGCGCCGACTGGAGCGCGGCGGCGGCGCGGTCCGGGGCGCCGAGCGGGCCCGCGAGGACCTGCGCGAGCGTGACGAGGATCTCGGAGCGGGCGCGCCCCTCGGCCCGCTCCGCGCGCGCCGCCAGCGCCTCGGCGAGGAGGGGAGCCCCCGCCTCGCCCCGGGAGAGCGCGATCCTCTCCAGGGCCGCCCAGGCCTCGTCGTCGCCGCGGTCGCGGGCGACCGCCCGGCGCAGGCCCTGCTCGGCGCCGGCGAGGTCGCCGCGCTGGGCGAGGACGAGCCCGGCGGTGCGCGCATAGGTGGCGGATCCGCTGGCGTCTCCCTGGACGGCGGCCGCCTCCTCGAGGGCTCGCAGGTCGGCGGCCGCGTCGGCGAGGCGGCCGTGCCGCTTCTCGATCTCGACCGCCTCCTCGAGGAGCGCCCGCGCGGCGACCCGGTCGCCGGCGCTCTGCCAGGCGGCGGCCGCGTCGTGCAGCGCGTCGAGCAGCTCGGACGGCTCCACCGGCGCGGCGGGGTCGTAGTCGGCCCGGGCTGCCTCGAGCCGCACCGACTCGAGGCCCGCGAGGAGCGCGGGGTAGTCGCCGGCGGCCGTCCGGGCGCGGCGCCACAGGGCGTCGGCCAGCGCCGGGTCGGCCAGCTCGCGATGGGCGGCCTCGGCGGCGAGCGCGAGGGCGTGGGAGCGGCGCCGCGCCGAGCGGGTGGCCCCGGCGAGGTCGGCGAGGTTGCGCACGGCGCGGGCCCGGTCCGGGTCGAGGCGGAAGCGCCACTCCGCCGCCTCCAGGTCCTGGGGCCGCAGGTCCGCGAGCCGGTCGAGCGCTCCGAGCGCCAGCTCCATCTCGCCCGCGTCCTCGGCCAGCTCGGCGAGCTGCCGGCAGAGCACCGCCGCCTCGCCCTCGTCGATCCCCGGGAACCCGGCCTCGAAGAGGCCGCGATGCAGCACGAGCGCCTCGGCACCGCCGCCCAGCCGGTAGAGGACGCGGGAGAGCAGCGGGCCGGCGAAGGCCGGCTCCTCGCGCGTCCGGGCCCAGGCCTTGCGAGCGCAGCGCAGCGCCGCGGATGGGTCCTCCTGGGCGAGGGCCAGGTAGGCCGCGTCGCGGAAGGCCACGGCGCTGGCTCGCGCGTCGGGCGCGCGCAGGGCGAAGGCCTCGAGGGACTCGCCCCACGGCAGGTCGCGAACGGGCGGTGGCGCCTCGCGGCGGAAGCGGGCGTGCTCGGCGGCGAGGGGCGCGTCGGGCGGCAGGAGGCGCAGGGCCTCCGCGAAGGCGCGGTCCGCGTCCTCCGGCCGGCCGACCGGGCCGGCGAGGAGGCGGGCCTGCGCGAGGAGCCGCTCGCCCGCGCGCGCGGGGTCGAGTGCCGCCAGGTCGGCGAGCCGGTCGGCGGCCGCGGCCAGGTCGCCCTGGGACTCCGCGGCGACGCGGCAGGCCTCGACGGCCGCCGGATCCCTCGGCGCGAGCGTCCGCGCCTCCTCGGCGGCGCGGCGCGCCTCGCCGAGATCGCCCGAGGCGAGCTGCAGCGAGGCGAGGCGCAAGAGGAGCCCGGGGCGCTCGCCGGTGCGGACCAGCGGAACGAGCGCCGAGAGGGCGGCGCGCTCCGAGCCGGCGTCGCCGCGCTCGCGGGCTCGCTCGGCGAGCGTCGCCCAGGCGGTGCGGGCCTCGTCGCGGTCGAGGCCGAGCTGGAGCGCCGACCACAGCGCCTCCTGGCCGGCCTCGAGCAGGCCGGCCGCCACTGCTGCCTGCCCGGCCGCCGCGAGCCGGCCGGCGGCGCCTTCCTCGCCCGCGTCGCGCGCGACGAAGGCCCGCTCGAGCAGGGCGCGGGCGCTCCCCGCCGGGTCGCCCTCCTGCGCTGCGAGGTCGGCCACGAGGTCGAGAGCCTCGGCGAGACGCGGCGCGCGGCGGACCGACTCGCGGGCGGCCGCCAGGGCCTCGGCCCGTCCGCCGGTCGCGCCGCCGGAGGCGAGCAGCCGCGCCCGCTCGGCGAGGGCGGCGGCGGCCTCGGCATCGGCGACGCCCGGCAAGGCCGCGAGCTGGGCGAGCAGCCGGGCGCGCTCGTCCCCTTCCGGACGGCCGGGCGACCCGGGCGCCAGCAGGAGCCGGATCGCCTCCTCGCAACCCGCGTCGGCCTCGACGGCCCGGCGGGAGAGCCGGACCGCCTCTGCGCCACCGCGCAGGCGCGCGAGGCGGACCAGGGCCTCGGCGGCGCCCGGGCCATCGCCGGCGGAGAGGCGCGCCTCGGCGAGCCTGGAGAGGGCCTCGTCGGCCGAGGCCGGATCGGCGGCGGCGCGTTCCAGCGCGGCGCGGAGCCGCTCCGGAGCCCCGCCGGCCCGCTCCCAGAGGCGCGCCGCCTCGAGGAAGCGGCCGGCCCGCTCGAGGAGCGTTGCCCGGGAGGCGTGGTCGTCGCTGCCCTCGAGGATCTCGGCCAGGAGGTCGACGGCGCTCGCCTCGCCGAGCGAGAGGGCCCGCTCGGCGTGCTCCCGCGCCGCCCGCGCGTCCCCGGCCGCGCGCGCGACCCGCGCGGCCCGGAGCTCGAGGAGGGGCGCGTCGGGCGCGCCCGCCACGAGCATGGCCCGGAGGCTGGAGAGGGCGAGGAGCCGGTCGCCCGCGGCCTCGGCGACGTCGGCCTGGGCGCGCAGGACCGCGGGATCGCCCGGGGCGAGCGTGCGGGCCTCGGCGAGCGCGCCGAGGGCCAGGGCGGGGGACTCCACCGCGAGGAGGGTGGCCCGCTCGACCAGGGCCGCCGCGGCGCCGGGCGCGTCGCCGGCGGCACGCGAGGCGGTGGCGAGCTCCGCGAGATGGTCGGCCAGCGCCGGAGCGTCCCGGGCGAGCCGGGCCACACGCACCGCCTCGGCGAGCCGCACCAGCGACGGCTCGGCGCGGCGCGCTGCGGCGGCGGCCCGCGCCGCGGCGGAGAGGTCGCCGGCCTTCTCGCAGGCGCGCGCCAGCCGGTCGTAGAGCGACGCCTCCTCGGCCGGCGCCGTCGCCAGGAGGACGAGCCGCGACAGGACCTCGCGCTCGGCATGGGCGTCGCCGCGGAGCGAGGCGATGCGGGCCATGCCCTCGAGCGCCACGCGGCACTGCGGGTCGTTGGCGAGCGCGGCGGCGAAGCGGTTGCGGGCGGCATCGGGGAGGCCGAGCGGCCCGACGCAGAGGTCGCCGGCCTCGGCGAGGAGCGCGGCCCGGGCCGCCGTGGAGGCGGCGCGCGGCGCCAGCTCGTCGAGCGTGCCGAGCAGCTCGGCGGGGCGGCGCAGGGTCCGGTAGAGGGCGGCGAGGCGCTCCAGCGAGGCGACGTCGCCGGGCTCCGCGGCGAGCGCCGCCTCGAGATGGGACGCGGCGCGGGTCGGGTCCCCGAGCCGCGTCTCGGCGATGGCGGCGAGCGCCCGGTGGGCGCGAGCCGCGACCTCGGCGGCACCGGGCGCGCCCAGATCGAGCGAGGCCATGAGGCCGGCGTAGTGGTCCGCGGCCTCGGCCCAGTGTCCGAGGGCGTCGGCGGCGCGGGCCGCCCGCTCCCGGGGCTCGGGCGAGCCGGGGGCGAGATCGCTCGCCTCCCGGTAGCGCAGGAGGGCGTTCTCCGGATGGCCGAGCCGCTCCTCCCACAGGGCGCCCACGGCCAGCGCGGACCGGGCCGCCCCCGCCGTGTCGCCGCGGGCGAGGCACAGCTCGCGGATCCGGTCGTGGGCCCGCACCGCGCGCAGGTACTCGCCGGCCTCCTCGCAGGCGCGGGCGAGCGCCGCGAGCGCGGCCGCGTCGTCCGGCGCGAGGCGCAGCGCCTGGTCGAGGTGCAGCCGCGCCGACGGCGGGTCGGTCTTCAGCAGCATCTCGGCGAGGCGCGCGTGGGCGCTCGCCTTCTCCGCCTCGTCGGGCGCATAGGCTGCGAGGCGGCGAGAGGCGCGGAGAAGGGCCTCGCGGTCGCCGGTGCGCTCGGAGAGGGCGAGCAGCGCCCGGAGCGCCGGGAGGTGGTCGCGACGGACGGAGAGGGCCACCTCCACGGCGCGCGAGAAGGCGGCCGGATCGGCGTCCGGCCCCACTGCGAAGCAGGCGTCGGCGGCCGCGAGGGCCCCCAGCTCCTCTCCCTTCCCGGACGAGAGCTGCGCCAGGTCGGCGAAGGCGGCGGCGGCGCGCGCCCTCTCCCCGCGCTGGGAGCGCAGCACGCCCTCGGCGAGCAGCGCCGGGGCGAAGTCGGGCCGGCGCGAACGCCAGTGTGCGGCGAGGTCGAGCGCCTCGTCGTGGAAGCGCTCGTCGATGACGAAGAGCGAGAGCAGCCGGGCGGCGGCGAAGGGGTGGGCGGTGGCGGCGGAGCCGGCGGCGAGGTAGGCCTCGCGCGCCGCGTCCCACTCGCCGCGGGCCACCAGCGCCTCGGCGTCGCGGAAGGCTCGGGCGCCCTCGAGTGCCGCCATGCGATCCGGCTCGGCCGGCGCCTGGGCCGGACCGGCGTGGGCGCGGTCCCAGACGATCCGCAGCTCGCCGGGGGAGAAGCGCGCCTCGGCGAGCCGGGCGGAGCCGGCCCGGGGGAGCTTCCAGCCGCGGGCGGGGAGGAGCCGGCGGAGGATCGCCCCGAGCGGCTCGAGGAGCAGCGAGGCCCCCTCCGGGCGCGCCAGGCCCCCGGCGGCGCGCGCCAGCATCGCCGGCAGCGCCGCCGACGGGATCCCGGCGGTCCCGTACAGCCGCGCGTCGTAGATCACGACCGCGAGCCCCTGGTCTCCCTCGGGCTCGAGCCCCAGCTTGAACGTGAACGGGGCACCGCCCTCGAGCCGGCCCGCGCCTTCGGCGAAGCCGGCGCGAAGGGCGATGGTGAGGCCCGAGAGGCCAGCGCGCGAGAGGTCGAGGTGCCCAACGAGCGACGCCAGGAAATCGGCCCCGACGGCCAGATCCACGCGGGCGAGGTCGCAGAGGCGCTTGCGGAACTGCGCGGCGCCCAGCCCCACGTCGAAGGGGAAGCGGACCTCGGGCACCTCCATGGCGAGATCCACCGCGCGGACCCCCGGCGCGACCGGGTGGTCCGAAAGGCACACGAACGCCTTGCCGGACTCGAGCCGGAGCTCGAGCCCGGCGCCGCGCTGCGGCCCGGCCGCGGAAGGAGCCGCGGAGGGTTTCTTTCCCTCGGCCATGAGATGGAAATTCTACCGCCCGATCGGGGGGATGACGAAATCCGGGTCGGCCAGGGCGGCGGGGCCGATATCGGGCCGATCGCGGGGTTCCGACCCTCGTGCCTTGCGGCCGGGCCGGGCTCCGGTCGCTCGTGCTCGCGGCCTCCGTCGAGCCGCGCGGCCGGACCGGGCTCCGGTCGCTGGTGCTCGCGCTCTCCCTCCGCGCCCACGGGAGAGCGTGCGACCGGGGCGCGCGCGGGAACGGCCCGCCTCGAAAGGCAGTGACGCGTAGCGCGACCGTCGGCCTCCACGGTGGAGTCCCGGCTCCGCTCTCGCCTGCGCGCGCTCTCTCGTGGCGTCCCCGGTCGCGCTGC
>Ga0153915_10002037_pt1 | contig 18547 bp, 16 predicted proteins | sample Opewatmetagenome_2_FD_107003 | JGI IMG/M metagenome (GOLD analysis project Ga0153915, IMG submission 107003) | Freshwater wetland microbial communities from Ohio, USA - Open water 3 Core 3 Depth 3 metaG | ecosystem: Environmental > Aquatic > Freshwater > Wetlands | place: USA: Ohio, Lake Erie...
CATCGAGCATCTGGAGCGGACGGCCGTCGACCCCCTCGTGATCTGTCCCGGCCCCGGGCCGCTCACCGACCACCTCACCCGGCTCGGCTGCCCCGTCGTACACATCCCGCTGCACCGCATCAAGCCGCGCACGCTCGGCGCCGTGTGGCGCTCCAGCCGCGCCATCCGGGCGCTGCTGCGGGAGCGCCGGATCGACATCATCGCTCCCGACGCGGCCCGCGACGCCCTGACCTGCGGCCTCGCCAAGCTCGGCACCGGCACGAAGATGGTGTGGTTCGTCCGGCTGACGTCGCACGATCCGCTCGACCCGATCCTCGCGCATCTGGCCGATGCGATGATCGGTGACTCCGACGACACGCTCCGACGCTTCGCCGGCTCGCGGCGCGCCGCTGCCCGCCACCGCACCATCGTCGGCGGCGCCGATCTGCGGCGGTTCCACCCGCCGGATGACCGGGCGGCTGTGCGCCGCGCCCTCGATCTCCCGCTCGACCGGCCCGTCCTCGCGTTCGTGGGCCAGGTGAAAGCCGCAAAGGGCGTACTGGACATCATCGACGCCCTCGGGCGACTCACGGCCGACCGGGCCAGCGCCGCCCCGTACCTCGTGGTGGTCGGGACACCGGATCCGCCCGCGATTCTCGAGGAGATCGCCCGCCAAGCAGCGGCCTGCGGCGTCGCGCCGCAGCTGCGGGTGCTGCCGCAGCAGTCCGACGTGGAGCGCTGGATGCAGGCGGCCGACGTGCTGGTGAGCGGCTCCCACCAGGATACCGAAGGGATGTCGCGCGTCTTGTACGAGGCGATGGCGTGCGGGGCGGTCCCCGTGGCGACCGACATCCGGGGCAACCGCGACGCGCTGACCCCCGAGACCGGGGTCCTGGTCCCGGAGCGCGACCCCGCCGCCATGGCCCGCGCCCTGCGCGCGCTCCTGGCCGACACCGCCCGGCTCGAAGCGCTGCGGCGGGCCGGGATCATCCGCGCCCGCGAGTCGTTCGACATCCGGCTGCACGCCCGACGAGTAGCAGAGTTCTACCGGGAGGTGCTCGACGGCAAGGTGCCGTAGCTTCACTCCGCTCCGCCGCGCTCGGCGATCAGCTGCAGCGCCGGCTCGCTCACGAAGAGCTTGTGGTGGAATCGCCGGCCCCAGGCGAGCGGCGTGACGTCGCGATACTCGTGCAGCGTGTCCTCCCCGTAGCCGGGGTGCAACTGCTTGCGCGTGGCGACGTCAAGCCGCTTGCGCCGCCATGGCGGCGGCACGACCTTGTGGCGGAGGAGGTCTGAGCCATGAAGCTCGCGCGAGCTGTCGCCGTCGTCGCCCTCACCAGCAGCGCCGCCTGCAGCCCGGCGGCCCGCCTGGGGGCACAGGGCAATCCACCCAGCGCTCCCGGCGACACAGTGCCGCCGGGGTTCGGTTCGCTGCGGCGCGACGACATCGTGCTGCGATTCGCCACCGACCAGCTGCAGCTCCAGATCCTGCCGCTCGACGAACGCGTCATCCGGCTGCTCGCGCCCGACACCTACAACTCGCTCGAGCAGCTGATCCAGAGCCGCCAGCAGGAGATCACCGACGCCGCACGCCGTGCCGGCGTGACGAACCCGACGCTCGTCATGGTGACCTTCTACGGCCAGGCGGCGGGCGCGCGGTTCACCCCGGAAGACATCCAGCTCCAGAGCCGTGGCCGCCAGTACCGGCCTGACGCCATCCTGCCGCTGTCCCCAACGTGGAACACCCTGCAACTGGATCAGCGGCAGCAGGCGGTCGCGATCTACTTGTATGACGAAGGGATCAGCTGGTTCGAGGACCTCAGCGCGAGCTATCAGAACGGGCCGCAGGCGCCCTGGGGCCGCGCGCTGCAGCTGCTGCAGCGCGAGCGCGCCCGGGTGCAGACACGGGCGCAGTCTCCGCCGACTCAGCCGAATCCGTAGTCACGCTCACCCGGCCGTCCAGGTTCGGGCTCCAGCGCACGCGATCATCGGCACACAGCACGCCCACCCCGGCGCGTGCGGCGAGCGCCAACGCGCGGTCACATCCCAACACGTAGAACGCCGTGGACCAGGCACTGGCGACCGCCGCCGTCCCTGCCACGACCGTTACGGCGCGCACCCGGTCGGCGGGCTTCCCAGTGCGCGGATCGAGCACCGGATCGAATTGGTCCGCCAGCGACACCGTACTGACCGCCCAGGACCCGGGCGGCACCGTGATCACGGCCAGGGAGCGGAGCGAATTGGCGGGATCCGTAACGCCCACGTGCCGCGCTCCCGCGGCCATGATCAAGTACTGTCCGCCCAGGCTGAGAATCGCGCTATCAGCCGCGCCGCGCAGGGCGGCGAGGGCGTGATCCAGCGCGAGCCCTTGTACGGCTCGAGCGGGATCCAGACGCAGTCCGGTCTCGAGTGCCACGGTATGCCGCAGGCTGTCGAGCGCCGGGGAGGGATCCCGGGGCTCCGAGTCGGCCTGCCGCACCGTGGCGAACGCCCGATCGACAGCCCGGCCCAGGGCGCTCGAGTCCTGGCCCCACGCGGCCACGGTGAAGACCGCCCCAAGGGCATTCTGGGCGCGCGACATCACCCGGGTGCGGACCCCGGCGCGGCACGCGGCCACGCCGCACAGGGCCGGTACGAGCGCGCGGAAGCACCGTTTCCCAAGGAGTTCTCCGGCCGGCGGCCGTTCGCTTAGCTTAGTTGCCGTGGCATCCATCCCACTCCCCCTGGCCCTGGTCGCCGCCGGCGCGGCCGCCGCGGCCGCGATCTGGGTGTACGGCCGCGCCCGGATGCGCCAACGAAGCCTGGAGCGCGACCGGCAGCGCACCGCCGACGAGCTGAACCGGCGGCTGTCGGAGCTGTTCTGGCTGCAAGAGCTGTCGTACGTGCTCTCGGAGTCCATCAAGCTCGAGCGCATCGTGGAGCAGGTCGTACGATACGCCATGCGCTTCATCGACGCCCGCGGCGCGCTGGTGGCCCTGGCGGGTGAGAACCCGGACGATCCGCTCACCATCGCCGCGGCGGAAGGATCGCTCGCCGAGCTGAAGGGAACCACGGTTCCCGCAGACGATCCCGGCCTGGTGGCACGGTCGGCCCGCAGCGAGCGGCTGGAGCTGATCCGCAACAGCGAGTCGGGCGCTCCGCTGGGGGGTGGCGCCTCGGTCGAATCCGCCGCCGCCGTCCCACTGCGCGCCCACGGCGTCGTGGTCGGCTCCCTCGTGGTCGCCGAGCCCCGCGGGGGCGCGCTCGCGCCCGACGACGTGCGGCTGCTCTCGACGGTTGCCACCCACGCGGCCGTGGCGCTCGCCAACGGCCGGTTCTTCGACCTCGTCCGGCGGGGCAAGGAGCAGTGGGAGACGACCTTCGACGCCTTGTCCGAGGGCCTCGCCGTGGTGGACGAAACGGGACGGGTGCGCCGGGCCAACCGCTCGCTGGCCGTCATGCTGGGCCAGCCGCTGCCCGACGTGATCGGAGCTCACTTATGCCACGCGCTGCTGGGCCGGTCCCACGCCCTGGCACAGATGCTGGACGACGTGCGCCGCGGGGAGCGCCCCGCTTCGCTGATCGAGCGCTCCGAGGTCAACGGCAGGACCTTCCGGATCAACGCGGCCCTGATGCCCGGAGCCACGCCGGACCAGGCGTCGGTGGTCCTGGTCCAGGACGTCACCGAGCAGCAGGCGATGGAGGCCCAGCTGATCCAGAGCGAGAAGCTCGCCACCGTCGGACAGCTCGTGTCCGGCGTCGCGCACGAGCTCAACAACCCCCTCACCTCGATCGCGGGGCTGTCCGAGTTCCTGCTCGAGCAGAAGGAGCTGGGATCGGGCGACCGCGGCCACCTGCGGGTGATCCACGAGCAAGCGGAGCGGGCGGGCCGCATCGTGCGCAACCTGCTCACCTTCGCCCGCAAGGGCACGGCCGAGCGCGCCCGCCTCGACCTGAACGACCTGGTGCTGCGCACCCTGCTGCTGATGAGCTACGATCTCCGTCTGCGGGACGTCGAAACGCAGACCGAGCTCCCGGAGAACCTGCCCGAAGTCGTCGGGGACCGGCACGCCCTGCAGCAGGTCGTGCTCAACCTGCTCACGAACGCCGCCCAGGCGGTGGGCGATCTGCCGAGCGATCGTCCGCGCTTCATCCGCCTGGAAACCTGGGCCGACGGGCTGGTCCACCTGCGCGTGACCGATACGGGCCCGGGCGTGCCGGAGAGCCTCGAGCGGCACCTGTTTACGCCGTTCTTCACCACCAAGGAGCCGGGGCACGGCACGGGTCTGGGACTCTCGATCTCGTACTCGATCGTCGAATCGCACGGCGGGCACATCAACTACGAGCGCGCACCCGGCGGCGGGGCGTCGTTCCGCATTGACCTCCCGCCGGCGCCGGCGCCCCGTCCGGCCCCTCCCTCGGCGCCCGCCGAGCCGCCGACGCCCTTGCCGCCGTCGTTCGCCAAGCGCGCGATCCTGCTGGTGGACGACGATCCCGCGGTGCGGCGCCTGGTGCAGGCGCTGTTCGGGCGGGAAGGTCACACCGTCGACGTGGCGCGCAGCGCGGAGCACGCCCTCGAGCTCACGGAGCATCACGGCTACGATCTGATCCTGGCCGACGGGCAAGTCAGCACCAACGGGCGGTTGTTCGTCGAGGAACTGCTGTCGCGGCATCCGGATCTGCGGAGCCGGACGCTGGTGGCGACCGGCGACGTGCGCCCCGCGGCCGACGAGGCGCTGGAGCGCCTCGGCCTGCGTTACGTGCGGAAGCCCTTCAACCTGCGGGATCTGCGCGAGGAAGCGGCGCGACTGTGGGCCGCCGGCGCGGTCTCGTAGGCTTCCGCCGGCCACCCGAAGCTGCCCAGATTCACCGCGCCACCCGGCGCGAACTTGACGCCTTCTCGCAGCAGCAGCGCCCGTTGGAGCACCGCGCTGTGCTCGCCCGCGAGGGAGATGCGGCCCGCCGCGTTGATCACCCGCCACCACGGCAGATCGCTTTCCTCGGGAAGCGCGGAGAGTGCCCACCCGACCGTGCGTGCCGCACCGGGGCGGCCGGCGAGCCGGGCCACGATGCCGTAAGTCGCGACCCGTCCTTTGGGGATGTGGCGGACGATGCGGTAGATCCGGTGATAGAAGGGATTCACACGACGAGCGATGCGCACCGCGTGGGCGCGCCGGGATTGATTCTCACCGTGGACGGCACCATGTCACACCGCGTGGAGGACGCCCGCTAGGATACCCGGAGCACGTCGTCCAGCAAGCCCCCACCCCCCGCCCCCACTATTGACAAGACGTCGTCGAGCGCTCTCCGCTCGCGCGGCCAGGCGAAGCGGCGGGCCGCGTCGGCCGGCGCGAGCCAGTCGAACGCATCGTGCTCGGCCGAGAGACGCGGCGCAGCATCGGCGGCCACAAATGCCGCGAACGCCGGAATGATGGCGAGTTCGTCGGTTCGGTGTTGATAGAACCCTTCAATGCGACTCAGGTTGTAGAAGCGCTCGGGGGCGAGCCCGGTCTCTTCGCGCAGCTCGCGCAGGCTGGCTTGCACCGGCGTCTCGCCCGGCTCGATGGTGCCGTGGACGGTTTCCCACGACCCGGGATTGCGGCCGCCCGCGGCGCGACGCAATACGAGCACTTCGAGCCCCTCCCCCGCACCGCGCAGCACGAGGGTGTCGACGAAACACACGCGAATCGCCGTCAAGGGGCCGGGCGGCGCCGGCCCAGCACCGCTTCGAGCCGGGCCGAGAGGGCGCGGGCGCGGAACGGTTTCTGGAGGAAGTCGTCGGCGCCGAGCTCGAAGACGCGCACCTCATTGTCTTCGTCACCCTTGGCCGTCAGCACGATGACGGGAATCTCGGCGGTCGCCGGCCGCGAGCGCAGCTGGGACAGCACGCCGTACCCGTCGAGCGCGGGGAGGTTGAGATCGAGCACGACAATGTCGGGCCCCACCCGATCCACCTGCTCGAGCGCCTGCACGCCGTCTCGCGCCTCCGACACCTCGTACCCGTCTCGCTCCAGCAAGTCCTTGAGGACCTTGCGCAGGCTGTCCTCGTCGTCCACGAGCAGCACTTTGCGCATGGGACCGTGCGGGCCGGACCGGCGCCCGACGCCGGTCTCGTCGAGCAGCTCGAACCCCGCGCCGAACGTTTCCGGGGCCGGCGCCGTCCCGGCCGCGGGGCTCGCTCGGACGGGAGTGGCCGTCGCGGCCGCCCCGCCGCTTCTGCGCGCCGACTCCTTGGGCGCGGGAGGCGGCGTACGGTCCTCTTCGGGCGGCACGTCCACCACGCGCATCAGGTCTTCGATCGTGGACTCGCCGTGCAAGACGTGGTTGAGGCCGCTATCCCACAGCAACGGCATCCCGGCACGGCGCGCCGCATCGGCGATCCGGTCCGCGGTCTCGCCGGCGGCGATGCGGCGCTCGACCTCGGGCGTAATCGTCAGCACCTCGAGGATGGCGAAGCGGCCCAGGTATCCGGTCATGGCGCAGTCGGGACACCCGGCCGCCCGGTACAATGACGTGCCGTGAGGAATCCATTTCTTCAGCTGCTCGGGCGGTGCCGCGACCGAAACTTCCTTGCAGGTATTGCACAGTTTCCGCATCAGGCGCTGGGCGATCACGCCGCGCAGCGCAGCGGCGATCTTGTACGCCTCGACGCCGATGTCCACCAGCCGGGTGATGGCGTTGGCGGCGTCGTTGGTGTGAAGGGTGGACAATACGAGATGGCCGGTGAGCGAGGCCTGCACCGCGATTTGCGCCGTCTCCTTGTCGCGGATCTCGCCCACCAGAACGACGTTGGGGTCCTGCCGCAGAATGGAGCGCAGCGCCGAGGCGAAGGTCAGCCCCTGCTTCTCCTGCACCTGCACCTGGACGATCCCGGGAATCCGGTACTCCACCGGGTCTTCGACGGTGACGATGTTCACGCCCTCGCTCTTGATCTGGTTGATCATGGAGTAGAGCGTCGTGGTCTTCCCGGAGCCGGTGGGGCCGGTCACGAGGATGATCCCCTCGTGGTATTGCAGCAGCTTCTGGATGGCCTCCGCTTCGTTGGGGCTCAACCCCAGCGTGTCGAGCGACTTGACGGTCGCGCGGGAATCGAGGATGCGGATCACGACCTTCTCGCCGTGCGCGGCCGGGAGGGTCGAGACGCGCAGGTCGATCGGCTGTGCGTTCACCGCCACGCGCGCCCGGCCGTCCTGAGGCCGCAACCGATCCGCAATGTCGAGCGAGGACATGATCTTGATGCGCGAGATCAGCGGCAGCCCGGCTTGGCGTGGGATCTTCATCACCTGCCGCAGCACACCGTCGATCCGATAGCGGATCGCCACCCCGCCCTCTTCGGGCTCGATGTGGATGTCGCTCGCCCGCGACAGGATGCCCTCGGAGAGAATCAGATCGACGAGCTTGACGACGGGCCGCTCGCTCGCCGCGGCCTCGGTGATGTTGTACTCGTCGGGCGCCTCGTCCTCCAGCTGCACCAACTCTGCCGACTGCCCCATGTTTTCCAGCAGCCGGTCGAGCGCTTTCTCGGGGCGATATTGCTGCTCGATCTGATCGGCGATCTTGGACGGCGGGAGCAGCGTCATCCGGATCTCGCGCGCCGTGGCGAACCCGAGGGTCTTCTCCATGTCGAGATCGAAGGGGTTCGACGTCGCGACCTCGAGGTAGGCATCGGTCTCGCGGATCGGCAACACACGGTAGCGGCGGGCCAGGGCTTCCGGCAGGGCGGTGCGGGCCCCGGGGTCGAGCTGATTCAGGTCGGTGATGCGCAGCCGGAACCGGGTGGCGAGCTTCTCGAGGATCTCGTCGTCGGTCGCCAACTTCTCGTGCACGACCGTCTCCCACAACGTCTTTCCCGGCTCGGCTTTACTGCGCAGTTCGGCCACGCGCTCGGGCGTCAGCACCTCGAGCGATTGGGCCAACCACTCGTCTGGAAAGTTGGTTTCTGGCATAGGCTAGGGTTGCAGGGAAACCTAGCCGCGGGGCGCATCCGGAAGCTAGAGGATGCGCCAGAAGTCCCGTGTTATGTCGAGCGCGAGGCGCCCGCGGCGGCTCTGCAGGCCGTATCCCGCCTCGAGGCGAACCACACCGAGCCATTCGAGTCCGAGCCCCGTGGTGACCCGCACGCCGGGCGTGGCGCGCCACGGCGTCGCCGGCACCGGGCGGTCGGACCATCCCGCCGCCACATAGGGCGCGAGCGTGATCGACGCGGGCGTCCGGGCCGCGGGACCGAGTGAGAGACTGGGGAACGGCGCGTGCACGCGCCATTCGACGTGCAGCAGCGCCACGGCACGGCCGCCCCAGGCCCGGAAATCGTCCCCCAGCAAGGTGCCGCGTCCCCCGAGCACGAAGGCGCGGTGCGCCGGCAGATCGGCGCTCGCGATCCCGCCCTGGGCGCGCGCCAGCACGCGCGTGCGTCCCAGGGGGATGAGGACGTGGGCCGTCCCGGCCATTCGCAGGTATGTCGTGCCTCCATCACGACGCCCGCCTTCGAGGGTGATGTCGTAGGCGCGGTCGCGCCGGACGGCGAACCCTTCCCCCGCCCGGGAGAGGCCGAGGGTGACGACGTCGAGCGCCGGGCCGCCCAGCGCGGGGTTGGGCCGATACGCGCCGCTGGCGGGCGCCGCACGGACCGGCAGACTGGCGACGCCTTCGCGCGCCAGCGCGAGTCGCCACCGAGCCCGGCTTCCCGCCCGCCCCTCGATCCCCACCCGGGCCCCGGTCACCCGTACGTAATCTCCGTAGTCGTCCCCGAATTCCTGCGCCCCAAGCGAGTTCACAACCGGCGCGACGATCGGGACGTCCGACACGTCTCGGACCTCCCGGTACCCGCTCGCCGACAGCGCGACGCCGCCCAGCGCGACCCGGCCGGCGAGCGCACCGTCGGCCCGTCGATCGGCGAAGCCATAGCTCCCGCGGATCCGCGCCTCGATCCCGCCGCTCCGCCACACGAGTCCCATCCCGGGCACCACCCCTTGCACCCGGTTGGCGAGCAACAGATCGCTCAACCCCCGGATCGCGAGCCCGCCGCGCCGCCACCCCGACAACGCGTGCCGGCCCGCGATGCCGGCGACCTCAGCCCGCACCGCGGCCAGGTCGTTGCGCCGCACCGGCTCGGCGACATCCTGCACCGCGTCGGCGAGGGAGGTCGACCACGGGAACGAGTCCCGCACCGCCCGTGGCGCGGCGAAGATCTCGGGGCCGCTGAACAGTGACGCCGAAAGTCCGGCGTTGAATTCGTAGCCGTCCACGTCCCAGCGCCCCCGGATGATGCCGCGCGCCGGGAGGTCGAGCAGCGTGGCGTGCCGGCGGATCTCGATCTCCTGATGCCTCGGCAGCCACCAGCGCCCTTCGTAAAGGGCGTTGTCGAGCACGATGCTCACGTCCTCCAGCGACGGATCCAGATAGGCGACCGGGGTAAAATTGAATGCCAGGCGGACGAGGTCCGCCGTGCCGGCATCGAGGTATGCGGTCCCGACGATGCGCGCGGCTTGAAAATCCCGCGGCCGGAAGCGGAGCTCGACGACGCGGATCTCGCGGTCCGGCAGGGCGACCGTGATCGTGTCACCCACGGCATAGTCGTACAGCAGCGGCCCTCCGGGCGCCAACGGATGCGGCACGTTACGCACTTCATCGCCGTCACCGAGGCGGATGGTGCGTCCGAATCCGTTCTCGACGATGCCGAGATGGTCCTGGTGATACACGATGTCGGTCGGCAGCTCGGCGCGATCGCGCCAGCCGATGATCCGCTGCTTGCTCACGCCCGGGGCTTTCCAGTACACTTCCAGCTCGAGCTGGTCCGCTTTGATGAGACGCGGCGGCTCGTTGAGTCCGTCTCCGAACGCGCCGAGGAAGAACAGGAATCCATGCGCCCGAGCCCGAAAGTCGTGCAGCGCGGTATCGGCCGCCGCGCCGGCCCGCCGCGCCACCGCGCGGTCGGCGAGCGTGAGGGCGTCGGGAGCGTTCCAGCGCTGGGCCGGAGCCATGGCGGGGAGCGCCAGCGTGAGCAGCGCGACGGGCGAGAGACGCACGCGCGTCAACCTACCCGGCGGCCGTGGGTCGCGGCAACCATGGTCGCCGTCGCTGCCGCGTGCGGGGGCGGGGGCACCGGCCCCACGCAGGGCGTGACCCGGGCCGATCTCCTGGCGCTGGCGCGCGACACGGCCGCCGAGCCGAACGGCGCCCTCTGCGCGTTCAAGAACAATCAGCTCAGTCATTGCCAGATCACGCATTCGGACACCGCCCAGACCACATTTGCGACCCTCACGTTCTTCCCCCATAGCATCGTCTCGCGCAACGACACGCTACTGTGCGACACCTGCACGATCGTGGTCACCGCGACGGTCACGCCCCTGACCTACCAGTTCACGATCGGCCCCGCCTCGCTCGTCTTCAATGAGGCGGGCGAGCCCGTCGCCGACATTACCTTCGGCACCCACGGCGACCCCTCCGTATACACCCAGAGCCCCAAGTACGCCTCTGCAGCCGCATTCATCCAGGCGTTAGGGGTCTGGCACGAGCGCACACCCGACCACTGGGTACTCGGCCGCAATAGCACGCTCACTGGCCCATCGACTGTCAGCGGTGCCCTCGAAGGACCCGGGACCTACCTGCTCGCCGCCCCGAAGTGACCGACCCCCGCGCCGATTTTCTTTCCCGGGCAGCGCGGGGCGGTGTCGTCCCGCTGGCCCGCGAGATCGTGCTCGATGCCGACACCGCGGTGGCGGCGTACGCCAAGATCGCGCGCCCTCCGTTCGGGTTCCTGCTCGAATCGCTGACGGGAGGGGAGCGCTGGGCGCGGTACACGTTCCTCGGCACCGAGCCGCGCGAGGCGTGGCGCTATCGGGGGCGCAGCGTGGAGCGCTGGACGGCCGCCGCCGGCTGGAGCGCGGCGGGCGAAACGGCCGACCCCTTGAACCATATCGCCGCCCGGCTGCGGGCCCTCACCCCCGTGCCGGTGCCCGGACTGCCCCCCTTCAGCGGCGGGGCCGTGGGCTATCTCGGATACGACCTGGTGCGCACCATCGAGCGGCTGCCGCCGCCGCCGCCCGACTCCCTCGGCCTCCCCGACGCGCTGGTCATGATCGCGGACAGCCTCGTCGTGCTCGACAACCTCTACGGCCGGGCCATCGCGGTGGCGAACGTCGAAATCCCCGCCGATGCGCCGGCCCGCGAGCGGGTCCAGTTGTACGAGGCGGCGGAGGCGCGTCTCGACGCGCTCGTCGAGCGACTGGGGCAGCCGCACCCCCTGGCGCCGCTCCCCTGGCCGGATCATCCACCGGCCCTGGCGCCCCAAAGCCGCTACCCCAAAGCCGATTTCGAGCGCGACGTGGCGCGCGTCCTCGAGCATGTGCGCGCGGGCGACATCTTCCAGACGGTACTGTCGCGCCGCCAGGAGATCCCGGCCACCGTGGACGCATTCCGGCTGTATCGCTTCCTGCGGGCTCTCAATCCAGCCCCGTACCTCTTCTATCTCGCCCTCGACGACTTCGCCCTGGTGGGCAGCTCGCCGGAGGTTCTCGTGCGCGTCGCCGGAGGCGAGGTGACGGTGCGGCCCATCGCCGGCACATGCCGGCGCGGCGCTACGCCGGAAGAAGACGAGGCCCTGGCACGGGCGCTGCAGGAGGATGCCAAGGAAACGGCCGAGCACCGCATGCTCGTCGACTTGGGGCGCAACGACGTGGGGCGGGTGGCGACCTACGGCAGCGTGCGGGTGTCGCAGCTGCTGGGGGTGGAGCGCTATTCCCACGTCCAGCATCTGGTCAGTGAGGTACGGGGCACGCTCCGTGAGGGGTACGATGCACTCGATGCATTCCGGGCCTGCTTTCCGGCGGGGACCGTGACTGGTGCCCCCAAAGTTCGGGCGATGGAGATCATCGACGCGCTCGAGCCCGAGCGGCGCGGGTTCTACGCGGGGGCCGTAGGCTACGTGGGCTGGGGAGCCACGACACTCGATACGGCGATCGCCATCCGCTGCGCCGTGGTGCGGCCGGACCGTGTGGTGGTGCAGGCAGGGGCGGGCATCGTGGCCGACTCCGACCCGGCGCGCGAGTACGCGGAAACGGAGGCGAAGGCGGAAGCGGTGTTGCGGGCGGTCGCTTGCGCGCTCGCCTGATCCGCGGCGTTACCGCCCCGTGACGATCGGGGTATATTCTCCGACCGTGTTCAAGCTGCTGAGCACTTCCGGCGACCAGTCGATCGAGCTCGCGCCGGGCCGCACCCTGGTCGTGGGCCGCGCCGTCACGAGCGACGTGCCGATCTACGATCCGACGATCTCCCGCCGCCACGCCGAGATCACCCTCGTCGGCGGTGGCGTGCGCGTCAAGGATCTCGGCTCCTCGAACGGCACGTTCCTGAACGGCGCGCGCATCACGCAGGCCGACGCCGGCGCGAACGACGTCGTCACGTTCGGCAAGGTCGCTTTCCGGGTCTCGGGGATCACCCCGCCCGCCCGACCCTCGGCACCCACGCCGGAAGCGGGCCAGACCGGCGGATCGCGTGCCATCCCCCAGGGGACGATCGTGCGCCAGCTGCCCGTCAGCCCTTCGTCGGGTGGCGTCAAGGCGATCGCCCTCGAAACCGGTGCGGCCGCCCCGGGCGCCTCGCACCTCAAGGTGAAGGCCGAGTCCGAAACGGAGCGCCGGGAGAAGAAGCTCGAGCTCCTGCTCGAGATCTCCAAGGAGCTGTCGCGCCAGCAAGAGCTGGATCAGCTGCTGAACAAGGTGGTGGACGTCACGTTCCAGATCATGAACGTGGACCGGGTCTCGATCCTCCTGCTCGACGGCCGGACGAAGGAGCTGGTGCCGAAAGTCTCGCGCAGCCGCACCGGCGACACGAACGCGGCCAAGCTCGTCCCACAATCGATCGCGCGGAAGGCGGTGGAAGACCGCGTCGCCATTCTCTCCGACAACGCGGCCGCCGACGACCGGTTCAAAGGCAAGTCGATCCTGATCCAGAGCGTCCGCAGCGCGATGTGCACGCCGCTGCTCGGATCCGACCAGCAGGCCCTCGGCATCATCTACGTGGACAACCAGACCGCGATCCACTCGTTCACCGACGAGGACCTGGAGTTTCTCATCGCGTTCGGCAATATCGTGACCACCGCCGTGGAGAACTCCCAGCTCGGCGAGCGCGTCCGGCGCGAGGCGATGGTGCTGTCGAACTTCCAGCGCTATTTCGCCCCCAACGTCGCGGCGCAAATTGCCCAGCAGGAGGGCGCCGTCACGCTGGGCGGCGACAAGCGCCCCGTGGTGATCTTCTTCTCGGACATTCGGGGCTTCACCCCGATGTCGGAGAACATGAACCCGGATGAGGTCGCCAAGCTCCTGACCGAGTACTTCACCGAGATGGTGGAGATCGTGTTCGAGCACTCCGGATCGCTCGACAAATTCATGGGCGACGCCATCATGGCCCTCTGGGGCGCCCCCATCGCCCACGAGGACGACGCCGACCGCGCCATGCAGTGCGCGCTCGACCAGCTCAACGCCCTCGAGAAGATGAATGCGAAATGGGCGGAACAGGGCCGGCCGCCGATCAAGATCGGCATCGGCATCAACTTCGGGGAAGTGTTCGCGGGGAACTTCGGCTCCGACCGGCGTCTCGAATACACGGTGATCGGCGATGCCGTGAATACGGCGAGCCGCCTGTGCTCGGTCGCGGGCCCGAACGAGATCCTGATCGCCGAGCCGTTCTACAAGGCGCTGAAGAAACCGCCGAAAGTCGAAGCCTTGGAGCCGATGCAGGTAAAGGGCAAGACCAAGCCGGTCCCCGTCTACCGCGTGAAACGGTAGGGCCGCCCGAAGCGCGCCAGGAGATCGAGCGCGAGCCGCAGTGGCAGGCCCATCACCCCGAAGACGTCTCCTTCGATCCGCTCGATGAGCACGCCCCCCTGCCCCTGGACGGCGTACGCCCCGGCCTTGTCCAGCGGCTCGCCCGTCGCCACGTAGGCGGCGAGCGTCGCGGGATCGGTCGGGCGAACAGTCACCAGCGACACGTCTACCGCGTGCTCGATCCGTCCGTCGCTCGCCACCGCGACCGCCGTCACCACCTGATGCGTGCGTCCCTGCAGGCGTCCCAGCATGGCGATCGCGCCGGCCGGATTCGCCGGCTTGCCGAACACCTCGCCGTCCAGTACCACCTCGGTGTCGGCCGCGAGCACGACCGCACCCGGCCGGCGAGCCGCCACGAACTCCGCTTTCTCCCGCGCCACCCGCACGACGTAGTCCCGCGCCGCCTCGCCCGGGCGGACGACTTCGTCGATCCCCGAGGCGTCGACCTCGAACGGGATGCGGAGCATCTCGAGCAGCTGGCGGCGCCGCGGGCTCGAGCTCGCCAGCACGATGGGGGTCACGGCGTGCGCCGCAGCGACGGCCCCGTTTCGTGCTCGACCGGAGGTCCCACGACCACCGCGGCGGTCCCCGACAGGACCTTGCGCATCATGTCACCGTTCCAGGATCAGGGTCACCGGTCCGTCGTTCACCAGCTCCACGTCCATCATCGCACCGAACTCACCCGTCGCGACCGCCACGCCGAGTGGTGCGGCTCGCTCGGTCAGGAGCGCCACGAACTGCTCGTACAGGGGAATCGCGATCGCCGGGGGCGCGGCGGCGATGAAGCTGGGCCGGCGGCCTTTGTGGGCGTCTCCATACAACGTGAACTGGGAGACGACGAGCACACCCCCCCCACCGAGCTCTTCCAGTCCCCGGTTCATCTTGCCGGCCTCGTCGGCGAAGAGACGCAGCGACAGGATCTTGTCGGCCATCCAGGCCAGCGTCTCCGCCGTGTCGGTGGGCGCGAATCCGGCGAGCACCACGAAGCCCGCCCCGATCCTGCCCGTCTCGCGCCCCTCCACCCGCGCAGCCGCCCGGGAGACGCGCTGCAGGACGACTCTCATTCCACGGTGACGCTCTTGGCCAGGTTTCGCGGCTGATCCACGTTGCAGCCGCGGCGCACCGCGATGTAGTAGGCGAGCAGCTGCAGCGGCAGGACGGACAGCACCGGGGTGAGCAGGTCGAGGGTCTCCGGGATCGTGAACGAGTGTTCGGCCAGGCCCGTCACGCCCGTATCGCCTTCGGTGACGACCGCGATCACGCGGCCGCCGCGCGCTTTCACCTCTTCCACGTTCGAGAGCACCTTCGGATAGACCGCGTCCCGCGGGGCGATGAACACCACCGGCATCCGGTCGTCGATCAGGGCGATCGGCCCGTGTTTCATCTCAGCGGCAGGATACCCCTCGGCGTGGATGTAGGAGATCTCCTTGAGCTTCAGCGCCCCTTCGAGCGCCACCGGAAAATTGTAGCCGCGGCCCAGGTAGATCACGTTGGTGGCGCGTAACATGCGCTCCGCCTGCTGCTCGACCTCCGGCGCCTTGGCGAGGGTGCGCGCGACGAGCTCCGGCAGCCGCGCCAGCGCGCGGACAACGTCCCGCCCCTGCAGGATGGAGAGCGCCCGGAGCCGCCCCATTTTCAGGGTGAGCAGCGCGAGCGCCGCGATCTGGCTGGTGAACGCCTTGGTGGAGGCGACGCCGATCTCGGGACCGGCGTGCAGGTAGATGCCGCCGTCCACCTCACGCGCGATCGTGCTGCCCACCACGTTGACGAGACCGAGCGTGCGCGCGCCGCGCCGCTTCGCCTCGCGCAGCGCGGCCAGCGTGTCGGCGGTCTCCCCGGACTGCGAGATCCCGACGACCAGCGTCCGCTCGTCCACGATGGGATTGCGATAGCGGAATTCGGAGGCGTACTCGACTTCGGTGGGAATCCGGGCGAGCTCTTCCATCATGTATTCGCCGATCAGGCCCGCGTGCCACGATGTGCCACAGCCGGTGAGCACGATACGGTTGATCCGCTGCAGGTCCTCGTCGGCGACGTTCAGGCCGCCCAGATGCACGTCCCCGTCCTCTTCGAGCAGGCGACCCCGCAGCACGTTCCGCAGGCTCTCGGGTTGCTCCAGAATCTCCTTCAGCATGAAGTGCGGGTGGCCCCCACGCTCGATCGTGCCCAGGTCCCAGTCCACGCGCGTCACCGCCTTGACCTTCTCGACGGCCGCCAGGTCCAGGATGCGGTAGGTGTCGGGGCGCACGATCGCGACTTCACCGTCGTCCAGATACACGACCGACCGGGTATGGGACAGCACGGCCGATGCATCCGAGGCCACGAAGTGCTCGCCGGACCCGATCGCCACGAGCAGGGGCGATCCGTGACGGGCCGCGACGATCGTGTCCGGCTCGCGCGTCGACACGACCCCGATCCCGTAGGTGCCCTCGACCTGCAACAGCGCACCCACGACCGCGTCGCCCAGCGACGCGCCCGCACCGTGCAGCTCCTCGATCAGATGTGCCAGGACCTCGGTGTCCGTCTCGGAGCGGAACCGATGGCCACGGTGGGTGAGGGCGGTGCGCAGCGCGCCGGCGTTCTCGATGATGCCGTTGTGGACCACCGCGAGCGTCCCGCCGCAATCGGAGTGCGGGTGCGCGTTCACGTCGGTCGGCGCCCCGTGGGTCGCCCAGCGCGTGTGCGCCAGCGCCGTGCGGCCGGCCGGCAGGTGACTGCCCAGCACCTGCTCGAGCGTCGCGATTCTTCCCGCCGCCTTGATGACCTCCAGCCGCCCCTCGTTCACCACCGCGATGCCGGCCGAATCGTAGCCGCGGTACTCGAGCCGCTTCAGGCCCTCGAGCACCAGCGCCGCGGCCTGACGCCGGCCGGTGTAGCCTACGATTCCGCACATAATGCCCGCGCCGCGTCCACCAGCTGTTGCGCCTCGCCGGCCGTCGGCGCCTCGGCGATCAGCCGGGCGATCGGCTCGGTGTTCGAGGGCCGCACGTGCAGCCACCGGTCCCGCCACCCCAGCCGCAGGCCGTCGCGCTCGTCCACGGTGGCATCGGCGAACCGCGACCGCAGCCCCGCGTACACCGCCGCTAACCCCGCGCTGCGCCCACGCGGGACCTTGTCCTTGACGATGGCGTAGCGGGGCGAGGCCGCGACCAGCTCGCTCACCCGGCGGCCGTCGCGAGCCAAGAGCGTGAGCAGCAAGGCGGCGGCCACCGGTGCATCGCGTCCCACGTGGAGCGCCGGATACATCACGCCGCCGTTCCCTTCACCGCCGATGGGCGCCTGGCGCTCGATCATCGCCCGCGCCACATGCACTTCGCCCACCGGCGCCCGGACCACCAGGGCGCCGCAATCGCGCGCCGCATCCTCCACCACCAGACTGGTCGAGAGGTTGCAGACCACGATGCGCGGCGCGGCGGTGGCCTCACCGGCGCCGCCTTTTCCCTTCCCCCGTCCCGCGTCCCCCTTCCCGGTCTTCCCCAGAACCGCCCGCACCGCGAAGGCCAGCGTATAGTCCTCGCCGATCGGCTCCCCCTGCTCGTCCACGATGGCCAGGCGGTCGACGTCGGGGTCCACCGCGATCCCCAGGTCGGCTTGGACGCGCTGCACCACCGCCCCGAGCGCGCCCAGATGCTCCGGAATCGGCTCGGGTGGACGCGGAAACCGGCCATCGGTTTCGAGGTTGATCCCGGCGACTTCGCATCCGAGCTTCTCGAGCAGCGCCGGCATGATGGCTCCGCCCGCGCCGCGGCAGGTGTCGAGCGCCACCCGGAAGTGGCGCTTGCGCACGCGCGCGGCGTCCACGCCAGCGAGCTGCACCACGGCGGCCATGTGCCGCTTCAGCGCGTCGGGGTCGGCGCTCACGCTGCCCAGCGAGCCGTGATCGGCGCGGGGGATGGGCCCCTCGGCCGCGAGCGCCCGCACTTGCGCTCCCGCCGTCTGGTCGATGAAGACGCCGTCGGGCCCTACGAACTTGAGGGCGTTCCACTCGATGGGGTTGTGGCTCGCGGTGAGGATGATGCCGCCCGCGGCGCGATGGTACTCCACCGCCAGCTGCGCCGACGGGGTGGTGGTAAGCCCGATGTCGATCACATCGCAGCCGACCGACACCAGCCCGGCCGCCGCCGCCTGCGCGAACATCGGACCCGAGGTGCGCGCGTCCCGTCCCAGGACGATCCGCGGGCGCCGGCCGCCGCCGGTCCGCGCCCAGGCGCCGAAGGCCGCGGCGTATCGCGCCACGATCTCGGGGGTCAGGTCCTTGCCGACGATTCCGCGGATGCCGGAAACGCCCACCATCAATGTGTCGTGCATGGCCGAAAGGTTAGGGGAGGGGCGACGGCCCCGTCAACCGACGGCCTGGCGGGCTCGCCCGACCTCGGGCTGCGACTCGGGCGTCTGCAGCGGAAGGCCGCGGACATCGGGGAATGCCGCGAGGAAGCCGTCCACCGCGGCGGCGTCCCACTGGATGCCGCGGTACGTCCGGAGCTCGTCGAGCGCCCGCTCGACGGGCAGGGACGGCCGGTAGGGCCGCTCGCTGGTCATCGCGTCGAACGCATCCGCGACCGACACGATCCGCACAACCGGAGGAATGTCGTCGCCCTTCAGACCGTCCGGCAGGCCCTTCCCGTCCATCCGCTCGTGATGGGATCGGACGATCGCGATCGCGAGCGGAGCGTCCCGCAGCAACGGACCGAGGATGCGGGCGCCGATCACCGGGTGCTCCATGACATGGCGGTACTCGGCGTCGGTGAGCCGACCGGGCTTGTGCA
>Ga0153915_10002038_pt1 | contig 18543 bp, 16 predicted proteins | sample Opewatmetagenome_2_FD_107003 | JGI IMG/M metagenome (GOLD analysis project Ga0153915, IMG submission 107003) | Freshwater wetland microbial communities from Ohio, USA - Open water 3 Core 3 Depth 3 metaG | ecosystem: Environmental > Aquatic > Freshwater > Wetlands | place: USA: Ohio, Lake Erie...
AGCGAGGAAGATCCGCAGATGACGCAGATGACGCAGATAGAACCGAGTGCGCGGTCCTGGGGTCCGCAGATTCCGCAGATTCCGCAGATTGCGCAGATGGCTGAGAGAGGAGCGGGTGGGGTGACGGCGCCCTGGGGATGTGTCCAGGTCGCTGCCTCCCGGGACAGCCCCGGGCGAGATCAAAGCCCGGCCCTGGCAGAACTTCCTCGGCGTACCCAATTCCATCCCCGTATTCTGCGTCCTCTGCGGACTCAATTCCACGGACGGCACGTCAAACGCACGGGGCGCATCGGATGCCAACCGCGTAATCTGCGTCCTCTGCGGATTCAATTTCGCGGACGGCACGTCAAACGCACGGTGCGCATCGGGTGCCAACCGCGTAGTCTGCGTCATCTGCGGATTCAATTTTGCGGACGGCACGTCAAACGCACGGCGCGCATCGGATGCCATCCGCGTAGTCTGCGTCATCTGTGGATTCTGCGGATTCAAATCTGTGGAAGCACGAATGGCCCGAGATGCGGGCCGGGGTAGCTGCTCGTCACCCGAAGCAGGAAGGCCAGGGCGTCGCGGGTCTCTTCGGCGGTAACGATGGCATCGGCGAATCCGCGGGCCGCGGCATACTTGGCATCCAGCTGATGCTCGTAGTCGGCCCGCATCGCCTCCGCCGCGGCCTTGACCTCGCCCGCCGGCTCCCGCTTCTCCGTCCGCGCCCGGGCCAGCTCCACGCCGTGAACCGCCTCGACCGCGGACTCGCCCTCCATGACCGCCATGCGGCCGGTGGGCCAGCTGAGCACAAAGTCGGGATCGAACCCCTGCCCCGCCATCGCGTAATAGCCGGCGCCGGAGGCGTGGTTGACCGTCAGCACGATCTTGGGCACCGTGGCAGTAGCCATGGCCTCCACGAAACGGGCACCAGCCCGGATGATGGCCGACTGCTCCGCATCGGGCCCCACCATGAAGCCGCTGACATCCTGCACGAACAGGAGCGGCAGCCGTTCCCGGCTGGCGTTCTCGATGAAATAGGCAGCCTTCTCCGCGCTCTCGGTGTAGATGATTCCACCGATGCGGGGCATCTGTCCCGCCTTGCCCTTGATGACCTGCCGCGCGTTGGCGAGCACGGCAACCGGGTAGCCCTCGATGCGGGCATGCCCGCACAGCAGTTCCCGGGCGATCTCCGGCTGGAACTCGTCCAGCCGGCCTCCATCCACCAGACAGCCGAGCAGCGCGTGCACATCGTAGGACATCCGGTGGTCCACCGGCAGTACGTCGTACAGGTCGGTTACGGGCCGGGCCGGCGGCTCCGCCTGGGTTACTCGGTGCTGGACGCCCTGCGGACGCGGGAGACGGGCGATGTACCCGCGGATCATCGTCACACACTCGCGGTCATTGCCGGCCCGGTAGTGGGCCACGCCGGAGAGGGCGGTGTGCATCTTCGCTCCCCCCAGACTCTCCGCGTCAACGACCTGGCCGGTGGCTCCCTTGACGAGATTGGGCCCGCCGAGCCCCATGAAGCTGGTGCCTTCCACCATGAAGATCACATCGGACAGCGCCGGCAGATACGCGCCGCCGGCGATGCAGCTCCCCATCACCGCGCTGACCTGCGGGACGTTGAGATACCGTCGCATCAGGGAGTTGTAATAGAAGATGCGGGCGGCCCCGTACTGCCCGGGGAAGACCCCGCCCTGGTAGGGGAGGTTCACGCCGGCGGAATCCACCAGATAAATGATGGGGATCCGCTGGCGCATGGCCACCTCCTGGGCGCGGAGGATCTTGCGGATCGTCTCGGGCCACCAGGACCCCGCCTTGACGGTGGAGTCGTTGGCCACGATCACGCAATCGCGGCCCTCGACCACGCCCAAGCCGGTGATCACCCCCGCGCCGGGCGCCTGGCCGTCGTACTGATCGTAGGCCACCAGCAGGCCCAGCTCCAGCCATGGCGTATCCGGATCGAGCAGCAGCGCAACCCGTTCCCGCGGACTCAGCTGCCCCTTCTCGTGCATCTTGGCGACCCGACGTGCGCCACCCCCCTCGCGCAGCCTGGCGGCGAGGGCAAGGTACTCGTCAGTGAGCGTCCGGAGCCGGGAAGGGCGGGACGCGATGCCGGGAGACGACGTCACGGAAGGCCGGGGTGAAGATGGGAGGAGTCTAGGCGAGGCGGGTAGCCGAGGCAACTTGGCCGGCGGTCGCACCTGTCATCGGGCGCGAGTCGGCGGGGAGGCCAGCGTCGCACAGCGCACCGCCGCCCGTCGGCCGCGTCACCCGGCCAGATGCGCTGCGGCCCAGGTCTCGATGTAGGAGATGAGGTCCGTCGTGGGCGTACCTGGACCGAAGAGGCGGCCGGCGCCCTGCCGTTCCAACTCCTCCATGTCCTCGGGCGGAATGATCCCGCCGCCCGTGAGGAGGATATCCGACCTGCCAGCTTCGTCCAGCAGCTTGCGGACCCGCGGGAAGAGTGTCATGTGGGCCCCGGACAGAATCGAGAGGCCGACGACGTCGACGTCTTCCTGCACCGCGGCGGTGGCGATCATCTCCGGAGTCTGGTGGAGACCGGTGTAAATCACCTCCATCCCCGCGTCGCGAAGGGCCGCGGCGACCACCTTCGCGCCACGGTCGTGACCGTCGAGGCCGGGTTTTGCGACGAGCACACGGATGGGGCGAGCGAGAGGCTTGGGGTGGGCCATGGGTGGTGGCAGTCAGGGGTCAGGTGTAGGGCCACAAGGCGACGAGACGACAAGGCGACCAGGTCACGGCGATCCGCATCAGGGGCACGTCGCCTCGTCGCCCTGTCGCCGCGTCGCCTCCAGCAGCATCTCCGCCACCTCCGCCACGCTCGCGGCGGTACGGACATCGCGGTCGTGATGTTTCCCCGTCTGGTCCAGCAGGATCACCTCCATCCCGGCGCGCCGGGCACCGACCACATCCACCTCGTAGAGATCGCCCACATAGAGCGTCTCGGTCGGCGTGAGCCCCATCCGCTCCAGGGCCCACTCGAAGATACGGGGATCGGGCTTCTCGAACCCCACCAGCTGGGAATCCACTACCAGTTCGAACCGCTCGCGCAGACCAGCGGCGATCAGGCCTTCCTCCGCCCGCCCGTCGCTGTTCGAGATCACCGCGAGGCGATACCCCGCGGCCAGCAGACGATCCAGCGCGACGCCGGTGCCGGGATCGACCGCACCCCAGAGATGCCGCTCCCGATGCAGCGCCAGCAGGGTGTCGCGCACCACGGGGAGCCGAGCCGCCGGGACGCCAGCGAGGAGAAACAGCTGCTCGAGGTAACGCGAAGCCCGTTCCCGATCGGTGGTATCGCCGCGCTCCAGCAGGGCGGCGGCCTCGCCGGCCCGCGCGGCGAGTGTCTCACCCGTGAGCGGGATTCCGGTCGCTGCGGCTACTCCCTCCGCGAGCCGCGGATAGTCGAGGAAGAGCAGCGTATTCCCGGCGTCGAACAGAACCGCGCGCAGGCTCACCGGAACCGCAGGAGACCGGCCAGGCCGTGGACGGCGCTCCTCGCCTTCTCGTCGTAGAAGACCTCGACCTCCACCCGCTGGCGGAGGGCCTCCTCGATCGCGTCATCCACCACGTCGAGAACCGGCACCACATCGCTCTCGCCCCGGACATCCCGTTCGTTCCGGGCGAGTTGCCCGTTCGCCGACCGGAATCCCGGTGCCTGGGCATCGCCGTCCACCAGCAAGGTGCGAACCTGGCCGCGGCCCAGCGCCCTGAGGGTCTCGGCCAGGCCGTTCACGGCCCAGCCCGCCCCAACCGCATCCTCGAGGCCATCAGCCACCGACCGCTCCGCCTCCCGCTCGTATTCGGTGCGCGTAGCGAGCGTGGCCTCGTAGACCACGGGCGCCCTGGCATCCCTGGGGCTCAGACTCACGACCCCCATCAGCCGGTCCGCGAGGTACGGGTGCAGAAAGGCCGCGACCGCGCCCGCCTCCTTTCCCGGTCCGGCAAGCACCACTCCGTGGACCGGGCGGCGGCGATGCAGGTCGAACAGGTGCTGCGCCACCGTGGCGAAGTGGCGCTGCTTCTCCTCCCGGATCCGATTGTGCCAGGTGTGCTCGCCCTTGCCCGGGGCATCACCGCGGTCGCTGTGGAATCGCCCGCCGCGGGTGGCGTCCGCCCGGATGTCCTCGACTTCTTCGGCACCGAACGCGGTGACCTCGAAGATGCGGGCGGCCGTGCGGTCGAGCACCACGGTCAGGATGTTGCCCACCTCATCCTCCGCCGAGGCCAGCTCGCGCACCAGCGCGGTACGGTCGACCGCCAGCCGGGAGCGGTGCACGCTGGGAAGCCCGACCAGCTCGAACAGCTTCAGCGGCCCGCAGGCGAAGACGGCCAGTCCCTGAGTGGCCGGCAGACGCTTCGGCTCCCGAAGCTGATCCTGAATCCGCCGCAGGTCCGCGCTGACCTCTTCGCGGACCGAGCGAGGAAGCCCCATGCCCTCGAGCGCGACCTCGACCTCCCGGACGCGGTTCTTGAGCTTGATGAGGTACTTTCCCCGGGTCCGGTCGCGCGGTTCGACCTTGAGATAGCAGGTGACGATGCGATGCTCGTCGGTCCGCAGCCTGGTGAGCCGGGCGAGAAGCCGCTGGATTTCGGTGTTGGCCATGGTCGGCTGCCTGAAGTTCCGAGTTCCGAGTTCCGAATGCCGAGTGAGGTCAGCCGTGCCGGGCACGACTGTGCCCGGCCTGGAGCCACTCGGAACTCAGCACTCGGAACCCGGAACTGTTCAAAAGAATACCGGCTCGCGATAGGTCCCGTACACCTTCTCCAGGACCTCCCGGATCTCGAACAGCGTACAGTACGCCCTGGCACAGTCCAGCATCGGCGGGATCACGTTCCGGTCCTCGAGCGCCGCCTGACGGAGTTCCCCCAGCCGCGCCGCGACCAGTGCGCTGTCCCGCCGGGCGCGAAGCGCCGCCATGCGCTCACGCTGGGTCTGCTCCGCCACGTCCGAGACCTTGAGGATCTCTACCGGCGGCTCTTCCTCCTCCACGAACTCGTTCACCCCCACCACCAGCCGGCGGCCCCGCTCCAGCTCGGCCTGGAACCGTGCGGCCGACTGCGCGATCTGGCGCTGGAACCAGCCGTTCTCGATCGCCTTCACCACGCCGCCCTGGGCCTCGATCTCGGCGAACAGCCCGGCGGCCTCCCGCTCCATGCCGTCGGTGAGCGCCTCGACATAGTAGGATCCCCCCAGCGGGTCCGCCACATTCGGCACACCGGTTTCGTAGGCCAGGATCTGCTGGGTCCGGAGCGCGATCCGTACCGACTCCTCGGTGGGCAGCGCCAGGGTCTCGTCCAGGGCGTTGGTGTGCAGCGACTGCGTGCCGCCGAGCACGGCCGCCAGCCCCTGGTAGGCCACCCGGACGATGTTGTTGTGCGGCTGCTGCGCGGTGAGGGTGACGCCGGCCGTCTGGCAGTGGAATCGCATCTGCCAGCTGCGCGGATTCCGCGCCCCGTACTTCTCGCGCATGGTACGGGCCCAGATCCGCCGCGCCGCCCGGAGCTTGGCGATCTCCTCGAAGAAATCGTTGTGCACGTCCCAGAAGAACGACAACCGGGGGGCGAAGGTGTCGACGTCGAGCCCGCGCGCGAGTCCGTGCTCCACGTAGCAGAACCCGTTCGCCAGGGTAAAGGCCAGCTCCTGGGCGGCGGTCGAGCCCGCCTCGCGGATGTGGTAGCCCGAGATCGAAACGGTGTTCCACTTGGGCGTGTGCGCCGCGGCCCACTCGAACAGGTCGACGATGACCTTGAGCGCGGGCTCGACCGGGAAGATCCAGGCATGCTGGGCCATGTATTCCTTCAGCATGTCGTTCTGGATCGTGCCCTGCAGCCGGCCCACGTCCACACCCTGCCGCTCGGCCGCCGCGACATAGAAGCAGAAGAGCATCGCCGCCGGGCCGTTGATGGTCATCGAGGTGGAGACCCGGTCGAGCGGAATGCCGTCAAACAGCTCCGACATGTCCTCCAGGCTCGAGATCGCGACGCCGCACTTGCCCACCTCGCCTTCGGAGCGCGGGTGGTCGGAGTCGTAGCCCATGAGCGTGGGGAAATCGAACGCCACCGACAGGCCGGTCTGACCGCGCGCCAGCAGGAACTTGTAGCGCTCGTTGGTGTCCCGCGCGGTGCCGAACCCGGCGAACTGCCGCATGGTCCACAGCTTTCCGCGGTACATCGTCGGGTGGATGCCGCGGGTGTAGGGGTATTCGCCAGGAAGGCCCTCGCCCTGCAGCCGGCCGGGAGAGAGCTCGAGCGGGGTGTACACCGGCTCCACCGCGCGGCCGGAGACGCTGGTGAAATCCACGTCGTCCCGGAGCTTCTGCGCCGCGAACTGCTCGCGCCAGGCCTGCACCTCCGCCCGGAGCTTCTCCAGCTCGCGCTCCTGCTCGCCCACCCGGGTGAGCATCTGCCGCATGGCGGAGTCGGGTTCCCAAATCGTCATACACGTGACCCTTGCTTGAGAGCTTCCAGCACTTCGGCGGCCACCTCGTACGGGCTCGCCCGCCCCGCCTCCAGTTCGCCAAGCCGGTCGCGGATAAGCTGCTCCGCGCCCGTCTCCTGCCACAGCCACAGCCGGGTGCCCCGGTCGACCACTTCCCGGGTCCGGTCGAACAGCCGCTGCCGCCGCCGGGCGGCCAGTCCACCAGCGCGTTCCAGCTCCGCGTGGTGAGCCTCGAGGGCGGCGACCAGCTCGGCGATGCCCTTGCCGTCAACCGCAACCGTTGCCAGTACGGGATGCTGCCAGGCGGGAAGGGCGGACACGGCGGGAACGTCGGGGGTCGTCTCCACATCCCGCTTTCCCGCCTTTCCCGCCCTTCCAGCCGCCGTTCCATGGTGCGCCCGGACGTGCCGAAACGCATTCCCGGCGCGGATCCCCAGGGTAACCTCGATCTCCTGCCGCAGGCGGTCGGCACCCGGACGGTCCGCTTTGTTAACAACGAAAATGTCCCCGATCTCCATGACACCAGACTTCAGTGTCTGGATCCCGTCTCCGGATTCGGGCACCAGCACCAGGACGGTACTGTCCGCGCTTCGCGCCACGTCCAGCTCCGACTGTCCCACCCCCACGGTCTCGATCAGTATCCGGTCGTAGCCGGCGGCATCGAGGACGTCGCACACCTCGCGGGTGGTTGTCGCCAACCCACCCAGCGACCCGCGCGTGGCCATGGACCGAATGAACACGCCCGGATCGAGGGCCACCGATTCCATCCGGATCCGGTCGCCCAGCAGCGCGCCGCCGGTAAACGGGCTCGTCGGATCCACCGCCACCACCGCGACGGTGAGCCCGGCCTTCCGGTAGGCGACTACCAGCTGCTCGGTCAGGGTGGACTTCCCCGCCCCGGGTGGTCCGGTGATGCCGATGCGACGGGCGTGGCCGAGGAAGGGATGCAGCTCGGAGAGCAGCTCCTCAAAGCCCGGGCGACCGTTCTCCACCAGGGAGATCGCACGCGCGACGGCGGGGGTCTTCCGGGCCCGCAGGTCGGCCAGGATATCGGCTCCGTTCATGAGTGTAAGTTCACACGGGAGAACAAGCTACGCAACTTTCCCCTGGTCGCCGGTCCCCGGCCTACCGCCCGAGCCGGCGCCGGACCACCCGACTGATCCCCCATACCAGAAGGCCGCCGACGAAGGCACCGACCAAGAGGCCCTGCTCGAGGTGCTTGACCTGGCCCACGATGGCGGTCGTTCCATGGCCGACGCCGTAGCCCAGCAGGGCAAACCCGCATGAGGCCAAGGCGCAGCCGGCGGCGTCGATCGCGACAAACCGGCCCAGAGCCAGCCCATGCTGGCCCCAGAAGACCATGCTGGCGTTCCGGGTCCCGTACACCACGCGGGCGGCGAGCAGCTGCCATGCCCCGAGCTTTCGGGCCAGCCGCTCGATGCCCGGGCCGACAGCGCGGTAGATCCGGTGCCCGCGGATGGGCTCGCGGAAGCGCCGGCCCATCAGGAACCAGAAGCAGTCACCCAGCAAGTTGCCGGCCGCGCCCGCCAGAGCAACGCCCGGCAACGGCAGCAGCCCGAGGTGGGCCAGCACGCCGCCGACAAGAACGCTGAGATCGCCCTCCACGGTGGCGAGGAGCAGCAGGGCGAGGAGCCCGTGTGCGGAGAGGAACCTCTCGAGCGGAGTCACCCGGCGAGCCATCCGACCAGCGCACCGCCCAGCACCAGCCAGGCGGGGTTCACCGCCCAGCGGAGCGCCGCCAGCAGCCCGGCCAGCGCGATCCCCCACGCGACAGGGCCGGTCAAGGTCGACCTGCCGAGCTGGAGCGTCACCGCCGTCATCAGTGCGAGTGCCGCCACATTCACGGAATCAAGAAAGGCCGCCATCCACGGCGTCTTGCGAAACCGGTCGACATGAGGCGCGGTCAGGGCAACGAACACGAACGACGGCAGGAAGATCGCCGCGGTGGCAACCACGCTGCCGGCGGGGCCCAGCACCAGGTAGCCTACGAACGTGGCGGTGGAGAGCACCGGGCCCGGGGTAAACTGACCCGCAGCCACGGCATCCACCAGCTGCGCCCGGGAGAGCCACCCGTATCGCTCCACCACCCCGCCCTGCAGAAAGGCGATCAACACATAACCCGAGCCGTACAGGACCGACCCCACTTTGAGAAAGAAGAGCCCCAGTGTAGTCAACGTCGCGAGCGCGGGAGCCGCCTCGACGGGGGGGGTGCCGAGCGCCAGCAGCCCCGCGGGCACCATGCCGAGCATGCCGCCTCGTCTCCCCGTGCGCGGGAAGCCCGCCAGCCAGCACGCGCCAAGGACCCCTCCCGCGAACAACAGAAGCACCTCGCTCAGGCCGAAGAGCGCGGCGGCCAGCACCGCCACACCCATGAGAGCAAGAGGCCGGCTCTTCACGGCGGTCCTGCCCAGACGCCATACCGCGATCCCGATCACCGCCAGCACGGCGGCGCGAATCCCGGCGAGGGGCCCCTGCAGGGCCGGGACCGTGCCGAAGCGCACGTAGGCCCAGGCGAATCCCGCGGTGATCGCCACCGCCGGCAGGATGAAGGACGTGCCGGCGACGACCAGCCCGGCCGCGCCGGCCCGGCGCCAGCCGATGTGCATGGCCAGCTCAGTGGAATTGGGCCCCGGAATGAGGTTGGCCGCTCCGAGCAGGTCGAGGAATTCCTCCGGGGTCAGCCAGGCCCGGCGCCGAACGACCTCCTCCTGCAGCATCGCGACGTGAGCCGCCGGCCCGCCGAAGCTGGTGGCGCCAAGCCGGAGAAACAGGAACAGCAGATCGCGCATCCTTGCGGGGTCCGGGTGGATGAGTGTGCTCGGATGCCGCGGAGTGCCGGGTCGATATCCGACACGGCGGGTCGTGGCACATGAATTGACAGCAGGTCTCCGGCCGGCCAAGTATACCGCCGACTCGCAACATGGACACGCACCCCCGACAGGCCAGGTTGTGACCCCCTCCGCCCGTAACAGTACCCCCCGCCCCGAACCACCCGTCGGTCCGCTGACCCTCCCCCGCAGGCTGGCGTGGCTCACCGCGGTGCTGGCGGTCCTGCTGGTGGCGGGCTCCACCGAGCTCGGCCTGGCCCTGTCCGAGCGCGCCCGGCTGGAGGACCTGAAGGTCGAGTCCGTGGATCTGGCCACCACCCTTGCCGCCTACCTCACGAGAATCGCACCGACGGGAGAGCCGTCGGCGTTGCTGGTCGGCCTGGGTGGGTGGTCGCGGCGCCATATCACCGAGACCACGGCAATTGCCTTCGTTCTAGTGGAGGATCAGCTGCTGCCGGCCGCGGCCAGTGATACGAGCGTGGACATCGACCCGTCCGAATTCGACCGGCGGGCGTTGACCGAAGGCGCGCCGATCGCCTGGTTTCGCGACGGGCCGCTGCCGGCCCAGGAGGTGGCGGTTCCTCTCGGGGGCCGCGAGCCCTACGGGGTGCTGCATGTGACCGTGTCCACTGGACGGCTCAACGAGTGGGCGCACGAGGAGCGGCAGCGGGCCCTGCTGCTGGCGCTCGGGGCGGCGCTGCTCGTAGCGGCAGGAGTGGCGTTGCTCACCACCCGCTGGGTGGGGCGGCCGCTTCACTCGCTGACTCGTGCGATGGCAGGGGCGCATGGAGGTGCGGAGGGCTCGCCTGAGGCACCCGAGGTCGGGCCACCCGAATTCCGGCTGCTCGCCCGGCACTACAACGACCTGCGCGACGCGCTGGTGCTGCGCCAGCGTGAGAGCGAGGCCCGGGCGGCCCTGCTCTCGCTCGAGGACCGGGCCCGCAACTACGACCGGCTGGCCCAGGCCGAAGAGATCGCGGCGGCGTTTGCTCACGAGATCGGAACCCCGCTCAACACGATGAGCGGCCATCTTCAGCTGCTGCGGGAAGACTTGCGGCGAGGTGGCGACCACCACGGCGCGGATCGCATCGGCCTGCTGCTGGCCCAGATCGACCGGGTGACGAAGATCGTCCGGGGCCGCCTGGAAGGCGGAGGGTGGCCCGCTCCCGAAGGGGAGCGGGTTGACCTGCATCAACTGGCCCAGAGGATGCTCCGGTTCCTGGAGCCCTCCCTGCAGGCCGCAGGCGTGCAGGCCTCGCTCGCCCCGCGGCCCGCGGGGCCGACTCCGCTCTCCCGGAGCGACAACGACCTGGTGGAGCAGATCCTGCTCAACCTGCTGAAGAACGCCATCGAGGCGCTCCCTCGTGGGGGCCACATCGGCGTGACCACCGGCGCCCGCGACGGTCGGGCCTTCGTCGAGGTGGCCGACGACGGTCCCGGGCTTCCACCGGAGGCCCGGAGCCACCTGTTCCAGCCGTTCGTCACCTCCAAAGCCCAGGGGACCGGCCTCGGCCTTGCAGTGAGTCGGCGGCTGGCAAGAGCCCTCGGCGGCGAGCTGTCGTACCTCCCGTCCGAGAGGGGCACACGTTGGCAGCTCACACTGCCTTTGTCGGAGTAGATATGGCCACCCAGACAGCAACCGAAGCCCCCCCGCGCCTGCTTCTCGTCGACGATGACGAAGAGGCGTGCCGCATGCTGGCCGAGGTCCTGGCGCGCGAGTCGTATGAAGTTTCCCGGGCCTTGTCCGCCCGGGAGGCCCTGAAGCTCGTCGATCGGGACGGGCCGTTCGACGCCGTGCTCACCGATCTCCGGATGCCGGAGGCCAGCGGGCTGGATCTGCTGGCCGAGCTCCGCAAACGCGACCCGGACGCTCTGGTCCTGGTGCTCACGGCATTCGGGGACGGCGCCGGCGCCGCCGAGGCGATTCGGGCCGGAGCGTATGACTTCATCAGCAAGCCGTACGACCTCGAGGGGCTGCGGCAGACCCTCTCGCGGGCGCTCGCCAGGCGGCAGCTGGTGGCCCGGCGCAGCTCCGCCCAGGAGGAGCGTCCGGCGGCCGCCGCGCCCGCTTCCGGGGTGCTGGTCGGCCACAGCCCTTCGATCATCACGGTCATGAAGCAGGTGGCCAGGGTCGCTCCGACCCAGGCTACCGTTCTCATCACCGGCGAGACAGGCACCGGCAAGGAGTTGGTCGCCCGGACCATCCACCGGTTCTCGGAACGAGCCGACCGCCGGATGGTCGCAGTGAACTGCTCCGCCCTGGCGGAGGGCCTCCTGGAAAGCGAGCTGTTCGGCCACGTCCGGGGCGCGTTCACCGGCGCGGTCAGCAACCGGCCCGGGATGTTCCGTGAGGCGGACCACGGCACGGTCTTCCTCGACGAAATCGGCGATATCTCCCCCGGGCTGCAGGCGCGGCTGCTCCGGGTGCTGCAGGAGCAGGAGATCGTCCCGGTCGGCGCCGAGCAGCCCATCAAGGTCGACGTGCGGATCATCGCCGCTACCCACCGCGACCTGCCGGCCATGGTGCAGGAGCAGAAGTTCCGCGAAGACCTGTACTACCGGCTCAACGTGGTCACGGTGCACCTCCCGCCGCTGCGTGAACGCCGGCAGGACATCCCGCTCCTGATCGACCACTTTCTGACGACGCTGGCCGGGCGGCATGGCAGGGGCCCGGTGGCAATGGACCCGGCGGCGCAGAGCCTGTTGCTGGCGCACGACTGGCCCGGCAACGTTCGTGAGCTGGAGAATGTCCTGGAGCGGGCCCTGGTGCTGGCAGAGATCGACGTCATCGGACCCGAGCATCTGCCGGAGGGGCTGCGCGGGGCGCCGGCAGCCTCCGCCTCCGCGGCCCACCCTCCGGTGTCTCCCGCCTCCCCTGCCGTTCTCCCCGCGGCGGAGCCGGCCGAAAGCACCTCGGAGCTCGTGAGTCTGGATGAGCTCGACCGCCGTCACGTCTTCCGGGTCCTCGCCGCCACCGGTGGCAACCGGGAGGACTCGGCCCGGATCCTCGGCATTTCCCGGAGGACTCTGACCCGGATGATTCAGCGCTGGAGCTGGAAGCCGGGAGCGCGGTGACCGTTCCGCGTTCCGGGTTCCGCGTGATGAGCAGCAGGTCCCGGGACCGCGGCTGCCCGAGGTAACCCACATCACACAACGGGGAACTGGGAACGCGGAACGCGGAACTGTCCGGGACAACTCGCCCCGCCAGACTGTCCCCCTCCGCGCCACTCTGTCTCAGGAGCGCCCGAATCCGGGGCAAAATCCGCCTCTACACGCGGCACACCGATTGCCCTGCCTCTAGCTCGAGGTTGTGCTGACCCCAACCGCACGGCCGACCCCAACGGAGGAATCCAATGATTCGCAGGACTGCTGTCGCCGCACTCGCCCTCGGACTGCTTGTCGGTTCAACCGCGATGGCCCAGAGTGCCGCAACAACCCCGACGACCGCCGCGACGAAGACGCAGCAGCCCGCGGCGAAGCCGGCCCCGGCGCCGGCCGCCAAGCCCGCTGCGGCCAAGACGGCCGCCCCCAAGGCCGAGCTGCTCGACCTCAACACCGCTACCCGCGAGCAGCTGGTCGCGCTCCCCGGCATCGGCGAGACCTACGCCGACGCCATCATCAAGGCCCGGCCCTACAAGTCCAAGGGCGAACTGGTTTCGAAGAAAGTGATTCCCGCGGCGGCGTACAAGAAGATCAGGTCCAAGGTGATCGCCCATCAGGGCTGATCCGCCGCCCGTTTCTCACCGCGGGGCAACACGGCAACCCTCCATCGCTCCGCGTTCAGCCGCCTGCCGGATTTGATTCCGGCAGGCGGTTTCTCTTCCTCGGCTCCTCCGCTGCCTTGACGCCGTCCCCGGAGGCCATGACCTCGCTCAGGTCTTCCCTGGCCGCTAGCGCGGTCATCCACCCGGCGCCATCAGCGGAGCCGTCGTCACCATCGAGAACACCACCCTCGGGTGGAGGTGGTGCCGCGCTGGCAGGCGACCAGGCGGGCAGGCGGACATTGAGAACGCAACAGGGTGGGCTCCGCGAGGACCCCACCCTGTCGCATCGCCACTGACCAGCTGCCCCGCTACACTCCCAGCAGGAGACCCGCGAGTCCAAACAGCAGCGAGTACCCGCACACATCCGTGAACGTGGTCACGAAGATCGATGATGCGATCGCGGGATCGATTCCCACCCGGTTGAGCAGCAGCGGGATGAACGCCCCGGCAAAGCCCGCCACGAACAGATTGCCGGTCATCGCCAGAAAGACGACCAGGCCAAGGTGGGACCCATGGCCCAGAGCGAAGGCGACCGCGGCCGCGGCCACGCCATTCACCGCCCCGTTGGCAACGCCCGCGAGCATCTCCTTGCCGATGATGGGCAGCGCCTTGCCGGCCGGAACCAGCCCCAGCGCCACCCGTCGCACCGTTACCGCCAGCGCCTGGGTCCCGCCATTGCCGCCCATGCCCGCAATCACCGGCATCCAGAAGATCAGCGCCCGTACCGCATTGACCTTGCTGCTGAAGAACGTGGCCACCCCGCCCGCGGCGAAGGCCGTCACCAGGTTGATCAGCAGCCAGGGGAGACGGCTTCGCACCGCGCCGTGCCAGGGGGCGGCCAGCTCCTCGTCCGCGGAGGTCCCGCCGAACTTGAGCAGGTCCTCTGTCTGCTCTGCCTCGACCACGTCGATCACGTCGTCGAAGGTGACCTGTCCCAGCAGCTTTCCCCCGCCGTCGACCACCGGGACCGCGGGAACGTTGTAGCGGCCCATGATCCGGGCAACTTCCTCCTGATCGGTCTCGGGAGCGACGCGCACATCGGTGTCGTCCATGATCTCCCGAACCGGCCGGATCGCGGGACTGGTGACCAGTCGCCTGATCGGGAGCACGCCCAGCAGGTGCTCCTGTTCGTCCACCACGTATACCTGACTGAAATCCTCGATCTCCTCGGCCTGTCGCCGGAGCGACTCGATCGCCTCGCCGGCGCTGTCGGTGGCCCGGACGGTGACCACCTGCGCCGTCATCAGACCGCCGGCGGTCTCCGGGTCGTAGCGGAGCAGTTCCTCGATGTCGGCCCGGTCCTCGACCTCGGAGAGAATCCGCTCCTGGTCTTCCGGGTCGAGGCCGCCCACGAGGTCCGCGGCTTCGTCGTCCGGCAGCTCGTCGACGATGTCGACCGCGGTCTCGGGTGCCTCCGAGGCCAGGCTCTCCAGCGTCACTTCGGCCTGGCTCTCGTTCGGCATCTCCACCAGCGCGGCGCTGGAGAGCCGTGCCGGCAGCGCCTTGACCACCTCCAGGCGCTGATCGTCGTTCAGCGACGAGAGCACGTCTCCCAGGTCGGCCGGCTCGGCCTTCTCCGCCAGCGCCAGAAACCCGCGCAGGTTCCCCCGGCGGATCAAGTCCAGCATTGACTTCACGATCGCGACGGTGCGGTTCATGGCCGGCGCCCCGCGTCCGTCACCGGCGCCAGAACCACGGGGGCGGCGGGCCCGCGGCGGATCACCACACGCTCCGCCCGCGTCGGGCTGGCCTGCAGCACGTCGAACTCGAGGCCGCGGACCAGGAAGCGCTCTCCCGGCTGCGGAATCCGTCCCGCCAGCTCGGCCAGCAGGCCGCTCACCGTGCTGGTCCTGGCGCTCGGCAAGGCGACCTCGAACCGCTCTTCGATGGCCGAGATCGGGGTGGATCCATCAGTCTCGAACACCAGGGTCCCGGCGCCGGACTCGCGCGCCGTGTGGCCGTCGTGCTCGTCGAAGATCTCCCCCACCAGCTGCTCCAGCAGGTCTTCCAGGGTCACGATACCGAGGGTCCCGCCGAACTCGTCCAGCACGACCGCCAGGTGCCGCCGTTCACGCTGCATGTCGAGCAGCAGATCACCGCAGGTCCGGCTCGCCGGGGCCACCGCCACGGGACGCACCGGCAGCCTGTCGCCCGGATGGAGCTTGAAGAGATCGAAGGCGTGCAGCATCCCAACGATCTCGTCCAGGGTGCCGCGATAAACCGGCAGGCGGCTGTAGCCGCTCTGCGCAAAGACCTGGGTGATGTCCTCCAGGGAATCGTTCTCGGAGACAGCCACGAGATCGGTCCGCGGCGTCATGGCCTCCCGTACCGGCCGCTCGGTGAAGGTCATCACGCCGCCGACCATGATCAGCTCGTCGTCGGCCGCCAGCCCGGAGGCTGCCCCCTCGCGCCACACGGCGCGCAGCTCCCCGGCCCCGGGTACGGTCCGGGTCGGGAGCAGCACGCCCACCACCCGCGCCAGCGGCCGGAGTAGCGGGACCACATGGTTCCTGAGCGCCACGGCCCGGGGACGGACCAGCCAGCGCGGTATGAGGTAACCCGCCAGGATCACCGACGGCACCGCCACGAGCACGAGCAGCAACGCGAGGGCGGCCAAAGTGAAACCGGTAAACATCCCGGGAATGGCGGCGCCCACCAGCACCACGCCGAGCGCCGTGAGCGTGGCGGTGACGCTGAGGTATTGCTCCATCTCCGCCAGCCAGCCGATGGAGCCGGTTCCGCCCTTGAGCTGGCCGGCCACCGCGCGAGTGAGCTCCAGGCGGCTCAGCGAGACCAGGGCGGTCCCGGCCACAGCGCCGAAGATGGCCAGCGCCAGTCCGGCCGAGAAGACGAACCAGATCATCCGGAGTCCTCCGCCTGGACCTCGGCGCGGATCGGCGGAGTCACCAGCACCCGTCGGACCCGCCGCCGGGCGACCAGCTCGACCGTCAGCTGCACGCCTTCCACCTCAACCTGCTCGCCGCTCTTCGGCACCCGCCCGAACGCATCCAGAACGAGGCCTCCGACGGTCGTCACGTCCTCCCGGCGGAAGCTGTGCCCCAGGAGGGACTCCAGCTCGGAGAGCGGCACTCCCCCCTCCACCGACAGCCGCCCGTCGCCCGTTTCCATCACCGGGCGGGCCTCGTCGGTGTCATGCTCGTCCTGGATTTCGCCGACCACCTCTTCGAGGATGTCCTCGAGGGTGATGATCCCGGCGGTGCCTCCGAACTCGTCGACGACCACCGCCAGGTGGCTGGGACCCCGCTGGAAGTCGCGCAACTGGCGGTTGAGGGTCTTCCCCTCCGGCACGAATGCCGCGGGCCGGATCAGCGCGTGCCAGTCCTCTGCGCCCTCGCCCAGCGGCAGCCGCCCCAGCATGTCCTTGGCGTAGAGCACTCCGGCAACGGCGTCCGGGTGGCCGTCGAAGACCGGGATGCGGGCATGTTCCGAGCCGCGCAGTGTGGCGACGACCTCTTCGGGGGTGGCGGCGCTGTCTACCGCCACGATGTCGATGCGGGGCGTCATCACTTCGGCCACGGTCATGTCGGCCAGGGAAAACAGACCGAGGAGCATGTCGCGGCGCACCGGGCCGCCGTCGCGGCTCACGGGCGCGGCGGGTGGCCGCACGCGGCTGTCCGCCCAGGCGATGAAACGAAGCAGCAGGCTGAAGGCCTTGAGGGAACGCAGCGCCGCTGGTCGCACCAGCGGGGGGAGGTCGGGAGCGAGCGCGGCGACGATTCGAGGCAGGAGGCTGGCGACCAGCCAGACCAGCAGCACGCCCAGCAGCAGGCGCACCAGCGCACCCACGGGGGGGAAGGCCCACCAGGCGTCGGCGATGCCCGCGGAGGCGCCGGCCAGGATCAGGAGGGCGAGGTGACCCACGTACAGGGCGCGCGCGGGCGGCAGGCTGACGCCGTTGTCCTGCCGCTGGTCCATCAGAATGCGGGGCACCTCCGCGTCCGCCTCCGCGGCGAACGAGAGCCACGCGGCCCAGAGCGCGAAGCACAGGGTCGCCAGCGGAGTGATCAGGTGGTGCAGCGTCTGGATCACGCGAGTGCCTTCACGTAGCGTTCCTGTCGCCGCCACATCGCCGACCGCGTCCGCCCGGCGCCGTCCGGGTGATCGTACCCCAGCACGTGCAGCGTCCCGTGCACGACCAGCCGGATCAGCTCCTGGCGCAGCGGGACCCCCAGGCTGCCGGCCTGATCGCGCGCCACGGCCGGGCAGACATATACGTCGCCCGCCAGCTCGCCGCTCGGGCCCGGGAGCGCGAACGCGATGACATCGGTGGGCCTGTCGCGCCCCATCCACTCCCGGTTGAGCGACTGCATCCGCGCGGGACCGAGGAAGGTGACGGAGATGGTCGCCACCCGGCGCTCCTCTGCAAGGACGAGATCGACGATCCGCCGAATGGCTCCCGGCGGGACGGCGGGACGGCGGGACGCCAGGAGCCTCCCGGCGACGCGAGACCCTCGGCCGTTCCTTCCGCCTTTCCGCCGTCCCGCCGTCCCGCCTTTGTCAGCCGTGCTGATCCTCCGCGTACGCCTTGATGATCTCCCGCACCAGCCGGTGCCGGACCACGTCGGACTCGTCCAGATAGCAGAAGGCGACGCCATCCACCCCGGGGAGAATCCGCTCGATCTGGATCAGTCCGGAGTCCTCCCGTTTGGGAAGGTCAATCTGAGTCTTGTCCCCGGTCACCACCACCTTGCTGTTCACTCCGAGCCGGGTGAGGAACATCTTCATCTGGGCCCCGGTGGCGTTCTGGGCCTCGTCCAGGATGATGAATGCGTCGGCCAGCGTGCGGCCGCGCATGTAGGCCAGCGGCGCAATCTCGATGATGCGGGTCTCCAGCGCCTTCTGCACCCGGTCATGCGGCATCATGTCTTCCAGCGCGTCGTACAACGGGCGGAGATAGGGGTCGACCTTCGCCTGCAGGTCGCCGGGCAGGAACCCCAGCGACTCACCCGCCTCCACCGCCGGCCGCGCCAGGATGATCCGCTTGACCCGCTTGCGCGCCAGCGCCTCCACCGCCTTGGCGACGGCCAGATAGGTCTTGCCGGTGCCGGCGGGACCGATGCCGATCACGATGTCGTGCGTCGCCACCGCCTCGAGGTACTCGCGCTGCCCCTGAGTCTTGGGCGCGATCACCCGGCGGAGCCCCGGGAGAATGATCTTGTAGTCCATCGCACCGAGCGGCTCGGTGGACGGGCCCGCCGCCACCAGCCGCGAAACGTCCTCCGGGGTCACCGCCTCGCCCATGCGGGCGAGCTCCAGCATCCCCTGCACCACCGGGTTGGCGCGCTCGACCTGTTCCAGACTGCCGCCGAGCAGCAGTGTATCCCCTCTGAGGGTGGCCCGGACACCGGTGGCCCGCTGCAGTTCGATCAGATTGGCGTCGTTCACACCGGTGAGCAGGAGGGGATCGGCGCCTTCGGTCGAGAGGCGATGCTGGATTTCGTCGGTCATTCGGGCTCCG
>Ga0153915_10002039_pt1 | contig 18541 bp, 19 predicted proteins | sample Opewatmetagenome_2_FD_107003 | JGI IMG/M metagenome (GOLD analysis project Ga0153915, IMG submission 107003) | Freshwater wetland microbial communities from Ohio, USA - Open water 3 Core 3 Depth 3 metaG | ecosystem: Environmental > Aquatic > Freshwater > Wetlands | place: USA: Ohio, Lake Erie...
GCCGAGGACAGGAAGAAATTCTCTAGACTGATGGACGAGCTGGGCATCAGACAACCGCAATCAGGCACTGGATTCTCCTTCGAGGATGTCCGTCACATCGCAGCTGACATCGGCTATCCAGTCCTCGTCAGGCCTAGCTACGTGCTCGGTGGGAGAGCGATGGAGATCGTTTTCAACGAGGCCGAGCTCGAGACCTACATGACGAGCGCGGCGAAGGTCTCAAAGAAACACCCGATACTCGTTGACAAGTATCTGACGCATGCGATCGAAATCGATGTGGACGCCGTCTGCGACGGCAAGGAAGTGTTCATCGGGGGGATCCTGGAACACATCGAAGAGGCTGGGGTCCACTCGGGCGACGCAACGATGGTCCTGCCACCTCAGACGCTGAATCCGAAGGTCCTCGCAGACGTGAGGGGGGTCACCAGGAAGGTTGCGCTCGCACTGAAGACCGTCGGGCTGATCAATCTTCAGCTCGCATACAAGGACGACACAGTCTTCATGCTCGAGGCAAACCCGAGGGCGAGCAGAACAGTGCCCATCGTGTCGAAGGCAACAGGCATACCGCTCGCGAAGGTGGCGACGAAGGTGATGCTTGGGAGATCTCTTCGGGACCTAGGCCTGGCTGGCGAGACAAAGATTAGTCACATGGCGGTCAAGGCTTCTGTGTTCCCGTTTCTGAAGCTGCCTGGTGTAGACAGTATCCTCGGCCCGGAGATGAAGTCCACCGGAGAGGTGATGGGAATCGACACGAGCTATCCTGCTGCGGTCTACAAAGCATTCATCGCGGCAGGGTTGAAGCTCCCGCGATCTGGGAAGGTGTACATTAGCGTCGCGGACACTGACAAAGTGGAGGCCAGCAAGCTTGCCAAGAGACTCGCGGCGATTGGCTTCGGCCTTTTCGCGACCAGAGGGACCGCGGACGTTCTCAGGGAGAGGGGTATCGACTCTAATGTCGTCTACCGCATATCTGAGCACGGATCTCCGGACGCGTTGTCGCTTATGCGCGGCGGCAATGTGCAGCTCGTCATCAATACGCCGAGCGAGAATTCTGGAGCAAGAAGAGACGGGTACATGATGAGGCGGCTCGCGGTCGAGCTAGAAATCCCCTTTTTCACCACCATGCAGGGAGCGAAGGCGGCCGTCATGGCGATGGAGGGTGCCGTCCGCAGGGAGACGACCGTCAACGATCTCTCGTTCTTCCACGGCCGCAAATGAGCCCTTCCATCTCAACGACACTCTACCATCGCAGGAAAGGCTTCTTGCTGAGCATCCTCAGCTGCGATCGGTGGGTCGAGCAGACACCGTCAGGGGCAACCTGGGACGCGAGTAGCTCCTCCTGCCAATGAGCGTTGAAAAGACGGCAGGTCCTGTTCCCGCAGAACGGACGCAGCGTCAGATGAAACATCACCGCCTGAAGCAGGAGCCCCTTCAGGACTTCTATCATTGCCGGATCGCCGTAGTCGACGAAGCTCCCTCTGAACTGCTCCTTCAGGCGCTCCATTTCGAGTTGGGAAGCTCCCATCATCTCCATCGCCTGCTTCTTGACATAGTACGAACGCGGCTTGGCTGGAGCCTCGACAATGCCGGGAATCGAGACAATGCTCGGGAACCCAAGGACGACCGTTCTTAGATGGTGACGCAGATCCTCCTGCGAGAACGTGGAAACTAGTCGATCCGTCAGGACGACGTGCGCGACCCCGAGTCCCGCCTCCCCGATCATCCTCATTAGGACCTCGGCGAGCATCCTACCATCATAGACGACTCCTCCAGCCCTCGCGTCACCGTCCAAGAGCCTGAGTTCGTAATCGACCTCGCCGTAGAGTGGTTCCTCCAACTGCTTTCTCTTGGTCGGATCCTTGACCCTGGCCGCGGCGATCTCCGACGCCAGCCGCTCTCCGTCTTTTCGCGCACCCACCCTCGATAAAGATGGCGCGACCTCAAAAGCGACCATTGGAAACCATGAGGACAGATACTGCAAGATCGGAGCGAGATCCGGTCCTTCGCCGTTCTCCGGCTCGTAGACCCTGACCGTCTCGAGTACGACTTCACTTCTTCGCTTTGAGGTGCTTGTACGCGACATCCGCCCCTCGCCTTCCAGAAAGCAGCATTGAGCCGAATGTCGGCCCCATCCTCGGAAGGCCGAATGTCGTGGAGACCGCCATCCCAGTCACTATGAGGCCTGGATGGCAGAATCCGCTGTGCTCGACCACAGCGTCCTCGCTCTTCTCGACCCACATCGCGCCGAACCCGGGGATCTTGATCAGACCTCGCTCCCCCAGCTTCCTCACCACGGACGCGTCGTGCCCCGTGGCGTCTATGACAAGCTTGGACTCTAGAGCGACCGGGTCCACACAGCTGATCTGACGTGGCAGAGTGGCAACCGGGCTCCAGTTGATGACAGCGCCCGCGACTCGGTTCTTCTCCCTCAGAACGATGTCGTCGAAAGACGCCATGTTGAGGATTTCCACGCCCGATTCGCATGCCGCGGCTATCAACTTCGAGCACGCGAGTGGGCCGGGAGTTATGTAGAGCCCCTTCTCGAACTGCTTGTACCTTATCCCCAGTTCGTCGAGTATCTTGTGAGCAGGAGCCCTGATGGTTATCGTGTTCATCAGGAACCCTCCGATCCAGAACCCGCCTCCCAAGTAGTTGTTCCTCTCGACCACGAGGACCTTGACCCCTTTCTCGGCGAGATCGTGTGCAGCCATGAGCCCGCTCGGCCCGCCCCCAATCACGATCACGTCCATGTCGGCGTACCTCTCCATGTCCTTCGCAAATTGTGACACTATGGCCCTTGTGACCGCTTTCTCAGACGACTTCTCGAAGATGGGCATCCTAGTTCACCAGAAGCGTTGCGCGCATACTGGATTCCCGAATATATACATTGTCCTTTTACGAGTCGTGCCCGAGCCCAGGCAATCCTCCCCGCGCGTAAGCCAAAAGGGATATCGATGCTGAGAGATGATGACCGATAGAGGATTGACGCGATGGCCACGGATCCCGTATGCAAGATGCAGGTCGACGAGAAGACTGCCAGGTGGAAGAGCGTTTATCGCGGCAAGGAGTACTTCTTCTGCGCTCCTGGCTGCAAGAGCACCTTCGACAAGAACCCGGGGAGGTTCGTCCAAGCGTAATCAGTGATGGTGCTCCTTCGCCGGCAGCCTGATCGAGCCGGCCTGCTTCTTGAGCTTCTCGTACTTCTCCCTGTAGCCCTTCTCGCAGACTGGACAACACAGGTAGTGGTACTTTCCGTCCAGTTTGATCTTGACCCCCTCGTCTTTCATCATGTGTCCGCAGTAGTAACACCTGATCAGAAGCCCGGCCTCGTCAGTCAGCGCGGCCCTTGGGTCCTCCTTTGACACCTTCATTACCATCGAGTTGTCCATGCGGAGGATCTCTGGAATCTGGGCGAGGCTCTCGAGGAACCTCTGGTACTTGATCTGATTGTAGAACGACAGTAGACAGAGTATCCGCGAATCGGACAGAGTGTATATCTGCCGGACGATCTCCGCGTCCCTGACCTTCTCAACAACCTTCTCGAGGTCAATGGGCTTCGACTCCAAGAGTAGCGCTACGGAGATCTGACCAAGCATGTCGGCATCTAGCAGTGTCGAGTACCCCTTTATGAGGCCGACATCCACCATCGCTTGGACTCTTGAACTCACTGTCGGTGTGCTCACATCTATTCTGGCGGATATGTCTCTGAAGGACGCCCGGCCGTCCTTCTGCAATTCCCTCAGGATCTTCCTATCAACATCATCAAGATTCATGCTCATGCTGCTGTAATTGAGCCGAGGGGTAATAGCCTTTTCACATGAAAGGTACGGGGTATTTGGCCGGAGATATATGTAAAGCGGTCAATCGATAGGGATTGAACGTTAGGCAACAAGCCGCTCATTCTCTTCTTGCCCTAGATGTGAAGAGGGAAGGGCGAACTTGCTTTGGGGGGCCATTACCCACAACGTAGGAAGAGGATCATACCATCCAACCCTTTTTGTTGAGTTTTCGCCCGTTTCCCGATTCCGTAATGACTTCCTCCCCTATGGTCTTTTTCGAAGCTAGCGAAAAACCCCTTTCCCTCTTCCCATGTCTAGATTGGATCTAGACGCTCTTCTTCTCGGTGAGCGGCATCGAGACGCAAATGAACAAAAGAGAACCCACAAGGAAGCTTGCGAGGCTGAACATCACCCCGTCATCAGAGTCAGAAGGATCCGGAAAGAAGTTGCAGTAGATGAGTATTCCCTCAATGACCGCCAGACCACAGAGGATGACTAGACCCCAAGCTGTAGGCCTCCTCCATTTCCATGTGCCTGACACCGACTTAGCCTTCATCCTGACGCGCCAGACCACAATCGCCTTTCCTCCCATATGGTCTTTTCCGGCGCTTCTTTTGATGGACGAATCAGGATTGTCTGCTTCGAGAAACCGAGACCTCACAGCCAAGTCTGCAATCCGAAACCCATCGACCATGACCAACCAGAGCCGTGTCCCTCTACAGTCACTTGCCCGCCATGTGGGAAGATGCTCTTGTCAAAAGTGAAATAGTCTCCGTTGTCCAAATGCCAAATGTCTCCCAAATCAAAGAATTGAATTCCGCCGTATGATTGACCAGATGCCATTTCGCTGACTCTTTTTGTCGCTAGACCTAGAGCCCCGTCGGGCTTGAACACGGTGATGTACACATTCGTGAGAGTAGTATGATCGCGAGGAAGCCAACTTGAGTTCTCTGCATCTTCGAAAGTCGCCTTCCATTCCGAGCTGTTGCCAGTAACGCGAAAAAAGGCTACACCCATGTCGGGAAAGGGATTCTGCAGGAATCGGTTGAACGCGTACAGAGCGTAGACTGAAGTCACGCCAACTACCAACGCGATAGCCACAATCAGGACTGCAAGGACCTTCGGCTCGTCGAGCCTCCCGATTGTCCTCTCGGCCCATGAGCCTTTAGGTTTGGGACCTTCGCCAGGAGCCTCCATGCTACCACAATCGCCTTTCCTCCCCTATGGTCTTTTCCGAGGAGGCAGATTCGTTTCCGTTTCTATCCAAGAACTCCTTTGAGGACTTGCATGAGGGAATCGACATCGACCGCAGAACCACAGAAGGAGCAGAACATCAGGCCTTCAGCACTGGAGTCCTTGCTGACGGTTATCGAAGCACCACAATTCCTGCATCTGTACGGAACTGCAAGTCCGGAACTCTGAATTCGGTCAATCAGCTGATTCAGGTCGACGGACACCTGTCTCACCGTCAATTGCTTTGACTTCCTTCTGATATCCCCAGCCTTGTCGAGCCAGCCCAGAGATTCATAGAGGTCCGCAAGGTCCTCGCTCCTCCCTGTTCTTTGATAGAAGTCTTCCATCCGCTTCACGCAGGATCCATCCGAGAACCCCAACCTCGCATTGCATTGGCTGCAGAGTACGAAGAATGGCGCCGGACTGATGTTGTGGCAGATCACAGGTTCGAGCTTGTTGAACCTCGTGAAATGGCGGAAAATTGGCTGAGATGGGTTCTGATGAAACTGCCGTGTGCAGCCAACGCACAGATTATTCCCACATGCCGAACAGAACAGCTGATATGTCTTCAACACGCGATCATAACCTTCAATGTCTTTCGACCAAAACCAGGAGTAGGAGATTGCCTGACCGCATCTGCCGCAAGAGTGAGCCATAGCCGTGTCCCTTGGATTCGAAAAAGGGCTATGACCATATGTTCTTTCCGATGCGGGGCCGGGAGACTGGCATCCCCTTGTAGAGGACGACATAGAGCCCGACTATCACAAGAGCGCCCCCAAGGACTATCCATATCCCTGGAACCTCGAGGGGGAGCAGGAAGAAGACGAGAATGGACGCGCCAACGGGCTCCGCAAGCACGCTTGCCGAGATCACATGCGCCGGCAGGGCCTTCAGAGCGTAGTTGAACATCGTGTGGCCGAGCAAGGAAGGCACAATGGCCATAGCTAGGAAGAGCGAGACCTCACGCGAGTCGGTGACAACGAGCGTGTCACCTGCTAGACCAGCGGCGACGAACAGGAGAACCGCTGACACAGCATAGACCGAGAAGACATACGGCCCGAGGGACACACTCTGTCTGGCGACCCTTCCCGAGAGGAAGTATACACCAGCGCAGATTCCTCCAAGGAACGCGAGCGCATCGCCAAACAGGTTGTCGGGACCCACTCCGAGGTCACTGATCGATATCACGACGACCCCCGAGAATGCGACGACTATTCCGACGACCGCCGCCCGCTTGACCTTCTCGTTCAGGAGGAAGTGCGAGGCCGCCGCAACGAACATCGGGTGGGAAGTCACCAGTATCACCGAGGTCGGAACGAGGGTCAGGGTGAGCGAGACGATCCAAAGCCCGAAGTGGAATGCCAGGGCAACACCGCTGGTTAAGACGAGAACCACATCCCTCCGGTCGAAGCTCCTTATGCCTGAGAATCCACCGCTCAACATCATGTACGGGAGAAGTAGAACGCACGTGAAGAGGAGCCTGTACCCAGCGATGATGAACGGAGGGCTCTCACTCCACTTTATGAATATCGAGGCCCATGAGACGGAGACCATCGCGACGCACACAGCGAGATACGCTTTGGAGTTCTCGCCGAGCGCCAACGGACTTCACATCCTGGACGGACTTCTGCTCTTCGCTAGTAGATCGTGACTCCCTTGACCCCTTTGGCCTGACGTATCAACGGTATCATGTCCGAAGGCACTTGGCTCTCGGTTACGATGAAGAGCTTCGGCTCCTCGGAGGTCATCGGGTCGTCCACGATTGCCTGACGGATGCTAATGTTGCCTTTCTCGAGGATGTTCGCAATCGATGCTATGATTCCTGGCTCGTGGGCGTTGGTCGGGACTATCTCGATGGCGCTCCATCCCATGGCCGAGGCTGCGTTCTTCAGGTGATTCGTGGGAAGGAGCTGGGAGAAGAACTTGAGAAGAGTGGGGTCACCCTTGATGGTCTGAATCGTCGACTTCACCACCCTCCGGTCGACACCTGCGGCCCTGGCCAGGGCGGAATCGGCGATCTGGACGTCACCGCACAGCACCTGGTCCTTGTCTATCCTCAGCCCGTACCTCAGCAGGTATCTGGCGACCTTCGCCTGGGACGGATACTTCTCGAAGTAGTTCGCGATCTTGTCCCACATAATTATCGATGATTAGATGTGTACAGTAATAGATTAATATTGCGACCAGTGTACGCCTTCGCACCATCGTCCAGTGGCAAAGGACTTATACGTCCAGCACGGTGGCGAGTACAGTGACAAAAAATAGCACGGCACCCGCTGTGCCCGGTGATTAGATGATTGGCAAAGAGATCAGGCTCAGGCGGATCTTCGACCCCAAGAAGGGCAAGACCGTCATCGTTCCGATGGACCACGGGGTATCCATGGGCCCAGTCAAAGGGATTGCGGATATCAGGGCCACCGTTGACAAGGTCGCGGACGGAGGGGCCTCGGCAATCGTGATTCACAAGGGGCTGGTGCCATTCGCTGGACCCTCCATCGGCGACAGACTTGGGCTCATAGTACACGCCTCCGCCAGCACATCGTTCTCGACGGATCCCAACCACAAGGTCCTCGTGGCGACCCCTGATGAGGCCGCGGCTCTTGGTGCCGACGGCGTTTCGATCCACTGCAACATCGGCGGAGACAACGAGGAGAAGATGGTGACGGACTTCGGCAGGACTGCCGACAGATGCGCCCAGCTCGGGCTTCCCCTACTCGCGATGTGCTACCCGAGGGGCAAGAATGTCAAGAGCCAGTTCGACGTGGAACCGGTCAAGCACTGCGCGAGACTGGCGGCGGAACTCGGCGCGGATGTGGTCAAGACGAACTACACTGGCTCGATAGACTCCTTCAAGGAAGTCGTGCAGGGAACACCGATACCGGTCGTCATAGCTGGAGGTCCGAAGCTGGACTCGGACCAGGCTCTGCTCCAGATGGTCTACGATGCTATCCAGGCGGGGGCCAGAGGGGTCAGCATCGGCCGGAACGTCTTTCAGCACGACGATGTCGCTGGGATAACTAGAGCGATAAGCAGATTAGTTTTCGATGGTATGCGGCCTGAGGAAGCATATAGGCGGTGAGCACCTGAAGGACCGCCAGATCTGGGTTGGCGCCCTTTTCCAGCCCAGCAGTGAGAACAGGAAGAAGATAGTCCTTTCCGCCCTTGAGAACGGCTTCGACACAGTAGTGCTAGACAAAAGGGACAAGTCGTTCGTCGACCTGGGCAGGTTCAGGGCGCTCCTTCTCGACGGTGGCACCTTCATCGAGGACGGCGAGAAGGTCGGCGCCCTCGTGCAGCTCAGAGGAAAGGAGGACGAGGTGAAGGCGAAACGCCTCAGTGGCAAATCGCCCGTGGTCGTCATATCCGCCTCTGACTGGAAGATCATCCCGCTGGAGAACCTCATCGTGCATTTCCAGGGCTCGGGCTCGAAGCTGATGATGGTCGCGAGGACCGCGGAGGAGGCGAAGCTCTTCTTCGAGACCATGGAGGTGGGCGCCGACGGGGTCCTGTTCGTTCCTCAGAAGCTGGAGGAACTCGGCAAGCTTCGCAGGCTCCTCGAGGAGACTTCGCCGAAGATTGACCTGACCGATGCCAAGATTGTCACCCTGAGGCAGCTCGGGCTCGGCGATCGAGTCTGCATTGACACGTGCTCGATGCTATCCGTGGGCGAGGGTATGCTCATCGGAAACCAGTCGTCCTGTCTCTTCCTTATCCATTCGGAAACGATCGAGTCGGAGTACGCGGCCACGAGGCCGTTCAGGGTGAACGCCGGCCCGGTGCACGCGTACGTCCTCATGCCTGATGGAACGACAAGATACCTGTCAGAGCTCTCAGGAGGCGACGAAGCCCTCGTCGTCGGGGCAGACGGACACACTCGCCGCGTCATCGTAGGAAGGACGAAGGTCGAGAGGAGGCCCCTCCTTCTCATAGAAGCGGATGTCGGCGGGGATCGGTACTCCACGATCGTCCAGAACGCGGAGACGATACGGGTGTACTCCAACGGGAAGATCGTCTCGGTATCAAAGATCAAGCTTGGCGATTCGATCAAGATACATCTCGAGCGCGGTGGAAGGCATTTCGGCGCACTCGTCAAGGAGACAATCAAGGAGAAGTGAATGACGCTCGTCGTAGGTTCCCTCGTTGAGAAGAATGTCGAATCCGTCGCGGATTCATGCAGGCTGGCGTTCGCGCAGGGTGCGGACCTGGTCGAGTGCAGGTTGGACCATCTCGCGAATCTCTCGAAGGCTGCGGTCGAAAGCGCGCGCAGTGCAGCCCAGGGTCCATCGATCGCGACGCTCCGGTCGACAACGGAAGGCGGACGCTCAGGTCTCAAGGGGGACAAGCGGAACTCAATCCTTCTCGCGCAGCTCGAAGCGGATTTCGAGTACGTCGACCTCGAACTGAGATCGGACAGGAAGTTCATCTCGAAACTGGACCGCGACAGATGGGACTCCAAATTGATAGTCTCCGCTCACTTCCCGAAACCCGTAAAGAGGGCGACGGTCGAGAACGCGCTTGCCGAGTGTGCTGGACTCGGTGATATCGGAAAGGTTGCGATGAAATGCGACGATGCGAATGACGCGCTGATGCTCGCGGAGATTGGCATGAAGTGGTCGCACAGAAGGAATCCATATGTGCTCATAGGCATGGGCAACCAGGGCCAGCTAACCAGGGTCCTGGCGGACAGGCTTGGTTCGTTCCTCGCATACGCCTGCCTGAGCGGGAAACCGGCGGCCCCAGGGCAGCTCGACATCGGCACCCAGATTCGGATGCTCTCGAAGTCGCGCAAGATCTTTGGCCTGATAGGCCACCCCGTCTCCCATTCGGTCTCGAAACCGATGCAGGAGGCGGCGCTCAATCATCTTGGGCTGGTCGGCGCCTACGTTCCGATGGATGTCCCGCCGGGGGAATTCTCGGCCAACACGGTCTCTGTCCTGCGGAAGCTTGGGTTCAGCGGCATCAACGTGACCTTGCCTCACAAGAAGAAAGCTTACTCGCTCAGCGACCAGAAGGGGCCTGCAGCGCGTGCAACCGGCGCGGTCAATACCATCAGGATCGATGGGGCCTCTCTCTACGGAGAAAACACTGATGTGAAGGGGTTCGCGGAGCTAATTGGCACGAAAACGGTAATAACGAGGGGAACGAAGGCGCTGCTAGTTGGCGCCGGCGGGGCCGCAAGGGCTGCGATATACGTCTTGAAAGAGCGCGGCGCGCGAGTCACGGTGGTCGACATCGAGAAGAGAAGGGCGGACCATTTGGCGAAGGCGTTCGATGCCAACTCGCATTCGCTGCCGAGGTTGTTCAAATCCGGGAGATCGTTCGACATCGTCGTGAACTGCTCACCCATCGGGATGAAGGGAATGCCTGGCAACCCCGTCGTGAAGAGCCTATTCAAGCGAGGGTCGTCATTCTTCGACGTCGTCTACAATCCGCAGGTAACGAAGGCGATGCAGACTGCAGACAAGGCCGGCGCGACGGCGCATGGCGGCCTGGAGATGCTCGTCCAGCAAGGCGCCGAATCGTTCCGCATCTGGACCTGTCTCGAACCGAATGTCGATGCGATGCGCGAGGCGGCGAAGGGGGCGCTACAATGATCGGCACGGCCGGGTGCAGGGGCGCAGCCACTATCGTCAACGCCATCGCCACCGGAAAGGGCGCCGCATTTGGGATATCGCTCGAGACCGACGTGTCGGTCGACCTCAGCGATGGCAAGGGCAGGATAGCCCTCGCAGAGCAGGCCGAGGGCGGAAGCCTTGTCGAGGGTTGCGTCCGCTCGGCGATCAAGAAATCGAAGCTTGGGTATGAATGCCACGGCACAGTCACCATCAGATCGGAAATACCGATTTCGAGGGGACTCAAGAGCAGTAGCGCGGTCTCTAACGCCGTAGTCCTTGGAACAGTGAGGGCGATCGGCTCGGACAAGGATCTCAGTGACCGTGACATCATCCTGACCGGAATCGAGGAGTCAATTAAGGCGGGCGTGACAATCACGGGGGCATTCGACGATGCCTGTGCCTGCTACTACGGGGGTGCCGTGATGACGAACAACAGGACCTTCCAGATATTGCGTCAGTATCCAATGGACGAGGACCTGGAGGTCCTCATCCACGTCCCAGAGAGGCGCATTGAGAAGTCCACCGTCAAGGGCCTGGACTTCAGCAGGATCTCCAAGGAGGTCGAGAAGGCGTTCGAACTGGCGATGAAGGGCCAGTTCCTGAAGGCGATGGAGGTGAACTCGAGGGCGTATTCGAAGGTGCTTGACGTCTCCGAGGACGTCGCCGAGCTGGCGCGCAAGAACGGCGCTCTCGCGGCAGGCATTTCGGGCACTGGTCCGGCAACTGTCGTCCTGTGCGAGAGGGGCGAGGCCGGGCACCTTGCTTCCGTCCTGAGAAAGCAGGAGGGGAAGGTCCTTGTCGCCAGGATGAACCATACGCCGGCAAGGGAGGTGGAACCGCGCCTATTGTAGTCAAGTCATCAGTCGCCAAGGGAACGGTTACCGCGCCGCCGTCCAAATCGTACACTCACCGGGCACTGATACTTGGCGCGCTGACGCACTCGAACTTCGTCCTTGCGAACCCGCTAATGTCCGATGACACCAAGGCCACCCTGGATGCGCTCTATGCCCATGGAACCGAGTTCAGGAGCGTCTCGAGCGGCATCTCAATTCACTGCGAGCAACTCAGGAAGGCGCCAGGAGTGGTGGACGCGCGAAACTCGGGAACGACCATCCGACTGATGACAGGCATCGCCTCTCTTCTGCCATCCGAAACCACGCTCACAGGCGACGAGAGCTTGATGAGGAGACCTATGGGGCCTCTCGTGGATGCGCTCAAGGGCCTCGGAGCAAAGGCGCAGTACCTCGGGAAATCAGGCTGTCCTCCGCTCAAGGTGTCCGGTCCAATCAGTGGACGAAAGACCGAAATGAGGGGGGATGTGAGTTCGCAGTTCGTTTCCTCGTTGCTTATCGCCTGCTCCCAGAAGGTCGGCGACACCGAGATTAATCTGATTGGATCGCTTCGGTCAAGACCCTACGTTGGCATAACGCTTCAGTTGCTGAGCGATTTCGGCGCATCACTGCAAGATATGAATGGAGGTTACACCGTCAAAGGGGAACAGACTCTGCGTCGGGACTCATACACCGTCCCTGGCGACTATTCGTCCGCCGCGTTCCCCCTTGCAGCCGCGGCCATCACTGGAGGGGACGTCACGGTGAAGAACCTTGACCGCGAGTCACCACAAGGCGACAGGTCGATCGTCGAACTGATGGGCAAGTTCGGCGCGCGTGTGACCGTTCGGGGCGACTCTGTGAGGGTGAATGCCGATCCAGGGTCTCTTCATGCTAGTGACCTGAACGTCCGAGACACCCCCGACCTATTCCCGATTGCCGCGGTGATCGCATCGCTCGCGAAGGGCAAGACCGTAATCAGCGGGGGCGAGAACCTCCGACAAAAGGAGAGCGACAGGATTGCCACCACCACCGACTTCCTGCGCAGAATGGGCGCGAAGATCCTCGCTCGGGACGACGGCTGCGAGATCGAGGGGGTAGCACGCCTGCACGGAGCAGAAGTACGAACGGAGGGGGATCACAGGATATTCATGGCCGCGGCCGTCGCCGGACTTGCAGCGGCGACAGATACCATAATCCAGGACACCGAGTCTTTCGCTGTATCATATCCAGGATTCCTTAGGGACATGCACCAGCTCGGGTGCCGGATGAAGGTGAGAAAGTGAACGAATTCGGCACAAAGTACCGCATAGGTGTTTTCGGAACAAGCCACGGTCCGTGCATAGGCGCGAAGGTCGAGGGCTGCCCCGCGGGGTCTAGGATAAGCGAGGCGGTCATCCAAGCAGAGCTGGATCGAAGGTCCCCCGGCAAGGGACCTGTATCCTCACCGAGGAAGGAAAGGGACCGACTGGAGATCGTATCAGGTATTCACAACGGCCGGGCGACAGGAGGACCTATCGTGGGGCTAGTGAGAAACTTCGATGTCAACTCAGCAGCATACGAGGTGTTCAAGAGGGTCCCCCGGCCCGGGCATGCGGACTACCCTGCGATGATCAAGTACGGAGGACACCACGACTACAGAGGGGGTGGGCAGTTCTCTGGCAGGATGACAGCCGCGCTTGTGATTGGTGGGGCGATTGCCCGGCAGGTACTCGAGAAGAAAGGAATCGCGCTTTTGGCCCAGACCGTGCAGATCGGCAAGGTGGCCCTCAAGAAAGACGTGCCCATCAGCGTTGCAGAGCGAATCGTGCGGGCTAGTCCGGTCGGCTGCGCTGACCGGCATACAGCGACCCTTATGACCGAGGAGATTGTGAAGGCCCACGAACAGCAAGACAGTGTTGGAGGGGTCGTGAGGTGCACGGTCATCGGCACACCAGTCGGGGTCGGGGAGCCGTTCTTCGCTTCGATGGAGAGCGTCATCTCTGCAATGATGTTCTCGATCCCTGGGGTGAAGGGTGTCGAGTTCGGGTCCGGATTCAGATGCGCCCTCATGAGAGGTAGCGAGCACAACGACCAGTACGCGATCAGAAACGGGAAGATCGTCACGAAGACGAATAACGCGGGCGGAATCCTCGGAGGCCTGTCGAATGGCATGCCGGTCGAGTTCAGGGTCGCGTTCAAGCCGACGTCATCCATCGCGAGGCCACAGATGAGCGTCGACGTCGTAGACAAGAAACCAGTGGAGTTGCAGATCAAGGGCAGACATGACCCGTGCATCGTCCCCCGGGCGGTGCCGGTCGTGGAGAACGCGACGGCGAGCGTCATACTGGATCTCATGCTGCAGGGGGGATTCCTGTGACGAGGGAGGAGCTCGTCGCACTCAGGCGAGAGGTCGATCGTATCGACGCGGAGATCGTCCGGCTGCTTGCTAGGAGGGTGGACGCAGCCGCTGAAATCGGCCTCACGAAGAGAAAAGCCGGTCTGAAGGTCAAAGACGCCGAGCGGGAGAAACAGGTGCTCGACCGTGTGGCTGAGACCGCGCAATCGATCGGTTTGGACCCGTTGAAGACGAGGGAGATGTTCAGGCAGCTCATCTCTGAATCCGTTCGCATCCAGAAGGCGACGAAACCTAAGGACCTGGATGGCAAGACAGCGCTCGTCGTCGGAGGAGCAGGCAGAATGGGGCGGTGGACGTGCAGATTCCTCTCGAACAGGGGCGCTGCCGTCAGAGTATTCGACGCGAAAGGCGAGTTCGACGGATACGAGAATGTGGCGTCTCTTCCCGAGCACGCCAAGAAAGCGGATATCGTCGTAGTCGCCAGCCCGCTTGGCACAGTCCCGGAGGACTTGAAGGCAGTAGTGGACTGCGGCCCAGATGGACTCGTGTTCGACATCTGCAGCATCAAGTCGCACATCGCGGGGCTGCTAAGGGACGCGAATGTCAGAGGGATAAGGATTGCCAGCATTCATCCGATGTTCGGACCGACGGCGCCCTCACCGAGCGGGAGGAACGTCTTGGTCTGTGATTTCGGATCTGATGATGCCAGCAAGGAGACTTACGACCTGTTCAACTCATGGGGGGCGCGAACAATGATGATAGAGCTGGACGAGCACGACCGACTGATGGCATACGTGCTTGGGCTTGCCCATCTCACTACTCTGACTTTCGCGGGTTCTCTCAGAAGGTCCAACGAGAAGATTGCTGGCTTGAAGGAAGTCCAGGGGCCAACTTTCGAGAGGCTCGCGGCAATCTCGAGAGAGGCGATGAGCGAGAGCAGGAGGGTCTACCACGACATCCAGTCGCTCAATCCGAATACTAAGCAGATGATCGCGGCCATGGAGGAGGCGTTCCGCGAGCTCAGGACTGCGGCTCTGGATCCTGAGCCGAGGAAATTCGCCAAGTTGATGGACGCAGACAGGGAGTACTTGGAGGCGGAATAGCATGGACAAGAGACGAACAGCCATACTTGGTTCGAGCGGAATGATCGGACAGCGATTCGCTGACATGTTGCGTGCGCACCCTTACTTCGAGGTGGTTGCGTACTGCGCCTCAGATCGCTCGGAGGGAAAGACCATGGCGCAGGCGTGGAAGCTCAGCGACGTCGAACTTGATCCAGATCTCGGAGCCAACGTCATCCAGGGCACCAATGCAGATTCACTGAGGAAACAGGGAGTCGAAGCGGTATTCAGCGGTCTCCCTTCGGACATCGCGGGCCCAATCGAAGACGATTGTGCAGAGCACGGGATGGCGGTGTTCTCGAACGCCGCCTCACACCGGATGGAGGCCGATACCCCAATCCTAGTCCCTGAGATCAATGCCGATCACTTGGCGTCCGTTGAGCTGCAGAAGAAGAGGCGGAGGAATCATGGATTCATCGTGACGAACGCAAACTGCTCGGTCACCGGATTGGCGCTTGGCATCAAGCCTCTGGTAGATCGGTTTGGGTTCACTGAGATCGACGTAGCCACATACCAGGCGCTCTCCGGCGCTGGATACCCTGGCGTACCATCCCTGGATATTCTTGGGAACGTGCTCCCCCACATCAAGAACGAGGAGGAGAAGATGAGCGCCGAGGGCAAGAAGATACTCGGAGCATGGAGGAACGGAAGGTTCGAGGACTCACCTATCATTATCCACGCCTCCTGCGCTAGAGTGAACGTCAGGGACGGCCACCTCGAGGCCGTCTTCATGAGGAACAAGAACATGCCGAAGCGAGAGGCCGTGGTGAGGGCCCTCAGGCAGTTCTCGGCAATGCCGCAGAAGTTGAAGCTGCCGAGCGCACCGGAGCAGCCAATCATCGTCCGGGAAGAGCCCGACAGGCCCCAGCCACTTCTTGATGCTGACGCGGGGACGCCCGATAGGGCCAGGGGGATGGCGGTGACTATTGGCAGAATCCGAATCGAGGGGGACGTGCTACGCATGTTCCTGTTATCACACAACACTATAAGAGGCGGCGCGGGCGGTTCCGTGCTCAACGCTGAACTTGCGCACAAGGAGGGAATCATCTGAGCAAGGACCAGACGACGAAGCAGAAACCCGGGACCAAGAGCTATGACGAGATCAAGAAGAGGGTGGCCGACGGGAACGCTGTTGTGATGACTGCGGAGGAGTTCAAGCAGTTCGTCAAGGCGAATGGCATCAAGAAGGCCGCGAAGGACGTTGACATAGTCACCACTGGGACTTTCGGGGCGATGTGCTCATCTGGGGCGTACTTCAACTTCGGTCACGCGGATCCTCCGATAAAGATGCAGAGGATCTGGCTCGACGGAATCCCGGCGTACGGCGGGCTCGCTGCGGTGGATGCCTACCTGGGGGCCACGGAGCTAGACGAATCGAACAACATGCTCCATGGCGGCGCCCATGTGATAGAGGATCTTGTGCGCGGCAAGGCTGTTCGGCTCAGGGCGACTGCGTACGGAACGGACTGCTACCCGAGGAAGGAGATTGACACCTATGTCAGCCTCAAGACAGTCAATCAGGCGGTCCTTATGAACGTCAGGAACTGCTACCAGAACTACGCCGTCGCTACCAACAGCTCGTCGAAGACGCTGTACACCTACATGGGCAAACTGCTCCCCGAACTAGGGAACGCTACCTACAGCAGTGCGGGGGAACTGTCGCCCTTACTGAATGACCCGTACTACAGGACCATCGGAATCGGGACAAGGATATTCCTGGGCGGCGCCCAGGGGTTCGTGATCTGGGAAGGAACTCAGTTCAATCCTGGAGTGCCTAGGACCGAGACCGGCGTGCCCAAGAGGCCGGCGGGTTCCCTCGCAGTCATAGGGGACCTCAAGCAGATGAGCAGCGAATTCGTCAGAGGACTCACATTCACGAAGTACGGAACATCGCTGGGGCTCGGCATCGGAATACCGATTCCTATTCTGGACGAGGAGCTGGCCAAGAGCTGCGCCGTCACGAACGACAAGATAGTCACGGCGATCTTCGACTACAGCCAGCCGACAAGAGCGAGAACCGTTGTCAGAGAGGTGAGCTACTCAGAACTCCGCTCCGGAGAGATAGCCATCAAAGGAAGACAGGTCCCGACATCGTCTCTTTCCAGCCTCTACAAGGCGCGACAGATATCTGAATCGCTCAAGAGCCAGATCCTCAAAGACAGGTTCTCAATCGAGAACCCGGTGCAGAACTTCTCGATGGATAGGGTGTTCAAGCCTCTCGATGTCAGGACGGAGAAGGAGGCGATGTGATGAAGACCAAGGTAGTGCTCAACTTCAGCCCCGAGGCTGCGAACACCCCCATCACAAACAACCTGATCGCGAAGTACCGCCTATTGGTGAACATACTCAGGGCGGAGATCGACGAGATCGGCGGCAAGATGGTCCTAGAGCTGTCTGGCAAGGCGGATGATATTCGGAAAGGACTAGACTACCTCAAGGCCAGCGGCGTAGGCGTGCGACCGATCAAGGAGGGCGTTAGACGGGATGACGAGATCTGCACTCACTGTGGGGTATGTGTTTCCATATGTCCCACCAAGGCCTTGTCACTCGACACGAAGACGGGCAAGATCACCTTCACGGAGGAGAAATGCGTGGCGTGCGGCGTGTGCATCGACGCGTGTCCTCCCAGGGCGATGGAGATCCTGATATGAGCGAGTTCGTCACCGCGAGAATCGAGGTGCAGGAGACCGCTGCGACAATCGCCGCAGACAGGCGGTTCGTGGAGAATGCAGTGGACGCGATCAAGGCTGCGAGGCAGGATGTCGAGAGACAGATACGCAAGGACCGCTTCTTCCTCGCCACGCTTGAGCCTTACGACACGGAATCCTGCAGCTCAGAGGTGACGAAACGCATGTGCGACGCTGCGAGGCTTGCGGGCGTGGGCCCGATGGCAGCCGTCGCTGGGGCCATCGCGCAGACAGCTCTTGAGGCGATGGTGAACGCGGGATGCAGGCACGGATGGGTGGACAACGGGGGAGACATAGCGCTGATCCTCGAATCCCCAGCCACCTTGGAGATCTTCAGCAAACCAGGGTCAACGGCGGCCTACGCGTTCAACGTCCAGCCCGTGGATCGGATAATGGGCATATGCTCTTCGAGCGGCAGGATAGGCCATTCCATAAGCTTCGGGGACTCGGATGTTGCGGTCGCAATCGCAGAGGACGCAATCGTCGCTGATGCCCTGGCCACCGCGCTTGGGAACCGGGTGAAGAACAAGGAATCGCTCGAAACCTGTTTCGACGACCTGAAGTCGATTGGCGCCCTCAAGGGAGGACTGGTCATGATAGACGATTCGGTCGCAATGTACGGCGACGTACCCGAACTCATCGAGGTCGAGCACAACCCTGACAGGCTCACAGTACACAGCTCGATGTCGTCACACAGGTTCATTGCGATGCAGGGGGCCACCCAGGAGCTGAGGGCATGAAGGTGATGAAGTTCGGAGGCAGTTGTCTCGGCACCGAGGAGACGCTACACCGAGTGGCGAAAGTTGTCAAGGACGAGAAGGAGGCAAAGATCGTCGTAGTCTCCGCGTCCGCAGGTGTCACGAACGCTATCAAGGACTTCATCGCGAAGCCCAGGCAGGAAAAGGAGATCGACGATTTCCTGCTCACCCTGAAGCTGA
>Ga0153915_10002040_pt1 | contig 18537 bp, 14 predicted proteins | sample Opewatmetagenome_2_FD_107003 | JGI IMG/M metagenome (GOLD analysis project Ga0153915, IMG submission 107003) | Freshwater wetland microbial communities from Ohio, USA - Open water 3 Core 3 Depth 3 metaG | ecosystem: Environmental > Aquatic > Freshwater > Wetlands | place: USA: Ohio, Lake Erie...
CATTGGGCGGTCATCACGATATAGCCTTTTTTGGAAAAACGCCGTTTCAAAGCACTGAGCATATCAGGCTCATCATCAACAATAAGTATTTTTTCAGTCACAACGGTTGCCTCTCTTTTTATTTTAAGCTGCTGCAGATGGCAATACAACAGGTAATTTAACAGTCACCATAGTTCCCTTGGATAGATCCGATGTTACAAAGATCCTGCCATCATGTTTTTCAACTATCATTTTGGATACATAAAGCCCAAGCCCGAAGCCCGCTGTTTTTCGAGATGTATAAAACGGATTAAATACTTTTGGAATATCCTCGTTAGGAATGCCGACTCCATTATCTTTTATTTCAATTAATATCACAGCAGCCTCTAATTCATCTTGCAACTTGGCGGCAAGCGTAATCTTTCCTTCGTGGCTTACGGCCTGGATGGCGTTAAGGATAAGGTTAATCAGCAATTGCTGTATCAGTTTTTCGTCACCCAAGAAGAAAAGAGAACTATCAGAATAAGTCTTTTCAACTTTTATATCCTTGACTTTCACCTTGTGTTTTAGGAAAAGCAGGCTTTCATCAATCAGCGGAATCAGATCAATGAATGCTTTATTCAAGGGCGTCGGCCGGGTAAAGGATAACAAATCTTGAATAATATTAGCCGCACGCAAGGCATTTCGTTCAATTGATTTAAGGCTTTCACCGGCGTCTTCGGAATCACACCCGCTGGATATAAGGTCCCCCGTGTTAGATAATATTATGCCAAGAGGATTGTTTATCTCATGGGCGATTCCGGCGGCCATATGCCCCATAATCGCCAAACGATCCGAATGAATAAGCTTCTCCTCCAAATACTTTCGTTCCGTGAGGTCCCTTGAAAAAGTGCATATAAGATTTTCATCATTAGAATCCCATTTCACTATAGTAGCGACCATTTCAACACGTATGCCGATCCCGCTTTTCGCCAATAAGGTTATTTCAGTTTTAGAGTATTTATCTTTAAACGCTCTATCAAGCAAGACTGTCACCTTGTCAACCTCTTCGGCTGAAACCAGATCCTGCAGTTTAAGCAGGTTCATTTCATTTTCATTATAGCCCAGGCAATTCAACGAAATTTTATTTGACATCCTGACTCTGCCGTCGGCGAAAACAAGATGAATCATATCGGGAGATGATTCAATGAGATCTTTATATCGTTGTTCTGACATGTAAAGATCCTTTTTGATTTTATTCACTTTCCTTTTCAACATGTTGTTCCAGAAAATAATCCCCAAGAAGGATAAGATCATAATCCCTGCTGCAATTTTGATATATTTGAATGAAGCCAAGAGGTAAAAATTTATATTTTGCTTGCCGGCATTTACTAATCCTATTTCTCTATTCATCCAAAAACTTAATAACCGATGGTAGCGGTATGAAGATAGCGCCATTTCATAAGCTTTGCTTAAGGAGTTATTGAGTTCAAAATTCTTTTTATTTGTGGCAATGACCAGAGAAGCGCTTTTAATAGGATTTCCCACTTCCCTGATATTAAGAAATCCACGGTTTTTTATGGTATCCATATCTAGAAGACTGCTGTGAGATATATAGACTTGAGCTTTTCCGGAATCCAAAAGGGCAAGTCCTTCTTTCTCTGTCTTTGAAGATAGGAAAGATATGTCATGACGTGAAGTTAGGAGCCTTGAAGCGAAATCTCCACCCCTTATTATCACTGTATGCCCCGGCAGATCTTTAAGGGATGTGAATGTAACACATTTGCTGTTGACAAAAAAATGTCTGTCGATCCGAATTCCAGTTTCGATTATGTTCACCGTATCGAGTCTCTCTATGTCATCTTTAACCCCTATGAAACAATCTATAATGCCCTTTTCCAATGCCTGTGAATAATCCAAATCATCCAGGGCATAAAATTGGACAGTGAGATCCATGTTATCTGCAAGCATCTTTGCAAGGTCCACACTTATACCCTGAAGAGCAAAATTATCGCCGTCAATAAGATCTACGGGAGGGCTGTAAATGGAAAAGCCAACTATAAATCTTTTCTCGCTTATGGCATGGGAAAGGTTGCAAGGAATAAAAAGAGTCACTAAAAGACATAGAAATATGATGCTAATCCAATTCAAACGATTACGATATGAGAGTTGCATGGCGGTCACCTGTTTCTATGTTATTTTATTTTCATCGTGCTGTTTTGTTTTTTTAGGTATATAAGTAATATATGTGATATGTATTCATTCTGAAAAATATCATATATATCATTCCGGAAGCAAATCTTATGCCATTTCATAATGTACGGTACGATTTTATTAGCACTGTTATTTCGGTATTTTTCTATGTAGCAGCCTGAGTTCAGGAGTATGTATGGAAGAGACGAAGGAAAAAGAGGAAATGGAGCGGGTGAAGAAAACATACCCGGAAAAATTTTTGCATGAGCAGAAAGTATTCAGCCAAATTCACGCAGGGGACAGGATCTTCATAGGAACCGGGTGCGGGGAACCTCAGTACCTCGTCAAGGCGCTCATTAATTACGTTGAATCAAACCCAAAGGCCCTGCTTGATGCCGAGGTCCTTCACGTGTGGACCCTCGGCCTTGCCCCCTACACGGCAGAAAAGTTTAAATCGAACTTTCGTCATAATTCATTCTTTGTGGGCAACAATACAAGAGAAGCGATCAACAAGGGCATGGCGGACTATTCCCCCGTATTCCTGTCACAGGTCCCGGGACTTTTCCGCAGCCGGGCAATCCGCATCGATGTAGCGCTTATACAGACGTCGCCGCCTGATGCGCACGGCTATATGAGCCTCGGCGTGAGCGTGGATATTGTAAAGGCCGCTGTCGAGGCTGCTTCCGTGGTCATCGCCCAGGTCAATGCTCACATGCCGAGGGTTCATGGCGACGGTTTTATCCACATCTCTGACGTGGATTTCATTATTCCCTTCGACGAACCCCTTCTGGAGTACGAAAACGATGTCCCCGACGAGATTGCCCAAAGGATCGGAAAGTACGTAAGTCGCATCGTACAGGATGGGGATACGATACAGGTGGGCTATGGAAGCCTGCCCAATGCAGTCCTCGCAAACCTCAAAGGCAAGCATGATCTCGGGGTTCATAGCGAATTCCTGTCTGATGGAATCACAGATCTGATGAAGAAAGGCGTTATAACCAACAAACGGAAGAATATCGATAAGGGGAAGACCGTCGCTTCCTTTTGTATGGGCAAAAAGGAAACATATGAGTACATTCACGATAATCCCGGTATCGAGTTCAAAACGATAGAATACACGAATAATCCGTTCATTATCTCCCAGATAAAGAACATGGCTGCAATCAACAGCGCCCTGGAAATCGATCTTACGGGCCAGGCAACGGCCGAATCCTTGGGCAAGACCTTTTACAGCGGTCTAGGAGGACAGGCCGACTTCATGCGAGGGGCGGTCGTGGCGCAGGGCGGCAAGACCATTCTCATCCTCCTTTCTACAGCCAGGGATGGAAAGGTGTCGAGGATAGTCCCTTTTCTCAAGGAAGGCGCCGGGGTCACGCTCACGCGCGGGGATATCCATTATGTGGTAACCGAATACGGCATTGCCTATCTGCACGGCAGAAACGTGAGAGAGCGGGCCATGGCCCTTATCGCCATAGCACACCCCGATTTTCAACCCTGGCTTCTGGAGGAAGCGAAGAAGGAACGCCTTATCTATGAAGATCAGGCATTCATGCCGGGCAAGAGGGGGATCTACCCCGAGCATCTGGAGACCTTCCGCACCACCGGCAAGGGCCTCAAGATTTTCCTTAGGCCGGTAAAGATAACCGACGAGGGTTTGATGAAGGATTTTTTCTATTCCCTCTCACCAAGGAGCATGCACAAGAGATTCATGTCCTTCCGCGTGGAAATGCCCCACGAGAGGCTGCAGCAGTACCTGCCGGTCGATTATGAGAAGGACATGGCGATTGCGGCCCTTGCGAAAGAAGGAGGGAATGAGATTTTAGTCGGTCTCGGCCAATATTTTTTGAATCGCGATCAGCATACGGCTGAGGTGGCCATTGTGGTCAGAGACAGCTATCAGAAAAAAAGCGTGGGCACGGAGATACTCTTCTATCTCACGACTATCGCCCGGCAGCGCGGTCTTCTCGGTTTTACTGCGGAAGTTCTTGTTGACAACGAACCGATGCTACGACTTTTCGAGAAACTGGGCTTTGACATAGATCGACACTGGGACGAAAATATGTACACCCTTGATATACCGTTCAAAGAGCATCGAAGTAAAGGGTAAAGAGGGCCGCTGTGAAAGCGCCGGTTAAAACCGGCATGAAATGGAAGGTGATTTTCGCAAGATCCTTACTTGACAATAACAAAAATATTTGGCAATAAGACAGGCTTCCAGTATGTAAACCCAGAATATGCAATCCCGCCGTGGCGGGACTGCGGCCTGAAATACAATGCTGTTCCGCTAAGGCTGGATTGCTTCGCACAGGCTTCGCGCGCAGTCCCACACATTCGGGGCGTTCCAATTCCGCATTCAGCTTGGGTTTTCAACCGTCGTTATCCCGCCGCAGCAGGACATAATCCGGGTCAAATGAATAATTGCCGATAATCGGCATGTAATTTTTATAAAGAAAGGAAACCAAGAAATGGCTCAACAAGATTTACCTGATTTTTTTAATGCTACAGACTTTTTTATTGACAGAAACATACGTCAGGGAAGGGGTCATAAAATCGCTATTTATACGGATTTCCGTAATTATACCTATAATGACATCCAGAAAATGATCAACAAGACAGCCAATGCCATGAGGGATCTCGGTGTGCGGGTGGAAGACAAGGTTATGCTGTTAATGCTTGACATCCCGCAGTTCTACGCAATGTTCTGGGGATGCATCCGTATGGGCGCCGTCCCAATCCCGGTGAACACCATGCTGACGCCTGAAGATTACGAATTCTATCTGAATGACAGCAGGGCCCGCGTTCTTGCGATCTCTGACGAACTCCTTCCTATAATTATGCATATCAAAGGTGACCTTCCCTATCTCCGCGATCTCGTGGTAATCTCAGAGACCGAAGGCGCAAGGATTCCTTTCAAACAGAAATACAAGAGGGCGCCTTCGGACATTAAAACCGCTACTACTACAAGGGATGACGTAGGTTTCTGGCTCTACAGCTCAGGTTCTACAGGGTCCCCAAAGGGCGCTATTCATTCGCAGGCCGACATGCTTGCCACCTCCGAAGGCTATGCCAAGAATGTCCTCAACATAACTGAAGATGATATTATCTATTCCGCGGCCCGTATGTTTTTTGCCTATGGTCTTGGAAACAGCGTATATTTCCCCATGTATGCAGGATGTTCGGTTGTGCTTAATCCCCAGCCTCCCAAACCGGAGGGTATTTTTAAATACATGGAAAAATTTCGTCCCACTATCTTTTTCGGGATACCTACCCTCTACGGACAGATTCTGGAGTATCAAAAAAAGCTGGACAAGGAAAAGGGAGTAACGCCGGACCCCAATGAGCCTCATGCCCTGTCTTCTGTACGCATATGCGTATCAGCAGGGGAGGCCCTTCCCCCGGAGATATATCATCGCTGGAAAAAACGCTATGGCATAGAGATCCTGGATGGAATAGGTTCCACGGAGATGGGTCATATATTTATTTCAAATCGTCACGGAGAGGTAAAACCGGGCTCAACAGGCAAGCCTGTGCCTGGATATGAAGTGAAATTGCTGGATGATGACGGAAATGAAGTGCCCCGGGGCGATGCCGGGACCCTGATGGTAAAGGGCGGGAGCGCCGCACAGTCGTACTGGCGCAAGAGGGACAAATCACGCAAGACCATGCTAGGCGAATGGATAAACACCGGTGATAAATACTATCAGGACGAAGACGGCTATTACTGGTGCTCAGGCCGGTCCGACGATATGCTCAAGGTCGGCGGCATATGGGTGTCCCCCATTGAGGTTGAAAATTGTCTGATCGAACACCCGGCCGTATTTGAAAACGCGGTTGTAGGGATCAATGACTCGGAAGGCCTTACAAAGCCCAAGGCATTTGTCATTCTTCGCGAGGGTTATGAACCAAGCAAGGAGCTGGAAGAGGAATTAAAGAAGTGGGTGCTGGACAGGCTTGCCAAGTACAAATATCCAAGGTGGATAGAGTTCGTAAAGGAACTCCCGAAGAGCTCCACAGGAAAGATCCAGCGCTATAAACTGCGATAGACAGCGTGAATCCGAGAATTAGTATTTTCGGATTCACGCCGGATAAAGTAAACAGATAAAACCAGGCCCCCGACTTGAATAATCCTTCAAGACAGGGGCCTGGTTTTTTTATTCCTCTTGATATGCTTTCCCTCCTTGACTTTAAAATTTTGCTTTACTAAGCTTATCATTGTTTTTGTCAAAAATCCGCACAATCAGTTAAGCATTATTGCATACGCATAATTATCCTGCATTTTTTGGATACGAGAAACTTGAACTTTATAGTCCGGTTTTAAGTTGATAGCCTTTTTACAGGTAAAGGGTGAAATGAAAAGAAAGGACCTCATTTCTATAATCGCGCTTGGCGAAGACAGCACGCGTCAATTTAAGGCTGATGTGAAGAATGCCGATTCTCTGGCCTCAGAGATGGCAGCCTTTGCAAATCTGGAAGGAGGCACAATTTTCATCGGTGTGGCAGACGACGGTTCTGTTGCAGGGCTTGATCGGGTGGATGTGGCACGAATCAACCAGATGATCAGTAATGCGGCAAGTCAGCATGTAAGGAGTCCGCTTGCCGTGCAGACAGAAAATCTTAAGATGTCCAACGGTCGCATTGTAATCCTATTGGCCGTGCCTAAAGGAATAGATAAACCCTATTTTGACAGAAACGGGGTTATATGGTTGAAGTGCGGGGCAGATAAACGGAGGATCAATTCAAAGGAAGAGCTTCGCAGACTTTTCCAGCTTTCAGATCAGATCCACGCAGATGAAGTGCCAACAAAGGCAGGAATAGATAAACTAGATAAACTTCGTTTTCGCGATTTCCTGCGCGATTTTTACAAGATAGATTATCCCGATTCCCCATTAGACCTGCTTCGGCTTTTGCAGAATATGAATCTTGCCACTGATGACGGACATCTGAATCTTGCCTGCGTACTACTTTTTGCCGAACGGCCTGAATGGATCAAACCACAGTTTGTTGTGAAGGCGATCCGTTATCCGGGCAATGAAATCCATGTAAGCGATTACGTTGATACCGAAGATTTTTCAGGTCCCCTGCGCAAGGTCTTTGACGATTCCCTGGCGTTCGTTATGCGCAACCTGCACAAGATTCAGGCAGGACGCGGCGTCAATGCCCCCGGATTGCCTGAGATCCCGGAGGCGGTCTTTGAAGAGCTTCTGGTCAACTCATTGATCCATCGGGATTATATGGTAAGCGCTACCATTCGGCTTTTCATATTTGACAACCGTATAGAGATCATCAGTCCCGGCCATCTTCCCAATAACCTAACAATCGAAAAAATAAGGACTGGAAATTCTAACATTCGAAATCCGATACTTGTCTCTTTTATTGCGAAAGGACTCTTGCCCTATCACGGGCTTGGCTCCGGGATTAAGCGTGCGTTGGAGGAATGGCCTGATATCGATTTTGCAGATGATCGTGAAGGTTGTCTGTTCAACGTAACGGTTCACCGAAAAGCAATTGATAGTTCGGGGGAAAGTTCGGGGAAAACAGATGAAGGGTTGGTAGAAAGGTTGGTAGAAGGGTTGGTAGAAAACCAGAAGAAGATACTAACACTCGTGACTCACAATCCATATATATCAAAAAAGGCTCTGGCACAAGCGATTGGGATCAGCACTACTGCCATCGACAAAAACCTGACGACGCTGAAACAAAAGGGCTTGCTCCGTAGAGTCGGCCCGGATAAAGGCGGGCATTGGGAAGTCGTCGAAGAATAATGGTACCAAATAAACATGTCACAAAGGTGAAGCTGTCTGTTCACCATTCGGTTCACTAAAAAATAGTTGATAGTTCACCGAAAAGACTTGAAAAGGTCGGAGAAGCAGTCGGAGAAAAGGTCGGTGAAAGGTTGGTAGAAGGGGTAGTAGAAGGGTTGGTAGAACACCAGGACATAAAGGATAGGAAGAGATGGCTAAAAAGACAACCAATAACAAAAAAATTGTTGAGACCACCCGCAAGAATATCCCCACTGCCGAGTTTAAGTCACACTGACTGTCATTCCGGCGAAGAGACTGTGTCGCAATTACCGTTTTTGTCATTTCGACCGTACTGTTTTGTCATTTCGACCGAAGGGAGAAATCTTGATGTTTAACGATATGAACAACTTAAGATTCCTCACATACGTTCGGAATGACAATTTTTCCTATTACGACACAGCCTCGAAGGCCGGAATCCAGGGGTTTTCGAGTTCCAAGGTTCAATGTTTCGATAGACTTTTGAAATCGAGTGAAGATGATCGAAAAAAAATACTACGCCCACAGTAAGAAAGACCTCCATCGGAATGGCAGTCCCTCGAAGAGCAGCTTAAAAACGTAGCCGAAAAGGCAAAGGAGTTTGCAGAGGAGTTCGGGGCCGGGGATTAGTGGTAACGTAGAATTGAGGGCTAGAAAAATGACAACATGTTATGCTCATACTCCAAATGATAAAGGTGAATGGCATCTCCTTGATAACCATCTTAAAGATGTTGCCGAGATGGCGAAAAGTTTTGCAAATAAATTTGGAGCAGGTGATCTGGCATACTGGATCGGATTATGGCACGATCTTGGAAAAAGCAACCCTGAATTTCAGGATTATCTCAAAGCATGCGCAAAAAATAAAAAACACGATAAGGTGCCTCATGCAATATGGGGAGCAATTTTAGCATATCGACTACTCAACATAAAAGATGATCGCTGGAAAGAAATAACTTTGACTATTGCAGGGCATCATGGCCGTATTGATCAGCCAGGGTCGCTGTCTCAGAGACTTGAGGAGCACATACAAAATAATCAGGTAATCTTCCAACACGTTGTCGAGTATGTCAAAAGACTTCCTTCTCCGCCACAAGTAACACTACCGGAATTGACCCGTACACAAAGAGAACTGTTCATCCGCATGGTTTTCTCTGCGCTTGTTGATGCCGATTATCTAAATACGGGAAAGCACTTCAATGAAAATCAGTACAATTTGAGGCATAAACAACAGAGGGTAGAGCGCCTTTGGGATAAATTTATTGTTAATCAATTGGAGTTGATGAATTCTGTAAACGCAACAACTGTCGTCAATAAGGTTCGCAAAGAAGTCTATGAATTGTGTGAAAAGGCGGCAACCGCAAATCCCGGTATCTACCGTATGACAGTTCCCACGGGTGGTGGAAAAACAAGAAGTGGGTTAGCTTTCGCGCTAAAGCATGCTGTTAAAAATACAATGGACAGGGTAATCTTTGCGATACCCTATACGAGTATTATTGATCAGACAGCCAGAGAATACAGGAAAATTCTTGGAGTTGATGCGGTGGTAGAACATCACAGCCAAGTCAATATTCCTGCCGATGAAAATCAAGATGCCCTTCATATTGCGTCGAGGCTTGCCCATGAGAATTGGGACGCCCCTTTAATTGTAACAACCACTGTACAACTATTTGAAAGTCTCTTTTCAAATAGGCCTGGCAAGGTGCGTAAACTTCATAATATTGCTAGAAGCGTTATTGTCTTGGACGAGGTACAAACGTTGCCCCCGGAATTGTTAACCCCTACACTCGACGTATTGAGGGAGCTTGTCGAACGGTATAGCGCCACTATTGTTCTCTGCACTGCAACTCAACCTGCATTTGAAGATAGCCATTATCTAAAACCATTTCATAAGATGCAGATTCACGAGATAGTTCCCAAAGAGATATACTGTAAGCACTTTAAACAGCTTGAACGGGTTGAATACCACCGGAGAAAAGAGCCGGTTTCCTGGCAGGAATTAGCCGATGAACTTTCGAGAGAAAAGCAGGTCATGGTTGTGCTTAATACCCGTAAGGATGCATTATCTCTTATCGAGTCTCTTGGCGATAATAAAAGAGATGTTTTTCATCTTTCAACGCTCCTTTGCGGAATACATCGAAAACTGGTTCTAAGAGAAGTGAAAAGGAGACTCAAAAATGGACTACCCGTTCGACTCATTAGCACACAGGTTATTGAAGCAGGCGTTGATATAGATTTTCCGGTAGTTTATAGGGCAATAGGACCTTTAGATAGAATTGTACAGGCGGCGGGGAGGTGCAACAGGGAGGGCAAGCTTCCCCAAGAGCAACCAGGACGTGTTGTAATATTTGAGCCATTGGAAGGTCGAACACCAAGGGGGCCTTATAAAACGGGGATTGAGAAGGCCAAACTTCTATTGATGCCGCCACGCGATATTGCCGAGCTACATAATCCTGAACTGTATCGCATATATTTTGAGAAGCTTTTTGCTGACGTTGATACAGACAAAAAAAAGATACAATCACACCGAGAGGTTCTTGATTATCCAACAGTTGATTCGGAATACCGATTAATTGAGGAAAATACAGTCCCAGTATTGATTAATTCTGAGTCTACAACAAAAAGGCTGAAAAAATGGACTTATCACCCTTGTAGAAGAACATGGCAGCGGTTGCAGCCTTTATTAGTGAATATGTTTGACTATGAGGTCCAGAAACTTAAGGCTGAAGGCTGGATTGAGCCAATATCAGAGGGGTTGTATCTTTCCTTTGGTAAGTACGACAAGCTAAAAGGATTAGTACCGGCAATCTATGATCCAAGCGATCTAATACAATAGGAGGTGAAATGTGAACACAGCAACTTTCATAATCAAAGTAGGTGGGGACTATGCCTGCTTTACAAATCCTGGATTAAAGGTAGAGAGATGCACCTATCCTGTTATGACTCCGGCAGCGGCTAGGGGAGTATTGGAGGCAATCTTTTGGAAGCCTCAGTTTAGATGGGAAATCAGAGAAATTAAAGTCCTTAAGCCTATCAAGCAGATCAGCATCATGAGGAATGAGATTGAGGATCGTCAGGATAAGACACCGATTGTCATAGAACGGAAACGACAACAGCGTGCGAGTCTAATCTTGAAAGCTGTCGAGTATGTCATCACCGCAGAGATTGTACTTAAGGCTGGGATCACCAATATAATCGGTTACGCCGACCAGTTTAGTAGAAAGCTCGAAGGAGGTCAATGTCATCATACACCGTATTTTGGCACGCGCGAGTTTGCAGCGTGGTTTGAACCAGCGACAGGCAAAGAAGAACCAGATGAAGCAATAATTGAACTTCCTTTGGGCCAGATGCTTTTCGATACGGCATATAGAGAAAATGATGAGCGCAAAGAAATTGGTTTTCATCGCCACAAAGGTGAGGGAAAGCGGGTCGCTAGGGGGTATGCCCATGCGTTGTTTTTCGATGCGACTGTTAAAGACAATGTGCTGACCGTGCCTCGTGAGAAGTATCGTGAATTGTACGAATTGGAGGGCGTCCATGTTTAAGGAAATAATTGAACTTGGTAAACAACTCGAATTAGAAGGCAGGCTCCCCCCTCCAGGCTTTTATTATTACAGCGAGCCAATCAAGTGGGTAATACATCTTTGTTTTGTTAATCTTGATAATTTTAAAATCGAAGCAATGGAGCCGAAAGATGTTCCACGACCATTCTGCGGGCGGAGAAGCGATATTCAGGCACATCCGCTGGTTGATGAGGCAGGATATGCTTTAGGTGTTGCTAAAGAAAAAGGTGGGGGCTTTAACAAAAAGGCAAGTGAAAAACATGGAGCGTTTGTCAAGTTGCTGCGAAAAATATATCGAAGTCCAGAAATAAGAGATAGAGACCTGAAATTAGCTATATGGCTAATACAGTTAAAAAGAACAAGGAACGGCATTAAGAAGATAAATAGGTTTTCAGATATATTAAACAAAGATTGGACCTCTTTTGTCTTTGATGATGGCCCGTTTGCAGATCAGCATTTGTTTGAACATCCAGAGATAAAACTTTTTTGGCAGGAAGAACTTAAGGAGAGAACTCGACAGAATACCGACGCAGGAAAGGCAAAAACAGGAGTATGTTCAATTTGTGGCAAATCTTCGCAAATGGCAAGAAAGATACCCGTTGGCGTAAAGCTCTACAAGCCAAATCCACTGCACTCATTCAATAAAGATGCATTTGTATCCCAAATGGAGGGGGTCAACGTTTTTGATGATAAAGCACACCTTGGACAATGTGTAATATGCGGCGATACTATCGCTAGAACGTTGAATTATTTAACCAGCAACGAGTATCATTACAAAATTATTACACAGGATCGTAAAGATGGAAAACTTAATACAGATTCAGCACGCAACCAATTTGCTCTGTTCTGGTTAAAAGATGAGCAACCCATAAAGGTGGGGGAGACTACTATTGAACCGGCAGAATTATTGAAAAACTTGAGTCTTGTGATAAGCAGGCCCGCCTTAGCTGAGAAGGACGCCCCACCACCAGACCTAATGCAACTCGAAAATATGCTGAAAACACCTTGGACAGGAAGGGATGCATCAATCAATATTGCGAACAACGCATTCTATCTTCTCGTCCTATCACCTAACAAAGGACGTATCGCAGTCAGGGACTGGATATATATTTCGCTCGATAGATTACAGCAGAACCTAAAGACATTTCTTGATGCTCAGCGCATCATTGATCCTGATGGAAAAGAAAAAAGATGTTTTGGGATACCTGACATTCTCAAAGCAATTGAGGCTTCGAACATATCTAAGCCGCCGTACAAGGCTGTGGAGATAGCTAATCCCAATATAAGCCGTCAATTATTAAGAACAGCTTATTTGGGTGAACCACCTCCATCCGCTCTTCTTGAGGCTGCTGTGATGTGCATGAGGAATATGAAGATTTTCGAGAAACCAGACACGCAACATATTGTTATGGCAACGTTAAAGATGTTTTTAACTTATAGAAAGGAGGGAATGAAAGAAATGGAGACTCTTGACATAAACCGAAACACCCCTGGCTATCTGTGCGGTATGCTTCTATCAATCCTCGAAGAAGCACAATTACGGGCAGCGAGATGGAAAATAAATACCACCCTCGTCGAGAGATTTTATGGTTCCGCCTCGTCCGCGCCTGTTTCAGTTTTTGGAACGCTGGTAAGGAGAGCTACGACTGACCATTTTCCCAAGATACGTAAACAGCAGCTTGGATATAAGGATTTAGAAGCATTAATGGAATCAGTCGAATCAACGATTGATCAAGCAGGGGGGTATCCTAAGACACTTTCATTGGAAGGACAGGCGGAATTTTCACTTGGATTTTATCATCAGCGCGCAAAATTTAACGAAGGAAGACTTACGAAAAAATAGAATAACAATAAGGAGGAAGACAATGAGCAATAACATTCATACTGATCCCGCAAAAAGGCACGATTTTGTATTGATATTTGATGTCGAGGACGGCAATCCAAACGGCGATCCTGATGCCGGAAATCTGCCACGCATTGACCCTGAAACTATGCATGGAATTATTACCGACGTATGCTTAAAACGAAAGGTTAGAGACTATCTTCAGATTACAAAAAACATCCCTATTTTTATACAGAGCGAAACGGCGTTAAATAGACTGATTTCCGATGCAGCTTCGGAAATTGGAGTAAAGCAACCGCAATACACAGTGGAAGATGAACAAGTCATCGAATGGTTTCAGTCAGAAAGCCCGGCAAATTTTGACCTTGATGGAAATACCTTAACTTACTTGGGAGAATCTAGGAAAGAAAAAGATATGAGAAAGGCGTTTGCCAAAATAGAAGATAAGGATCTCAAAAAAAAGCTGAATGATGTCGCAACAAAGCTTAAAGAAAGCGTCGAGAAAGACATTCTGACAAATGATGATAGAATGAATACTCAAAAAAAGATGGTCGCCAAATATTATGACATAAGAATGTTCGGCGCGGTTCTATCAACAGGGCTTAATGCAGGGCAGGTACGTGGACCCGCACAACTTACGTTTGCCAAGTCGGTTGATCCTATTTTCAGGCTTGATAATGCGATAACCCGAAAAGCAGTCACAAAAGAGGAAGATAAAAAAAGAAAAGAAAATGAGATGGCCCGTAAACCTACCATACCGTATGCCCTATATGTGGCTCACGGCTTCTACAATCCATACTTTGCATTAAAACCGAAAATAAATAAAGATGATCTGGATGATTACACCGTTTCATCGGATGATCTTGCAAACCTTTGGGAATCTTTGGAATGGATGTTCAATAACGATACCGCTGCTGCTCGCGGCAAAATGGCAACCAGAGGGCTCTATGTCTTCACGCATGACAACAAAAGAGGCAATGCACCTTCTCACAAACTGTTTAGCAGAATCAGAGCGGAAAAGAGAAAGGAAATTGATTCTGCAAGAAGTTTCAGCCACTACAAAATTTGCATCAATGAAGACGGGCTTGATTCAAACATCAAATTAGGCAAATTAGTACATGAAGAAGAAAAGCTGAAATAGCCAAAACAGAATCACTGAGCACCAAGACACCCACCCTCATCCCTCCACACGGAGGGAGTTTTAATGAAGACAAGCATGACTGTTTTAAGAGGGAGGGAAATCACGAAGACGCTTCACCATTTTGAACATCATCAACCTTTTTCAAAAAGGAGAGCAAAATGACCTACTCCCGATTTGAAGAACTTCCTGTCTGGCAGGAGGCGATTGGTTTGGCTGAAGATGTCTATTGATCTTGAGGAGAATTATGGAGGCTAATATAGCTGTTTTTAAAAGCAAGGAAATCAGGAAGACGTTTCATAAAAATGAGTGGGGGTTTTCAGTTTCAGATATATGTGTTGCATTGAAGTCGTGACAGCTTGTCACGGGTTAGCAATAATCAGAGGTCTGTGAGGTAAAGTGATGGAAACAAATCTAGTGGTTTTTAAAGAAAAACAGATAAGGCGTATTTTGTTAGAAAACGAATGGAATTTTGCAGTTGTTGATGTGGTAGCCGTCTTGACCGATAGCGATAAGCCCAGGGATTATTGGTATCGTTTGAAAAAAAGAGAATTGGAGTCGAGTGGATTTGAGTTGTCGACAATCTGTCGACAACTCAAACTTGAATCAACCGATGGCAAAAAATATCTGACTGAAGTCGCCAATACAGAGGGTATCTTCCGTATCATTCAATCCATCCCTTCTCCCAAGGCAGAACCCTTCAAGCGATGGCTGGCAAAGGTCGGATATGAGCGGGTGCAGGAGATAGAAGACCCGGAGCTGGGGACAAAGCGGACGCGCGAATTATATAAGGCCAAGGGTTATTCGGATAACTGGATCGAGAAGAGGATGCGAGGCATTGCCATTCGGGACGAGCTTACGGAAGAGTGGAAAAAAAGGGAAGTTCAGCTAGAAAAGGAATACGCAATACTGACCGCCGAGATAGCAAAGGCCGCCTTAGGTATCACGCCCGGCAAACACAAGAAGATTAAAGGACTGAAGCGCGAGAATCTGCGGGACCACATGACTGATCTCGAACTGATCTTTTCCATGCTTGGAGAGGCGGCTACCACTGAGATAACGCGCGTGGACGACGCCAAGGGATTTCAGGAAAGCAAGCGTGCTGCCCGCAAGGGCGGAGAGGTGGCCGGGACGGCAAGAAAGGATCTGGAACAAAAGACCCGCAAGAAGGTGGTCTCTTCTGAGAACTATCTGGAGATTCCTCAGAAGGAGCGCAAGAGGCTTACTAAAAAGTCTTAAGAGGACATAATGGACAATCAACAAAATAACACCCCCACCCTCATCCCTCCTCACGGAGGCTACCGCGATCTGCAATCTTATCAGATGGCGGAAATTGTCTATGATGCCACTGTGGTCTTTTGCGACAGGTTTATTGACAAGCGGTCCCGCACACATGACCAGATGGTGCAGGCGGCGCGGAGCGGCAAGCAGAATATCGCCGAGGGGTGCATGGCATCAGGCACTTCCAAAAAGACTGAACTCAAGCTCATTGGAGTTGCGCGGGCAAGCCTTGAAGAACTGCTTTTGGATTTTCAGGATTTCCTAAGGCAAAAGGGCCTTAGTCTCTGGGGAAAAGACCACGCCAAGGCCAAAGAAATAAGGGCTTTGGCCTACAAAGAACATAGGTCCTATATGACCTATAGGCCCTATATTGAAAACCCTTCCCCTGAGATTGCAGCCAACGCCGTTGTTTGCATTATTCACCAGGCAAACTACCTGCTTGACCGGCAGTTGAGGGCCTTGGAACAGGAGTTTGTCAAGGAAGGCGGTTTTACTGAAAGGCTTTATCGCGTGAGGACCGAGGCACGCAATCGGAGCAGAGACAAATGACCTACACCCAGGATGACCTTTTGCCCCTTTCAGGGCTTCAGCACATTCTTTTCTGCGAGAGGCAATGCGCCCTTATCCATGTGGAGCAGGCATGGGCGGAGAACAGGCTGACCGCTGAAGGCAGGATCATGCATGACCGTGTCCATGAGGCAGACAGGGAATCAAGGGGTGATGTGCGCATCGAATACGCCATGCCCTTGAGGTCTTTGAGATTAGGTCTGATCGCCAAGGCGGATGTTGTGGAGTTTCACCGGAAAAGATCACATGGTGAAGAGACTGGTGAAACATGGCAGCCATTCCCTGTGGAATACAAACACGGGAAACCTAAAAAGGACAACTCGGATAAGGTGCAGCTCTGCGCACAGGCCATGTGTTTGGAGGAGATGCTGGATGTCGAGATCCCGCAAGGGGCTGTCTTTTACGGCAAGACGCGCCACAGGCAGGATGTCGTCTTTGACAGTGAATTAAGACTGGAAACGGAAGAGACTGCGAACCGCTTCCATAGCCTTGTTGAATCAGGAAAGACGCCTAAACCCGTTTACGCGAAGAGATGCGATAGTTGTTCCTTATATGAAGTCTGTCTGCCCAGGACCGTTGAAAGAGGCAGGTCAATTAACAGATACCTTTTGGATGCTGTGAGGGAGCCATGAAAAAATATCTTAACACTCTATTTGTGACTACCCAGGGGGCCTACCTTTCAAAGGAAGGCGAAACAGTTGTAGTGAACGTTGAAAAGGAGGTCAGGCTGCGGGTCCCGGTTCACACAATAGGCGGTATCGTCTGTTTCGGCAATGTCGGGTGCAGCCCTTTTCTGATGGGCTTCTGCGCCGAGCATGATGTTGCCATAAGCTTTCTGACCGAATATGGCCGGTTTATGGCTGGCGTCAGGGGGCCGGTGTCCGGCAATGTCCTGTTGAGACGCGAGCAATACCGCAGCGCCGACGATATGGGGTTTTCCGCAAGGATGGCCAGATACATCCTTACGGGAAAGCTTGCCAATTGCCGCAATGTTCTTAACAGGGCCATAAGGGATCATTCTGAAAAGCTGAATGTGGAAGAGATCAATGACGCCTCAAAAAAGATCGGATATTCACTGGACAGTCTGCAGAGGGATATGCCGTTAGATGGTCTAAGGGGAGTCGAAGGAGACGCGGCCCATACATATTTCAGCGCCTTTGATCATTTAATTGTCTCACAGAAAGAGGATTTTATTTTTAAGGAGAGAAACCGCAGACCGCCCCTGGATCGCGTCAATTGTCTGTTGTCGTTTATCTATACACTTGTAATGCATGATGTCCGCTCGGCGCTTGAATCGGTAGGGCTTGACCCGGCGGTAGGTTTTCTGCACAGGGACAGGCCCGGCAGGCCGGGGCTTGCCCTGGACATCATGGAGGAGTTCAGGCCGTTCATTGCTGACCGGTTGACACTCTCGTTAATAAACATGAATCAGGTGAGGGGAAAAGGTTTTAAAGAGATGGAGTCCGGCGCTGTGTTGATGGATGATGATACACGGAAGGCAGTTCTTGTTGCTTATCAGACAAGAAAGCAGGATGAGATAATGCACCCGTTTCTTGGGGAGAAGGTGACTATAGGTCTGTTGTTTCATATCCAGGCCCTTTTGCTGGCCAGATTTTTAAGAGGCGACCTGGACGGTTATCCGGCCTTTATATGGAAGTAGGTGAAATATGCTGGTGTTGATATGCTATGATGTTTCGACCCTTGAACCTGCCGGGCAGCGAAGACTGAGAAGGGTTGCGAAGGTCTGCAAGGATTACGGCCAGAGGGCGCAGTTGTCAGTCTTTGAGTGTGAAGTCGATCCGGCACAGTGGACAGTCCTGCGGCAGAAGTTGATTGATGAAGTAAACCTGGAGGAGGACAGCTTGAAATTTTATTTTTTAGGGGCAAACTGGAGGAGGCGGGTGGAACAGCTTGGGGTCAAGAAATCCTATGACCCGGCTGACCCGATGATCGTTTAGGCCAGGTGCGAACCTGAAGCTCACAGATGGCTGATAGGGGCTATGGGCTTAAAGAGACTGGGGTTATGTGCCATTTTGTGAATGATACGTTCGCAGTCTATTTAATCGCTGTTAAATAAGCAGGTTATCGAACTGCTCTTTGACAATTGAATCTTTGGGTGTCTGAGAAAAATAGGGTTCGCAGAAACAGGTAAATATTTTTAAGAGTAACAATGAATTAGAAGTAAACAGTCGCTCCCCGCGCGGGAGCGTGGATTGAAAC
>Ga0153915_10002041_pt1 | contig 18536 bp, 19 predicted proteins | sample Opewatmetagenome_2_FD_107003 | JGI IMG/M metagenome (GOLD analysis project Ga0153915, IMG submission 107003) | Freshwater wetland microbial communities from Ohio, USA - Open water 3 Core 3 Depth 3 metaG | ecosystem: Environmental > Aquatic > Freshwater > Wetlands | place: USA: Ohio, Lake Erie...
GTTAACACAACAATCTGAATCAGGAGATAAACAAATGAGAAAGATAGCAATATACGGAAAAGGAGGGATCGGAAAATCAACCACAACTCAGAACACGGTTGCCGGTCTCGTAGAGATGGGAAAAAAGATAATGGTCGTGGGCTGCGACCCAAAGGCGGATTCGACGCGGTTGTTACTGGGAGGGCTTGCGCAGAAGACGGTCCTCGACACGCTCAGGGAGGAAGGCGAGGAGGTGGAACTGGATGACGTGAGAAAAGCAGGTTTCGGAGGCACCCTCTGCGTTGAATCGGGTGGGCCTGAGCCCGGCGTGGGCTGCGCAGGCAGGGGGATAATCACATCCATCAACCTCCTGGAACAGCTGGGTGCGTACTCAGGCGATAATGTGCTTGATTATGCATTCTATGACGTGCTTGGAGACGTGGTCTGCGGAGGATTCGCTATGCCCATAAGGGAAGGAAAGGCAGAGGAGATCTATATCGTAGTATCAGGCGAGATGATGGCCATGTATGCGGCGAACAACATCTGCAAGGGCATTGTGAAATTCGCCGAGTCCGGCGTTGTTCGGCTTGGAGGACTTATTTGCAACAGCCGCAAGGTGGATAACGAAGAGGAGATGATTAAGGCCTTTGCAGAGGCGCTGGGGACCTATATGATCCACTTCCTGCCCAGAGATAATATGGTCCAGAAGGCGGAGATAAACCGCAAGACGGTTATAGATTACGCCCCTGACCATTCCCAGGCGGATGAATACAGAAAGCTTGCAAGGAAGATTGATGGAAATGACAGTCTCGTTATCCCCAAACCCCTTGCCATTGAAGAACTTGAAAGCCTGCTGATCAAATATGGCATTGCTGCCTAGCGGCAGGAACAGGGATATTTTACGACCTCTATCGTAACTCGACTGTGAAGAGATATTTTATAAACACTTTAATAATTATTTGGAGAATAGATGCCATGTTGATGATCAGATCCATTATCAGACCGGAAAAGGTAGATGCCACACTTGCAGCCCTCATGGAGGCAGGATTCCCTGCGGTGACAAAGATATCCGTTGTAGGCCGCGGCAAGCAGAGGGGCATCAAGATAGGCGAGATAACCTATGATGAGATACCAAAGGAGCTCTTATTGACCGTTATACCGAACAAGGACAAGGACTTTGTCCTGAGGACCATTATAAAGGCCGCAAGGACAGGTGATAAAGGGGCCTTCGGCGATGGAAAGATATTCATTACACCCGTACTGGAGGTCTATACCATAAGCCCAGGGGTTAAAGAAACGCCTGACGGGGAACTGGAAGAGGTGAAGATATGAAAGAGGTGCTGGCAATTGTAAGGCTTAACGCAATGAACAAGACAAAGAGGGCGCTGGCGGACGGAGGCATAACCTCAATCACCGCAAGGGACGCCCTTGGCAGGGGCAAGGGCCTGGTTGACCTCCAGGTTCTGAGGGGGGCTGAAAAGGGCTACGAAGAGGCAATATCCCAGCTGGGAGGCAGCCAGAGGCTGATACCCAAACGGATATTGACGGTCATAGTCCCTGACAAGTTGGTTGAGAAGACGGTTAAGGTCCTGATCAGGGTGAACCAGACAGGAAAGCCCGGAGATGGAAAGATATTTGTAATGCCCATAATGGATTCAATAAGCGTGCGTACGGGTCTCAGCGGAGACGCTACGCTTGATGACGCCGATTAGCGGGTCTTTTTTGAAAGGAGATAAAAATGACTGTATCGGGGCAAGGGATAGAAACTGTCGACCCTGTTGGGCTCAAGAAAGAGATTCTGGAAAAATACCCTGCAAAGGTCGGGAGAAAACGCACAAAACAGATAATTATAAACAAGGTTGATGACGGGGTCGTCCCTGAGATAGGTGCGAATGTGAGGACCATCCCCGGGATAATTACTCAAAGGGGATGTTGTTATGCGGGCTGCAAGGGAGTTGTCCTGGGGCCGACCAGGGACATAGTGAATATCACACACGGCCCGATCGGATGTGGTTTCTACAGCTGGCTGACCAGAAGAAACCAGACCAACCCTGAGAGTACCGAAGACGGCCATAACTTCATGACCTATTGTTTTTCAACGGACATGCAGGAGGAGAACATCGTCTTCGGAGGAGAAAAGAAACTGAGGCAGGCTATACAGGAGGCCTATGACATCTTTCACCCCAAGGCCATAGCCGTGTTTTCCACATGCCCGGTCGGGCTGATCGGGGACGACGTACATTCGGTCACCCGCGAGATGAAGGAAAAGCTCGGAATAAACATCTTCGGGTTCAGTTGCGAGGGTTACAAGGGCGTAAGCCAGTCCGCCGGACACCATATCGCCAATAACGGAATATTCACCCATGTGATTGGGACCGATGACACTGTGCATGACGGCAGATACAAGATCAATCTCCTTGGGGAATACAATATAGGCGGAGACGGGTTTGAGATAGACCGCGTCCTTGAAAAATGCGGGATCTCCGTTCAGTCAACCTTCAGCGGGAATTCGAGCATTGACAAGTTCGCCAATGCCCATACCTCGGATCTCAATCTTATCATGTGCCACCGTTCCATAAACTACGTGGCGGAGATGATGGAAAAAAAATACGGGATACCTTGGGTCAAGGTAAATTTTATAGGCGCTGAATCGACCGCAAAGTCCCTGAGAAAGATCGCACAGTATTACGGCGAGAAAGATCTCATAGACAGGATTGAAGAGGTGATAACAGAGGAAATGCCGGAGGTGAAAAAGGCTGCCGATGAGATAAGACCGAGGACACAGGGCAAGACGGCTATGCTTTTTGTGGGAGGTTCCAGGGCACATCATTACCAGGAACTCTTCAGGGAGATAGGCATGATCCCCATAGCCGCAGGCTATGAGTTCGGACACAGGGACGATTATGAAGGCAGGAGGGTCCTTCCTGAGATCAAGGTGGACGCCGACAGCCGCAATATTGAGGAGCTTGAGGTAACTCACGACCTGGAGAGATACCGTCCCAGAAAGAGCAAGGAAGAGATGGAAGGCCTTGCGGGGAAAGGGGTCTCATTCAGGGATTATGAGGGCATGATGCCTGACATGGATGAAGGGACCCTGGTTGTAGACGACATAAGCGAATACGAGACGGAAATGCTGATTGATAAATACAGGCCGGATATATTCTGCGCAGGGATCAAGGAGAAGTTCGTTATCCAGAAAAAGGGGATTCCGCTGAAACAGCTCCACAGCTATGACTCGGGCGGCCCATATGCCGGTTTCAAGGGAGCGATTAACTTTTACAGGGAGATCGACCGGATGGTAAACAGCAGGATCTGGAAAAATCTCAAGGCACCCTGGCAGAAAAATCCGGAGCTGTCGGCTAAGTACGCCTATATGCCGAATCGTTAACACTTTAAATAACATGAATGGAATGTAAAAATGGAAGCACTCGATAAAAGCAAACTACTAAGGCATACGACAAGAGAGATCAAGGAACGCGCGGCGCTTACCGTCAACCCGGCAAAGACATGTCAACCGATAGGCGCGATGTATGCTGCGCTGGGGATACATGGATGTCTGCCTCACAGCCACGGCTCACAGGGATGCTGCGCTTACCACAGGAGCACCCTGACAAGGCACTACAAGGAGCCCGTAATGGCGGCAACAAGCTCCTTTACCGAAGGTGCCTCGGTCTTTGGCGGACAGGCAAACCTGATCCAGGCAATCGATAATATATTTACTGTCTATAATCCGGACATCATCGCGGTTCACACTACTTGTCTGTCCGAGACCATAGGAGACGACATACCGCAGATCATAAGCAAGGCTGAAGAGGAAGGAAAGATACCAAAGGGCAAGAAGGTTATCCATGCTAATACGCCCAGTTATGTGGGGTCCCATGTGACGGGATTTTCCAACATGACAAAGGCAATGGTAGACTATTTTGCCCAATCAACCGGCAATACAAAAGATCAGATAAATATCATTCCCGGGTGGGTTGAACCGTCCGACATGGAAGAGATCAAGCGGTTGGCAGGTATTATGGGAATCAGGACGGTTATGTTTCCCGACACATCCGGAATATTAAACGGTCCTCAGACCGGGCGATTTCATATGTATCCCAGGGGAGGCGTTACGATTGAGGGACTGAAATCGACAGGCGACAGCATGGGTACTATTGCCCTTGGACAAACTGCATCCTCGGCTGCTGCCCATGCCCTTGATACAAGATACAAGGTTCCCTTTGACCTGCTGGATCTGCCCATCGGCCTGCTTGCAACAGACAGGTTTGTGGATGCCCTTCGCAGGATGACAGGAGCGAGCGTGCCTGAGTCGATCGAGATAGAGAGGGGCCAGCTTCTGGATATCATTACCGATATGCATCAATATTTTTACAACAAAAAGGTCGGCCTTGTGGGAGACCCGGACCAGCTTATAAGCCTGAGCGAGTTTCTCGTCTCCATAGACATGTGGCCGGTTCATATAGTTACGGGATCCCCGGGCAAGGCCTTTGAGAAAAAGATAGGAGAAATTACATCAGGATCGCCTTACAAGGTAAACGTAAGGGCCGCAGGAGACATGTTCATGTTCCATCAATGGATAAAAAACGACCCGGTGGACCTGATCATCGGCAATACCTATGTAAAATATATTGCCAGGGATGAAGACATACCCTTTGTCAGGCACGGCTTTCCGATCCTTGACAGGATCGGTCACAGTTATTTCCCCACTGTCGGTTACAAAGGCGGCATGAGGCTGCTGGAAAAGATACTGAATGCCCTCATGGACAGGCAGGACAGGGATGCAGATGCAAAAAATATCGAGCTGATAATGTGAATAATATGGAGACAATAGGTCTTTTAAAGGAAAGGGAACGGCAGGTCTATCTCAAGGGCGAACAACCCTTTGAGATGGACTGTGAAAAGAAGAGCCTGGCAGGGGCTGTAAGCCAGAGGGCATGTGTATTCTGCGGATCTCGTGTCGTGCTTTACCCGATCGCCGACGCCCTGCACCTGGTGCATGGCCCCATAGGCTGCGCAGCATATACATGGGATATCAGGGGTGCGCTTTCCTCAGGCCCCCAGCTACACCGGCTGAGTTTCTCTACGGATCTTAAGGAAACTGATATCATCTACGGAGGGGAAAAGAAGCTGTACAGTGCCCTGTCTGAACTCATAGACCTTTATTCCCCTCATGCGGCATTTGTATATTCCACATGCATAGTTGGCATAATAGGCGATGATGTGGAAGCGGTATGCAAAAGGGTCTCCGAGGAAAAGGGGATACCGGTGCTCCCTGTCCATTCGGAAGGTTTCAAGGGTACGAAAAAAGACGGGTACAGGGCTGCATGCCAGGCATTGTTCAAGCTGACAGGTAGGGTAGACACCCAGGGGATAAATAAGCACAGCATAAATATCCTGGGCGAATTCAATATTGGCGGGGAGGCGTGGATCATTAAGGATTATTATGAACGCATGGGCGTGCAGGTCGTTTCTGTCATGACCGGCGACGGCAGGGTTAGGGAAATAGAAAAAGCTCACGGCGCGTCGCTGAACGTAGTCCAGTGTTCCGGTTCCATGACCTATCTTGCTAAATTGATGGAAGAAAGATACGGGATCCCCTGGATCAGGGTTTCATACTTCGGCATAGAGGACGTCTCCTCCGCACTATATGATGTGGCCGGACAATTCAGCGATGAACCGGCTATTATGGAAAAGACAAGGGAACTGGTAAAGGATGAAGTCTCCAGGATCTATCCACAAATAAGGGAATATAGAAAAGACCTTGCAGGCAAAAAAGCAGCCCTTTATGTAGGAGGCGCGTTCAAGGCCTTCTCGCTCATAAAGGCGCTCAGGCACCTGGGCATGAATGTTATCCTGGCAGGCTCACAGACAGGCACAAAGGAAGACTATGAAGTGCTCAGGGAATTATGTGATGAAGGCACAGTCATCCTGGATGACGCTAACCCAATTGAGCTTTCAAAATATGTCATTGAAAAGGACGCGGATCTCTTTATTGGAGGAGTCAAGGAAAGGCCTATTGCATATAAACTCGGCATAGGGTTCTGCGATCATAATCATGAAAGAAAGATACCACTGGCCGGATTCATCGGCATGCTGAATTTTGCCAAAGAGGTCCATGAGACCGTAATGAGCCCGGTCTGGAGATTTACGCCCCGAAGGGCGGTCGGGGTAATAAATGAATAACATGCAAACTGTAAATTACACGGCAACGACTAATGCATGCAAATTGTGCACGCCCCTGGGGGCCGCATTGTTTTTTAAAGGTATAGAGAACGGTATCTCCTTACTCCACGGCTCCCAGGGCTGCTCGACCTATATCCGCCGTTACCTTATAAGTCACTTCAGGGAACCGGTGGATGTAGCGTCCAGCAATTTCTCCGAAGACACGGCGATCTTCGGCGGGGGCGCCAACCTGAAAAAGGCCCTTGATAATATAAGAAAGCAATACAGGCCCGGGTTGATAGGTGTGGCTTCAACCTGCCTGAGCGAGACAATAGGCGATGATGTGCCCATGTTTATCAAAAACTACAAGGAAGGACATAAGGGAGAGGCCCTGCCGAGGATCATCCATGTGTCAACGCCCAGCTACAACGGGACACATGCGGACGGATTTCATAAGGCCGTAAAAGCTACGGTAGCGGATTTTATCAGACACCCAGTGAACGATTGCGTGAAGTCTGAGCAAAAGAGGCTGAAAGGAACGATAAACCTTTTCCCGGGCATGGTCTCACCGGCGGACCTGCGCTATCTTAAGGAGATCATGTCAGGTTTCGGGCTCAGGTGTTTGATGCTGCCTGATTATTCAGAGACCCTTGACGGAGGACTATGGAACGGATTCAAGGCCATCCAGGAGGGAGGTTCCAGGATCGATGAACTGGATTCAATCGGTTCGGCAGAGGCATCGATCGAATTCGGAAGGGTCCTTGCGTTTGAGGAGACAGCAGGCTATATTCTTGAAAAGGATTGCGGGATAAGACTGCACGGCCTTGGACTGCCCATAGGGATTATGGAGACAGACCGGTTATTTACCGTGCTTGAAGAGATAAGCGGGATAAAAACGCCTGAGATCTTCAGAAAGGAACGCGAAAGGTTGATAGACTCCTATGTGGACGGACACAAATATGTCTCCGGCATAAAGGCCGTTGTTTATGGAGAAGAGGACCTTGTTACAGGGATTGTATCTTTTCTGAAAGAGATTGGGATTACACCTGTGTTATGCGGGTCAGGCGGACAGAGCAAAAGGCTGAAGGAGGCCATAAAACAGGTTACACCTGACAGCGATAAGAGCGTCATAAATATCCTTGAAGGCGCTGATTTCATGCAGATTGAAAAAGAGGCAATAACCATGTCGCCTGGTATCGTCATAGGCAACAGCAAGGGCTATGGGATGGCCAGGCTATTGAATATACCAATAGTGAGGGTAGGATTCCCGATACATGACCGTCTTGGAGGATCAAGGGTCCTTCATCTCGGATACAGAGGGGCGCAGCAGCTTTTTGATACTATCGTAAACAGCCTGCTTGAGAAAAGGCAGGACAAATCCGAGATAGGTTATTCATACATGTAAGAATGGAGAATATAAAATGGATCTTAAAAACCATCCTTGTTTTAATGAAGGGGCGTGCAGTTCCTTTGGCAGAATACATCTTCCTGTTGCGTCCCTGTGCAATGTGCAATGCAATTTCTGCAATCGTAAATATGATTGCGTCAACGAGAGCAGACCTGGGGTAACAAGCGGTGTGCTGTCGCCCTGGCAGGCATTCAGTTACCTGGAAGACCTGCTCTCCGAAAGGGACAATATCAGCGTAGTCGGTATAGCAGGGCCTGGAGACCCCTTTGCGAATCCGGATGAGACATTGAAGACGCTTGAACTGGTCAGGAGAAGATATCCTGAAATGATGCTATGTCTTGCCACCAATGGACTGAACATCCTCCCCTATGTAAATGATATTGTTGACCTGAAGGTTAGTCATGTCAGCATAACCGTTAATGCGGTTGATCCCGTGGTAGGCGCCGGGATCTATGCATGGATACGCAGCGGAAAAAGGACAATGTCTCCACGGGAGGGCGCCGAGGTCCTGCTGGAGAATCAGGTCAAGGCTGTCTCTCGTTTAAAAGGCAAAGGTATAATCGTTAAAATCAACAGTGTGGTCATCCCTGGGATCAATGAAATGCATATACCTGAGATCGCAAAAAGGATGGGATCGATGGGTGCTGACATCTTCAATTGCATGCCCTATGCACCAAGCCATGGGTCAATGTTTGAAAGACTCGGTGAGCCTGACGCAGCAACAATAAAGAATATCCGGGAAGAGGCCGGACGTCACATAAAACAGATGCATCATTGTACAAGGTGCCGGGCCGATGCCGTGGGACTTCTTAAAGAGGCCCCGGACCCGGCTGTTATGGATAAGTTGAAAAGGTTTGCGGAAATGGCCCCGAAGATCCTGCCATTTAAGAAGACAAATGAGCTACTGTATGTGGCAGTGGCATCCATGGAGGGGACCATGATCAATCAACACCTGGGTGAGGCCTCAAAACTCTTCATATATGGTATCGAAGGCGACAGGGTTTGTCTTTTTGATATCAGACAGACGCCTGATCCGGGCAACGGGGATGAGCGATGGGAAGAGCTTTCAAGAATTATGGGCGACTGTCGTGCAATATTTGTAAGCGGAGTAGGCGGAAGGCCAAGGGCGATACTCTCAAGAAACGGGATAGAAATTTACGAGATGGAAGGAATTATTGAAGAGGCCGTGAAGGCTTTCTTTAAAGGAAATTCACTGAATTGTTTTGTTAAAAGGCGAATGACCGGATGCGGAGATGAGTGCTCCGGTAACGGGATGGGCTGTGGATAAGGATAGAGCAAAGATCGTGATGCATAACCTACCCTGTGCCCCCGAGGGGGACAATCGGATTCATCGAAGCCAGACTGCCCCCTCTGGAGGGTGAAGGGGAAGGGATCAAAGGATTTGATAAATTTATTATTCAACTCCCCCGCATCAAATGCATAATTCAATAAATATTAACGGAGGAAGTCAAAATGGAAAAACCGGAGCATCATATATTTGTCTGCGCCAGCTTCAGGGCAGGCGGAGATCCGAAAGGCGTGTGCAACAAAAAAGGCGCTATAAATCTCTTGCCTTATATAGAGGGTGAGATACTGGACAGGGGCCTGAATGCCCTTGTAACCAGCACAGGCTGCATGAAGGGCTGCGACCACGGGCCAGTTATTGTCATATATCCCGACAATCTCTGGTACGGAAATGTGGAAAATGAAGAGGCAGTGGATAAGATACTTGATGCACTGGAGGATGGAGGAACTGCTGAAGAACTGTTGATTCAGTAAATGGACGCTTCCATGGCGATCGAAAATTAAAGTTATCTCAGCAATGTACGGAAACCTTGCATTAATTAATCCCCACGGAAAAGGAGCCACAGAGCCTCCTTCGCCGTCAAGAATTCGTTTTATATGCGAGATCCTAACCGGACATTGCTGAATTTATATAATGGTTTGATAACACCTCTCTGAATCTCGCGGCATCTTCAATCGATACATTGATTCCTGCCTGTGCCAGCATGTACTGAATGGCCCTGGAACCTGAATGAGGGCCAAGTGCAAATCGGAACCCTTCACGGCCTACTGTTTCAGGAAGAAAAGGTTGATAGGAAAGCGGGTCCTTTAAAAGGGCCGCACAATGTATTCCTGATTCGTGGGTAAAGACATCTGATCCTGTCACCGGCTTGCCGGGCGGAATCGGTCTTCCTGATGCCTCGGCCACATAACGGCAAATCGACATGATCTTTTTTTCTTCTATATTTGATCTGTATCCATCAATAAATTTTATCCCCTGGACAACCTCTTCGAGTGCAGTGTTCCCGCTCCTTTCCCCAAGCCCGTTGACCGTGACATTTACAGCTGAAACGCCTGCCATTATCGCTGATATGGTATTTGCCGTTGCCATGCCCAGGTCGTTATGACCGTGAAATTCCAGGGACATCCTTGGCCTGACTCTCCTTAGACTGCGGATAATACGATAAACGGCTACAGGATATGATATCCCCACGGTATCGGCAATCCTGACACGCGACGCCCCTAGATCCGCAGCAAGATTTAAAAATGACCCAAGAAAGGCGGTGTCCGCCCTTGTAGCATCCTGTGCCCCTACCGTGATATAATCAAAGTCCCAACGGGCCAATGGAACGAGATGCTCCAATTCTTTTAATACCCAAGTCTCGTCTCTCTCCATGACCCTGAGATGGGTTGGAGACACAGGAAAACTTATATGCAGGCCGGAGGTTCCGCAGCGCCTGGCCGCGGCAATATCTTTTGCTGCAGCTCTACACCATGAAGTCAGTCGGCAGGGGAGGCCTAACCGTACCAGTTCCCGGATGTCTTCTTGTACTCTATCGCCCATTGCAGGGATTCCTGCCTCCACTTCATCCACGCTGGCATCTGCAAGCATCGCTGCGATCCTGATCTTATCTTCAAGGGTAAAAGACACTCCCGGCGTCTGCTCTCCGTCGCGGAGAGTGGTGTCGACTATTTTTATCGTTTTATGGGTTTCCAATATTTTCATTTCTGCAACTTTAGTTTAAGCCTCTGACCATCTAACCGCTGTACACCGGATCAATATTCTTCCTTAGACATATTAATTGGGTATTTCCCCATCCGTTCATTTTATAAAATTCCAGGGCCGATAGATTGTTTTTATCTGCAAGGAGTTGAAGTCTTGTTACTCCATTTTTTATCGACCAGTACTCCATTGCCTTGAGCAGGGCCTTGCCGATCCCTTTCCCGCGAAATCCTTCTAAAACGATCATATCTTCAATCATTATGGCAGGACCTCCTTCTGCCGTGGATATCAGTATCTGGGCGGTGCACATGCCCATGGTCTTTCCTGAATTATCTGCCACCATGATGCATTTTTTTCCTGAGACATCCGCCAGTATCTGTTCCAGCCCCTTTCTCTGTTTGATTGCGTTAAATTCAAAATCCTCTTCAATAGAAAAGAGTTCACTTAAAAGATCAACAAGGGCGTCAATATCCTGAATTCGGCCTTGCCGTATTGATATTTTTGGGCTGGTCAATGTATATTTCTCCTTTCTTCAGTTTAAAGATTGCCGGATTGATGCCGTATTTTTGGGCTCTTATACCGATGATCCTTTCGGATGTATCTAGGAGTCTCGCGGCCTTTGCCATGTTGCCTCCGGATGACTTAAGCGCATCCATGATCATCTCCCTCTCAAAACCTTCCAACGACTCCTTAAGTGACCCGGCAAAAGAGGTATTGGATGTCTCTGCCGTCTGAAGGGAAGGAGGCAGATGATGCCCGTATATGACCTTATCGCTGCACATGATAACTGCCCTTTCCATGCAGTTCTCAAGTTCCCTGACGTTGCCGGGCCAGTGATATCGGATAATGGCGTCAATAGCCGGGGTTGAGATCCGCTTTACCTCTTTCCCGTATTTCCTGGCGTATTTTTCCATGAAAAAGTCCGCTAAAAGCAGGATGTCCGTTTTTCTCTCTCTCAGGGGCGGCAGATAAATCGGGAAGATATTCAGACGATAATAGAGGTCCTCCCTGAAAGAACCATCCTCCATAGCCTTTTCAAGGGCTTTGTTTGTGGCTGCTATGATGCGGACATCCACTCTGATAGTCCTTGAACCTCCCACTCTTTCCAGTTCCCTCTCCTGCAGGACTCTTAACAGTTTCGCCTGCGCTGAAAGATTCAATGTGCCTATCTCATCCAGAAACAAGGTGCCTCCGTTTGCCCTCTCGAACTTGCCTATCCTCTTTTCGGTTGCGCCCGTGAATGATCCCTTTTCATGACCGAAGAGTTCGCTTTCTATGAGGTTCTCCGGAAGGGCTGCACAGTTTATTTTTATAAAAGGACCTTCCGTCCTGGGGCCGTTATAATGTATCGCGTTGGCAACCAGTTCCTTGCCTGTCCCGCTCTCACCTCTTATGATAACAGTTGCATCCCCTGAAGACACCTGTTCAATCATGAGGAAAACCTCCCTCATCTTGTTGCTTCTTCCGACGATATTATATTGACTGTAACGTTCTTTTAATTTTTCCTTTAAGGTGGTGTTTTCTTCCTTTAGCCGGATCCTTTCCTCAGCTGCCATCCTGTTTATCCTGACTGCCTGGGCAACATTTGAGGCCAATATAGTCAGAAATTTCAGGTCTTCCACAAGAGATATATTCTCGTTAAAGATCCGGTCAACGCTCAAGGCCCCGAAGACAAGATCGCCTATCCTTATGGGCACACAGATAAAGGATATATTGTCCTTCTGTATCTCTCCGCGGGCGCCTGTGCGGTCGAGAAAAAGCGGGCTTTCACCTACCCTGGGAACAATCATGGGCTCGCCGTTATCAACTACAGTACCCGTCACTCCCTCGCCTACATGATAGTGACCGCGTTTTATCTCGTCATCTGTAAGACCGTGGGCTACTTCTATGACCAGTTCATGGGATTGGGAATCGATAAGTGTGATAGTCCCCCTGTCCATCCCCATCTCTGTGTGAAGGATCTCAAGGATAGGTCGCAGTACATCCTTTGTCTCCGAATGGGAGATAAGAAGCTGACTTATCTCATGAAGGACGGTCAGTTCAAGGATCTTTCTCTTAAGCGAATAATCATTATTCGAATTCATATTTATAAACATTCTCCAGCATTTCTGTATATCAACCTATTGCCGCAATATAAAAATGCCTCCCCGACGCCGTTGTCGGGAAGGCATTACGGCTTAATCTATCCCGTCCTTAAAAAGAGATAGATAACACAACGCCGCCAAAGGCCTCTCCTCCTGAGATCCCAAGGGAATCCTCGGCCTTATCCGATAGGGCAAAGGCATAGGATGCAGTCGGAGCAACAGTTATATACTTTGTAACCGGTATGCTTAAAGAGGCCGATAAAAGTCCGTCCTGCAAACCATTGTATTTATCATCGGTGCCTGCCTTAACGATTGTATCATCGTCTGAGATGTAATATCCGAATGCGCCTGAAAGATTCAGTGCAATTGCCTCGGTCAGGCTGATTGAGTGTGACAGCCCCATGCTGAAATAATATCCCGGCAATGAGCTGACGTCTTTATACATGGTCAGCGTTGGAGTTAATATTGTGGCATAGCTCGTCTTGAGATAAAATTCCTGGGTATCTTGCATGCCCTCAAGGCCATAATATATGTAACCCACTCCAAGACCGAAAGGCCCAAAGTTTGTATCATAAGAGAGAGTAAGATCAGTCTCATTCAATGCGGCATTTTCGCCTACCGGATCTGTATCAAGGTTGCTCCATGTATTGAAGGCCAAGCCTTTATAAGCCATGGTCATGGAGGGTTGAACGACAATGCTGTCATTGCTCAATTCATATCCCCTCCACATATACTTGCTGAGAAACGAAATACTGCCTGTTGCAGCAGGGCTTTCTTCTTCAGCCCAGGAATTAAATGCTCCACCAAATAAGATTAATATTAAAACCATAAAAAAAACACTTTTAATTCTGCGTCTCATTTTTTCCTCCATTAGTAATTTTTTTATTTTCATTTATTGTTCTGTTAAATTAAAAGCTGTTGTCAAATAGCCTCGATTCCTTTCTCTCCTGTACGTATCCTGACCACCTCTTCAACAGGGATGACAAAGATCTTTCCATCTCCAATCTGACCGGTTAATGCCTTTTCCCTGATTACCTTAATGACATCAGGTAACATCTTGGCATCTAGAATTACCTCTATTTTTACCTTCGGCGTGAAATCCACATTATATTCAGCCCCTCGGTAAATTTCCTTATGACCTCGCTGGCGCCCGAATCCTTTGACCTCACTGACGGTAAGGCCTTTTATTCCCAGCAGCGAGAGACCCTCTTTTACATCATCCAGTTTGAACGGTTTGATTATTGCTTCTACTTTTTTCATTGTCGCATCTCCTTATCTAAAGCGTATATCCTGTCTCGTTGTGCAGGCTTATATCCATTCCCTTTTCTTCATCTTCTTCTGTTATCCGTAATCCAATGACCAGGTCGATAATCTTAAGAAGTATTACCGTCATTACGAATGCAAAGACCATTGTTACGGCAACAGCGATAAACTGTATCCATAATTGTCCCGGATTGCCGAAAAATAGACCGTTAAAACCGGCAGGATTAATCGCCTTACTTGCAAATAAACCGGTCGCCAGGGCGCCCCATGTTCCTCCAACGCAGTGTACACCTACTACATCCAGGGAATCATCGTATCCCAGCTTGGATTTAAGCATTATACCGCTATAACAGATCACACCGGCAAGACCGCCGATTATTATGGAAGATACCGGACCTACAAACCCGGATCCCGGGGTAATTGCTACAAGCCCGGCGACAGCGCCGCTGGCAGCGCCCAATGTAGTAGGTTTTCCCCTGTGTATCTTTTCCATTAATATCCAGGTCAATGCCGCGGCAGCAGAGGCTATATGGGTTACGACAAAGGCGTTTGCGGCTAATCCGTTCGCTGAAAGGGCGCTCCCTGCATTAAAACCGAACCAACCAAACCAGAGTATCGCTGCCCCAGTTATTGTCATTGGGACGTTATGCGGTATATAAGGGATGGTTCCGAAACCCTTCCTCTTGCCTATTATTATCGCAGCGGCAAGGGCCGATATCCCTGAGCTTATATGTACAACCGTACCGCCAGCAAAATCCAATGCGCCAAGTTTAAGCATCCATCCTCCCACTCCCCATACCCAGTGACATATAGGATTATATACAAGTGTAGCCCATAGAAGGGTAAAGATTAAAAATGCGCTGAACTTCATGCGCTCTGCAAAGGCCCCTGTAATAAGGGCAGGCGTAATCACCGCAAACATGCATTGAAATATCATAAAGGCAAGATGAGGAACTGTCGTTCCATAACTCGTACTTGGTTCCATGCCAACGCCCCTGAGTCCGAACCAGTCAAGTCCTCCGATTATCCCCCCGTGGTCAGGGCCGAAAGACATTGAGTATCCCCAAAGCACCCATTCAATGGAAATGACTCCAAGGATAATAAAACTCTGCATTATGGTGCCGAGGACATTTTTGTTCCGCACCATGCCCCCGTAAAAGAGGGCCAGCCCCGGCGTCATTATCATTACAAGAGCGGCGGATAAAATAACGAAAGTGGTATCTCCTGAATTCATAGTTATTCTCCTTTTGATTTAGATTTTAACAGATGCATTTACCTTCGAGTCATCGCAGGAGAAATGGACTGTTTGCTGTATATAGAGCAACGTCTATGCCAAAAGGCGAAACAGGTTTGGGCGAGGGTTATCATGCTGTTATTGTAAAATAAATTCAGCCTGTCAGAAAATAATCAGAAAACTTATATCCTACAAAAATGTTATTGAGTAACACTTAATATTCAATTTTGTATTTTTCCAAACTTATGAAATCTTAGCTAACATGGAAGACAATCGATATGTCGGCGTTATTTAAATAATGATGCCTAGTCATGAAAAAAGTGCAGGGCGAAGAAGTGTGATTAAAAACTAAAAAGACTGTAAAACGCAACCTAGACGCTGTACGTAGATATTAGCACAGCAGCCTGCTACTAAAAAACCTAACCATACTTGGGCCGCGCTTATGGAGCTAGCATCTAAAGCGGACGTCTTACAGTGCGAATATGGACGTCGATTGATATTTATAGCCTGTATTATAAATCCAGAGGTGATCATTGCTATCCCTAGTCATCTAGGCCTACCCGATGCGCCTCTAAGATTGCTCCCTCGATGTCTCATCATGCACCCAACATGATAATATGCTGTTTGACGTCGCCTTATCATGCTTTATTGTCTTAAGAAGGTCGCTGGGCAAGAGGGGGCAGGTCTGTGCTGAGGCATTGTACTTTACGTGAGCCGAGGTTATATTTTCAAATTTATTCAATTATATCAAATAAAAGATGTAGCTTAATACGCACTTGTGTATAATGCAGGGATAGAACTAATCTGAGTATACCGTTAAAGGCGTTATCCATCCCAACCTTTCCTTACATCTACCCACATCATACTACCAGGGCTCAAAATTAGTATGGACTAAGATCTCCTCGGATAATATGGGAGACATTCGGTAACAGAGCACCTATTGAAGGCGGACGTAACCTGATCCGAGTTGAATTTGAATATGGTGCTTCGGAAGCACACTCCGAATTAGCACCCGGGATCACGATCGTGAATCAAGGGAAGATTGTAGTCTGATCTTTTCGGAGCTGAGGGAAACCCTCATCAGAAAAGTGGAATAGGTTCTTGAAAACTCGGTTCATGACATGGATCATTTGGCGGAGTCTGTATGCATCATGGTGCGAATCACCTGTACGTTCGGAGGTACACCAGCTCTCCACGTCGGAAATGCGGAGTTCGACCCCAAGAGTGTGTTGCTCGGTACTCTTGTCAACCTTGTCCCTGCCTTCGTAAAGAGGCGTACCAGGAATCATGATTTCGTTGGTATTCGTCGCGCGATGGATCGGCAAGGAAAATGCGATCTTGCACTGGAACTTCCTGTGTTCCCGGGACGAATGGACATTGTGGTCCGCATTCTTGCCCAGCGCCTCATAGAAAGTTAGCCCGTGCGCAAGTAGCTGCTCCTCTCGGGGTACAGCGTTACCTCCCCCGCTCCTGGAGATGCTGATCATCAGACGGCGTACCGCCTCTTTCATGTCCTCTGGCCTATCAAATAGTGTCTGGGTAATCGAGTGCGACGCGGTATTTTCCTGCAGGATTACCCCCCTTTTTTGTAGGGCATGGAAGAGCTTTAGTGTGTCATAGATGTTGGTGAGGATAAACGTAATCGCTAGGATATCCCTGATATCGTAGGCCTCCCCTTCAACATTTTTGCCCAGCTTGATGACCATGCTTTCCGGACTCTTAAGCCGTGCCTTGATCTCGACGATATCGACGTCCACACCGTCCCCACTGTTGAAGACGAGACATCCTTTCGATGGGTTAAATACCAAGGACTCCCGCAGACGGCTAAAGAACGCAGAGATCTTTACAAAGGCCCGCCGGGAGGGCTCGTTGTCAGGAATGTGCGCTGGCTTCTCCCAGTCGTAGCCGAAAAGCTCATCGAGACGCAGCCCCCGCTGTCTTAAAAAGAATGCCAGTTGGACGTAGTCATTGATGTCCTGGCTGTCCTCTTCGATGGACTTTATCAGATGAGCCATCTTAAGAAGACAGCAGGCGGCCTTCTGCCAGGCTGCTGGAACTTCGAACGAGTTCCCTTGATACCCGTAAAATACGTTGGGATATTTTCGAGAGGAGGCAAGCAAAAAAAGATGGCGGGGATCCTCGTCCACGAGGCCTCGGAACTGAGAGTCCTGCAGTATCGCTTTCGCTTCCGTTATGGAACTCAGACAGTCATGGTAGAGTGCTTCGTTCGAAGAATGCAAAGAGCTAAGCGCTTCCAACTGCGTGGACACGAAAGGTAAGAGCCCGTCGAATATAATCGCATATGAGCGTTGGACGTAAAGTGTCGCGCGCGCGCGTTCACTCTCTCCTAGTTCGTCGCCGATGAGAGCGTCAAAACCGCGGTTTACCATCATCTTGGTCACCTGTTTGAGGGCCGTGGCATAATCGCTGGCGGGCAAGAGCAAAAATGGCCTCATTTCGGTTCTGTCTAAAATTGAACCGAAGATATCGTGATAGAGTTCCTGATCAAGCCGCCTATCTCCCATAACTTACACTCCTCCAACGCGATCTCAAACGAGTATGGGACCGGTCTCAGACCACTGATATGAAACTACTCGTCAAGTCTTGGCGATAATATTACATGACTCCCGATATTCCTGAAATACTAAGGTATCCTCCGTAAGAACAAAGCAATAACTAGGCCAAAAATATATATTCTCAGCATTTCAAGCACTTGCAAAAAACAGGATGGGCTTTATACTCCATAGTTAGAACAATTTTGTTATTTGATAATGTAATAATCACAATTTCGCATTGAGTTAGAAAAAAGACTAAAAGTCAAAGAGGCATCAAGGATACCGTGTGATTCTGTCGATAAAGAAGGATATCAGCAAGGATATGGATAAAAAGGTTATATGTAAAAATTGATCAATTGAACTTGAGATGTATACCAAATTAATTTTTCTTAAAGCGATATATAGCAATGAATTATTATTACAATCCAGAAAATAACTGATGCTGTCCATAAACAATATTATCAAAGGAGAGTGGGATATGAACAAGGGTGATTTAGTCAACGAAGTGGCAAAGATCGCCAGTACCAAGAAAGAAGCTCAGGCAGTGGTGGATTGTTTTTTTAATCTCATAACGAAGGCATTGAAAAAGAAAAACTCTGTAACATTGGTAGGCTTCGGGACATTTAAGGTGGATAAGAGGAAAGCCAGGACGGGTAGAAATCCACAGACAGGCGAAGCGATCAAGATCAAGGCAAAGAGTATGCCTAAGTTTGTTGCAGGTGTTGATTTCCGGAATAATTTGACTAACGATATCTGATTATATTGGACTAACTGCCGGATTTCCGGATTAAAATGACCGAGGCCGACAAGAAAGAATCGACCTCAGTTTTGCTTTTCAATA
>Ga0153915_10002042_pt1 | contig 18533 bp, 16 predicted proteins | sample Opewatmetagenome_2_FD_107003 | JGI IMG/M metagenome (GOLD analysis project Ga0153915, IMG submission 107003) | Freshwater wetland microbial communities from Ohio, USA - Open water 3 Core 3 Depth 3 metaG | ecosystem: Environmental > Aquatic > Freshwater > Wetlands | place: USA: Ohio, Lake Erie...
TTGATAATGTCTTAAAGCTGTCTAAAAATACCAATATGTATGCTTATGATGCTTATTTTCTAGATTGTGCTATCAGACGCAAAACACCGTTACTGACATTGGATCGAAATTTAAAGGCGGGAGCTCAAAATATAAACATCGAAATCTTGGAGGTTTAAAATGCATGTTTATACCTATTCAGAAGCCAGACAGAGGCTTGCTTTTGTGCTTGAGCAAGCAGAGGATACTGGAAAAGTATTAATTAAAAGAAAAGACGGTAGGACTTTTGCGTTAGTGCCGGAGAGGATGCCACATCACCATTAGATGTACCATCAATTAATGCAAAAATTACAACGCAAGAAATTGTTGATATTATTCGAGAAGGCCGGGAAAGGTGAGAATCTCACTGGTGCCGAACAAAAGACAGCCGGCACAGCCCGTGCGTTCAAGCAGAGTGCAAAAAGCAGCGCCTGATTAACTTTTACTTGGATGGTAAATGGAAATAGACAGAGAAGGCCTTCAAGAAGCCACTGCAAAGGGAATTGTAACCGAGCTGCAAGCGGAGCAACTTTGGCGGTTTTTATCTGAAAAACGGAAAGAGTCGCCGAGCTTTCATTTTACCCACATACTCTATTACCTCGGCGGGCTTATAGCTATTGGCGCAATGAGCTTGTTCATGAACCTCGGATGGGAACAGTTCGGCGGATGGGGACTTTTAGGAATTGCCTTTGCTTACGGCGTCGCAGGCCTTTGGCTTACTGAATTTTTCCTCAGGCGTAAACATCTGCAAATACCTGCCGGGATTATGGCAACCTTTGTTGTAGTTCTTACACCGCTGGCAGTCTACGGCCTGCAAGTTGCTCTTGGTTTCTGGCCTGAAGGACACGTCTATAGGGAATATCACACGCATATTGATTGGCGTTGGGTCCTTATGGAGCTCGCTACGCTTGCATCGGGGGCTGTTATGCTGTGGCGTTATCGCTTCCCGTTTCAGGTTATGCCAGTGGCCGTGACGCTCTGGTATATGAGTATGGATTTGACGCCGTTCCTTTTTGGTGAAGCTGATATTACCTGGGATCTGCGGAAACTTGTGTCAATCTGGTTTGGCCTTCTTATCTGTCTGATGGCCGTATGGGTTGATATCCGGTCAAGGCATGAAAAGGACTTTGCTTTTTGGCTTTACATCTTCGGCGTATTAGCATTTTGGGGCGGCTTATCCATGATGGACTCCAACAGCGAGCTGAACAAATTCATATATCTATGCATTAATCTTACAATGATCCTCGTGGGGGCGATTCTATCACGACGAGTATTTGCTTTATTTGGTGGACTTGGTGCGGCAGGATACATCGGACACCTGGCATACGATGTATTCAAGGATAGTATGATGTTTCCATTTGTACTCACCGGCATTGGTCTTGGGGTCATATACATTGGGATTATTTGGCAGAGACACGAAGAGGAGATTAGCAATACCCTTCGCAGTTTTCTTCCTGCACCGATGAGGGAGTTAATTGAACGTCGGAGATAACTTCAGCCTACTGGCAAGCAAGTCCTGTCGGGGGCATGGCGACAACAACCACTGCGGCCAGGTCTCAGGATATGGGGCCGGGTTTGAATTTTTCCGGGCCGCCTAGGACCGGCTTTGCAACCCTTTTTGCCACCTCCCTCAGCATCCTGCCGAAGAGGATATCATGAAAGGGCAGGAGGGTATACCAGTAGAGGATGCCATAGAGTCCCCTCGGCCTGAACCTGGTTCCCAGGCGCAGTTCGGAGCCAGCTTCAGAGGGGATAATCTCAAAATCCAGGATGGCCTCTCCGGGGAGTTTCATCTCTGCAACAAGTATAAGACGCACTGGCGGGGTCACATTGAGGACACGCCAGAAATCCAGTGCGTCGCCCACAAACAATTGTTCCGGGTGTCTGCGTCCCCTGCGCAGACCGACGCCGCCGGTAAGTGTGTCCATCCAACCACGGATCTTCCACAGGGTATCTCCGTAATACCATCCGTTGCTGCCTCCGACCCTGCTTATAACCTGCCATATCTCATCCGGGCTTGCATCCAGTTTCACCTTAAACCCGCTCTGGAGAAGTGTGCCGCCGGAATAGGGGGCGTCACCGCTATGGACCCACTCGGGAGGCTTGAGTTCGCCTGCGTCCGTCCATCGCGTTTCCGTTATCTGCAGAGAATCCTTCTGGATAGCCCGCCTGATGGCCTCGCCGCAGGTCACCAACTCCTGCGGTATTATGGCTTTTATCCGGTCTTCCCTGGCGATCACCTCGTTTACGGCCCCCATGAGAAGGGACTCTGACACGCTTTTAGGCACAGGCAGCACCGTTTTTATCAGAAAACTGGCGAATCTCCGTCCTGGATTAAAAAATGGAAGCAGCCGGGGGGCAATGATTAGCGGCTTGCGCAGGCCCCGCTCTTTTGCATAGAGTTCGATAAGCCTTCTATAGGTAAGGATGTCAGGGCCGCCTATATCAAAGGTTTGGCCTGTAGTCTCTTCCTTTTCAAGGCATGCAGTAAGATATTTCAGGACATTGCGTATGCAGATCGGCTGTATCCTGGTCCCTATGACTGTCGGGGGTATAACAATCAGGGGGATGCGTTCCACCAGATACCTGAGCATCTCAAAGGACGCGCTCCCTGAACCGAGTATGTGAGCCGAATTGAAGATTGTGACAGGTACCGGCCCTGATTTTAATATGGAACCCACCTCGGCCCTGCTTTTAAGATGGGGGCTCAGGTCCTTGGCGTTGCCGCCCAGCCCGCCAAGATATATGACGCGCGAAAGGCCTGAACCGGCAAGGGCCTTCACGAAATTTTGGGCCCCGGTCCGATCTGCAACTGCAAACTCGTACTGGGCTGAATTCATGGAGTGGACAAGGTAATAGGCGGCAAAACAGCCTGCAACAGCTCGTTCAAGGGATGGGGGATCAAGTATGTCAGCCTCGGCCAGTTCCAGATTCGGATGGCCTGACCATGCCCGGCCCTGTAATTTTTCCAGGGACCTGGCCATGGCCCTGACCCTGTACCCTGAGGCAAGGAGAAGAGGTATCAGGCGTCCACCGACATAGCCGGTGGCGCCTGTGACTAGAATAGGTTTTGTTATCATTGGCATATCATGCGTCAAGGCATGCAGAATGCCTTAACATCTTCATAGGTCCTGAAATCGCCATCGGCGCATTCATCGTAATGGATCATCTTGTCCAGGCTGCGCATCTTTTTCGGGGTCGGCTCCATGTCGGGATATCCGAGGGCAATCATGGCGAACAGCCTCATGAAATCCGGCACGCCCAGTGTCTTTTTGATCCTCGGGGCAATGTCAGGGTTTGAGACCATGGTTACCCACTGAGCCCCGAGTCCAAGGGTTGAAGAAGCCAGAAGCATGTTATGAAAACCCAATGCCAGATTAGCAGCAAAGACGGTGTTCCAGGTGTCATCATTCATTGGAGGCCCGAACTCCCTTATCCTTGTGTCGCCGAAGAGCATTATAAATACAGGTGCATCGGTGAATCCTGTAGGAGAAGGCGGTTTCTGCCCGGGTTTTAACTGAGGCATAGGCCTGGGTGGCATCTTGCCCATGATCCTGTTGAACTCCTCACGGACAAGCCCTGCGATCTCGTCTTTCAATGGTTGTTTCCTTATCACGACCACCTCCCAGGGTTGTGTGTTCATGCCTGAGGGCGCCCAGCAGACGCTTTCTGTAATCTTTCTTATGCTGTCATCCGGGACAGGGTCCTTCTTAAATGCCCTTATGCTCCGTCTGCTTTTGATCATCGCCAAAAAATCGTCGTAATTCATTTTATCCTCCATGTATGTATCGTTTTTTCTTTGAGTATTGATTGATTAATTTTACCCCTTATTGCCGAAAAAAGTCCACGAAATGTTATTCTGGACATCGTATGCGGATTAAATGTGATCGCTGGGGGTTTTATTTATTGCCTGTCTTGAAAAGACTTAGAGAAACTGGGTTCAGGATATATATACCGGCTCCTTAAGTATAAGATCAATGGCGCTCCTGGCTGTTTTTGCCAACTGCGGATGGGTGTCGCTTATGGCTGACATCTGCCGCAGGTGATCGGCTGTCCTGACAATAAGGGATGCCAGGTCTCCCTCGCCTATATTGATGTAGGATAGTATCCTCTCCCAGGGGACTCCCCTTGCCCACATGAACATGACCGCGGCAGGCCAGAAGGGGATGGGCGGGTTATGGAACCCCCTTTTTACCATCAATGTCCTGATTCCATCAATGGCCTCAATCACCATTTCAAAGGCCTCCTCCATTACGCGCAGGTCCTCGTAACCTTCTATCCTCATTTCCACCTGCTGATCCCTGTCCCAGATAAAAAGGGCGATGCAGCCGGCCGTCACCTCCGGGGAGAGATTGCTGAAGGCCCCTCTCTTTATGGCCTCTGCAATAAGCAGGGGATGATCAAGCCTGAGCTTTGAGGCCCATGTGCCGTCATCGGTCAGTCTGGCCGCCTCATCCGCAAATCGCGTCTCCTTGAGAAATCTCAGGTGACGCTTGAAGCTCAGCCACAGGCCTTCGCCCAGGAATTCCAGGTCATCAATCTGTGAACGGAAATAGGCAAGGGCGTTTTTAAGCTCCTTGTCCCTTGAGAAATGGCATGAATCAAAATGTCCGCATCCCTCGCAGGGGAGCTGTTGTATCTTTTCCTCAAGGGCCTTCAGCCTTTCTTCGTCTTCGTTTGACACCAGCCCTGTATTGATGAACCCTGTGTCCGAGATGTCTATGGATTTAAGGACGGCATTAAGCTCCTCTTCAGGAAGTCCCTCGGGTAGCTGTATGACTCTGTCATAGATCTGTCTGATCTTGTTTGCCGGCACCTTTTTGAATCTTATCCTCCCCTGTTTGAAACGGAGTCTTTCTTCCAGGTTCTGTGCAGCGCAGATGAGCCTGCCGTGGAACATGTAGGTGTTTATCAGGAGATAGACGCCCTTGTCCTTATGCTGAAACAGCCGTCCCGGGACGAGGTGGGGCTTAAGGGCCTTAATTATCTTTTTATTCTTATCCTTCCCGAAGTGTCTCCCTGTCTCCTTTTCCAGCTCTCGTCTCTTATCGATGTTCTCTATGATTTCATAGGGGTCATCAGTATCGCAGCCAGCCCTGGGGACAGCCCTTTTTACAAGATTGATCATCTCGTTCCACTGTCTCATGATGTATGGATCGGACCTCTCCTTCTGAAAGGAGGCAAAGGACAGGTCAAGGAGGTTTTTTATCTCCGCCGGCGAGTGGGAAAGGAGGAGATTAAGCGTCATGGAAAAATTGATACGTATCTGGCTCAGGAGCGGTTCAGGGGGGGAGTCCTTTAATTCATAGACAAGATAAGGATCCTGATGGATTCCGGGGATGATAAGGGCAAAACCTATGTTGTCCTTTCCCCTCCTGCCTGCGCGGCCTATCATCTGATGCAGTTCTGTGGCGGAGAGGTCGGCGAACTCCCTGCCGTTGTAACGGTCGCTCTGCACCATGGCCACTGTCCTTGCGGGAAAGTTTACGCCGGCGGCAACGGTGGATGTGGAGAATATCGCCTCAAGGTAGCCCTTGTTCATCATCCGTTCAATAAGGACCTTCCAGTAGGGGAGTTGGCCCGCGTGATGGGATGCGACCAGGGAGTCCACCAGGGGCTCTATCTGCCTGTGGCCTTCAAGATGGGGATACTCCCTTATAAAGGCATTTACCTCTTCCCTCAGCCTGTCCCTGGTATCTTTATCCTTTGCTGCATATGGGCATGTCAATACAGCCTGATCGCAGTCCATCCTGGATTTAAGGAAAAAGATCGCCGGGAGCAGGTCGAATTTTCTCAGGCATGCAATGATGTCACCGTATCTGGGGATGGGCTGCCGGCCCCTGTGGCCCTTTTCAAAGACATGGGTTGCAATGAATTTTTTAACGCTGGGGGTCAGCCCTTTTTTACCTCCCAGTGGGGCTATAAGACCGTCCGGGAAGAGAAAAAGCATCTCAAGGGGCACAGGCCTTTTGTCGGATCTGACTATAGCCGCCTTTGTCCCCCTGTTCTTCATTAGCCATGCGCAGATCTCCTCTGCATTGGAGATGGTGGCGGAAAGGAGGAGCAGTCTGACCCTTGAGGGAAGATATATCAGGACCTCTTCCCAGACAACCCCCCTGTCCTGATCGCTAAGGTAGTGTGCCTCGTCCAGTATTACCAGGTCCGAGGTGATGCTTGTACCCTCCTGCATCGCGTCATAGAGCTGGTTCCTGAGTATCTCGGTCGTCCCCACAATTATAGGCGCCCCGGTGTTTTCTTTCCTCTCGCCTGTCACTATGCCGCAGGCATCCTGTCCGAACTCCTGGACAAATTCATGATAAAGGGAGTTGGAAAGGGCCTTCAGGGGGGATGCATACCAGACCCTCAGGCCGTTTTTCAGGCATTCTTCAATCATCCTCTGGGCGATCCAGGTCTTGCCGGAACCGGTAGGGGCGCTCACAAGGACATCGTGGTCCTTTATCTTTTCAAGGGCCTCCATCTGAAAGGGATCAGGGATAAAAGGCGCTGCCTCAGGGACGCCTATCTTGCTGAAGTGCTCCGCAAGGGCAGGGTCCAGCCTCGGCCTCCCGTACGTATCCTTGCTCTTTCTTCTGGCGCCCCGGTTTCCGTGATCTTCCATTGTCCTGCTGTGTGAGCGATGTCTCTCTTCTGTCATCAATAATTATTCCTCAATAACCTCAATCGGAGGTCGTAATCTTCATATAGGATTCGATCTTTTTCTTTATATTCTAGGGGATGGGGATATCAATTATAGCGGCCTCAAATTTTGCCCATTCCAGGCAGGGGTCGTCAAAATCATATACCTTTGCGATCAGCATTATCATTATCGGGGCAGCTCTGTCTTCATCAAAACCCGCCTTTTCAAGGTCTTTTGCACCGTCTATGACCAGTTGTTTGGCCTTCAGGTCGTGTTCGGACAACCTCCTGTATTCCAGCTGACGCCAGAAGTCGAACAGATTGATCCCCATTATCCTTAATCTTGTGTGGATCGCAACATCCTGTGCGCATATGGCCTTGATGCAACTCATCTGTATGTCCAGGATCTCCCTTATGGAGCTCGTAAACTGTATGAATTCGAAGCCGAGGGCAAGGCACGAATTGATAATCACTTCATGATTGTTGCTTTTGAGGCCATATTCATAGGCCCGTTTCCATAAAGGGTACTCCTTCTCTGTTTTATAGATTCCCCTGGCGCACCTCGCCTTTCTCAGATAGATCTCCGAGAGAAGCTGGTCCTGTCTTTTGTCACCCCGTTTTTTAACCTTTTCCTCTGTCTGGTCAAGCAGTTCCATAAATCTGTTTTTCCCCGGGTCGTCGGCCGTCTCAAGGGCATTATCAAGGGGTGAAAAGATGCCTTCAAGCGATGCCTTTGAATCGATTATGGTGCCCAGGGCCTTTGCCACTTCGTCAATCAGATTTGTATTGTCCATATTCCCTCTTATGCAGTCTGTCGTTATTGGCAGTTATCGCGCCATAAAAATTTTTCGATCCTTGTGAGCAGAGGAGGCAGGGTATTGCGGTCAATCGCGGATATCGGAACCCCGTCTCTAAGCCTGGACAACGCCACGGCCTGCTCCTCCGGAATAAGATCTGACTTATTGAATGCAATTATGCACGGGATCTCCTTAAGGTCAAGCTGCAACAGTATTTCTTCAACTGTTTTTATCTGTTCCTCCATCCTCGGGTTTGCCGCATCCACTACATGAAGGAGCAGCTCAGCATCGTGGAGTTCCTCCAGGGTTGCCGCAAATGCCTCCATAAGGCTCTTGGGAAGTGCCCTGATAAATCCTACCGTGTCGGTTACGATTACCTCTCTTTCCCTTGGAAACCTGAGTCTCCTGCTGCTCGGGTCCAGGGTCTCGAAGAGCCTGTCCCTGGCCCCCACGCTGCTGTTGGTAAGGGTGTTGAGGAGGGTTGACTTGCCCGCATTCGTGTAACCCACTATAGATATTACCGGGATCCTCCTTGCATTCCTGAGGCGCCTCCTGTCCTGACGCTGCTGCCTGATCTTCTCAAGCTCCCTGTTCAGGTTTATTATCCGTTCCCTCGCCCTCCTGCGGTTTATCTCCAGCTTTGTCTATCCCGGTCCCCTTGCCCCGATGCCGCCGGTGAGTCTGGACATGGCAGTGTTTTTTTCCGCGAGCCTGGGGAGGAGGTACTTCAACTGGGCCAGCTCCACCTGTATCTTGCCTTCCCGTGTGACTGCACGCCTGGCAAATATATCAAGTATCAACTGACTCCTGTCTATAATCCGCAACTCAGTATAGTCGGTGAGGCTCCTTATCTGGTTCGGGGTCAACTCATTATCAAATATAAGGAGGCTGGCCCCTGTCTGTGTGCATTTAAGGGCCAGTTCACTCAATTTGCCCTTGCCTATGAAAAATCGCGGATCAGGTCTTTTCAAACGCTGTACGATGACCCCGGCTACCTCCAGGTCATTTGATACGGCCAGGGCCTTTAATTCATTTAAGGATTCCTTAGCGGGACCGGAAGGGCCGGTTATTACGGAGGCAAGGACCGCCTTTTCCCTCTTTTCAAGGGTTGGCCGCCTGTCGATCCTGGACAGCTCGTCCTCAATGGCCTGTATCAGCTCCAGGAAATCAACGTTCAGCCGGCCTGAGTCAGGGACGCTTGTTATGTCCCACCCCCTGTCACCGACATTCCTTGGGAGGATATGGGCGTAATCGATCCTGCCGGGGATGCCGTCCGGGGCAATCTGCACAGTCACCATCATGTCCAGGCCGAGGAGCGCCAGGTCCGTAAGGTCTTCCTGTGAAATGGGTTCGTTATGGAAGTGTGTATGGATGCACCGCAGGCCGTTAAGCCTCATGCCTGATGACCTGTAGTCTGAAAGGTCAGGGATGGATATCCGCCTGTCATCGCCCACTATCACGCAGGCGACATCCCCGCTTCGCGTAATGAGGATGCCGATCTGCCGCTTTGTTTCAGAGGCCACAGCGGCTATCTGGCGCAACGCCTCGCGGGAGACTATCTCGTGCGGGGAGATCCTTCGCCTGTAGATGTTCTGAAGGTATTTCAGTTGACTTGCCTTGAGTCCGCTTGTTTTACCGAATATCTTGTCTATGTCCTAGTCCCCTTGACCATATTGAGGGTAATAATTGTCGCTGACATAATCCCTGAACCTGGTGAATTCCGCCTGGAATGTCAATTTAAAATAACCGGTGGGGCCGTTCCTCTGCTTGGCAAGGATGATTTCTGCAACATTCTTGTTCTCTTCTGTTGACGGGTTATAAACCTCATCCCTGTATATGAACAGGATGAGGTCCGCATCCTGCTCTATGGCGCCGCTCTCCCTCAGGTCGTTCAACTGGGGCCTCTTGTTAGGCCTGTCTTCCACCTTTCTGTTCAGCTGGGAGAGGGCAATGACAGGGACATTAAGGTCTTTTGCAAGGGCCTTAAGGGATCTCGATATCTCCGATATCTCTATCTGCCTAGACTCAGCGGTCCTCCTGCCCTGGACAAGCTGGAGGTAATCAACAACGATCATTCCCAGGGGACCCTTTTTCGCCAGCCGCCTGCAGCGGGCCTTCATTTCAAGGACGCTTATCCCGGAGGAGTCATCTATATAAAGGGGTAATTCCGACAGCTGGTTGGCTGCGTTTGTCAGGTTTGACCAGTCAGAGTCCCTAAGGGTGCCGGTGCGCAGCTTTGTGGCGTTTATCATGGCCTCAAAACCCAGGAGCCTCATGCCCAGCTGTGTCTTTGACATCTCGAGGGAAAATACGGCAACACCCTTTCCTGTCCTCTTGGCCGCGTTATATGCTATGTTAAGGGCAAAGGCGGTTTTGCCCATGGCCGGCCGGGCAGCCAGGATAATAAGGTCTGACGGCTGAAGGCCTGCGGTAAGACGGTCAAAGTCCGCAAAATCCGTGGGCACGCCTGTGACGAAGCCTTCGTTTTCAGAGACACTCTCAAGTTTTTTAAAGCTGTCCTTGATGATGCTGTCAAGGGGTGAAAAACCCTCGCCGATCTTTTCCTGTGCTATGTCAAAGATGGATTGTTCTGCGAGGTCCAGGAGTTCATCGGTGGTATGCCAGTTCTGGAGGCAGTCCTCGGAGATGGTGGAACACTGGATAAGCAGTTTCCGCCTGATGTAGAGCTCCCGCACAATCTCCGCATGAGAGGATATCCCGGCCGAGGTGGAGACCGCATCCACAAGGGATGCCAGGTAATCTGCCCCGCCCGCCTTTTCTAGGAGATTCTTATGTCTCAGGTGCTGGGAAAGGGTTATAAGATCAACGGGCTCGTCATTGTTATAAAGGCTGATCATGCCTTCATACAGATGCGCGTGGGCCTCCCTGTAAAAACACTCCGGGGACAGGATGTCCATGATCTGGTTCATGGCGTCATTATTTATAAGTATCCCGCCCAGTATGGCCTGTTCTGCCTCCATGTTGTGGGGAGGGACCTTTATTGAGGCGGGAACTGTTTTTTCTTTTGGTTGAGCCATGTCAAATCTTAGCTTTAAGTTGTCCTGAAAAGACGGCAGCTATTCCCCTGCGACTGTCACTACCTTGATGGTGCCGACAACCTGCGGATGCAGCTTTATCTTTACCTCGAACTCTCCGAGTGACTTAATGGGCTTGTCCAGGGATATCTTCTTCCTGTCTATTGATATGCCCTTTTTCTCCAGCTCGTCGGCAATATCCATGGTTGTGACCGAGCCGTAAAGCTTGCCTTCTTCCCCGACCTTCTGTGAGATGTTTATCTCAATCCCTTCAATGGTCTTGGCTACCTTCTCCGCATCTTCCTTTGCTTTAAGCCTGTTTGCCTCAATCTTTTTCTTCTGCATCTCAATAAGTTTGATATTGCGATTGTCGGCAACAAGGGCAAAACCCTTTGGGATAAGGTAATTCCTTGCGTAACCTTCCTTGACGTTCACTATGGCGCCTTCCAGCCCCAATTCATCCAGGTCTTGTCTTAATATTACTTTCATTGAACTTCCTCCATAATGAAGAACTTTTATAAATACAAAATCGAAAACGTCTGTTTTCGATTGAAAGCCGTAAACCTTCAACCTCTAGCCATCTATTAATATAATTAAAGCACGGTGATTTTCGCCTGTTATGTGGTTGCCTCAGGGTCAATCTTTTTATGTATCTTCCGAAAATCCACCCACTGATCAAACAGACCGGCAAGGGCCAGCAGTATAAGGAATATCTGCTGTATAAACACAAGAAAATACATCACGGTCCTCGCCCAGTTGGGCATCCTGTACTTGTCAAAGAAAAACGACATGATGGACAGGCCGTGAAATAGATATGTCACCCCCAGCACAACCAGGAGATTTTCAGAGATAAATCTTATATCTGTTGCCTGTAAAAATAAAGCAAATCCTGCACCTATCACTCCCCAGACCATGAATTCAGGGGTATGCCACCTGGTGACATCACCGAAGTCAGGATAACTGAGCCCCCCCGCACGGAACAGGGGCTTGCTCAGGATTACGTTTATCCAGACAATCAGGCCTGTGCATGCTATGATAAGCGAGGGATAGATCCTGGCTATCACTTTGCTCAGGAGATCGAATGCCTGTGTGATCTGGTCGACCTTTTCCTGTTCCAGCCCTGACTGTTTGTAGATCTCTACCGTTTTAGCCAGGTTCTCCTGGATATACCCCAGGATCATATCAAAAGGGCCCTGCCCCCTGGTTATCCCCATAAAAAGGAGAAAGACGGCCGCCATTATAAGCATGGATGCGGTCCCCCAGAAGATCGTTGCCCCAATGGACAGATGCCTCCTGTATAATAGTGCGACCACAAAACCCATAATGCCGAATTCCAGGCAGAACAGAGACAGATAAGATTGCCCTGTCAGGCGCCCGAGCAATTCCACAAGGGAAAGTGCTATAGCGCAGTCTATAAGCCCCTCCTTGATATCCAGCTTGCAAAAGTAGAATAAAAAAGGAAGAGGTATTATCAAACTGAAAAGGGGTCCGACAACCGGCATCCAGGCAGAGAGCGATACTGTAAGGATGACCGAGCCGGCAAACCCGACTGTATTAGCAATTTTCATATCTCTTTAGGCTGGCAATCCCCAAAAGGCATGCGAGGCCAGTATGCCCGCCTCCGGGCGTTCTGCTGCCGGAGGCATTTTACTGATAATCAAGCAGGATTTAAATCTTTCAGATTACCTGATAGTCGCTGTCGTATAGGGTAAAAGGGCAATCTTTCTTGCCCTTTTGATTGCCACTGTAAGTATCCTCTGGTGTTTTGCGCAATTGCCCGAGATGCGTCTTGGAACGATCTTTCCCCGTTCCGTGGTAAAAGATCTTAATAATCTCAGGTCCTTGTAATCCATCTTAAGGTTGCTGTCGGCGCAAAATCTGCACACCTTCCTCCTGTGAAAAGCCATTCCCCCTTTTGGAAACTTATCATTATCTCTATCTTTATCCATTTTCCACCTCACTCTCTTCTGCGTCCGTAAATTCGCCTGTTTCCACTGGGGCAGACACAGGTTCTCCTGATGTCGCCGGGGCGGGAACAAAGGCGGCCTCTTTTTGAGCCTCTTTCTCTTTCTCGATTAATTCCTGGGGATCGGCCTTTTCGGCAAGTTTTACGGTTTGATACTTGATGATTCTGTCGTCGAGATTAAGATTTCGCTCGAGTTCGGTAGTAACTCCGGGGTCTGCACAGAAGTCAACCAGGACATAGAAACCGTTGTTATATTTTTTAACGGTATAGGCAAGTCTCTGTTTTCCCCACTTCTGGGTCTTGATAATAATACCCTTCTGGCTCACTATCAGGTTATTGAACTTCTCTACTATTTCATTGAATTCGTCGTCACTCTGGTTGGGATTGATAATATAAATTATTTCATAATGCCTCATAAATTTTCTCCTTTCGGGCTTTAAAAATAATCATGGTTCCGTAAATATCCCTTTCAACCGTCCTAGCGGCAGAAGAAAGGGGTAACGGAACAAGGAGCAGTAAAAAGATAGATTTGCTATCATCTAAAACATGTCTTGTCAAGCAGTTTTAATACGTGTTATTAACAGCTTAATAACAGGATGATCATTTTCAGGAGTTTAAATCATGTGGGAAAAGGAATCAACAGTAATCAGACAGGCCGCTTACGAGGCAGGGGAGGTCCTGACCGGGCTGTTCGGAAATTTAAAAACGATAGATAAAAAGGGAGAGATCGACCTGGTAACCGAGGCTGATATCCGATCGGAGAAGGCCGTCCTCAGGGTGATCCGGGATAATTTCCCGGGAGATGGGCTTCTTACCGAGGAATCCGGCGAGATCGAAAATCATTCCGAGAGATTATGGCTGATTGACCCACTGGACGGCACGACCAATTATGCCCATTGCTTTCCATTTTTTGCCGTGTCCATAGCGCTTCAGGTCAAAGGCGAGACAGTTGCAGGTCAGGTTTTTAACCCCATTCTCAATGAACGCTTTGAGGCAGTCAAGGGCCAGGGGGCCTTTTTAAATGACAGGCCCATCAGGGTATCCAAGACTGCGGCGATGGGTGATGCCCTCCTTGCTACCGGGTTTCCCTATACCATACACAGGGACCATAAGGGTGTAATCGATATCTTCACAAGGATGATAAGCGAGGCACAGGGTGTCAGGAGACCCGGGGCTGCGGCAATAGACCTCTGTTATGTGGCGGCAGGAAAATTTGACGGCTTCTGGGAACAGGGGCTAAATCCGTGGGATACTGCTGCGGGCAGCCTCATTGTAAAGGAGGCAGGGGGAATGGTAAGCGATTACAGCGGAGGGGCCTATACACCCTTCAAGAAGACAATAGTTGCTGCAAATCCTGAGATATATAAGGAAATGTCAAGGATACTAAACCCTGATTAAGGAGATTGACAGATTTGATGGTTTCATTAAAAAAACCTGTAGAGACGTGGGAGCGGATGCTTTTGTCCGGGGTCTCTTCACCGGATGAACTGGCGCACTCCTTTGGGATTGACATCCCGGATGTAAGGCAGGTTGTCAACGCCTATCCCATGTTTATCAACCCCTATTACATGGGGTTGATAAAGTGCAGAGGGGATGCAATTTACAGGCAGGCTGTCCCTGATATCCCTGAGATATCGGAGTTAAAAGGGACGCCGGACCCCTTGAACGAAGAGGACCTGTCCCCCGTGCCCGGGCTCACACACAAATATCCTGACAGGGTGTTATTCCTGGTCTCCGGAAGATGCGCCATGTATTGCCGGTTCTGCAACAGGAAGAGAAAGGTCGGAGGGGCAGGGATGGTCACGGAGGAATCCATCAGGGAAGGCATAAAATATATCAGGTCCGACAAAAACATAAGGGACGTCCTCCTCTCCGGAGGAGATCCCCTTCTGCTTACGGATGCAGGGCTCTTCAAGATTCTTTCCGAGATCCGGGCAATCCCCCATGTTGAGGTCATACGCATAGGGACAAGGGTCCCTTGCACGCTTCCTCAACGTATTACGCCTAATCTGGCAGAGATGCTCAAGGGATTTCATCCCCTTTATATAAACACCCATTTCAATCACCCATGGGAGGTAACCCCAGAGTCAGCCCTTGCCTGTTCCATGCTTGCCGATGCCGGCATTCCCCTCGGCTGTCAAACGGTGCTTCTTAAGGGGATCAATGACAGTGTTGAGATTATGGGTGAATTGATGCGGAGACTCGTTGCCATAAGGGTAAGGCCATATTACCTCTTTCAAGCCGACCTGGTAAAGGGTACATCACACTTCTGGACGGGGTTGAAGAAGGGCATCGAGGTCATGGCCGGGCTCCAGGGTTATGTCTCGGGCATGTGTATCCCGCGGTTCATGATCGACCTCCCTGACGGGGGAGGAAAGATTCCTGTCGTTCCGGAATACATAAAATGCATTGATGGAAATGAGTATATTATAAAAAATTATCAAGGCAGGGAGTTAAGATACCCTGTCATCAAGGAGTAGGAGAAAAGGAGGAGAATTGCAATGGTTAAAGTGACTTGTTTGGGCGGGGCAGGGTCGGTTACAGGCTCCAGTTATCTGATAGAGAGTTCAAGCGGCAGCAAGGCCCTTGTGGATTGCGGTATGTTCCAGGGGAGTCCGCAGATGGAGGGCCGCAACCTGTCTCCCTGGGGTTTTGAACCTGAAGGTTTGCAAACCCTGTTTCTTACCCATGCGCATATTGACCACAGCGGAAGGATACCGAAGCTGGTAAAAGACGGCTTCAAGGGAAAGATCATCACGACTCCGCCCACCGCTGAGCTCAGCTCCATAATGCTCCTGGACTCTGCCCATATCCAGGAGATAGACGCAGAATCACAGACAAAGAAAAACAAGAGGCAGGCAAGGGGGCCTATCCAGCCTTTATATACTACAGCCGACGCAGAGGAGAGTATAAGACTCCTGTCGCCTGTTGAAACCGACACCATCATACAGGTCGAGCAAGGCATCAAGGCAAGGCTGAGAAATGCGGGACACATCCTCGGTTCAGCGATCCTGGAATTATGGGTCGAGGGGTCGGACGGCGAGATAAAACTGGTGTTCTCCGGTGACATAGGGAAGCAGAACCAGCTTATCGTCAAAGACCCCTATGAGATCTTTGCGGCCGATTACCTTTTTGTGGAATCCACCTATGGCAACCGCCTCCACCGTTCCTTTGATGACAGCAAAAAGGAACTCATGGAGGCAATACTCCATGCGGTCTCAAACAAGGAGAAGGTCATCATACCGGCATTTGCAGTTGAGAGGACACAGGAGTTGCTTTATATCCTGTCAGGATTCTATCGAGACGGAAAACTCCCGGATATACCTGTCTATCTTGACAGCCCCCTGGCGATCAAGGCCACAGAGATATTCGGAAAGAATAAAAAATATTATGATGAAGAGGCCATGGCCCTTGTAAAACAGGGCATTGACCCCTTTTACATGCCCAACCTGAGATTCACTGCAAGCACAAAGGAGTCCATGGCCATCAACGAGAGCGAAGGCCCCGCCATTATCATGGCCGGCAACGGGATGTGCACGGCAGGGAGGATCAAACATCACCTGAAGCATAACCTCTGGAGGGAGGGCGCAAGCATCGTCATGGTGGGTTTTCAGGCTGTTGGCACAACAGGGAGAAGGATCATTGAAGGCGCCAGGTCTGTAAAGATATTCGGAGAAAACGTCTCTGTAAAGGCCAGGGTCTACACCATTGGCGGGTTTTCAGCCCATGCAGATCAGAAGGACCTCCTTGGATGGGTCAGTCACTTTGCGGAATCACGACCGCGCATATTTGTGGTACACGGAGAGCCCTCCACAAGTCAGGTCCTGGCTGACAAGATACGCGAGAATTTTAAAATGGAGGTTCATATCCCGGTATGGAAGGAAAGGCTCTTCCTGAAGCCCAGGGAGATGACACTGGAGGCCCCGTCCATCGAGGAGGCGCCCGCCGATGTCCTGCAGTTGTCGCTGAACACGATCATTGACCTTGAAAAGGAGCTGGACAGGATAAAGAAGGAACTCAAGAAAAAGCCGGAGGCGATCAGCAAATACGATATTGACAGGCTCAGGTTTATCCATGAGGAACTTCAGACAATGCAGGGTTGAGCCGGATTCTTTAGGTCAACGGACTTGACTTAAGGGATAAAAAGCCTTTATATGATATGTTAGCGAGGGATAAGACGCAGGGAATAATCTATGAATGAATCTCATAAATTAGTTAGGTCTAATCTGGACTATCTGAAGAAGCTGTTTATCATGCCGGATTCTCCGGACAAGTTTATCGAATTCGGGCATGAATTGCTGGAACTCATCCACGAATTTTTCCAGGAGAAAGGCGGAATACACAGCAGCGCCACACTTCCTGAGCTGAGTGCGATATTCAACGATACGAATATCCCTGAAAGCCCGCTCCTCATCAAGGATGTCCTCACAGAGATCAAATCAAAGATCATCAAGCATTCCGTCAAGGTTGGAAGTCCCTATTATATAGGCCATATGACCAGCGCCATCCCCTATTTCATGATACTGCTGGAGATGATTATTGCGGCCCTTAACCAGAACCAGGTAAAGATTGAATCGGCCAGGGCCTCCAGCTTTGTCGAGAGGGAGCTGATCGCCTGGGTGCACAACCTGATCTTTGACAGAAAGAGCAGTTTTTATGAGAAGAATATCCATAATCATCATATCTCCCTGGGCAATGTAACCTCAGGGGGGACCCTTTCCAACATGACCGCGCTCATGGTGGCAAGGGAAAAGGCATTCCCCCCGGATGGAGATTTTCCCGGTCTCAGGATGGCAGGCAGCAACAAGGCATTGAGCCACTACAGATATTCCAGGGGCGTTGTCATGGTATCCACAAGGGGCCATTATTCCATTACCAAGGCGGTCAATCTCCTTGGCATGGGGGAATCCAATGTCATCAATATTCCGGTTGATAACAACAATCATATAGACATCAGAAAACTTCGCCGCAAGATAAAGGCCCTCCAAGAAGAGACCCATGAAAGGACCAAGATAATAGCTATTATAGGTATAGCCGGCACGACAGAGACCGGTAACATAGACGACCTTGAGACCCTTGCCCAGATATCAAGAGAGGCAGGTGCGCATTTCCACGTGGACGCAGCATGGGGAGGGCCGGCCCTCCTTGTGGATGAATACCGTCCCATGTTTAAAGGCATTGAGCTGGCCGATTCCGTAGCCATAGATACACATAAGCTCCTCTTCTGCCCGGCAAGCATGGGCATGGTACTCTTCAGGAATGAAAAAGACCTCAACTTGATCAAGCATTCATCCCACTATATCATCCGTCGAAACTCGGTTGATACAGGCCGTTTCACGCTGGAAGGCTCCCGTCCCTTCGCATGCCTGAAGCCCTGGGCCGCGTTAAAGATCATCGGAAGAAAGGGTTACGGGCTCCTGTTCCAGCATGCCAGGGAGTCCACCAATTACCTGAGGGGCATCCTTGACCACTGCGGCAATTTTGAGGTCCTGAACAATCCCGAACTCTTTATACTCAATTACCGTTTTATCCCTGAACAGGTGAGGGACCAGATATCCATCCTGGAAGGGATCTCTGCATATTCCAACAGGGAGAAGGCCAGGGACGCCGAGAAAAAAATCAGGAATATAAACAAGCTTATCAACAGTCTTAACATAAAGTTTCACAGGGAGCTGAGGAGAGATGACAGCACCTTCGTCTCCAGGACCACACTGGAGTCAACACGTTACAGGCCTCAGAATATTGTGGTCCTGAGGGCGATACTGATCAACCCTCTTACGGAGAAAGAGGTCCTTGATGAGATAGTGCAGACACAGAACCGCATAGGGTTAACCATATGGCGTGATTTTAAGCCTGCATACCTTCGTATCAGGGATGAGGTAAAATAAAGGCCGTCATGGAAGATAAGCTCAGGTCCATCCTCAATGCGCCCGCCGTTATAACAGTCACAGACAACACCAGGTCAATGATCTCCGTTAAGCGCAGGCCCCAGGCATATCACGTCCGTCTGCATCGCATGTTTCTTGATGCGGATGAAGGGATACTCAAGGCCCTTTCGGAATTCATATCAGAGAACTCAAA
>Ga0153915_10002043_pt1 | contig 18524 bp, 18 predicted proteins | sample Opewatmetagenome_2_FD_107003 | JGI IMG/M metagenome (GOLD analysis project Ga0153915, IMG submission 107003) | Freshwater wetland microbial communities from Ohio, USA - Open water 3 Core 3 Depth 3 metaG | ecosystem: Environmental > Aquatic > Freshwater > Wetlands | place: USA: Ohio, Lake Erie...
GGGCGGGTGCCGGTGAAGGAATTCGCCGGGACCCGGGTGGGGATCATGGGCCTGGGAGGGATCGGCGGCGCCGTCGCTCGACGCTGTGCCGCCCTGGGGATGGAGGTGCGGTGCACCCGGCGCAACCCGCGGCGCCCCAGGCCGCGAGGCGTCAAATGGGTGGGTGGGCCGGCGCAGCTCGAGCGGCTGGCGGAGCAGAGCGACGTGCTGGTGATCGCCGCGCCGGACACCGGCGTGACCCGCGGGGCGGTGAACGACGCCGTGCTGCGCGGGCTGCCGCGGGGGGCCTTCGTCATCAACCTGGCCCGGGGGAACCTGCTGGACGAGCAGGCCCTCCTGATGCACCTTGAGAGCGGGCGGGTCGCGGGCGCGGTGCTGGACGTGTACGCCAAGGAGCCGCTGCCGGCGGACCATCCCTTCTGGCGGCATCCGCGGGTCTTGGTGAGTCCCCACGTGAGCGCGGTCTCGGATAGATTCTGGGAGCGGGAGACGGAGCTGCTGGTGGACAACATCCGGCGCTACCGGCGGGGGGCAAAGCTCCGGAACCGGGTTGACCTGCAGGCGGGGTACTGAGGGCGGGAAGGCGGGAGGACGGGACGAAGACGAGGGACGGTGAGGGTTCATGGAAAACATCATCAAGGCGGCGGTCGAGCGGGGCGCGTCCGACTTGCACATCAAGGCGGGAGACGTGTTCCGGGCGCGGATTGACGGCAAGCTCCAGCCCCTCACCAAGCAGCGCCTCACCCCCGAGCAGACCAAAGCGATCGCGCTCAAGCTGATCCCCTCGGAAGCGGATCGCAAACTGATCGACCAGATCCGGGATTACGACTGCTCCTGGGGCGCCCCGGGGATCGGACGCTTCCGGGTGAACATCCTCCGGCAGCGCTCCTCGTTCATGATCGTGATGCGGGTCATCCCCTTCGAGGTGCCCAGCATCGAGAAGCTGCGCCTCCCGCGCGTGCTGGAAAGGATCGCGGAAGAGGAGCGGGGGATGATCCTGGTCACCGGCGTGACGGGGAGCGGCAAGAGCTCCACCATGGCGGCGATCGTCAACCAGATCAACGCTACCATGAACAAGCACATCGTGACCCTGGAAAACCCCATCGAGTTCCTGCACCGCGATGCCAACTGCTCGGTCACGCAGCGGGAGATCGGGGTGGACACCGACAGCTTCGCCACCGGGCTCCGGGCCGCCCTGCGGCAGGACCCGGACGTAGTGCTGATCGGCGAGCTCCGGGACTCGGAGACCATTGACACGGCGATGAAGGCGGCGGAGACCGGCCACCTGCTGATCTCGACGCTGCACACGCCGGACGCCACCACCACGGTGTCGCGTATCGTGGCCATGTTCCCGGCGGAAGAGCAGGACATCGCCCGCATCCGCCTGGCTGATTCGCTCCACGCGGTGATCTCTCAGCGGCTGCTGCCCCGGGCCGACGGGCACGGCCGCGCCGCGGCGCTGGAAATCATGATCGTGACGTCCACCATCCGTGACCTGATCCGCGACCGCAACCGCACCGGGGAAATCCGCGACCACATCGCCGAGGGCAAGGATCAGTACGGGATGCAGACTTTCGACCAGTGCCTGATGGATCTGGTGGAGGCGGGCGAAGTGACATTCGAGGTGGCCCGGGCGGCCGCCAGCAATCCGTCGGACTTCGAGCTGCAGCTCAAGACCCTGCGCCGGCGCTCCCGCACCGCCACCACGGCCGACGTGGCCAAGGCCCTCAAGGCGGCGCCCACGCCGGCGCCGGCTCCCGCGGAATCGGGGGATGAGTTGCCGCCGGGGCTGAGTGATGGGCTGAGCGACCTGATGCCCCAATAGGTGGCAAGGACGGTAAAGGCGGTAAGAAAGGGAGAACGATGGACCCAAGACCCTCCGGATTGCTTATTCCGATCACCACGCCGTTCGACGCCCATTCGGGCGAGGTGGCTCCGGTATCGCTGCGCGACAACGCGCGGGCCCTGCTGGATGCCGGCGTGGACGGCATCCTGGCCGCCGGGTCCACCGGCGAAGCGGCGTTGCTGAGCGAAGCCGAATACCGCCAGGTGATCGGCTGGCTGCGCGACGTGGTGCCGGACGACAAATGGCTGTTCGCCGGGGCGGGCAAGGAGTCCACCCGCGCCACCATCGCCGCCTGCGAGATCGCTTCCGAGGAGGGGGCGGACGCCGTGCTGGTACGGCCTCCGGCGTACTACGGTCCCTCGCTCCCTCCCCAGGCCCTGGTCGAGCACTTCCGGCGGGTAGCGGAGGACTCGCCGCTGCCGGTCCTGCTGTACAACATCCCCAAGTACACCCACGTGACGCTGCCGGACACGCTGTTCGCGGCGCTGGTGGAGCACGAAAACATTGTGGGCGCCAAGGACTCCTCGGGCGATCTGAAGCAGTTCGCGGCCTACCGCCAGGCGGCGCCCCGGTGGGCCATGTTCGTGGGCTCGGGGTCGCGCTACTACGCCGCCCTGGAGCTGGGGGCCGTCGGCGGCATCCTCGCCGTGGCGTGCTACGCCGCTCCCATCGCCGTGCGGGTGGGACAGGCCTTCGCCCAGGGCGACCGCGCCGCCGCCGGGGCGGGGCAGGAGGCGCTGACGCCGCTGAACCAGGAGATCGTGCAGAAGCTGGGCGTCCCCGGGGTAAAAGCCGCCATGGACGCGGCCGGCCTGGTGGGCGGCCCCTGCCGGCCCCCGCTCATGGACCTGGCGGAAGCCGACCGCGCCCGGGTCGCCTCCCAGGTGGCCGCGGCCCTGGCGGCCGCGGGGAGCGGGGCGGTAGCGCGAGCCCGCCGGAATTGACGACCTAGACCCTGTGCCCTAGCTTTTCTCAGAGGAGCCCCGGGCCACCCCGGGGCGCTTTTTTTTGGTGAGCAGGAAGCGGTAAGCGGTGGGCGGAGCTACTGACCCCACTGCCCGCTCACCGCTCGCCGCTCACCGCGTACTGGGAGTGGCGGTGTTCGGACCCAAGCGGCACTGCGTCGTGGTCGTCGGCGCCCAGTGGGGCGACGAGGGCAAGGGCAAGATCGTGGACGTCCTGGCCGAAGGCGCGGACGTCGTGGTGCGTTACCAGGGCGGGGCCAACGCGGGCCACACCGTGGTCAAGGGCGACGACCAGTTCGTGCTCCATCAGATCCCCTCGGGCATCCTGCACCCGGGGACCCTCTGTATCATCGGCAACGGCGTGGTACTGGACCCCGAGACCCTGCTGAGCGAGATCGAGGCCCTGGAGCGCCGGGAGGTGAAGGTCAACGGACGGCTCCGGATCTCCGACCGGGCGCATCTGGTGCTGCCCTATCACAAGCTCCTGGATGAGGCGTCCGAGAAACACCAGAAGATCGGCACTACCGGGCGGGGAATCGGGCCGGCCTACGAAGACAAGACCGGGCGCCGCGGGCTCCGGGTGGGCGACCTTCGGAACCTGGAACGCGCCACAGCCCTGGTGGCGGATCGGGTGGCCCGCGCCAACCAGGTGTTGGCCCAGCTGGGCGCCACCACGATGGCCTCGGTGGAGGAGATCAAAGAACTGCTCTCCCGGCTGGCGCCGCGCCTCTTGCCCATGGCGTGCGACAGCGGCCGCCTGACCTACGACTGCCTGCGGGCCGGGCAGAAGGTGCTGCTGGAAGGGGCGCAGGGCTCGCTGCTGGACGTGGACCACGGCACCTACCCCTTCGTGACCTCCTCCAACACCACGGCAGGCAGCGCCGCGGTCGGGACCGGCATTGGCCCCACGGCCATTGACGCCGTCCTGGGCGTGGTGAAGGCCTACACCACCCGGGTAGGCAACGGCCCGCTCCCCACCGAGGCCGAGCCCGACCAGGAAGAGAATCTGCGCAAGCTGGGGTCGGAGTTCGGCGCCACCACCGGGCGGCCCCGCCGTTGCGGCTGGTTCGATGCCGTGGTCGTGCGCTACGCCGTTCGCATCAACGGGATCACCGATCTGGCCGTGACCAAGCTGGACGTTCTGGACACGATCCCCCTGATCCCGCTGTGCGTGGGATACCGCATCCGTGGGGAGATGACGGACAACATGCCCGGCGCGGCCGACGAGCTGGAACAGGCCGAGCCGGTCTACGAAATGCTGGAAGGCTGGTGCCGGAGCACCAGCGCCGCGCGACGGCTGGCCGACCTGCCCCCTCAGGCCCGGGCTTATCTCGACCGCATCCAGGACCTGGTGCAGGTACCCATCCCCTATGTGAGTGTGGGGCACCGCAGAGATCAGATCATCACCTGAAAAAAAGACCCCCTAAGATCTTGCGACCCTAGGGGGGCACGCCTGCCACGCACTTTGCGCCCTAGAACCAAATGCGGGCCAAGCAGCGGCGCCAACCTAAACGCGAAATCGCAGACTGTCAAACGCAAGGCAGCAGCAAGTACGCAAGCGGGAGAGACTGCTTCGGCCGTCAGGTCAGAGCGAGTTCGTCAGCATGGCCCGGATGGCCCGCAGGCCTCTCCGCCGGCCGGCGGGATCGTAGCGCGAGGAGTAGTACGTGTAGTAGTGGTCGTGGCGGGAGCTGACCCCGTTCAGCACCACGCCCGCGATGCGGGCGTTCACCCGCCGCAGCTGCTCCACCGCCCGCTGCGCCGCCACCTCCTCGGTCTCTCCGGAGCGCAGCACCAGAATGGCGGCGTCCGCCGTGGAGGCGACGACGCAGGCGTCGGTCACCGGGAGCGTGGGCGGGGTGTCCATCAGGATGTAGTGATAGTCTCGCCGCAGGGTCCCGATCAGGGTGAGCATGGAGTGGGAACCCAGCAGCTCGGACGGATTAGGCGGGATGGCCCCGCCGGGGAGCACGTCCAGTCCGGGGAGCACCTCGGGCCGGATAGCTTCGCGCGCCGGGGCGTGGCCCACCAGCACGTCGGTCAGGCCGGGCTCCTGCACCAGGCCGAAGGCGCGATGGATGAGCGGCCGCCGGAGGTCGCCGTCAATCAGCAGGGTGCGCCGGCCCCCCTGCGCCAGCGCCACGGCGAGATTGGCGGCCGTGGTGGATTTCCCCTCGCCGGGCCCGGGGCTGGTCACCGACAGGAGCTGTAATGGCCGCTCGGCGCCCACGAAGGTCACGTTGGTGCGGAGCGAGCGGAACGCTTCCGCCGCGGGCTGGTCCACCCCCTGGCGCGTGATGATGGTGATCGAGGCGTGCTTGCCGTTGGACGCCGCCAGCGTGGCGTCGTAGGGGATGAGACCCAATACCGGGACCCCGATCACCCGCTCCACGTCACCCGCATTCTTGATGGTCTGGTCCAGGTACTCCAGGAAGAACGCCCCGCCCAGTCCCAGCAGGAGCCCCACCAGCACGCCCAGGATGACCTTCTGCCGCAGCGTGGTGCCCACCCGGTAGGCGGGGGAGGCCGGATCCAGCAGGTTGATGTAGGGACCGATGGTGGCCTCATCGATCTTGGCCGACTCAAACTCGGTCCGCAGGTAGCGGTAGGTCTCTTTGAGAATCTCCGCCTCGAGCTGGATCTGCGCGATCCGCGACTCCTTGCCGGGAAAGGCGCGGAGCTGGTCGCGGCCCGCGGCCATCCGCTGGTTCAGGGCGTCCTGCCGCGCGCCCAGGCTCTCCAGGGCGGCGCCGACTGCGGTCCTGAGCGCCTCGGAGCCTGCCCGGATGCGGGCGTTCAGGGCGTCCACCTGCGGGTTGCGTTCCCTGAGCCCCAAGGTGCCCGCCATGACGGTGCGGCGCTGGTCGTACAGCATGAGGAGATTCTGGATCTGGAACCCCAGGGCCGTGTTCTGGCCGATGTCCTGCAGCGCCGCGAGCCGGTTCAGCTGCTCCACGCCGATGGAGTCTCCCGGGTTCCCCATGGCTTCCTTCAGCGTGGCCATCTGCACCGAGATCTGCTGGTGCTGCTGCTCCAGGGCCTGAATGGACTGGACCACGGCCTGCTCTTCCACGCTGAGGTCCGTGATCTGCTCGCCCTCCTTGAAGCGCTGCAGCTCGGCCGCCTTGGCCCGGGAGGCGGAATCCGCGGCGGCCAGCTGCTGGGCCACGTATCCCCGCTTGCGCGCGGCGATGTCCAGGGCGCGGCGCACGCCGTCCATCCGGAGGGCCACCGCGGCGGCGTTGAGGATCTGGGGCACCAGGGTGGGATCGCTGCCGCCGAACTTGATGTCCACCGCGTTGGTCCCTTCCCGCACGCTGTAGGACAGGCCGCCGCTTACCCAGGCCGCTGCCTGCTCGGCCGGGACCAGGTGGAAGGCCACGGTGCGAGCATCAGGCGACGGCACCAGCCGAAGGGAGAAGCCCGGCCCGGTGACCGGGCTGCCGGAAGCCCCCTGGGAGACCGTGCTCCCCGCCGCATCGCGGAGCAGGAAGCCCCGGGCGGGGTCCACGGCCAGCTGAAAGGCCCCCGGCTGCGCGGTGGAATCCACCGTCACGGTGGCGAGGACGTCTCCCCGGTGCTGGCGGGGGTCGTCGAGCTGGATCTGCAGGGCCTGGCTGCGCACCACCTCGAGGGCGAGCTGCTGGGTGGTGAGGACCAGGGCCTCGGAGAGCACCGGGTCGGTCTGGAGGGCCATCTCGTCCACCCGGACGCCCTGCAGCTGGGCGAAGACCTGCTTGGGTGACGTCACCTGGACGGTGAGGCGGGACTGATACCAGGGAAGCTGTTTGCGGGCCGACACCCAAGCTCCGCCCGCTACCAGGACGGTGAGCAGGGCGGTCAGGCGCCAGTGGCGCATTACCACCGCGATCAGGTCGCGGAGATGGACTTCGCGCTGGTGGATCATGCGGGCCGCCTGGCTGGCCTGCGGCCGCGCCTGGGGCTCCGCCGTGACATTCACCCAAATCCCCCTAGGGCGAAACGCTTGGGGTTGAAACGCACCCAAAGGTATGGCGTCAGGAAGCCTGGTGCAACTTCATGTGTTTCTTATTGTTAGGGTCGCAGGCCGTGGCATGCGCCAGGCCCACCGGTGGCGGTTGAGCGAGAGGGGTGGAGTACCCCCGATCCCCCGTCTATCTTGCGCCGTCTCTCATCGGCGCACCGCATGGCCCAGACCACCGTCATGGACAAGCTCGCCTCGCTCGCCAAGCGACGGGGCTTCGTGTTCCAGTCTTCCGAGATCTACGGCGGGCTGGGCTCGGTGTGGGACTACGGGCCGCTGGGGGTGGAGCTCAAGAAGAACCTCAAGGAGCGCTGGTGGCGCTCCATGGTGCACGAGCGGGAAGACATCGAGGGCCTGGACGCCGCCATTCTGATGCATGCCAGGGTGTGGGAAGCCTCCGGGCACGTGGCGGGGTTCACCGATCCGCTGGTGGACTGCAAGCAGTGCAAGAACCGCTTCCGGGCCGACGACGAGCGGCTCAAGGGCACGCCGGGCACCCCCGACGCCCGCTGTCCGGTGTGCGGCAACAAAGGCACGCTCACCGCCCCGCGCATGTTCAACCTGATGTTCAAGACCTTCATGGGGCCGGTGGAAGACGACGCGGCCCTGATCTACCTCCGCCCCGAAACGGCGCAGGGGATCTACGTCAACTACCTGAACGTGCTGCAGTCGTCCCGGCAGAAGGTGCCCTTCGGCATCGCGCAGATCGGGAAGGCGTTCCGCAACGAGATCACGCCGGGGAATTTCATCTTCCGCACCCGGGAGTTCGAGCAGGCGGAGATGCAGTTCTTCGTCAAGCCGGGTGAGGACGCGCGCTGGTTTGAGACCTGGAAGGAACAGCGGATGGCCTGGCACCGGGCGTTGGGCATCACGCCGGAGAAGCTGCAGTTCCACCAGCACACGCCCGAGGAGCTGGCGCACTACGCCAAGACCGCGTTCGACATCCAGTACCAGTTCCCCTTCGGCTGGCAGGAGTTCGAGGGCATCCACAACCGGACCGACTTCGACCTGAAACGCCACCAGGAGTACTCCGGCAAGAAGATGGAATACGTGGATACCGCAACGAACGACCGCTTCGTCCCGTATATCATCGAGACCTCGATGGGCATCGACCGCCTGCTGCTGGTGGTGCTGGTGGACGCCTATCGGGAGGAGACCGTGGAAGGCGAGCAGCGGGTGGTGCTGCGGATCCATCCCAGTCTCGCGCCCATCAAGGCGGGGATCTTCCCGCTGGTCAACAAGGACGGCATGCCGGAGATGGCGCGGCGGCTGTATGACGATTTGCACAAGCGGATGACGGTGTTTTTCGACGACGGCGGATCCATCGGCCGCCGCTACCGCCGCCAGGACGAAGCGGGCACGCCCTTCGGCGTCACGGTGGACGGGCAGAGCCTCAGCGACGGCACGGTGACGGTGCGGGACCGCGACACCCTGGTCCAGGTCCGGGTCGCGGCCGAGCAGCTGGCCACGTACCTGCGCCAGCACCTGGAGCCGTGAACCTCGAGCGGCTGGTCGAGCTGGGCGAGGCCTTTCACCACGAGCTGGGCCGGGAATACTACTTGACTGGCGCCGGCCTCAAGCAGGAACCCGCGTTTCAACAGGTCTACCAACGCTTCAACGCGCTGCTGTCGGACGAGGCGCTGGCGGCGGCGCGCGCCAGCGGATCCAGGCCGATCCTGGAGTGGGTGGTGGGGATCCGGATCGGGCAGCTGGTGGCTCCCCTGGAAGAGGAGCAGCTGCGGTGGGAGCAGGCCACCACGGTCCGGGCCGGGGAGCGGGAGGTCCCCTACCTGCGGGTGCCCATCGAGCTGGCCAACCAGCCCGACCGGGCACTGAGGCTGGCGCTGGAAGGAGCCCGCTCCGCGCTGGTGGCGGGGGAGGTGACCCGGCTGCGGCGCAAGCGGTTCGGGCTGGAGCACGCGGCCGTCGAGGAGTTGGGATTCCCCGACTACGTCTCGGGGTCCAGTGCGCTGATGGGCCTCGACCTGCGGGCGCTGGCCGCCGCGGGGGAGGCGTTCCTCGCGGCCAGCGAGGGGCTCTACCGGGAGGCCCTGGCGCGGCTGGCCAAGCGACGGCTGCACCTGCCGCTCGAGGACCTGGACCGGGCCGACGTCCCCTGGGCCTTCCGCGCCAAGGACTACGACGACGGGTTCCCCCTGGCGCAGCTGGTGGACACCGCCGTCCGGCAGATGCGGGAGATGGGGCTGGACGCGCACCAGGCGGGCCGGGTGCGGTTCGACACCGACGAGCGGCCCGGCAAGCAGCCGCGCGCGTTCTGCGTGCCGGTGCGGGTGCCGGACGAGGTCTACCTGGTCCTGCGCCCGCGGGGCGGGCACGCCGACTACCGGACGTTGTGGCACGAGCTGGGGCATGCCATCCATTTTGCTTCGGTGGACCCCGCCCGCTCCTTCGCCGACCGCTGGCTGGGCGACAACTCGGTCACCGAAGGATTCGCCATGCTGTGGGATCACCTGACCATCGAGCCGGGCTGGGTCAGGCGGTACACGGCGCTGGGGCGGTCGCAGGTCGCCGATCTGCGCTTCGATCTGATGGTGCATGAGCTGTACAGCGTGCGACGGTACGCGGCCAAGCTGAGCTATGAGGTGCTGCTGCACCAGGGCGACCTGTCCCGCGGCGGCCCTGAATACGCCGGGCGGCTTTCACGGGCCACCCTGTTCCGCTATGAGGAGGCCGACTACCTGCAGGACGTGGATCCCGGCTTCTACGCGGCCCGCTATCTCCGGGCCTGGCAGCTCGAGGCCGCGGTGTCGTGCGAGCTGGTGCGGCGCTACGACGAGGACTGGTTCCGCAACCCGCGCGCCGGGGTGTTCCTGCAGCACCTGATGAGCCGGGGCCAGGCCGATCCCGCCGACCGTCTGGCCGCCGAGGTGACCGGAGCGCCGCTGTCGTTCGGGCCGCTGCTGGCGCGCATGGAAGCCGCGCTGCAGTAGGGCCGCGATGGAGCTGCGCGACTTTCGCGCCCTGGTGGACCGGATGGCCTCCGAAGTCCCGCCCCAGTATCTGGAAGGCGTGTTCGCGATCGAAGTGAGCCCCCGGGTGGTGCCGCACCCGGTGTACCCGTCGGTCTACACCATGGGCGAGTGCATCCCGGTGGAGGCCGCGGAGGATCCGCCCCCCTCCCGGGTGGTGCTGTATTACGGATCGTTCCGGGAGCTGGCGCGGGAGCGGACGGATTTCGATTGGCGGGGAGAGGCCTGGGAAACCCTCACCCACGAGCTCAAACATCACCTGGAGTTCCGGGCCCGCACCGGGGAGCTTGACGCGGAGGACTGGGCGGCGGAGCAGAACTTCAACCGGCAGGAAGGGAAGCCCTACGATCCGGTGTTCTTTCTGTCGGGGGAGCGGGTGGCGGACAACGTCTACTGCGTGGACGACGACTTGTTCTTCGACCGTGAGGTGGCCGGCGCGGCGCCGGAGCGGGTGGAGCTGGATTGGCACGGGCACCGGCTGACGGCGGACGTGCCGCGGGGGGGCCTGCCACTCTACCTCGCGCTCGAGGGGCTGGATCCCGCTCCGGTGGGGGAAGCGTTCGTGGTGATCCACCGCCGCCCGCGGATCCTGGACTTGTTCCGCCGGCACACCGGGCCCAGGGTGGAGCCGGTGCGGGTGCGACGTGGAGAGTGATCGGGTGGTGCTGGTGCTGGCCCGGGACCTGTTCTTCCGGGCCAAGCTGGAGGCCGTGGTCCGGGCGGCGGGGTGGGAGCCCGCCGCCCGCGGCCCGGCACCGCTGGCGGTGGTGGAGCTGGCCGGGAAGGCGACGATCGAGCGGATCCGGGAGCTGGTGCGGACCGGGTGCGCAGTGCTGGCCTTCGGCTCCCACGTCCACGCCGACCTGCTGCGGGCCGCGCGGGAAGCGGGCGCGGAGGCGGTGCCCAATTCGCAGGTGGAGCAGGCGCTCCGGCAGCGGCTCGCGGGGTGAGGCGCGAGCCGCCTTTCGCGCATGCCGCCGCCGGTTATCTTGCCAGCCATGATCCACGAGACGCTCACCCAGCTGCCGGTTGCCGAGGTGCTACGGCGCGCCAAGGCCTTTTTCCCCGAGCGGGTGCCGCATAACGCCGCGTTTCTGGAGCGGGAGGGTGCGAGCTTCGCCGTCTTCCGCGGCCAGGGTGGGGAAGAGCTGGCCCTCGCGGTGGTGCCGGCGGACGGGGCCACCCGGGTCCGGGCCTCCTCGTCGTTCTTTGACCAGGCGATCGGGCGATTCTTCTCCACCCTGCCGGCCTCCGACCAGCGGCCGGGCGCGGCCTGACCGTGGCCGCCGCGCTCAAGGTCCGCGTCTGGGTGCCGGAGGTGTGGGACGCGGTGGACCTCACGCCCGCGCCCGAGTCCACGGTGGCGCAGCTCAAAGCCGACGCGCTGGCGCGGGCCACGGGGCGTACCCGCGACCCGTCGGCCTATGTGATGAAGTACCACGGCGCAGCGCTTTCCGACGAGGGACGCACGCTGGCGCAGCTCGGCGTCAGGGACGGCGCCCCCTTCATCGTGCTGCCAGCCCATCGCCAGCCGGTTCGATGACGCACCACGGCGGGCTGGTGCGGGCCGGCGTAGTCGCCGCGGTGGGGTTCCTGGCGCTGGACGCGGTGCTGCTGGCGTGGGCCGGCTGGTGGACCCGCCGCCCGGCGCTGGTCGTGTGGGGCGTCCTGCTGGCGGCCCTGATCGCCGTCCCGCTCCGGCTGTGGCGGCGATACCGCCGGTCGATGGACGAGGTCCAAGCGGCCCGCCGGGCCATGGCGCAGGAAGTCCGCCACCTGCAGATGGCGCTGCGCGAGCCGCAACACTAGCCCGCCGGACCCTTCCGCTCGCTTTCCGCAATGACCGCCCACGTGATCTGGCACCCGTCCTCGCTGGATCACCATCCCGGCCCGGGGCACCCGGAATCGCCGGCCCGGCTTGAGGCCGTTCTGGACCAGCTGCGCTCGCCGGCGCTCCAGGGCCAGGTCACCTGGCACCAGGCCGAGGCGGCGCCGGAGTCCGCCCTGAGCCGGGTGCACACGCCGCGCTACCTGGCCCTGCTCCGCGGGGTGGCGGCCCAGGGCGGCGGTCGCCTGGATGCCGACACCGTGATGTGCGCCGCGAGCTACGACGCCGCGCGATACGCGGCGGGGGCCGCCGTGGCGGCGGTGCGGCTCGCGCTCGAGGGGAAGCCGTCCTTCGCAGCGGTGCGGCCCCCCGGCCACCACGCCCTGGCCGATGTTGCGATGGGGTTCTGCCTGCTCAACAACGTGGTGATCGCGGCCCGGGCGGCGCTGGAGGAGATGGGCGTCTCCCGGGTGCTGATCGTGGATTGGGACGTGCACCACGGCAACGGCACGCAGGCCCTAGTGGAGCACGACGCGCGCATTCGCTACGTATCGCTGCACCAGTGGCCGCTCTACCCGGGGACCGGGCGCGCCGAGGAGCGCGGCGTGGGAAACATCTTCAACGTGCCGCGCGCGCCGGGCCTCACGCGCGAGCAGTACGTGGACGACCTGGACCAAGCGGTGTGCGCGGCCACAGAGGGATGGAGGCCGGACCTGCTCTTGATCTCCGCCGGATTCGACGCCATGGCCGGCGATCCGCTGGCCGGCTTCACCCTGGAGCCCGAGGACTACGGGACCTGGCTCACCCGCTGGCGGCGCACGGGCGCGCCGGTCGCGTCGGTGCTGGAAGGCGGGTACGTGCCGAGGCGCCTGCGCCAGGCGGTGGCGGCCCATCTGCTGGCCCTGGCGGAGTGGACGTGAAGCAGGGTCTGGCATGAGCGTGGTCGCTCCGCCCCGCATCAGCCGCGCCACGCTGCTCGCGGCGCTGCAGCCCTGGCGGGAGATTGACCGGGCGATCCACCAGCGCCTGGTGCGCTTCACCGACCCGCGCGAGGGGCAGGAAGTGCTGTGGATCGGGTGCGGGGCGGGACGGTCCCCGCTGTGGTGGGCGGAGCGCTTTGGCGCCCATGTGCACGGTATTGACGCCGACCCGGAGGCCATCGCCCGGGCGGAAGAGGCGGCGCGGAAAGCGGGCCTCGCGCAGCGGGTGGTGTTTCAAACGGCCGATCCCGGGAGCCTGCCCCACGAAAGCCAGACCTTCGATCTCACTATCCTGAACGCCCTCTACGTGGACGCGACCGATGCGCCCGCCGTCGTGCGGGAGGCGGCCCGGGTGGCCCGGCCCATGAGCCCGGTGGTGGCGATCGTGCCCACCTGGCTGGGCACCGCGTCGCGCCAGGATGCGCGCCAGATCACCCGGCTGGGCCTCTCGCCCTACCAGCTGGTGGAGTGGAAGCAAGTGTTCCGGGACGCCGGCCTGGTGGAGCTGGCGGTGGACGAGGCCGCGTTGGACGGGGGCTGGCTGGTTCCCGGCCTGGCGGGGGCGCTGGGGCGGGCCTGGCGCGCGGCCCGCTGGGCGGGCCTCAGCGCGGTGCTGAGCCGGCCCGCGGCGGTGCTCCGCAAGCTGTCCCGTCGGCGGGTGCTGGGCCTGTGCCTGGTGAAGGGCATCCGCTGGCCGCACCGGTGACCGCGCCGGTTTGCTCGGTGGCGCTCCCGCTGCCGAGTCCGCAACCCTACCGCTACCAGATTCCCGGCTCGCTCGCCGACCGCGTACGCCGCGGCGCGCGGGTGGTGGTCCCGGTGCGGGCCGGCGAAATGGTGGGGATCGTGGTGGAGTGCCGGGAGGAATCCGCCGAGGGACTCAAGGCCGTGTACGCGGCGCCCGATCAGGAGCCGCTCTTGAGCGAGGCGCTGGTGGCGCTGGCGGAGTGGGTGGCGCGCTACTACGCGGCGCCGGTCGGGCTGGCGTTTCGAGCCGTGCTGCCCGCGGCCCTGTGGGGCCGCTCCCGCCTGGTGGCAGAGCTGCGCCAGCCCGGGGCGGAGGTGGGGGGCGCATCCCGGGACCTGATCGCCGCCCTGCAGCAGGCCGGCGGGCGGGCGCCGGCCTCAGCGCTGGGGAGGAAGCTCAAGCGTCCGGTGTGGGACACCCTCCAGCGCCTGGCCCGGGCCGGCGTGCTTGCCCTGGACGTGGAGCCTCCGGACTTGGGTCCCGCCGCGGGGCGGGAGCGCACCATCAGGCTGGTCCGCTCGCTGCCCTCGCTGCTGGAGCGGGAGCGCCTGTTCGGCCGGGCCCGCCGGCAGCGGGAGGCCTACGAGACCATCGACCAGCTGGGGGGCGAAGCGGACCTGCGCCACCTCACCCGGCACCTGGGCCTGTCACCGGCCGTCCTGCGCGCGCTGGTGGAGCGCGGGGTGGCGAGCACCGGCGAGCGCGAGGCATTGCGCGATCCCTTCCAGGGGGTCTCGGCACAGCCGCCCGGCCAGCTGACCGAGACGCAACAGGCGGCGGTGCGGACCCTGCGGGACATGGCGCCCGGGGAGACCGCGCTGCTGTTCGGGGTCACCGGCAGCGGCAAGACCGTGGTGTACCTCGAGGCGCTGCGGGAGGAGGTGGAGCGGGGGCGGGGGGCCATCGTGCTGGTGCCGGAGATCGCGCTCACTCCCCAGACCGTGGCCCGGGTGCGGGGCGTCTTCGGCGACACGGTGGCGGTGCTGCACAGCGGGCTCTCGGACGCGGAGCGGGCGGATGCCTGGCGGGCGCTGCTCTCCGGCCGCCGGCGCGTGGTGGTGGGCGCGCGCTCGGCGGTGTTCGCGCCGGTGCCCCGGCTGGCGGCCGTGGTGGTGGACGAAGAACACGACGCCAGCTACAAGCACGGCGAGCTGCCCCGCTATCACGCCCGCGACGTCGCCGTCCGGCGGGCGCGGCTGGAGGGGGCGCGTGCGGTGCTGGGCAGCGCCACCCCGTCGCTCGAGACCTGGGCGGTGCGTCAGCGGGTACACCTGGTCCGGCTGCCGGAGCGGGTGGCGGCGCCCCGGCTCCCGGCGGTGGAGCTGGTGGACCTGCGGTCCGCGCCCCGGGTGGCGGAGAGCGGCCCCGTTCCCTGGTCGCAGGCCCTGGACGCCGCCGTGACCGCGCGGCTGGCCCGGCGGGAGCAGGTCATGCTGCTGCTCAACCGGCGTGGCTTCGCGCACTACCTGCAGTGCCCCTCGTGTGGCTACGTCCCGGAATGTCCCTCGTGCAGCATCGCCCTGACGGTGCACCAGACGCCGCCGGCGCTGCGCTGCCACTACTGCGGTCACCAGGAGCCCATCCCGGCGGTGTGCCCCCGCTGCGCCCATCCGACCCAACGGACCAGGGGGGTGGGCACCCAGACCTTGGAGCGGTGGCTGGCGGAGCGCTATGCCGGGGCGCGGCTGGCGCGCATGGATGCCGACACCACCTCCACCAAGTGGTCGCACCGGCGCCTGCTGGACGCCTTCGGGCGGCGTGAGGTGGACCTGCTGTTCGGCACCCAGATGATCGCCAAGGGCCTCGATTTCCCGCACGTCACGCTGGTGGGCGTGGTGGACGCGGACACCGGGCTTCACCTCCCGGATTTCCGCGCGGCGGAGCGCACCTTTCAGCTGATCGCCCAGGTAGCCGGGCGCTCGGGACGGGGGCCGCTGGGCGGCGAGGTGCTGGTGCAGACCCGGCATCCCGACCATTACGCGCTGCGCGCGGCGGCGGCCCACGACTACGAAGGGTTCGCGGCGCAGGAGATGGAAGCCCGGAGCGCGCCGGCCTACCCGCCGCACGTGGCGCTCGCCAACGTGGTGGTGAGCGGCGAGCGTGAGGCGCAGGTGGCGGCCGCCGCGGCGGAGGTGGCGGAGTGGCTGCGGGGGCTGGCCGCCAGCCGGCAGGCGCCGGTGGAGGTGATCGGGCCCGCGCCCGCTCCGCTGGCGCGGATCCAGCGGCGGTGGCGCTGGCACCTGGTGTTGCGCTCGGCCGACCGGCCCTGGCTGGGGCGGCTGGTGCGCTACGGGGCCCGGCGGGCCCCCCACGCCGGCCGGGGCGTCGGAGAGGTCCGGGTGATTTTCGACCGGGATCCCGTCTCCCTGCTGTAAGGGGCGGCGCCCAGCAGTTGAACCCGGTTCCCCCCCCACGTATCTTGCGACCCTCTTGAACGCCACCTTCGCGCAAGCCCCGGCCGACGGGTTTCTCCCCGACGGCTTTTTTTCCATCCCCGGTCCGTGGGTACGGGCGCACCGCCAGGTCCCGGGCGCGCGCCGGGTCTAGGGCTGGGATGGACCCGGGTGGCGTCCGCAGTGGCGGAGGCCATGCCACCGGGGGAGATCGCGCGGATCTGGCTGTTCGCGCCGGTCCGCCGGGAAGAGCGCGAGTGGGGCACGGCGGTGGTGGCGCGCCGGGCGGAGGGTGAGCGGGTCCGGGTCTACACCGCCAGCTACGTGCTGGTCATCCGGGGCCGGGAGCGGGGGCAGGGCAAGGTGACCCTGCTGGAGGTGGCCGAGAGCCCGGCGGCGGTGGTGGACGAGGTGATTCGCGGGGTCCAGGAGCGAGCCGGGGAGACCGAGCCCCCGGTGGAAGTCGCGCCCGGCCTCTGGTTCGGAGAGGAGCATGACGAGCCCGCCGCTCAAGGTTGACGGGAACGTGCTGCTGGAGATGTTTCGTCGCTACCTGCGGGACCATAATCTCCCGGTGACGCAGCAGCGCGAAGCGGTGGCGGGCGCGGTATTCTTCGCGGACTCGCACGTCTCGGTGGGGGACATCGAGCGCGTGCTGCGGGAGCGCCGGCTGGCGGTGGGCAAGGCGACGGTATACCGCACGCTGAGCGTGCTGGCCAGCGCAGGCCTGGTGCAGGAGCATGATTTCGGCGAGGGATTCAAACGCTACGAGCCGCTGGTGGCCCAGAGCCACCACGAGCACTTGATTTGTCTCAGCTGCGGCAGGGTGGTGGAGTTTTCCAGCGAGCGCCTGGAGCGGATGAAGGCGCTGATCGCGGAGGAACATGGGTTCCGGCACCACCATCATCACCTGGAGATCTACGGCTTTTGCCGCGACTGTCAGACCCGTGACGCGGCCACGCTGCAGCGGGAGCATCCTTTACGCGAGGGCTCTGAACGGTGATTGACCCCAAGCAGTTTCTGCCGTCGAGGGCGTTCCTGACCAAGGGCGTCGGCCGGCACAAGGAGAAGCTCACCAGCTTCGAGCTGGCGCTGCGCGACGCGCACATCGCGCAATACAATCTGGTGCGCGTCAGTTCCATCTTTCCGCCCCACTGCACGCTGGTCTCCTGGGAGCAGGGCGTGAAGCTGCTGCTGCCCGGGCAGGTGGTGTTCGCGGTAGTGGCGGAGGCGTCCACCAACGAACCTTCCCGCCTCACCGCGTCGGCCATCGGGCTGGCGATTCCCGCGGATCCTAACCACCACGGCTACATCTCCGAGCACCACACCTTCGGCCAGCGGCAGCAGCCCGCCGGTGACTACGCGGAAGACCTGGCGGCCAGCATGCTGGCCACGGTGCTGGGCGTGCCCTTCGACCCGGACCAGGCGTGGGACCAGCGGAAGGAGCAGTGGCTGCTCTCTGGCGAAATCGTCAAAACCATGAACATCAGCTGCACGGCGGAGGCCCAGGACGACGGGCGCTGGGTGACCGTGGTTTGCGCGGTGGTGTTCTGCGGCTGACGGGTAGCGGGGCCGCCACGCGTTCGTGACGCAGGGCGCCTCCGTCGGCGTCGCCGTCGCGTTCCTGGCCGGCGTCTTGAGTTTTCTGTCTCCCTGCGTGCTCCCGCTGGTGCCCAGCTACGTGTCCTTCATCACCGGGCTGTCGCTCGACCAGCTGGAGCAGCGCCGCTGGACCGCGGTGACGCACGCCCTCCTGTTCATTCTGGGATTCACCCTCATCTTCGTGGCGCTGGGAGCCACGGCCACCCAGCTGGGCCGCCTGCTCAACTACCACCAGGTCTGGCTGGAGCGGGTGGGCGGCGGGCTGATCGTGCTGTTCGGGGTCTACCTCCTGGGCGGCTTTCACTGGATGCTGCTCGAGCGCGAGCGGCGGGTGCAGATCCAGAACAAGCCGCTGGGCTACCTGGGGAGCGTTTTGGTGGGGCTGGCGTTCGGCGCCGGCTGGACCCCCTGCATCGGCCCCATCCTGGGCTCCATCCTGCTGTACACCAGCACCGGCGCCAACCTGGAGCAGGGTATGGTCCTGCTGCTGGCCTATTCGCTGGGCCTGGCGGTGCCGTTCCTCCTGGCGGCGGTGGCGGTGGAGCGGTTCGTGGGGTGGTTCCGGCGCTACCGGCGCTACATCCCGCTCACCACCCGGCTCACCGGAGCGCTGCTGGTGGCGGTGGGGCTGCTAGTGGCCACCGGCTACTTCTCGCTGCTGGCGGGCTGGCTGCAGGCGCTCACGCCCGAGTTTCTGCGCTCCCGTCTCTGAGCGCTTGCATCTCCCGGTCCCGGACTTCAAGTTTGAAGATTGCCGATGCCGAATACGGTCCGCGGCGACGGTATGCGCCGCGTGTCATTCGCTTCCAGAGGAGGAAGGCATATGGGTAGCACGCGTAGCGCGTCGCTGGCACTGGGCCTCGCCGCGGCCTTCTGGGCCTGCGGCGGTGGGGAGTCCGCCCAGCAGACGCAGCAGGGCCGGGACTTGAGCCTCGCGCCGGCCGAATCCACAGCCCGGCTCAGCGATCAACCGGCCGCGCAGCCGCCCGCGGCGCAACCGACCGCGCAGCCCACGACTCCGGCGACGCAGCCCAAGGCTCCCGCTGCCAAGCCCGCGGCGCCGGCGATGCTGGCCACGGGGACCTCGATCGACCTGATGGCGAGCGATTCCCTGAATTCGCGCCACAACAAGAAGGGCGACGCCGTCACGGCTACCACCGCTTCGGCGA